>Ga0316204_10001105_pt1 | contig 79421 bp, 77 predicted proteins | sample 6monrhotite_MG_2_FD_205661 | JGI IMG/M metagenome (GOLD analysis project Ga0316204, IMG submission 205661) | Microbial mat bacterial communities from mineral coupon in-situ incubated in ocean water Damariscotta River, Maine, United States -... | ecosystem: Environmental > Aquatic > Marine >... | reverse complement strand
ATTGCCGTTGTTAAATCGGGCGGTAAGTTATACAGCGCTGGCCGTGAAGTGAAGGTCACCATTGGCGGATGCGGCGGGTAATCCGACGTTAACAGAATAAAGTAAAGCGAGAACTATTATGGCTACAAATACAATAAGACCACGTGCCTGGGTTGATGGTGATGTTGCAACATTAAAGATGTTGATTACGCACCCAATGGAAACGGGTATCAGAAAAGATAAAAAAACAGGTAAAGCTATTCCAGCACACTATATAGAAACGTTAACTGTCGAGCATAATGGGCAAGTTGTTCTTGATGCCTTGCTAGGCCCTGCTGTTTCAAAAAATCCTTTTATTCAGTGTAAATTTAAGGGCGCTAAATCTGGCGACCCCCTGAAAATAAGCTGGAAAGATAGTAATGGTGAGAGCGATACAAAAGACGCCAAGGTAAACTAGTCTGAACTTGCTATACTAATTAAAGCAGACGTTTTACAAGTTAGAAACATAAAACCGGAGTAAACCTGCAAATAATTGCAAGGTTACTCCGGTTTTTTTATGCATGGTTCATCATAGGGTAAACATGCAAGAAAATTTCACTATTATAATAGAGCCAGAAAAACCAGCTAATGCAAGTGTTATATGGCTACATGGTTTAGCTGCCGATGCAAATGACTTTTTACCTGTCGTTGATCAATTTATATTCCCAGACAACCTGAATATTCGTTTTATATTTCCAAATGCACCAGTTAGACCCATAACATTAAATGGTGGAATAAGTATGCAAGGTTGGTATGACATTATTGGCATCGGCCCTGATTACGAAGAGGATAAAGAGGGTATAGAAGCATCACAGCAGATCGTTGAGGACTTGATAGAAAAGGAATGCGAAAAAGGTATTGCTACTGATCGAATAATATTAGTCGGTTTTTCACAAGGTGGAGCTGTTGCATTGCATACAGGTATTCGCTATACGCAACAGCTCGCAGCAGTATTAGCTTTGTCTACGTATCTCCCCTTGCGGCAGAACATTGAACAAGAAATATGTAATTTACAAAAAACGACCCCTATCGTATTCATGCATGGCAGTAAAGATTTAGTTGTTCCGATTGGGTTTGCACAGCATTCATATGATCGATTAAATGAATTTGAATTGAACGTAAAATGGTTTGAGTATGACATGCAGCATACCGTTTGCTTAGAACAAATCAATGATATCAACAAGTTAATTGTAGACCTGCTAATTTAGTCAAAATTAGTATCCTTAATATATTTTATATAGATGAGAGTATGGGTTGATTATTAACAGAAATGATATAAGATTATTATTATATTCTAATGGAAAGCACCAGAGCCATGAAAAATTTACTTAAGCTAATGTTTTTATTGTTGTTTATCAATAACCTTAGTTACGCAGCCAATACGGGTGAAGGATTATATAGCCATCATTGTGCTGCATGTCATGGTGCAGAAGGCAGAGGAGGAGTAGGCGTACCGCTCTCCTTACCGTCATTTCTTGATAGAGCTTCAGACGACTATCTTCAAAAAACCATAATATATGGACGACCAGGCAGGGTGATGCCAGCATTTGCTGACATAGGTAAGTCACAAATTGATTTGATAGTTGAGTACATAAGAAGTTGGACAAAAAAAGCAGCTCCAATATATAGTAATGAAAAGATTAGTGGTAATAGTCAACACGGAAAAAAATTATATCTAGAACATTGCGTAAGTTGTCATGGTGTTGAAGGTAAGGGTGGTAAGGGAACGGGTGTAACTTTCTCACGCACACGGTCATTACCGATCATTGCTCCCGCTATAGGAAACGAAGGATTTTTGACGGCAGCTAGTGATGAAATGATAAAAGACGTGATTAAGTTTGGTCGAGATGGTACGCCAATGTTGTCATATGACAAACAAGGCTTAACTGATATTCAGATAAATGACATAGTGAGTTATATAAGAACGTTAGAAAAAAAAGAAAAACCAAGTGATACAGAATCATTGCCAGCGTCATTAGTATATGAATCGAGTGCATCAATTGAAGAAACTTTAGTAGCCGTGAAAAAGGCAATTGTGGGATCAAATTTTAGAATAATTCGAATTCAGCATTTTGAAAATGGATATGTAAAAAAAGATAAAGAAGACAAGAAAAAAATAATAATCTATTTTTGTAATTTTAATATGTTGAATCATGCATTGGCTCTTGATCCGAGAGTAGGGTTATTTCTGCCATGTAGGATTACGTTAATTGAGCAAGCGGGTAAAGTTAAATTAATGAGTATTAATCCTGCTACTATGAGCAAGAATTTTAACAATGATGAATTAGTGAAACTTTGTGATGAGATGACAACTTTATATGAGAGCATCATGGAAGAGGCTACACTATGAATAAAGTTATTATCATAATGTTATTAAGTTTAGTCAGTGTTTGTGCCAAAGCACAAGATATAATGATTGCACGATCTACATTGAGTTTTCCAGAGGCGATGTCATCACTGCAAAATTCAATTATTGATCATAAATATACACTGTCACGTGTGCAAAGAATAGATGTTGGTTTGACAAAAGCGGGTTACAAGACAGATTTATACAGAGTTGTTTTTTTTGGAAAACATGACGAGTTGAAGTGGATGTCAGATAATTATCCGGAGCTAGCTGCCTATTTACCTTTGAAGATAGCTATTTTTGCCGAAAAAGATGAGACTGTAATTGTTGCACTCAACCCTGAGCACTACATAGATGTTGAAGCAGATAAGAGTTTAAAGTTAATCTATTCACGATGGGTGAAAGATATGAAATCAATTTTGAAAGACTTTAGAGTCGCAGAATAATTTTATAAGCTTTTTAGTGTGGTATTAAGTTTCTCTTCTATTTGTTTTTTATAAGCAAGTAACTGTACTGTTTGTAACGGGTTATCGTTAGAACGAGATGATTGACTGATGTCTATATCAGTTATGTAGATAGGATAGCGTTCCCCTTTACGACGTTGACTTAAGATGTAAGCAACAGCCTCGTTTAAAACATTATTACCAAACTCAAGATTTGAGAATTCAATAGTATTGCAGTAAAGATAGAAACTTTCATTTTTAAGATTAAAAATATCGCCGATGACTTGAATGTTAAAGTAGCTATGTTTAGTAGATATTTTTGGCTTAGTTTTTAATTCTACATGAAGTGTACCGTTAAGAGACTTCAGAATAGGATGAAAATCGTAGGTGATAGCTGTTTCAGGGGACAGCTCAGTAGAAAGCTGCATGTTATGCCGCTTAAGGGCGGCATCAAAGAAATGCTTATAATGTCCGAGCATTGTAGCAAGGTCATAATACTCGATAGTTTGTGTATGAAGAGATCCATTTTCATCCAATATGTAAATATCAGCCGAACCTTTTTTATCCTCGTAGAATAACTGGATTACATTGGGTTTGTTAAAACGTTGTAATATTTTTAATATATTGTTTTCAGTTGTATGGCGGTCAAATAAATAAGGACTAAACTGTTGTTGTGGAGAGCCAAGTGCACTTATTAGCGAAGCATCGTTGGGCAATACCTGATATCTTGGTACGTCGTTTTCTACTTGTACCAACGTAAAATTACGGCCGACACGTAGTATGTAGCGAGCAAACTTACCCCACTTATTTCTATAAAAGAACAATATAAGGTCTTCAAAGAGTTTAGTAATACGTCTAGAAATGGTAGTTGAGTAGTTTGAGGCAAAACTATAGGCTTTAGTAACAGCCGGTGTATGTTTACTTGAGACAGGTGTCCATGCCAGGTGATCTGTAATGCAGTCAAGCACGCAATAGTCACCATCATATTGATTCGTCAATATTTCACCCCAGCTAGTTATAACGATGCTGCTACAGGTTTTAATCAAATTTTGCCATCTTCCACCAAAACTTAGTGCATCTGACCTATTACTGGTTAAATGTAGGCCTCGCTGGGTATGTGATTGGAGTGGGTCATAACCAATATTAATGAAAATAGCAGAATTTGATATGTAGGCTGGGTCACTAAGTTGTTTTACTGTGGCTTTAGCGACCTTGCCATCAGGAAAATGTTCCTTAAAAGTGTCAATGAGGTTCAAGAGGTCACTGGACTCAATTCCCTTGAGTTGATTTTGTAATGAAATAACAGTTTGGCGGCCTATAATTTGATTAAAATGGCACCAAGCAACCAGTTCAATCAAATTTTGGGTGCGCTTGATTGGTGGAACCTTTTTTTCTTGAGCTTGTTTGTAGTCGAGTCTGTAGAGTAGCCATGTGGGTATGTCATTAATTTGAGTATAAACAAATACGAGCCGTGGTTCAGAAAGGTTAACAGAAATACCAGGGTTAATTAGTTCAATTTTACCAGCTTTACGTTCAAAGGTTGTATAAAGACGACGACCTAATATATTCAAATCCTCCTGATTGATGTTGGTTTCTTGAGTATGCTGTCGTGCCATATCAGTGAGGAGCCGATAACTGCGTGTTAGCTCAGTAACTAATACACTGCGTTCTTCTAGTACTTTATTTATTTTCCAGGTTTCACGTAAATCGAGCAGTAATAAATCATCATGAGTCCATTCCCACCTGGAGGTAAGTTCAGTCATGATTTCATGGGTACGTGATTTTTTCTTATTTTTGTTATCAGTGAGCCATTCGTGTACTTTAAAATAAAAACATCGACGTGCAAGTTGTATTCTGTCTTGAGAAGAGTCTTGTGTAGAAAGATATTCATCTAGCTTATTAATTAGTAGAACGTAGGAATCCAGTTTATCTATATTTGTTTCACCTTCATATATTTCACGTTTTAAGCGCGTACATAATAATTCAGTTTTAGGGTATTCACTTGCATAGGATTCCATAAGCAGCAGTTTTAGGATTGACTTGTAAGGCGAACCAATTGCCTTGTTCAGTTGCCAAAGCGCTGCTCCATAGAATTCAGCCGCTGATATAGTATGCACATCACCAAAATCAATAATGTCGTGTTCAGAGATAATTTTTTTGTCTAATAATTTTTCGAGATGTTGGTAATAATTATGTTCTTTATCTGGTGGTACTAACCACCATGCAGGTATTCTGCCGGAAAGTAGTAGGCCTGAGCGATAAAATTCTTCTATTAGTAATAAATGTTGTGCGCTACCACTGCTTTCTTCAGACATGGTTTCTATTCGTCCTTCACGAATAGATTCAGGTGTCAGTACAAAGAAATTAGCCTCCAATTCAAGAGAGTCTGCCCATTCAGAGAGCAAATCACATTTTGATTGAAGCGCAACAATTTGTTCATCGGTAAGATCACTTCGGTGACAAACCCATATGTCAAGATCACTTCGATCAGTGTAGGCAATTGTTCCAGCAGAGCCGATTAAATAAAGTGCATAAATATTATATTGGCGCAGAGGGTTTCGGTGTTCGCGATAATTTTTAACGAAATTTTTAGCAGCATCTGCATTTTTTTTATTGGGTGAGTAGTCATAGATTCCATTAGGGCACTCGTCACCTATGTAACCTGGTAACTGTGGATCGTTGTAATGAAATAATAGAGGTAGAACGTCCAGGTAATGTTTTTGTTTAGCCTTTAAAGTATCATGGACAGTTTGAAGACGCCCGTCATTAACTTTATGAAAACGAGACCGTACTTCATCAACTGTTTTTTCATCTTCAGAAAAAAATCTTTTACGCTTAGCCATTTTTATATTCAGATATTACAAATAATATATGTATTTAAGCAACATCCTGTCCATTATTGTATTGAGCATTTAGTGTGTTTTCACAAAGATCTAGTAATTCTGATGCACTCATGTTTTTATTCCACTCAGCTATACCGAAATTGATTGGGTGGTCGCCCTCCCATTGAGTTATGGTCGCTTTTAATTTATTGATAAGTAGTAATGATGCATATTCATCAGTTTTAGGAAGCAAGATAGTGAATTGATTTGTTGCCGAGCGCGAAATCATATCAGACCATCGTAGCTGATCCTTTAATAAATGAGTAATTTTTAGTAATTTTAATTTCAATTCTGCATTATCATTTGTGATGTTCAGATTTATTTTTATAATAGATAAAGGTGTTTCATAGCGTCGGCATTGAGATAGTTGTGATTCTAGTACTAACAATAGTGCTCGGTGAGTTAAAAGACTGGTATCTACATCAATTAATTGTAATTGTCGTGCTTCTTCAATGAGTCTTTGGTTTTCACCATAGAGATCTATAACTGTGGTGATATTTGTGAAAACGTGCGTGCGTGTAGAGTCATCATTATTGTCAAAATAGATATGTGAGAATTGATAACAAATATTATTATCTGTTTCGATTTCAACAGATGAAGTCGAATTTAAAAGTTTACTGATGAGTGAGTGCGTTGAGGTGCTAGAGCAATGAAGGATTGTTTTTTCATCTACATCTAACAGCTTACATAATCCAGAGGAGATTTGAGTGATAGTGTTATCCTGATCAACACGAATAATATCGCTCGGACAACTTTCAAGTATTGATTGATTGGCGACATTAAGTGAATCCATCATCATGTGAAATATTTCCTTGGTTTCCTTAGTTAATAAATTGCCAAAAGTTTGGCGCACATCCGTAAGCATGAGTTATATCTATGTTTTTGTTTTCTTTAAATTGGTTAACGGTCGTGCCTGGAAATGCTTTAGTCGAAAATTAGATTTAAAAAAGGTTTGATCTAAATAGGATTTCAGTGAAGAGTTGTGAGTGTTTATAGACCAATATAACTTCTTAAGTTCAGAGTATGAAAGTGATCTGTTTAGTCATATTCCTCTGCGCGTTTTGCTTGCCCTTTAACCTTATTAACAGGATAACGTTTTTCATTAATTGAAATCTTTTCATTAGCCGAATGTATTAGATCAATATTAAGTGTATCAGCGGTTCTAATAAGAAAAATTAAAATATCTGCGAGTTCATGGCTAACATCTTGTTTTTTTTCGGGTGTCAGTTGAAAACTTTGTTTTTCAGTAAGCCATTGAAAGTGTTCGACAAGTTCAGCCGCCTCAGCGATAAGTGCCATTGACAAGTTTTTCGGTGAGTGAAACTGGTCCCAATCACGAATAGATGCAAACTGAGCTAATAAGGTACGTAAATTCTCTAATGAGTCGGGCATATGGCGGCCTTATATTTTAATAATACAAACATAACATGGTACTAAGAATACATAAATAATTATTTAGCATAATAATCAATCCCTTATGGCATTCCTTATGTTTTCACCGTTATTAAATGGATTCAATATTTTTGCTTTGTGGCCGTAATATTGTGTAAGAACCTGCAGAAGAAATGATCTAATTAATGAACATCGAGCAAAAAAATACTTCATTCATCGTGGCTATTATGATGGCAGTGCTTATTTTATTAAGTGCGCTCGCCATATATATCATTAATGATCATATTTATAGTGAAGCTGATAAAGAGTTAAATAGCGCTTATTCTCACATTAAGACAAAACTCGACTATCAACGTAATTCATTATCACAAAGCGCTAATTTCTTAGTTGAGAATCAGAGTTTCAAGCGCCTGGCAAAGCGTCAATCGTTAGATAATATTAAGCAGCATATAAAAAACAATAAACATCTACTGGGTAGTGATATAGGTCTTTATTTCCATGAAAAAAATGGCATCAGGTACTCAGCAGGTTATTCTTCGCGAGCAGTGTTCAATTCGAGACGTGTTCTGGAGTTGGATGAATACAATAATTTAATAAGTAGAGCGAAAAGAAATAAACAAGTAGAAGCGGGTTATTTATTTATTGATGATGAAATAATCAATGCGGTAGCTGTTCCAGTTATAGATGGTGGCGTTTTTTTTGGTGTGTATTTACAAGGTATTCTGATACGCAGCACAGACCTAATTAATGCGAAAAGCGATGAGAAAGTTGAAGTTCAATTATATAAACCAAAAACAGTCTTCAATAAAAATGACACTAAGGATAAGTCGACCGAAGGAGCTGAAATAAATGGTGAATTTAATAAAGTTAGTATAGGCAATATTCTCTATTTCACTAAGAATTATATTCTTAATAATGTGAATGAGGGTAATACTGATTTACATATATTGTTGCGAAAATCTGTAGATGAAGAGTTAGAGCCATATTATAAAATGTTTACCCATGCGTTATATGCTGGTTTGATAGTAATGTTATTTGCTGCATTAACAGCAATACAAATGAGTCGTGCGCATTATTCAAAACCGATTAAAGATTTGGTTTCTGTGAGTCAGACAATTGGTGAAGGCGACTTGTCTACTGAGGTATGGCATCAGAATAGAAAAGATGAACTAGGTAGCCTCGCAAGATCACTGGAGCAGATGCGATTTAGTATTCTGTCAATTCAGCATGATGAACTCCAGATAAAAGATCGTATATCTGATTTTGCAGAAATATCATCAGACTGGTTATGGGAAACTGATGAGAAAGGTAATTTTAATTATTTATCGCAGTCTGTTAGTGATTCAATCGGGTTTTCAGTTGATCAGTTATTGCATAAAAATATGAATGAAATTTTTATAAATGACAATTTATCCGAAGTGGCAAGTTTGTTTACATCAAATAGTGGCTCACACAAAGGCTTCAAGAATGTAGAGTTGTGGTTAACGACCCAACAGAGTTACAGAATTTGCTTACGATTCAATGCAACTCCATATTATTATAATGGAGTATTTAGTGGATATCGCGGAACTGCGAGTGATGTGACTAAATCTAAAACAGATGAAGAGAGATTATTACGTCTTGCGAATAAAGATCATCTGACAGGGTTGTCGAACCGATCAAGATTTATGGAAGATCTCGAACGCGAAATGAATATTGCAGGCAGACAAAATTCACATGGCGCTTTACTGCTTATCGACCTGGATCATTTCAAATTAGTTAATGATACTGCTGGTCATGCAGCTGGTGATGAGGTTATTGTGCAAATTGCAGGTTTATTAAGAAAAGTATCACGTTCAATAGACTTAACAGCACGTTTAAGTGGTGATGAATTTGTTGTTGCTTTTATTAATGTTGATGCGAAACAAATTGAATTACGAGTCAATGAAATAGTAAAGAATATAAATGAACTAAAGCCTATGTATAGCGGAAAGATAATGAATACATCTGCCAGCATTGGCGTCGCACTTTTTCCTGATCATGCAGATAATGCTGTTGAATTGTTGGCAAAAGCTGATATGGCGATGTATGTGGCGAAGTCAGACGGCAGGAATAGAGCACATGTCTATGAGCCAGGTGATATGCAGCAGGAGAAGATGGGTTCGGATCTTATATGGAAAGACAGAGTGCATGAAGCACTTGAAAATGAAAAATTTGTTTTAGCATTTCAGCCGATAAAACCAACAACTGGCGAAGAGCCTTCACGCTATGAAGTGCTAGTGCGTATGAAGACATCAGGAGATAATTTATATTTCCCAGGAGACTTTATTCCAACAGCAGAAAAATTCGGATTGATCAGAGAATTGGATATTTGGGTGGTAAGACAGGCGCTACGTGTTTTAAGCAGTTTACCAGAATCGTATTCTCATGTTTCATTTACAGTAAACCTTTCTGGGTTATCTGTTGGCGAGCCGGCTATGTTCGACCTTATAAAAACAGCACTAGAAACATCGAATATCGACCGCGATCGTGTAATATTCGAAGTCACTGAAAGTGCGGCATTTCAGGATTTAACATTAGCAATCGAATTTATAGACAAGATAAAGAAACTTGGTTGTAGAATAGCTCTGGATGATTTTGGTGTTGGCTTTTCATCGTTCTCTTATTTGAAACAATTACATGCCAATATATTGAAGATAGATGGTAGTTTTATACGAGACATAAATAATAGTAAAGAAGATCAGTTATTTGTAAAAGCGTTGGTAGATGTGGCACGTGGCATGGGTATGATGACAGTTGCAGAATTTGTTGAAACAGAAGAAGTTTATGAAACAGTTCGTAGCCTGGGTGTGGATTACGTACAAGGTTATTATGTAGGCAAACCTATGGTTGGGCGATTTGATGATATTACGATTATGGAGCAGATATAAGCTAATAATAACTATAGTTTATATATTAGCACGAGCGCGCTTAATTGCTTCGCGTACCTGTGCAGGCGCAGTACCCCCGATATGATTTCGGGCAGCAACTGAACCTTCCAATGTGAGCACATCAAATACGTCACTTTCAATTTTATTAGAAAATACCTGCAGTTCTTCGAGAGTCATATCTGCCAAATCTTTGCTGCTCTCCACTCCAGCACGAACGGCTAAGCCGACAACTTCATGTGCGTCACGGAAAGGTAAGCCTTTGCGTACAAGATAGTCAGCAAGATCTGTTGCAGTTGAAAACCCACTACGAGCAGCCTGATACATGCTGTCCTTTTTGGTTTGTATGGCAGGCACCATATCAGCGAAGCTTCGAATACAATCCATCACAGTGTCAACAGTATCAAATAAAGGCTCTTTATCTTCCTGATTATCTTTATTATATGCGAGGGGTTGCCCCTTCATGAGTGTTAATAGTGAAATAAGGTTGCCATTCACGCGACCAACTTTACCTCTGACTAATTCAGGCACATCCGGGTTTTTTTTCTGGGGCATAATAGACGAGCCGGTGCAAAAACGGTCAGGTAAATCAATAAAATTGAATTGCGCCGATGCCCATATAATCAATTCTTCAGAAAACCGTGAAAGGTGAGTTAGCAATAGTGATGCAGCAGCATTAAATTCAATAGCGAAATCGCGATCACTGACAGAATCAAGCGAGTTTTCAGACGGACGATCAAAACCTAGTTGCTCAGCAGTAAAGAAACGGTCTATCGGGTAACTTGTACCAGCTAGTGCAGCAGACCCGAGAGGTAAAACATTCATACGTTGCTGACAATCCTGAAATCGGCCCTGATCACGAAGTAGCATTTCAAACCAGGCCATCATGTGATGTCCAAAACTAATCGGTTGTGCAACCTGTAAGTGGGTGAAGCCGGGCATTATTGTTTCTACTTCTTGTTCAGCAAGGTCAATCAATGCGGTTTGCAGACGTTGTAATTCCGTTAGGATATGATTGATAGCATCACGTAAATATAAACGAATATCGGTTGCTACCTGATCATTTCTTGATCGGCCTGTATGTAGTTTTTTCCCGGCATCTCCAATGCGATCAGTTAGGCGCGCCTCTATATTCATGTGGACATCTTCGAGTGCAACAGACCAAGCAAAATTGCCAGATTCAATATCAGCCTGAATATCATCGAGGCCTTGAAGAATCTGATCACAATCAGGTTTTGACAGAATGCCACATTTAAGTAACATTTGAGCATGGGCTTTTGACCCTGCAATGTCATAGGCATACAAACGTTTATCAAAATTAACAGAAGCGGTAAATTTTTCTACAAAGGCATCGGTAGGTTCGTTAAAGCGACCCTTCCAGAGTTTATCTTTGCTGTTATCCTGGCTCATTTGCTTGTATCCTGATTAAAACTAAGATTTTAGCAGTATACCAGAAAGTCGGGCTAGCGCTCTTTTAAAAAAAGAGTAATCTATACTAAATAATTAGTAGCAATAGGTTTACCTTAATCAGCAACTTCTAATAAAAAGCACAATATGGAACAAGAAAAGCAAAACGATATATTAGATGAAACAATATTTTTGCCAGACTTTTGTGGTATTAGGATGGTGCTTACGGTTGTTGTCGTGGCAGAGTTATTGGCATTTGCAATATTGTTGACCACATCTGTAGAACAATCTTTAAGCTGGGATAGACTGGGTATTTTATCATTATTCATACAGTGGATAGCGCTTTGTAGTATTGCTATTTTGTGTGTCTCAAGAAAGTGGCTGGTCAGGCTGAACGACACATTGGCAGGGTATCTCAGTTACTTTCTTGTATTGGTTGTTACCGTAGTAGTAAGCGAGCTTGCGTATTGGGCTATGTTTCATATTGGATTGATTGATAGCTTAAATAACCATCTTGATTTTATATTACGAAATTTAGGCATCAGCGCGATTTTGAGTGCTATTACATTACGGTTCATTTATCTGCAATATCAACAAAAAATGCACATGCAAGCACATGCCAATGCGCGCATTCAGGCATTACAGGCACGTATTCGGCCGCATTTCCTTTTTAATAGTATGAACACCATCGCAGCTTTAATTCGATCACAACCTGAAAATGCAGAAGCTGCCGTTGAGGATTTATCTGATTTATTTCGAGCGAGTTTAAATAGCGCGCAGCAGATGGTTAGCCTGACTGAAGAAATGGAGATAGCACGCCGTTATATACATATAGAACAACTAAGATTGGGTGACAGACTCAGTGTTATCTGGGCGCTAGATGATATACCGGATAAAGCGATGCTGCCCGTGTTAACACTTCAGCCGTTACTAGAGAATGCTATATATCATGGTGTTGAAAAAATACCCGCAGGGGGGGAGATACAAGTGATGGGCCAACGGCAGGGCGACTGGTTAAATATAGTGATCACTAATCCTTGTTTGCCACCCGATGCAGTCGGGCAATCACAAGGAAATAAAATGGCAGTTAAAAATATTGATGAACGTTTGCGTATTGCGTTTGGGAAACCAGCTGGATTAAAAGTTCTAAGAGAAATAGAACACTGTCAAGTCGACATTATTTTTCCGTATCAGGATAAACAATGAATATTTTAATTACCGATGATGAGCAACTAGCAAGAGTAAGGCTGCGTTCATTAGTTGAAGACCTTGGTCACACTGTTGTAGGTGAAGCCAGTCACGGTGAGCAAGCGCTGCAAATGTGTGAGTCCCTGAACCCTGATACGATTTTGCTCGATATAAGAATGCCCGGTATGGACGGTATAGAAACAGCACGACATTTAATGGTATTAGAGAACCCGCCCGCAATTATATTTGTTACTGCTTTTGATCAACATGCATTGCAGGCATTTGAAACGAATGCTGTTGATTACTTGTTAAAACCTATTCGTAAAGAGCGTTTGGAAGAGTCTTTAAATAAAGCGGGGAGACTGAATCGTGTTCAATTGGCACAGGTTAGCGATGAGCAACAGCAGGTACGGTCTCACATTTGTACACGCTCACGAAATCGCATTTGCCTTGTGCCCGTACATAAAATTATTTTTTTTATGGCTGATCAAAAATACATAAGCGTTGTCTCTGAAGACGGGGAAGTATTAATTGAAGAATCATTAAAGTCACTAGAAGATGAATTTCACGAAAGGTTTATACGCATTCACCGTAATGCCTTAGTTGCGAGAGAATTTATTTTATCGATGGAAAAGTCAGCATCCGGCGGGCATTTTCTATTGATGAAAGATACCGATAAAAAACTCGAAGTTAGTCGCCGGCATGTGCCAGGAGTACGTAAAATCATTAAAGATTTAGGGGCTTGAGATTGTATTTAAAGGGTTCTGACCTCCTTTAAAGCACAAAAGACATAGGGAGCATGCATTTTGAAATTAATTTTTGATATTGCAAGAAGCCTTTTTTCAAGGTTTTTTATTTTGCTCTTGGTCGCTCTGGTTCTGGTGGCAGTGGATGTCAGTGAAAAAAATGAACAGAACATTATATTAGCGGGCGAATTACTTAAAGAAAAAGAAGCCTGGATGCTGGCCAGCAAAGAAAAATTTGAATCACAGGTAAAAAAACAATCTACAGAACAAGCGATTTATTTAAAGGCGTATACTGATTATAAAACCAGGCAGGGAAATCTTAATTTAGAACTCAGTGAAATTGATCTTGAAATATTCAGTATCGAGAGTCGATTATTTTGGCTTAATAAGCCGCTTGCTTTTAAAAAGAAAAAGCAGCTTAAAAAGTTAAAAAAGAAAAGAGAAAGATTAGCTAAAAGATTAGAAAAGTTAAAAGCTCCAAAAAATAGAGCTGGATCATTGGTGATAAAAGATGAGCCATTGCCTAAGCAATACCAGGAAGACTATCTCCATCAACTTCAAAACCAGAGTCATTGGAATAAGGGCTTTATAAAAAATTCTATTCTCAATAATCATGGGAAGCTACTTTTAATATTATTGCTAGGGCTTTTTTTCGGGCCTGTAACATTGAAAGCAATCAATTTTTACCTGTTAGCGCCGTTGGCTAAAAAATCCGATTCAATTAGAATTAATCCAGAAAATAATTATGAAGATTTAGTGCAATATGGTGATAACCAGAATGAAATATTAATTGATGTTCCCAATACAGTCAGCTTATTTGTTAAATCGGGTTGGTTTAACTTGAACACCGAAGGATTAACGCGCACCTGTTTAATTTGGGACTGGAGTAATCCATTTGTATCGTATGCGTTGGGCCTGGTTGGTATGACAGAGTTTGTGTTTGGTGACCAACGAACCAGGCAGGTAAGGGTGGCATCAGAAGATGATCCAAATCAGGAGATTATATCGATTAACTTATCTAAACACCCCGGTTACGTAGTGAAACATGGCCACGTAGTCGCAATAACGGGAGATGAGCTTAAATTAAAAAAACAATGGAGGCTGCTAGATTGGAAGAGCTGGTTGTTTGGTAGCATTCGTTATGTCTATTTCCAAGGCACTGGTACACTTTACGTTAATGGCTGCGGGAACGTTTCTACCAATCTTGCAGGCAGTGATAGCCGGATAAAGGAAAGACACATCATCGGTTTTGATACAAGGGTGCCTTTTAAGCTGGTAAGAACCGAAACCTTTATTAACTATTGGTTATACAACAAACCGCTTTATGATGTTTACTTTCCGGAACAAGCTCAATTTTTACAGCAGCAAGCATTTGGTAAAAAAGATGAAAAAATATTCAGAAGCTTACTGGAGGATGTTTTAGGGTCGATTGGGAAAGTGATTGGTTTTTAGCTTAATGGACACTGAGCCCTTTAAAAAGAGTGATTTTTAGCAACAGTTTGGCTGCGTAGTTTATTTAGCGAAGCTGCGAGTGCTTGATCAACGCGTCCGCCAAACATTTCTACGGTATTAACACCTAAGATCCGTTTGTATAACTCTTTGCCGTTTGGATCAAGGAAAACCATCGTTGGTGTTACATAGGCATTTTGGTTGGATGCAAAGTCGAAGTTACTGATTTGTTCACCGTCGAAATCGATGATTTTATTTGAGTCATCAATATTTATTTTATAAATTAATGCCCTGTTGGTGTAGTCACCACTGAAAATCATGGGTTTGATAATTTCGTTTTCAAGTATCTCGCAATAAGGGCAATGATCAGCAGAGAAGACCAGCATAATAGGTAGGCTTTTTTCACGCGCTATTTTTGCAATTTCACTCATATCTTGTACAACCGGTACTTCAACAGATGATGAGTGATTAGGCTGTGCTGCAAAAACGAGGCTAAAACCAACCAGTGAGGCTAGTAACGCAAATAGTTTAAGTGTCTGTTTCATAGGCAATGTAAGTATCATATTCATATAAGTTATGACTATTATAGTGCAAGCAAGTTCCTAATAAGCTCACTTAATAGGTCCGATATTTTGACATAAATTAGTAGCAGATGCACAGTGCTAAGAGTCAGCGCTGTGTTATAATGCTATAACATACTGGTTTTGTTGATAAAGAACGGGAAACTTCATGACGATTGAACGTATTAGAATCGCAACTCGAAAGAGTCAATTGGCATTATGGCAAGCAGAGTTTGTTGCCAAAAGTCTTAAAGAGTGCCATCCGGGTCTCGAAGTTGAATTGGTCACCATGACCACTCAAGGAGATAGGATTTTAGACTCCCCGTTGGCAAAAATTGGTGGTAAGGGATTGTTTGTAAAGGAATTAGAGCAAAGCATATTGCGGAATGAAAGTGATATTGCAGTGCATTCGATGAAAGATGTACCCGTGGAATTACCTGAAGGGCTTCATATTCCTGTGATTTTAGAACGAGAAGACCCAACTGATGCCTTTGTATCTAATGATTTTAAATGCATTGATGATTTACCCCAAGGTGCGGTGGTAGGAACGTCTAGCTTGCGTCGCCGCTGTCAGTTGGCTGAAATGAGACCAGACCTGGTCATTAATGATTTGCGCGGCAACGTTAATACTCGCTTGGCAAAGCTTGATCAAGGTGATTATCAGGCAATTATATTAGCCAGCGCGGGACTTAGAAGACTAGATATGCCAGAAAGAATTCGTGAATCTTTATCGGCACAAGTGATGTTGCCAGCGATAGCGCAGGGTGCAATCGGTATAGAGTGCCGCCAAGGTGATACGGAGATAGAAGCGTTGTTAGCGCCATTGAATCATGTTGAAACCAGTATCCGCATTGAAGCAGAACGGGCCATGAATACACGTTTGAATGGGGGTTGCCAGGTGCCTATCGGAGGTTACGCTGAAATAGAAAAAGATATAATTCTTGTCCGAGGTCTTGTAGGCCGCCCGGATGGTAGTGAGATGATTCATGGCGTCATCAGTGGGCGACCTGAAGATGCCGCAGAACTAGGTGATGTGTTAGGACAGGATTTACTATCTCGTGGAGCTGCCGAGATCCTGCAGGCATTGTACGAACCGCATGATTAATTAAAAGGAAGTCACATTAATACCCAGCCACTAAAAGGCTATTCAATATTGGTTACGCGACCTGAGCAGCAAGCTGGGCCGTTATCTGATGCTATTATTGAAAAAGGGGGTAGTGTTGTTCGATTCCCGCTCATCGAAATACAACCAATTAAAATGTCAGGCGAAGCTGCTAATATACTTCAGCGATTAGATCAGGTAGATATGGTGATATTTATCAGTGCTAACGCAGTTCGATTTGGTGTACCCATATTACATCAGGTAAGTAAAGATCTGAGTGACAAGACAATCGTTGCGATTGGTAATGCGACGACCAAAGCGCTTGAAAAATTACATGTACGTGTCGACATCAAACCTAAGCCACCCTTCAATAGTGAATCACTTTTGGTATTGAGTGATTTGCAAAAAGTGAGGGGTGAAAATATCCTTATTATTAAAGGTGAAGGCGGGCGAAAATATCTGGGCGACGAATTAAAAAACAGAGGTGCTCAGGTTAATTATCTGGATGCCTACCAGCGTATTTTGCCTGAGAATAATATTGAAGATTTGGTTAGCCAGTGGCAGCAGGGTAAGATAAATATAGTGACAACTTCCAGTGTAGAGGCGATGAATAATTTATTATCGTTATTAAATGAATCAAATGCGGTTTTATTTAAACAAACGCCCCAGATTGTCATGAGTCAAAGAATGTTTGAACACACACAGAAAAAGGGTGTTACTGCACCGGTAATCGTTGCAGCAGAAGCGAGTGATAGAGGAGTTGTTGAGGCATTAATTACATTAATTGATGCTGCACCAGGGGTAAAGCATGAATAAAGAATCACTAGAACAGAACGAACCTGAAGAAGCGATAGTAAAAGATGAAGGTGCATCCAATGTTACCAGGGTACCTGGTGGATATAAAATAATATTATTGATAGTTACAATATTGTCCATTGCCGCAATGGTGGCGAGTTATGTGTTATGGATGCAGATAAAGAAAGACAGTAATAGTTTGTCAGGTCAAATCAATTCACACCTAGAAAAAAGGTTGCAAACTGTAGCCGAGGCTCAACGTAGACAGATAAAGAAAACTAATTTTTCAGTTGAGCAAAACCGACAGTCTAATCAACATCTTCTTCAATTGTTGCAATCAATGCAAAAAGAGTTGGAAGAGCGATCGAGGGGCGATGTTAAACTGATACAAGCAGAGTCAATATTGCGTTTGGCGAAAAGCCAGTATGAAATATTACATGATCGTAAAACCACGATTGCCGCATTAAATTTGGCAGCTAATTTACTTGAAGATTTTTCTGACCAAAAAATTACAGTTATACGTAATTTAATATTGATTGAAGCAAAATCAGTTGAAGATTTAGTTGTACAGGATATTACAGCTGAATTGATTAACCTTGATTTATTAATTAAAACGGCAGCTAACTTACCATTAAAAACGGCTGTGCCTGAAAAAGAAGTGGAGCCTAAAGGAGTCGATTCAGCGGAGTCGAATGAAACCTTAGGTGATAAATTTAAAGGCATGTTGAAGGCATTGCAGCCATTGGTCACGGTGCGAAGAAACAAAGGCGCAAATATTGCCATGTTAAGTGTAGAAGAAGAGAAGCTGGTCAGAATTATTTTGAAGAGTCGTTATGAGCAAATCAGGCAAGCTATGCTACGTAAAGATACAGCGATGTTGAAAACAGGAATCAATATTACGCAAGCATGGCTGAAGCAATATTTTAATACTGATGACGATGTTGTGAAAAAAGCATTAATCAAACTTGTAGCCTGGAATGATCTTACATTAAATGTAACGCATCCACCTGTAGGATACGCATTGCAGCAGTTATCAAAGTTTAGAAACCAAGGCGAATCAATAAAAACACCATGATTAAATTTTTAATTATCTTAATGGTTGTAGTTGTAGCGGCAGTTAGTGGCGCTCTTATTTTACTGGAAGATCCTGGTTATGCATTGTTTAGCTATGCTGGCGTGACAGTTGAAACTACTTTGTCGATGCTGTTTGTTTTAGCAGTAATCGGGTTCGTTGGTATTGTTGTTGGTATTCGCCTGGTTAAATTAACCGTCTTTTTACCTGACAATATGTATGCTTGGGGCCAGCGGCGTAGAGAACAGCGCGTCCAGCAATATTTTTACACAGGGTTGCGCGCACTGGCAGAAGGCCGTTGGAAAAAAGCTGAAAAACTATTAATTACATCTGTGAAACACAGTGAGTTGCCATTGCTAAATTATCTTGCAGCCGCAAGGGCTGCGCAACATATGGGCAGTCATGAGAAGCGTGATCAGTATTTACAGCTCGCCATGAAAAGTGATAAGCAGGCAGATTTGGCAACCGAGTTAACACAAGCAGAACTGCAGCTTGTTCAAGGTCAGCGTGAACAGGCGTTGGCGTCATTAAATTCACTGGTAGAAAAAGATCCACATAATGCTTTCGTTAAAGAAATGTTGTTAACGGTTTATCAAGAATTAGGTGAATGGAAAAGCTTGAAGGAAAAATTACCTGAATTCAGGAAGCTTGAAATTATAAGTTCGAATGATGCTGATCAACTGGAGCAGGAAATATTATTACACCTGATTCAAGATAATTTCTTGTTGAAAGATGTAGCAAGTTTGCAGGCAAGCTGGGATGCATTAACAAAAAAACAAAAAAGTAATGTGGTGTTAATTCAGGAATATGCAAAACAATTTATTTCACTTGATCAGGATGATAAAGCTGAACGTTTATTAAGTGATGCAATAAAAAAACAATGGAACAAGAATTTGGTTTATTTATATGGCCAGGTGAAGAGCTCGTTACCTGATCAGCAGCTTAAGCTGGCAGAGGGCTGGACTAAGTCACATGATCGTGATGCAATTGTCAATCTTAGTTTGGGTCGTATTTGTATGCGGAATAAGCTTTGGGGTAAGGCACGTATTTACCTTGAGCGAAGTATCGAGCTTGGCGCAAGGGCAGAAACATATTTTGAATTGGGCGTGTTACTAGAACATCTTAACGATAAAGATGCATCGTTGCTTTGTTATAGAAATGGGCTGAAGTTGACTGTGAATGATATCGATATACAGGAGCCGGATTTTAGTGATGTGGGGGATTGGCGCTAGATAAAAACCTAACTTTTTATTGTTTTTTCCATTTGAGAGTTAAATTCAAATGCATCTGAAAATATTTGTTTTTCAGGCACGCCTCTTTGTACAAATTCATCACGTGCATCATATACCATTGCCGGTGGCCCACTCATATAGATATCAAAGTTTTTCATATCCTGGTAGTGCTTCATAACAGCATGGTGAACATAGCCAGTTTCACCTTGCCAGTTATCTTCAGATGAAGGGTCTGATAAGACAGGCGTAAACTGAAAAAGTGGAAAACGATGCGTCCATTCCAATGGTATGTCTGGCATGTATAAATCTCTTAAAGAACGTACGCCCCAAAAAAGATGAATAGGTTTTTCAAGCCCGATATGAAGAGCATGTTCAATCATGCCTTTTAGTGGAGCGAAGCCAGTACCACCACCCATGAGGATGATTGGTCGTGGTGAAGACTCTTTCAGCAAGAAGCTTCCAAGAGGCGCTTCAATACGCAGAATCTCATTAACTTTCATGCGATCGAAAATATATTGTGTGTATCCTCCGCCATCGATATGCCGAATATGTAATTCAATGAATTCATCATCGTGTGGAGCGTTGGCAATTGAAAAACTACGGCGTTCACCATTTTCCTGAATAAAATCCAGATATTGTCCTGCGAAGAACTGTAAACGAATCGTCTCGGGTAATTTCAGGTGTACACGCATTACATCATGAGAAATTTGTTCTAATCGAGCTACTTTGGCAGGCATCTTCAAGATCTTTATCTGACTGAGCTTTTCAACTTCATCGACAGCAATTTCAAGATCAGAACAGGCATGAGCCTGGCAGAACAAAGCATAACCATCATCCTGCATTTGTTTTGTTAACGCTTTCGGGGTTTTATCATAACGAACAGTGCCTTTTAATATTTTTCCTTTGCAGGCACCACAACGACCACTGCGGCAACCATATGGCAGACTGACTTCGGATTTCAGGGCCGCTTCAAGCACGGTATCATCAGCAGAGGTGGTAAATTCATGCCGGGTTGTCGGTATGCTGACTTTATACTTCATTAAATTTATTCAGTGGAAAAAAGACGTGCATTGTCGCTTAATTAATAGTCGATTAAAACCCTCAGCTTTTAAGGTTATTACCTTCTTTTAGTGAGGAAATGGATCGTTTACTTGGTTATTTTGAAGTGGGCTGGCTACGTTTGCTGCGTAACCACTTGGTGAGAGGCTCCCATTGTTGAAGGTCTTGATAGACGCTTGATGGTGCCATTTCGTATATCCCAATCCCGCGTTCGGCGGTGCGAATGTAGTTTTGAGTGTCACGTAGCGTAGTGATAAATGGTATTTTCAGACTTTTAAGGAATTTTTCAAGGCTATGAAATACAAGTGTATTTTCTCGTACACGGTTGGCAATAACGGCTATTTTTGTTTGCTTTCGCGAAACCTTACCCTGTAATAATAAATCATGGATAAATTGCACGGCCGCGCGCATATCGATTGGCGATGGCAAGACAGGAATAAGAATAGTATCGGCTCTTTTTACCAGGGCCGTCATTTCTTTACCGTAAGTAGCGGCGGGCGCATCAATAATAACAACGTCGGTGCCTTTGGGTGGCCGAACGGGTTCATCCCAAGCACGTATGCCGGTTATTTCAGGATACTCTTCAGGGCGCACTTTTAACCATTCAGTGCTAGAGCCTTGTGGGTCAAAATCTTCAAGCACGACCTGTAGCTCTTCTTCGTAGGCATAATAGCTGGCCAGATTAGTGGCGATAGTCGATTTGCCACAGCCACCTTTTGTATTTAGAACCATGATTGTGCGCATAAGCTTTGCCTCACATAATTATTCCCTGTTGTGGCTCATACCATATCATTTGGATGGTCTTCTCACCATAAAAAAGGCCGCAAAAATGCGGCCTTTTTCATAAAATAGCTATTCTAATAGCTTGTAACAGTACACCTTATCAATATTCGAAGGGTGCACCTGTTTTTCTATCAAGCAACACTATTTTGAGATGGTTGATAGAAGGTCTGGATTGGTAACCAGGTTTCTTACACCATGAGCATGGTCTTCTTTAAAGGCATTACCCTTACACCAATTCGCTACCGTCTCGATGTTAACCTTGGCAACTTTAGGACGAACACTCCAGGATACTTGAAAAGGAGAACCTTTTTCATTGTAACCGGGGCCCGTTGTTGATCCTGCATATTGAACAGGTGTGCCCGTATTGTTAGGGATGTTCAAAGGCTGGTGAAGATTATTTTTCAGGCCGTGTTTGGTCAATTTTCCAAAATCGAGGGCATTTTTATCATTAACTAATACATAAACCTGTGTTTCAACACGTAATTGAGGGTTGTTGATGGCTTTACTCAAGCATGAGCCTAAAGTTGGCCCAGGTTTGATTTGTGCAGTTGAATGAACGTAGTGAACTTCAATTGTGTCACCTGCAGAAAGGGCACCGTGTTTGCTTGGGCAGACTTTTGTTTTAACTGAGCTTGTTTCAGCAGCGCTGAGTTTACCTGAATATTTATAGCCGCTTAGGAAGCCATGGCCATCACCGTTGCCAGCGTATTTAGTGAACTCCCCACCTTTATGCTCGGCATTTTTGTGAAAATGAATATTACAAAGGTTCATTTCTGTGCTCGCAGGTGCAGCATTGAATGTGCGACCATTAGTGCCAGCAGCTGAATCAATATCACGAGGAGATTGAGGGCCAAAACCTTTGCCGTTGGTATTTTTGGTAAGCGTGTCATTTTGTTTAGCGATAACCTGATCGGCAACAGCGCCGTGGCCATGTGAATCTTTACCCGTTGCAGTAGCGCATACTGTCAAAAGTGTTGATGTTGCAAGGATAGCAACAAATGATTTTTTCATTATTTCCATGATTTACTCCTAAAATATTATTATTAACAGCCCTGTAAAAGTGCTGGGTGTATATAAAGGAAGAAAAGGAATAATGTCAATAAGAAATGTAGGTTTTTTCAAGCTAAGTCTTTGTTATGTTAAGTGAATCCCATAGGTCATCAATGCGTTGTTTAACGTCTTCAGACATACTGATAGGCTCACCCCATTCTCTTTGGGTTTCGCCAGGCAGTTTATTGGTCGCATCAAAGCCCATTTTGCTGCCAAGACCCGATACAGGGGAAGCGAAGTCGAGATAATCAATAGGTGTGTTTTCGATGATGGTAGTGTCTCTGGATGGATCCATGCGTGTTGTCATCGCCCATATGATATCTTGCCATTCTCGCACGTTAACATCATCATCGACAACGATTACGAATTTTGTGTACATAAACTGCCTTAAGAATGACCAGACACCCATCATCACGCGTTTTGCGTGACCGGGGTATTGTTTTTTCATACTCACCACTGCCATGCGATAGGAACAACCTTCAGGTGGCAGATAAAAATCAGTGATTTCCGGGAACTGTTTTTGCAAAATTGGGACGAATACTTCGTTTAACGCAACACCCAGAATGGCTGGCTCATCAGGTGGTCGTCCGGTGTAAGTGCTATGGTAAATCGGATTTTTTCGATGTGTGATGCGCTCAATCGTGAAGACGGGAAACCGCTCAACTTCATTATAATAACCGGTGTGGTCACCATAAGGGCCTTCATCTGCCATTTCATCAGGGTGAATGACGCCTTCGAGTACAAATTCGGCAGAGGCAGGTACTTGTAGATCGCTGCCCTTACATTTGACGACTTCAGTTTTATCACCACGTAAAAGACCAGCAAACCCATATTCGGATAAAGAATCAGGTACGGGAGTCACTGCACCTAATATGGTTGCCGGGTCGGCACCTAGTGCAACAGCAACGGGGAAAGGTTCGCCTGGATTGGTTTCGCACCAGTCCTTGAAGTCCAGCGCACCGCCACGATGCGCAAGCCAGCGCATGATAACTTTGTTTTTACCAATAACCTGTTGGCGGTAGATACCAAGATTTTGCCTGTCTTTGTGTGGGCCTTTTGTGACGACCAGCGCCCAGGTAATCAGAGGTGCAACATCACCTGGCCAGCAAGTTTGAATGGGCAGTTTGGATAAATCGACATCGTCACCTTCGATAATTATTTGCTGGCAAGCGGCTTTTTTGACCTCTTTTGGGGTCATGTTTAAAACCTGCTTGAAAACAGGCATTTTTTCCCATGCATCACGTAAGCCTTTGGGAGGCTCAGGTTCTTTTAAAAAAGCGAGTAATTTACCGACTTCACGTAGGGCGCTGACTGAATCTTCACCCATTCCCATTGCTACACGCTCAGTCGTACCAAATAAATTACCCAGCACAGGAATATCATAGCCTTTAGGGTTTTCGAACAGTATCGCGGGGCCACCTTGTTTAAGTGTGCGATCACAGATTTCGGTCATTTCCAGATTGGGGTCAATCTCGGTTTTGATCCGTTTAAGCTGACCTTTTTCTTCAAGTTGTTGTATAAAGTCTCTTAGGTCTCGATATTTCATAGTTATGTGATGTTACTGGCAGATTGTCATAATGCCATTATGCACTATTTATCCAATAAGTATGAAATTGTTAACTTGAGTTGGGTAAAGTATAACTCAGGCATGTAAAAGTAATTAAGGTATAGTAAATTTAACTAATCGGTACAGCATCAGGGTGAGGCATGAAGAATACAAACGAACAATCTATCGATCTGTTTTCCGAAATATTCGCCCAGTTAAAGCCTATTAGTGGGTTTTTCGGCGAGTATCCATATATATTTTCGTTTGCCATTATTGTCCTATTTCTAGTTCTGGAAAGATTGATATCAATATTCATAAATAAGATAGTAGTAAGATTGGCAGCTAGAACCAGTTTTAGCTGGGACGATAGATTAGTCGCCGCATTGCGCCGGCCTCTTTTTTGGACGGTTATATTTGTTGGCATCATGACGGCAATGCTGCCGCTTAAACCCGGTCCATTACTACAGGGTTTTGTAGAGTCTTTATTGCTAACAGTCATGATCATTTTGTGGTCAGGGTTTATTTTGCACATAGTACGTATTGCAATACGTGCGATTAGTGCAGCCTCAAAACAGTCTCTGATCAGAAGGCAAACAGCGCCCTTATTTAATAATCTGGCATTCATTGTTGTTGTAGCAGCCGCAGTATATTTCATATTTTTGTCATGGAACATCGACATGACAGCATGGCTCGCCTCAGCCGGCATAGTTGGTATCGCCATTGGTTTTGCAGCAAAAGATACGCTAGCTAATCTATTTTCTGGCGTGTTTATAATGGCAGACTCACCATATAATATAGGCGACTATGTTGTTTTGGAAAGCGGTCAGCGAGGTAAAGTGACACATATTGGTATTCGTAGCACACGGTTGCTCACACGAGATGATGTTGAAATAACGATTCCTAATGCCATCATGGGTAACACTAGTATTATTAATGAATCTGGTGGGCCACATGAAAAATTTAGAATACGTGTACAAGTCAGTGTGGCTTATGGGTCTGATATTGATCAAGTAAAAGAATTACTAATGAATATTGCATTGGCAGAAACGCAGGTTTGCGAAGATCCGGAGCCGAGAGTGAGGTTTAGAAAATTTGGTGAGTCAGGCCTGGATGTTGATTTATTAGTTTGGGTTGATAATCCTGAGTTGAGAGGACGCGTATTGGATGTACTTAATACGCAAGTTTATAAAGTGCTAAACGAACATAAAATAGAAATACCCTATAACAAGCAAGATGTTTATATAAAAGAAATGCCACATTAAATAAATTTATTTTTTAGGATATTTTAAAAATGAAAAAATTAATAATACTGATACTGATAATGCCTGCGAGTGCATTTGCATGGATACTGCCTGATTTAGGTGAGTTTAAATTTGAAGCCATTGCAGATAGTGTTTATGTAATGCACGGGCCATTAGAAATGCCAAACAAGAAAAACAAAGGATTTATGAATAACCCAGGCATTATTGTTGGTGATAAAGGCCTAGTACTGATTGACCCGGGTAGTAGTTATTATGTAGGAAAAAAAGTGCTAGAAGAGGTAGCTAAAGTTAGTAACAAGCCTGTAGTGGCCGTTTTCAATACTCATATACATGGTGATCATTGGCTGGGTAACCATGCTGTAAAAGAAGCGTACCCTAAAGCAAAGTTTTTCGGTCATAAGCAAATGATTGCCATGGCAAACGATCAGGCCGGGTTACAGTGGCTTGATATAATGGATAAGCTTACCGAAGGTGTAGCTAAGGGTACGAAATTAATCGTGCCAAAAAATGAAAGTAAGCATAATGATGAAATATCTTTTGTCGGGCAGCGTTTTAAAATTCATTCCATGATTCCTGCGCATACCCGAACAGATATTATGATCGAACATGTAGAAAGCAAAACATTATTCACAGGCGACAACAGTTTCAACAAGCGTATGGCCAGGTTTGATGGTAACTCAAGCATGCACGGTAATATTAAAATATTGAGATATATAAAAGAATTGGGACTGAAAACATTTGTGCCGGGTCATGGTAAGAGTGGTTCATACGATGTAGCGGTTCAGCCGTTCCTTGATTACCTATTAATAGTGCAAAAAACAGTTAAGGCTGGATATAAACGTGAATTAGAAAACTATGAAATAAAATCAGGCGTAGTGAAACAGCTCAAAGCATTTAAGGATTGGATTGGTTTTGATGACGGGATTGGAAAGCAAGTTTCAAAAATGTTTCTAGAAGTAGAAGAAAGAGATCTGTAATTTTTTAAGATGTCAGATATTATTGGTTTTTTACCAGTGGCCTCAGAAGATGCAAAAGTATTGATATTAGGTTCAATGCCAGGTGTGAAATCACTGAATGAAAAACAATATTATGCGCACGGACAAAATGGGTTTTGGGGTATTATCGAAGTCTTGTTTGGAATAAATCGAAGCTATGGTTACGAACAACGTTTAACACTCCTATGTGAATATAGAATTGCATTATGGGATGTAATGAAGGCTTGCCGTCGACACGGTAGCCTTGATGCTGATATTGAAGCGAATTCAATTGTTGCTAATGGCTTTGAGATTTTTTTTAAAGAACACCCAGATATAACGCATGTATTTTTTAATGGCTCAAAAGCTGAGCAGGCATACAAGAAGTACGTATTGAATGACTTGCCTGAAAAATTTTCTGGTATACAGTATCTGCGTTTGCCATCAACGAGTCCTGCACATGCGGTTATGCCTTTTGACCAAAAACTTAAACAATGGGAAGTAGTAAAAGACTGCCTAGATGGTTAATATAGTTGATTTAAAAAAAGCACCCGAACACCTGTCGATACTGGCGAATTGGCATCAGCGAGAATGGGGTCATTTGTATCCAGGTAGGAGTTTGAAAGACCGCGTCGAAAAAATGTCGGCATATTTAAATGATGATTTAATACCCAGCACATTTGTTGCATTTGAAGGCGAAGTTAAAGGCTCAGCAGCGATTGTTGAGTCTGACATGGAAACCAGAACTAATCTAAGCCCATGGTTGGCTAGTGTTTTTGTAAAGAGTGATTTTAGAAAGAAAGGCATTGGTTCCGCCTTGGTCAGGTACGTAATGAAGGCTGCTAAAAAAGCAGACATAAAGGAACTGTATTTATTTACAGAACACAACGAGTTGTTTTATAAAAGACTGGGTTGGATAGTTTTTGAAAACATACTCTATCATAATCAGCCGGTAACAATAATGAAAGTTAATTTAATGTCAAACGAATAATTGATTTGGAATAATAAGGCGGAATTTATAATGGAACAAGAACTGCAGCAAGCTCAGGAAGTATATAAATTAATCACCGAGTTTTTCGTTACGTATAGTTTTCAAATATTAGGCGCTATTATTATTTTCGCAATAGGTGTTTTTGTTGCCAAAAAGGTAAGTGGTATTGTTTTAAGACTTTGTGAGCGTAAGGAGCTGGATGTTACGTTAAGCCATTTTATTGCAAGCACCACCAAAATTATTGTTATTGTCATGGTTGCGATTATCGCGCTTGGTAAAGTTGGCATCAGTGTCACGCCATTTATTGCAGCTATCGGTGCATTGTCACTAGGTGCTGGTTTGGCAATGCAAGGATTATTATCTAACTATGGTGCGGGTTTAAATATTATCCTGGCTCGTCCATTTGTAGTGGGTGACACGATAAGAGTGAAAGGCGTGATTGGTCAGGTAAAAGAAGTACGATTGGCGTATACATTACTTCACGATGAAGATGATGTGGAGATTACTATCCCGAATAAACATATTGTTGGCGAAGTTATTTGTAATTCACATACTGACACTTTAGCCGAAGAAACTTTAGGTGTCTCATATGACAGTGATACTGATAAAGCCATAGAAGCCATCAAGCATGCTTTAGAAAAAACAGACAAAGTAAGTAAAGACAGAAAGCCTTTAGTTGGTATAGAAGACTTTGCAGACAGCAGCATTAATATAGGTATTCGTTTTTGGGCGCCAACGAGTCATTATTTTGAAACGCGCTATCGCGCGAATGCAGAAATTTTTGCAGCCGTGAAAGCGGCTGGAATTGATATTCCGTTCCCACAACGAGAAATACGCATACTCAACGAGCAGCATAGTTCGCTTGATAGCAAGAAGAGTAATTGAATGGTACATGTAATCAAAGGTAGGCCATTATTGAAACTTATTGTCTGGCCGCTTCCGATTCAAAGTGGGAGTTAAGGAATCAATCGAGTCTGACCCTATTGATTCGCTTTTGCTTCATACTCTAAATTTTGCTAAAGATGCAACGTTTAAATATACTAAAAAAATATAATTATAAGACTGTTAATATGTTCAACTACCGTATTTTCTACCCGTCACTCGGGGTTCTATTTTTTCTGTTACAGTCCTGCGCTGTTATACAGGCACCTCGAAACCTTGTTGATACCAATAAGCTGGATGTAAACAATGGCATCCTTGTGGTAGGGATGCACACAAATTGGGAGCATCACAACATCTCCAGTATCATACTACGGTTGTTAGGAAAGGGAAAAAGCTGGCAAGAACATACCCGGTTGGCCTTTCAGGGCAAGGAGCATATTTATGTGATTGCACTACCGGCAAATACGTACGGATTTTACCAAATAGCTATGGGTAACCGTTATTCATTACTTGACTGGAATCAGAATTTCACAATTAAGTCTAATACGATAACTTATATCGGAGATATTAATCTAGATTTTGATTCATCATCCATAATAGCACCACGTTATGGATGGAAGGTTGATGACAGGCTAGATGATATCAAAAAACATTTGAATCAAGTTTACCCAAATATTGTTAAAAAATTTCTGATTGAGAAGCAGATAATCAATTTGTTGCACGCAAAGAATCCGTGAATGCATGTTAATGATTAAAATGGATAAGACGGATCAAGAATAGACTTTTAATGTAAGTCATGGATGGGTACTTGTTTTACGCTATAACATTCTTGATTGCCTGCTTTTGGCCGATAGCAGAAGTCTCAAATGAATTGCTCGATGTCTACTTAGGGCACTAAGCCGCCAGCCCACAATGCCTAAGCAATGCATCGATAGTCGGTTCTCGGCCCCTGAAATCAACAAACAGCTCCATGGGTTCACGTGAGCCGCCTTTCTCCAGTATGGACTGTAAAAAGCGTTTTCCAGTTTGTTGATCAAAAATATGGCTTTCTTCAAATGCTGAAAAGGCATCAGCTGATAAAACTTCTGCCCATTTGTAACTGTAGTAACCCGCCGCATAACCACCTGCAAAAATGTGTGAAAAGCTATGTGGAAAACGGTTAAACGAAGGAGGTTGCAGTACAGCCACTTGTTGGCGTACTTCATCTAGTAGTTCGTAAATTTGTCCGCCATTTTCTGGTTTGTAATCTTTATGTATTAGAAAATCAAATAAAGAGAATTCCAGTTGACGTACCATTTGCATGGCGGATTGAAAATTCTTGGCGGCTTTCATTCGGTTGTATAAGTCATCGGGAATTTTTTCACCGGTTTGATAGTGAGAGGCGAACAAGTCGAGTGCTTCGCGTTCCCAACACCAATTTTCCATAAATTGACTAGGTAGTTCGACCGCGTCCCACGCGACACCACTAATGCCAGATACACTGGTGTAATCGATTTGAGTTAGCATGTGATGTAAGCCATGCCCAAATTCATGGAACAAAGTTTCTACTTCGCCATGAGTGAGTAACGCGGGATCATCACCAATGGGTGGTGTAAAGTTACAGGTTAAATAAGCAACGGGGGTTTGTATTGAGCCATTGCGTTTTTTTCGACTGATGCATTCATCCATCCATGCGCCACCACGTTTGTTGGCACGTGCAAAAAGATCAAGATAAAATTGTCCACGAACTTGATTTTGCTTATCTTTGATTTCATAAAATTGAACATCTTCATGCCATGTGTCAATACCATTTTTTTCTGCGATGCTAATGCCGTATAGCTTTCCCACCACATCAAACATACCTTCGATAACCTGTTGTGCTGGAAAATAAGGTTTAACTTCTTCTTGCGAGATGTTGTATTCCGATTGCCTGAGTTTTTCAGAAAAATAAGGAATGTCCCATGCTTCAAGATTTTGTATGTCAAACTGTTCGCGGGCAAAGGTATTTATTTGTTCGAGTTCTTGTTTGGCAATAGGTAATGACTTGTCAGCAAGTTCTTGTAAAAACTGTACGACCTGATCAGTAGAGCTAGCCATTTTAGTTGCGATAGAACGTTCAGCATAATTATTAAAATCCAGCAATTGTGCTACTTCATGACGCAGAGAAAGGATTTCTTCCATCACCGGGCTGTTGTCCCACTCACCAGCATTGGGACCTTCGTCTGAAGCACGAGTTACATACGCCTCATACATTTCATGTCGTAACTCCCGGTTGTTTGCGTAGGTAATAACCGGGTAATAACTTGGGAATTCCAGATTGAGCAGCCAACCTTCTTTTTCATCCGCTTCGGCTTGTTGTTTAAGTAATGCAATAGCTGAATCTGGCAGGCCATCAAGCATGTTTTCATCGGTTATGAGTTTGCTCCATGCCTGTGTTGCATCAAGCACGTTTTCTCCGAATTTTGATGTTAGTTTGGAAAGTTGCTGCATAATTTCACGATAACGTTGTTTTTTATCAGCAGACAAAGCAATACCCGATAAACGAAAATCGCGCATTTCATTTTGAATAACTTTAGTTTGAACATCATCGAGTTGAGCGTAAGCATCGCTGTTCGCAATTGCCTGATAAGCTTTGAACAGTTGTTCGTTTTGCCCAAGCTCAGTATAGTATTCACTTAGTTTTTCCAGGCAGGCATTATAAGCATCGCGTAATGCGTCGCTGTTAACAACTGAGTTCATGTGGCTAACAGGCGACCAAATAGCACTGAGTTTATCCATCATGTCTTCAATGGGTTCAACCAGGGTTTCCCAGTCGGGTTTGTTATTAGCTTCAAGTAAGGCAGTGAGTAACCTGCGATTATCATCCAGTATCTGGTCTATGGCAGGTTCAATGTGTTCGGGCTTGATCTGGCTGAAGGGTGGCAAGCCGGTGAAGTTTAATAATGGGTTTTCAGTGCTCATTTTTTAATTGAATCCAGTGTTCGTTAAAAGATGTTAATCTAGCATCAGTATATAGATATAGTGACGAAAAACGGAAATAAAAGCGTGGTAAATACACATCCTTATGATGCCCTGACACCTGATATGGTTTTACAGGCTATTGAAAGCCTGGGTTTTGTTACCAATGGCAGGCAGTTGGCATTAAATAGTTATGAGAACCGTGTTTATCAGGTTGGTCTGGAAGATATCAAGCCAATCATTGTGAAATTTTATCGACCTGATCGCTGGAGTGTCGAGGCCATTCAGGAAGAGCATATTTTTAGTCTCGCGTTGGCTGAGCAAGAGCTGCCAGTCGTTGCCCCTTCTAAAGATGAAAATGGCCAAACGTTACATGAGTATGAAGGGTTCCGTTATGCAATTTTTCCACGTGAAGGTGGTCATTGGCCTGAGTTGAATCATCCAGAGCATAGAGAATGGATGGGCCGCTTTCTGGCGCAGATTCATTTGCTGGGCGAGTCAATGCCATTTAAGCATCGCCCGGGTATTAGTATTGAAACTTATGCCGAGCAATCTGTTCAATACATACTAGAGAACAATTTTATCCCTAGAGATCTGATCGTGGCTTACCAGACACTCACTGACGATCTTTTGGTGCAAGTCAGGCGATGTTATGAACGTGCTGGTTTATTCAAACAATTTCGTATTCATGGTGATTGTCATCCAGGTAATATTTTATGGACTGATGAAGGGCCGCATTTTGTCGATTTTGATGATACCCGGACAGGTCCGGCCATTCAGGATTTGTGGATGCTGTTGTCAGGTGACAGACAGGAGATGAGCATCCAGCTTTCGGATATTATTGAAGGTTATGAAATGTTCAGAGAGTTCGACGTGCGTGAATTACACTTGATTGAGCCCTTGCGAACAATGCGTATGCTCCATTATTCGGCCTGGCTGGCAAGGCGTTGGGATGATCCGGCTTTCCCGCATAATTTTCCATGGTTTAATACTGAAAGGTACTGGGAAGAACAGATTTTATCGCTACGTGAACAGGCGGCTCGCCTGGATGAGCCTATATTAATGATATAAGTATATGATAAACATTGATTAATTATTTTTTAATCATTATTGGCCGATTATCCGGCATTTAATACCGTTACTCATAGAAAGTATCTGTTTTGGTCGCAGATTCAATAAAAACGTGTAAGAATACTGATACAAGGCATGATGATGGTACCCAGGCAGCAGCTATTGGCTGATGCTCTCATGATGTTAATAATAATAAATGAAAGTACAGTGGGAAATACATGCGATACGGTATTATGATCAACTTGGATTATGACACACACCCCTATGCGGAGTGTCGTGATATTTGGCTAGCCATTCGAAATGCAATGGTTGATAGTGGCTTTCGTATCGAAGGGCGTTTGTTTACGATTAATATGCCTGTTGAAGAAGCGGGCAAATTTGCCTGTTCTATTATTGATGAAGTCAATCAATCTATTATGCCTGATCATGATATCTATAGTTTTTTAAAAGAATTTTATGGCTATGATCACACGCAGACTGTTAATTTGTTGCTTCCATCGACAGATAATATTGATCTTCAGGAAGATTGATACTCTGTTTCACCTCTTATAAGAAACTTACCGAGGATCCATGACTACAATCCAGTTTATAGAAAAACCTGGTTTTCGAGAGCGCCAGCTGAAAAGACGTTTTAATAACCCCTTGTTTATGTCATCACAAAGTCCTGTTAGCCAGGCACAAGTGGATGTAGCACGACAGAAAGACAAAGAAGAAGTTGTTGAATTTATTGAATCTTTACAGGCGCTATTAACAGAAGTAGGTACTTTTTCAGGTCGTGAAGAGACTGACAAAATTATTGAAACAAAAGAACGTGCAGACAGGCTTTATGAACAATGTGTTGGTTTAACCGGCGATCATACGCGTGAACGCGAGGGTCTGTTAAAGTTAAATGAAGCTATTATGAAGGCTATCTGGTCCGCAGCAGGCGAGGATCCGCTGGCAATTGAAGAATTGACCAAAGAGCAACAGGCACGTGAGATACACTTGAAGTTACTTGATTACGCGCTGGTGGTTGATATGTTACGAGCGGACAGTGCGATAGCGGCTGATGAATTATTGCCAACCATTCTTTCCGAAAATGAAGAATCGATACATGTAGCATTAAGTTTGTTCGATACAGAGCAACGTCAGGTACTGGAAGAAGAAGCCAACCGTATGAAGCAAAGCCTGCAAGATCAAGGTCAACTCACTGATGAGGTGCTCGAAAAGTTTAAGATCATGGTGTCTGCCCCTCAATGACTGATAATGTTATCTTTATGTTAAATGATTGATAATACTTCTGAAATTACCCACATTTAACGTTAGGTATATTATAATAAGTATTTTCTAATGCTTAAGATATTCTCTAAGTAGCCGATATTTATTGAGAATATTTTATTTAGCAATAATAATGAGCAGGGAAGCTCGTAGTGTGAGTTTCTAAATGTGATAAGATTTTTACATAAATCAGTTTTCTTTATTTCACTGTTATTAGTGTGTATTTCCTCATTGGCAGCGTCCTCTGAAGCTAAAACGAATAGCAACGCGAATTTATCTCAAGTAGAGGCAGATAAGCTTTGGGCAATTTTGCACCAAGTTAGCGACCGTCTGAAGCTGCGAATGCAAGTTGATGGCAGTAGAGCAGTGATCAGTAAAATCCTGACGCAATCTTGTGAGGCTCCATCTCCGAACTCATTCCTCGTAAAAGCATTAAAAGCTGAAGCAAAAAATAAAAAATCCAATAATGGTTTGAGTGTAAGAGGGGCTTATACCAGCAAAAGCCTGTCGGATAATGATGGTGATGCTAGCGCTTACCTGGAATTATCCTGGGATGTGCTGAGGCAAGGTTACAAAGAAAATAACCGTCAGGCAAAAGCCTTATATCGACAAGCCAAAATCGAATCGTTGAAGGGTGTCATGCAACAGTTTGATGAAACGTACCGTTGTAGACGGTATCAGCTCAATGAAACGTTTATGGGGCTTCAATCTAGTCTAGTATCACTCAAACTTGAATTGATGGAGCCGGTATATAAAGTTGAGAAGCGAGCGTACTTCAAAGGCTGGAGTTATCTTGATGAGCTATTGGTATCAGAGCAGGACATCAGGTTGGCGCAGCAAGAGCTGAGATACTTAAATACAGAACCGAGATATATCGAAAAGTTATCTGAATCAATTAATCCCGCTGTAATAGACGTAGACCTTCAGGCTGTTATAAGACATATCAAACAAGATGAGCATGCAGCTAAGTTACAGGCGTTAGAAAAACAATCTGTATCGGAGAAGTATCAGTATCGAAGAAATGACAAACTAAGATTGTTTCTGCGAAAAGAATTTGATGTTGGCGGTACTGGGAGCGATAACGGCGTAGTGGCAGGATTAAGATTCACTATACCGATAGAGAAGAAAAATAAACAATCATTGGTTTTTCGTTTAGAGAATTTAGAAGAGGGCGTGCGTCTTCAGAAATGGCAGAGGATTGCGAGAACAAGGGCTGCGTACGAAGAGTTACGTGAGCAGAAAACCCGTGTAGTTAAGCAGCAATATCGTTATTTACGCAGTAAAGAACGTGTAAGGCGTGTATTGGTAAGAAAAGGGCTAAATGAAGAACTTGAGCTTGCGGCAGCAGTGGCACGCGTACGCAGTATGTTTAATGCCGCTATTGAATTAGTGAAAGCAAAAGAAGAATTATATCGACGCGTCAATGAAGTGTTCTTGGTGTCTCGCGTTGGATACGCCCCGTCCTTGATAAAAATAGATGCGTTACAAGAGAATAATTATCGTGCTCGCAGCGGTGAGCGTTCAATTTATATTTGGTCAAAAACATTTAATAGTACAAACAATAAAGCCATTCTTGATTTACTTAACGCAAAGTCAATAAAACATGTATTACTTTCTGTAAGTAAAAAAATTGATCGGCATAAAATGGTTGATTTTATAAAACAGGCTGAATTAAGTGAAATAGATATAGAGACTATCGTAGGCTCAAATAACTGGTTTAAACCAAAGCAACACGGCGCTGCAAGCCTAGTATCGATGACGCGTTTAGAATTAACGGGCCATATTCATCTCGATGTGGAGCCTCATACAGTCAATGGTTATAAGCGCAATAAAGAAAAATATTTGAATAATTATGTAAGCATGCTTCAAAAAATAAGAAAAGAGATAGGCAAGGGGAAGCTTAGTGTTGCAGTGCCTACTCATTGGCCAGCAGACGTATATGAAAGACTAAATCAAGTGGTCAACAAAGTTTACTTAATGTCCTATGAAAATAAAACAACAGACATAATGATAAGACGAGTTAAAAAAGTTCTAGCGAATGTTGATGTAAATAAAGCGGTTGTTGTTTTAAGCGTAAAGGATTTTGATGACGAATGGGAAATGGAAAAAGTAATAAAAAGGTTAGAGCAAGAAACAGGCGTGGATAAATTTGGCTTTCATCAGTTAAAGACGTACATGAAGAAAGTAGGTGCTAAGTTATGAAGCTAAGAAACAGAAAAAGCTATATGACTTCATTGCCGGAAGGTGAAGCGCCTAAAAACGCCAAGGCAAGTATTACGCAGATGATATATTTTCTGGTGTTGATTGTGGCTGTAGGTTACATCGTATTTATATTCGCAAAGAAATATTGGTATTTTGAAGAAATAGGCGTTGTAGAGATCGAAAAGACGATAATTAGCTCAAGTAGAGGTGGCCAGATATCAAACATTTTTGTTAGTGAAGGTCAGTTTATAAAGAAGAAAGAAAAAATAGCAGTGATAGAAGCGCTACGTACTGGTTGTCATGTAACAGATGATGGAAAAGTGAATAAAATACGTTTTGAAATAAATAATAATAAAGTAAAAAAGAAGGCAATTGAGGCTCAATTAGCAGGGCTTGAGAAAGAAGAGAAGAAATTTTTATTACGTAGGGCACTTGAACTTGATAGAGGGTTAGCGAAAGAGTCTGAACGTCTTAGAAGGGAAAAATTAACGATGGTGAGTGATATAGATTTATTATCAGGTCAAATAAATAATCAAATACAACACCTGAATAATATTATCAAAGCACAAAAAAACGTTATTTTACCAAAAGAGTGTTATAGCGAATCAATCAAGTCACCGTTCATTACAAAAGTCTCAGCTGTTCATAAGCGTCCGAAAGAGTTTGCGCAGAGAGGCGAAGCCATCGTTACGTTAATAAGAAATAATGCTCCGATACGAATAGAAGTGTATCTAGAAAAAGAAATACTCAAATCTTTGAATATTGGAGAAACTCTTGATCTAATTTTTCCTGATGGTGTTAAAAGTAAAGGCCGTATTAGTAAAATACATTCGTCGGCGTATGCATCGGTGCAAAGACAATTAGAGCATTATAAGCCGATTGAATCAGATATTCGTGTTCACTTGTTACCCGTAAATAATAAAGATCGTGAGACATGGTTAAACTACGATCGGATGAACGTAAAGGTAAGGGGGCTGAAATGAGGCGACCCTATTACATACAATCCAATAGCGAACAAATTTCACCATTAAAGATTGACAGCATAGTAATAGATCAAGCGGAAAGCCTGGAAAGTGATGCTGTGGCTTACTGGGTTGTTGATATGCGTATTTGGCAGGATGGATGGGAGACCATGTGTCGTTTGCGACGTCATTTATCACCCAGGGTTTACTTGCGACCTATTGTATTTTTAATGGAATCAACAGATATGCCCGATGAGATAAAAAATGCCTCAGATGGTCATATTAATATAGCGTCAGCGGATAACGTTCTTATTGAAGATTGGGTCTCACGAGTAGATCATATCAATCATTGGGTCGAGCATCTGGCAAATGCGGATGCTGCGCAAGACACAAATGTAGCATTTAAAGTATTAAGATTAATCACTAGTCGAAATAAAGAGCTGGTGCCAATGACTACGATAAGAAGAACATCGGGTTTTGTATACCCAACATTGGAACCATTATTTGCTAAACGGGATACAGGTGTAATTGAAACCTTAGAGTTTTTAGAAAGTCAGCATCTATTAACTGCAAAATTTGTATCTAAGGCTCATTTTTGTAGTCACTGTGGTAGTGCATTTTTAAACTTCAAAGAGTCATGCCCCGATTGTGATGCAGATAATTTATCGACCGATGAGCTTGTACATCATTTCAAGTGTGCGTATACAGCAGAAATGTCAGAGTTTAAACATGGTGATCATCTACAGTGCCCGAAATGTGAGCGTGATTTGCGGCATATTGGTGTTGATTATGATAAGCCATCAATGGTGTACCATTGTAATCAATGTAGTCATACGTTCCAGGACCCTAAAATTATAACGTCATGTTATAACTGTGGCCGTAGTGCTGAACCTGAAAATCAGGTAAGTAAAAATATTCAGTCCTATACTGCATCGGCTATAGGCCTTAATGCGGCTGAGTATGGCCTTGAGGCATTATTTACAAAATTACTTGATGCAGAGTTGAGGTTATATTCTAGCAGTGCTTTTGAAGATTTTTTCCAAATAGAATTTTCAAGAATCAAACGGTATAAAATATCGTCTAGTTCTCTTGCTATGATTCAGTTTAAAGATTTGGAAGAGTTGTATATCAAACTGGGTAGTCGTGCAAAAGAAGTCTTTGCCGAATTAAGTACAATTTTTAAAGCAATATTACGTCAATCAGATGTAATCACGGCAAGAAATGAAAGCGTTTTTTTTGTCATTATGACTGAGACGAATAAACAGCAAGCCGAGCGCGCAATAGAACGCTTGCAGGAAGGTGTTGTTGCATTGTTTAAAAATAATATGGATTTTTCTCCTGAAATCACAATTAGTATTGAAGAAATAAATGAAAATATGAGCCTGCAAATAACGCTAGAGAACTTTTTGAAAGAAAATGTTGTTTGACGGCGTCATTGAATTTGTTAGTAACTTGTCTACAGGGCAACTATTAGCTTATTTTTGGCCATTTTTTTTACTGGACATGACGCGCTATTTATTTCTTGATGTGATCGTTGTTATTATTTATATCCCCAGGCGAGTATTGCAAAAATTTAAATATGCTAATGCACGGCAACGTTTCTATAAGGAGCGGCCACTGGTATCCGTTATTGTGCCAGGCAAAAATGAAGGTAAGCATATACCACGACTGGCGTCTTCATTAGCTTTTCAGACATATAAGAATATAGAGTTAATCATTGTCGATGATGGTTCGGATGATGACACCGCAACTATCTGTCGTGAACTAGAGATAGAAGGGAAAATAAATTGTTTTATTCGTAATGAAGTCCGAGGAGGGAAAGCATCGGCGGCTAATACAGCATTAAAATTCTCGCATGGAAAATACGTGGTGCATATCGATGCAGATTCGCATTTGGCATATGATGCTATAGAAACAATTTTATTGCCATTTTATATGGATGAGAATATTGGTGCAGTTGGTGGAGATGTACGAGTAGCAAATGCCGAAAAGACCTTTGCAACGAGATTGCAAGCAATTGAGTACTTTAAATCAATTTCGACAGGCCGAACAGTCTCATCAGAATTAAATATTTTACGTATTATTGCTGGAGCACATGGTGCATTCAGACGTGATGTGCTTGAAAGATTAAAAGGATGGGATGTGGGACCGGGCTTGGATGGCGATATTACCTTAAAAATTCGTAAGTTGGGTTTCAGAGTTGTTCATGAACCAATGGCAATTTGTTATACCAACGTACCTATTACTTTTCGGCGTTTAGCTAAACAGCGGTTTCGATGGGACAGGTCGATGGTGCGGTTTAGGGTAAGAAAACACCGTGACGTTTTACTGCCATCTGCTCGATTTAGTTTTGCGAATTTTTTAGCATCGGCAGAAAATATATTTTTTAATATTATTCTGGATATTAAATGGTGGATATACTTATTGCAGATGGTGATATTTTTTCCAACACAGTTGGGATATATTTTCATTATAAATTATGTTTTATACCTAGCCGCTAATATATTGGAGTTCGTGGTTGCATGTGCATTGTTGCAAAAATCTTTGCGACCAAAAGATTACTTTTTATTTGTATTTTTGCCATTAATACCAATATATACAGGACTATTTTTGCGAATTGTAAGAACTTATGCGTATATTATGGAGTTTTTACATGGGGCTTCTTATATGGATAAGTGGAATCCATGGAAAGTATCAAGGGTCGCCAAACGAGAAAAATTATAGTTTATAAGGTCATGGGGTGATAAAACAGCAAAATCTTCTATAGGTGATGTGTTCATTAATAATGAGGCGGAGGGGTTTCTTCAGATGCATGTGCAATAATCGACACTTCATTTACTTGGCTGCGTATATTTTTTAGTTCCAGTTGTAATTTAGTGATAAGTTCTTCCTGTTTTAAAATGGTGCGTGTTAACTCATCGATAGCAGACTCTTGATGAGTAATGCGAATTTCCAGATCAGTGATACGATTTTCCATAGTAAAGTCTCGGCTTCAATTAAAAATAAATGTCATAACGCGTTTTTTTGCTTTCTATGGTTGCAGCAGCTTTAATTTCACCTAAGGGCAGTGCAGCTTTTGGGCGCTTAACTACAACACGTTTAGGCCGACATTCTATCGCCTTTTCTAGTATCTTCACAGCATCATCATCTTTACCTGCGATATCGTGGAAGTAGCGCATTTCTTTTTTTACCAGTGCGGACTTATTTCGTTCAGGGTACATAGGGTCAAGGTAAATAGAGTTAGGAATTTGTTCAGTAGGCAGTTGTTGTAAATAGCTGATTGCATCGCAGTAGATTAACTGCATGTTTTGAATTATCGAATCATTAATATCAGGGTTGTTTAAGGCGCGCTGTAAGCCATTATTTAGTAGTTCAAATATCACGGGGTTGCGCTCTAGTAATCGAATCTTACAACCCATTGAGGCGAGTACAAAGCTATCTTGGCCGAGTCCTGCAGTGGTATCGATAATAGAAGGATTGACGCCAGGTTTAATACCAGCAGCACGAGCGAGCGGTTGGTTTCTTCCTCCACCAAACAATCTACGATGAGCGGCTTTTCCTTCGTTAAAATCAATAATAACAGGCCCTGGGGATTGCTTACCTGTTTTCTGTAATTTACAGATATATCCAGGTGACTGGTCATAAGATTCATAAATTAATAGATACTCAGCACTCTGCAAATCGTGGGCGACAGGGATGTTGTATAGTCGTGATTTTTCCTGCGCTAATGTTTGCAGCGCAAGTTGATCAGAAAAAATGGCGATGTTTGTAAGGGTCATTAGTAAATTAAGGTCAAGCAGGAGCTATTTACAAGTAATAGAAGTGTGTGTAATCCTGTGGTTTATTGCAAATTTTTAATTTAAGCGGTGATGATAGCTTTATGTCGATAAGGCAATTTAATCAATTCATACCTCAAGTGCATTCTTCAGCCTATATAGATCAGAGCGCAGAAGTGATCGGTGATGTAGAGGTCGGAGAAAATAGTTCGGTTTGGCCAATGGCTGTTATCCGTGGCGATATTCAATCGATTCGAATAGGTCAGTCTACTAATATTCAGGATGGCTCTATTTTACATGTTACGCACGATAGTCAGTATCAACCGGGTGGTTATGCGCTTAATATAGGTAATTTAGTTACCGTAGGTCATGGCGTGATATTGCACGGCTGTACAATTAATAACCAATGTTTGATCGGTATGGGCAGTACTATAATGGATGGTGTGGTCATTGAGTCGAATGTTATGATTGCGGCCGGCAGCTTGGTGACGCCCGGTAAGTTATTGAAAAGTGGGTATTTATATATGGGTCTCCCTGCACAAAAGAAACGAATATTGAATAATGAAGAAATTGAGTATTTAGCTTATGCCGCTAATCATTATGTAAAATTGAAAAATCAGTATAAATAGAGCGATAATACAGATTGATAATGATAATAAAATAATTGAAAGAGTCAGTTAGTAATAGGTAATGATATGGATATATTTGTAGGGAATCTTCCTAAAAAGACATCAGTACTCGAACTTCGTAAACTGATTGGTGATGTCGGTAGTGCACGGTTTAGAATTATCAGCGCTAAAAATAAAAATGGTCGCAAGTGTTGTTATGGTCATGCAATCATTAATTCAAGACAAACCGGGTCTGAAGTTATCACTCGCCTTGACGGTGTGCAATATAATGGGTGCAATATTACAGCACGTCATTTTTTGCACAGAAGCGAACATAATGAACGTCGTTCAAGAATGGTTTATCCAATTGGTTGGAACGGTGTAAATAGAAGACGTGGTGATCGCAGGGCTCATAACTAATCATTGTTAGATTATGAGCGAACATGAAAAAATCAATTACGTCGAGTTTCCATCAAAGAATTTAGAGAAGACCAAGAAATTTTTCAGTGCAGTTTTTTCATGGACATTTATTGATTATGGCCCGGAATATATTGCGTTCTCGAATGAAGGAATTGATGGCGGTTTTTTTAAATCAGACAAGACGGCATCTACTGAAGCAGGTAGTGCATTAATCGTTTTTTATAGTATCAATCTTGAAAATACTCTGGAGAAAATTGAACATGCTGGCGGCAGCATAGTTAAAACAATTTTTTTATTCCCAGGTGGACGACGCTTTCATTTTTGTGACCCGAACGGTAATGAATATGCAGTATGGTCTGATATTGATTTAAAGCACTCATAATGAATGAAGGATAGTAGTGGGTAATTGATTACAAAGTTGCTATGTTTATCCTGTTGCGCAACATTAAGTGAACGTCATGACCTTAAATCCAACTCCTGTGATGGTTATTCGTTATAGTCTTGGTTTGCCAGAATTTCTATTTAAGGTCTAATATAAATTTATTTTTTCATGTGCGCTCGTAGCGTATTAATAACCAGCTGTGTATCAGGGCGCACCCCTCGCCAGATAAAAAAAGATTCTGCTGCTTGCTCAACTAACATACCAAGGCCATCGATACAGGATTTAGCGCCATGTTGTGTTCCCCATTGCATAAAAGGAGTTGGTTCGCTTGCGTACATCATGTCGTATAAATTAGTTGTTTCGTTAATGCAGTTTGCGGGAACAGGAGGCACTTCACCCTGAAGGCTGGCTGCCGTACCATTAATGATCAGGTCAAATGATTTGCCGGATAACTGCTCAAAACTCAATGGACTGATATGTCCAAACGCGGTAAATAATTCAGCGAGTTTTTCTGCCTTACGTTGGGTTCTATTGACGATGATGACAGATTGAGGCTGTTGTTCAAGTATAGGAAGTAACACACCACGTACTGCACCACCTGCACCAATAATCAAAATGCGTAGATTCTGTAGATTGATATTATGATTGTTGGTTAAATCTCTGACCAGGCCAATACCGTCAGTATTATCACCTACGTACTGATCATCATCATTTAGACTCAGTGTGTTAACAGCACCGGCAAGTTCAGCACGCTGACTACGTTGAGTGGCTAGCTCCCAGGCTTGCTGTTTAAAAGGAACAGTAATATTAAGTCCTTTGCCGCCTGCGTGTGCAAAGTCATGTACGCTTGGTTTGAATTTTTCAGTCTCAACAAAAATAGCTTCATAGCTTAAGTCTTGCTGAGTTTGTTTAGCGAAAAGCTTATGAATATCGGGTGACTTACTATGCGCAATGGGGTTACCCATTACTGCATAGCGGTCAGTTGTATTGCTATTCATAGTTAACTTGAAAAGATACCTTTAAGCGTAAAGAAGATTATAATGGCAAGGCCGGCACCTGCTGGCAGTGTCACGATCCATGACATAAAGATAGTACGTACAACGCGCATGTTAACAGCACCCATGCCGCGCGCAATCCCAACACCAAGTACGGCGCCGACTAATGTATGTGTTGTTGAGATAGGTAGACCAGTTCCAGAAGCAATAACCACAGTCGTTGCAGCAGCTAGAGTCGCTGCAAAACCTCTGCTGGGGGTGAGGTCTGTAATGCCTTTGCCGACAGTTGCTATAACCCGTTTTCCATACATAACGAGTCCCGCAATAATTCCAAAACCACCGACGGCTAAAATCCATGCAGGCAATAATGCTTTTTGTGTTAGTTCGCCAGAGTTTGCAATGCTGACAACAGCAGCCATCGGGCCAACAGCATTCGCAACGTCGTTTGAACCATGAGCAAAGGCCATGGCGCAAGCGGTGACCATCATAAGTATGCCGAATATTTTTTCAACATTAGTGTAGTGGAAGTCACGGTCAGCATTTGGATCAATTTTTATTTTGCTGATGGCGTAATACCCGAATAACATGGTTAAAAAACCAAATCCTGCGGCCAGCGAGTAGTTTTGTATTGTACTTGTATGAAGACCTAGATGCTTGAGGCCTTTAAAAAGTGTTACTAATGTAATGATGAAGCCAACCAGAAACATATACATGGGTACATAACGTTTAGCGTTCTTTAGTGGGTCAGGGGTCAGTATGATAAGTTTTTGCACGCTAATGAATAAGAGAAATGCGATCAAGCCTGACATTACAGGGGAGACAACCCAACTAGCAACAATGGAGCCAACTTTGACCCATTGAACGGCTTCAATGCCAATGCCCACAGCGGCAAAACCTACAATGGCACCAACAATAGAGTGAGTAGTTGAAACTGGCCAGCCTTTTTTTGATGCGATTAATAACCAGATGCCAGCAGCCAAGAGTGACGATAACATGCCATAAATTACCAGGTCGGGACTGCCTGCGAGCATGTCATTATCGAGCATGCCTTTACGAATGGTTTTAGTGACTTCTCCACCGGCGAGATACGCACCAGCAAATTCAAAGATAGCGGCAATTATGATGGCCTGTTTTAAAGTGAGTGCTTTACTACCAACGGATGTTGCCATGGCGTTAGCTACATCGTTTGCACCAATACCCCATGCCATGAATAAACCAAAAATAATGGCCAGGGTTATAAATACATCTGCAAATTCCATCAGGAACCTCTTTTAATAATTTTATTTATTGTTTTGTTTTTTAGCGCGCTAACATTAACTGCAGGCGACTACCAACACGTTGAGAGATATCTGCGACATCACCTATGCCTTCGATAATCTTGTACATGAACATAACGTCAATGGGAGGAAGTTCCTTTTCAAGTTTGTATAATTTTGAGCGAATAGAAATTTGAATCTTATCTGTTTCACTTTCGATCTTGTCGAGTTTTTTTATCATGGACTCTACAATTTGTATTTCACTGCCTTTGAAACCGGTTTCAACCAGCTCATCTAGTTCATTCACCGTAACGTTAGCTTGTATACAGGTATCAATGACGCGTTCTACGAATTCTTTTATTTTGTCGCCAAGCTCTTCAGGGAAAACCATTTTTCTGCCCAGGATTAAGCCAGAGACATCTTTGGCTTTATTCGCAACATTGTCTTGCATGGTTAATACCTCCAGCAAGTCACGACGAGAGACGGGCAGCATGATGCCTTTAGGTAAACTAAGTCGGAGTTGTTTTTTTAGTTTATCAGCTTCGCGTTCGCGTTTTGATATGTTTTTATGAATGTTTCTGGCTTCTTTCCAATCCTCTCTGATGACGGCATCAAAATAGCCTGAGAGCTCTGATACGCAGGCCGTCACTTCAGCCATGTGTAGCTGTAATGGCCGGACGGGGGATGAACCGAAGATGTTAGCAAAAACATTAGTAACCATGAAGAAACTCCATTATTTTTTCGCAGTATACGACATCTATTTTAATGTGTCTTTTTTATTACGGCTATCTTTTTGATAAATATAACATACTGTTTTTATTTGTTATTAATATTTTATGAAAAATATAATTAAAGTATTTTTATATTATGGACGTTATATATAAGGTATGGCATTGTCTTGTGATTATGTTTTGTCATTTTGATAGGAGTAACCTTATGAGTGAAATCTCTGCTATTAATTCAGCGTTAACAGGAATACAGAAAGGACTCTCAGGGATGCGCAAAAATGCATCGGACATAGCTAATGCCGGTGTAAGTGAAAAAGGCTTGTCGGCCGAAGACTTGGCTCGTTCAACGGTTAGTCTGAAAGAAAATGAATTACAGGTGAAAGGCTCTCTCAGGGTATTAAAGGCTGTGGATGAAATGATTGGTACTTTAATTGATGAGGAAGCTTGACATATTATTTGCTTAGGTAATAGATTATGATTGTACCCGTTATTACACCTCAAATTCCTGTTGCTCTGCCTACCCCTGTAGCAGTTGAGCCGCCTAATGCTGCGGATACTGAAAATAAATCCAAGCAAAAGGATGCTCAATCCGATAATAGTCAACAGCAGAAAAATACTCCTTCGCGAGAAGGTCGAAGTGTATTGCCTGATACTAATTTATCTGAACAAGAAGCTGCTGAGCTACAAAAACTTGCGACACGTGATCGGGAAGTGCGTGCGCATGAAGCTGCGCATAAAGGTGCTGCAGGTCCATATGGTGGCGCAACAGAATATACTTATACACGCGGGCCCAATGGTAAACAGTATGCAACAGGTGGTGAAGTTGCCATTGATCTATCTACACCCTCCGATCCGCAAGAGGCTTTGCGAAAGGCGCAAACAATTCAAAGGGCGGCACTGGCACCTGCCCAGCCGTCTGGCCAAGACCGGGCCGTTGCAGCACAGGCTGCCAATATGGCTGCAGAAGCTAGGGTGGAATTGCAGAAACAGGCAGCTAACGCTGAGTCGACGGATAATGGTTTTGCAACGGAAGACGAACATGAATCAAATGAGCTCGATGCAGCTTATAGGATAGAAGAAAAAGCGCAAGGAAATGAAATAGACTTCAGCGTTTAGTTTACACATTCATCTAACTTTTCTGACAGAATCCATCTAAGTTATGGCTTTTCCGTGGATTTTCCGCGTTAATTTGAGTATTCTTAGCATCACTTTCCTTTCTAAACGACCAAAAGGCCTGTTATGCAAATTTCGAAGAATACAGTTGTTACCCTTGAATACACGCTTAAAGACAACGAAGGCGTTGTAATTGACCAATCCAGCGGTGATGATGCGTTTGCATTTATTCATGGCGTAGGTGGAATTATTCCAGGTCTTGAGAATGCGTTAGAAGGAAAAAAAGCTGACGATGAGTTGAGTGTAACGATAGAACCTGAAGAAGGTTATGGTCATCGTGAAGAAGCCTTGTTAGCTGACGTATCGCTGGATAAATTTGAAGGCGCAGGTGAAATTCAGGAAGGTATGCAGTTTCAAACTGCGAGTGAAGATGGCACACCTAGGGTTGTAACAGTCGTCAAGATAGCAGATGGTATGGTGACAGTTGATGGCAATCATCCATTAGCGGGTGTAACACTTAATTTCGATGTCAAAGTGCTGGATGTACGTGATGCTAGTCAGGAAGAATTGGATCATGGTCATGTGCACGGTCCTGGCGGACATGATCACTAAGAAACATTGCTTCAACACGATAGAAACTGATATCCGGCGAACCTAGAAGTTATATTTGGGGCCGGATGTTGGTTGATCAAATAAATAATGTTTTTTGATGGGCTTGGTAATACTCCATGTGCATGACATGCCTTTTGGAAATGTGACCAAGTCACCGACTGTAATTAAAACAGGCTCGCCACCATCGGGCGTAACTGTGACTTCACCTTCTAATATATAGCAGGTTTCATTGCAATCATACGTCCACGGAAATTCAGAAATTTCTTTTTCCCATATCGCCCAGTCAAAAACGAACATGACATCCAGTTTTGCAGGTGAAGGGTTATGTTCGACATTAATTTGCATCTTGTTTCATCCATTCAGCTGCGCGTTTAGCAAAATAGGTCAAGATGCCATCAGCTCCCGCGCGTTTAATGCAGAGCAATGACTCCATAACAACGGCTTTTTCATCCAGCCAGCCATTTTGAATGGCGGCCATATGCATCGCATATTCCCCGCTTACCTGATAAACAAATGTGGGTGCTGCAAATTGATCTTTGACGCGTCGCACTATATCCAGATATGGCATGCCAGGTTTGACCATTAGCATATCGGCACCTTCTTCAAGGTCGAGTGATATTTCCCATAAGGCCTCATCTGAGTTAGCCGGGTCCATTTGATAGCTATATTTATTACCGGTACCGAGGTTGGCAGCAGAGCCAACGGCATCTCTGAAAGGGCCGTAATAGCTCGATGCATATTTAGCCGAATAAGCCAAGATACGTGTGTGGATGTGGCCAGCCTTTTCAAGCGCTGAACGAATTGCACCGATACGGCCATCCATCATATCGGAAGGCGCGACAACGTCAGCACCTGCTGAAGCATGAGATAATGCCTGTTTAACCAATACTTCTATGGTTTCATCATTCATGACATAACCGTTTTTGTCGATCAGGCCATCTTGTCCATGTGAAGTAAATGGGTCAAGCGCAACATCAGTGATAACACCCAGTTCAGGAAAATTTTCTTTTAAGGCCCTTACAGCGCGTTGTGCCAAACCATCAGGGTTAAATGCTTCTTCAGCCAGATCACTTTTTTTATCGTTGTCAGTAACAGGGAACAATGCAACAGCAGGTATACCTAGTGTTACCAATTGTTTTGCTTCTTTAAGTAACTCATCGATTGATACACGTTCAATGTCAGGCATGGAGGGAATGGCCTGGCGATTATTTTCGCCTTCAATCACAAACATTGGGCAGATGAGATCATCTACACTTAGGCGGTTTTCCTGCATGAGTTTTCTGGAAAAACTATCACGTCGCATTCGTCGCATACGGACAGAAGGAAATTTTCCGCGACTGGTGTCGTGTAATGACATGTTGTTCTCCTGATTGACTAATACCTAAAGTTTATCATTGATAAACTTTAGGTTGAACCTCGAATTATCAGATACTTAAGATAAATCAGTGGGCGCGAGTTGACGGCTTTGAATTGAAACTTTCTTGGGCGGCAAGCATCGTATATATTGGAGCCTAATAATAAGTCAGGATAGATTTATGCATGCAACATTGCCTTTGTTAGTTAATACGGATTTTCCGGCTATTAGTCGGCATAAGCTTGAAACGTTACAGGTTAATCTCGGTTATTTATGTAACCAGCAATGTCTGCACTGTCATGTGAATGCGGGGCCAAACCGTAAAGAATTAATGGATCGTCAGACTGTTCATGCTGTACTTGATTACCTAAAACAGTCAACTGCATCAACGCTGGATTTAACGGGTGGAGCGCCTGAGTTGAATCCTTATTTCCGGGAAATGGTTGTTCTAGCGCGTAAAATGGGATGCAAAGTGATTGACCGTTGTAATTTAACGGTGTTGTTTGAATCAGGGCAAGAGGATTTAGCACAATTTCTTGCCGACAACCAAGTGGAAATTACTGCATCGTTACCTTGTTACCTTGAAGAGAATGTCGATTCACAGCGTGGTAAAGGCGTTTTTACAAGCAGTATTGCAGCGCTTCAGGTGCTTAACAAGCTAGGTTATGCTCGGCCGGGTAGCGGGCTTGAGTTAAACCTGGTTTTCAACCCGCAGGGGGCGAGTTTACCGCCTTTACAGCAAGAGCTGGAAAATGATTACAGAAAACTACTGAAAGATAGCTATAGCATTGAATTTAATAATCTTTTTACGATCACCAATATGCCAATAAAACGTTTTGGTAGCACCTTGGTCTCAAAAGGCACATTTAACGCATACATGGATTTGTTAAAACAAAGTAGTTCTGAAGATAATTTGCATAACGTTATGTGTAAATCATTAGTGAGTATCGGTTGGCAGGGAAACGTTTATGATTGTGACTTTAATCAGATGTTAGAGTTGGAAATGCCTTTTGTGGAACAAAAGCTACACATATCTGAGTTGGCTGAATTAGACCTTATTGGAAAACCTATTAGCGTGGCCGACCATTGTTATGCTTGCACCGCAGGGCAGGGTTCAAGCTGTGGTGGCGCGCTGACGTCTTCGGATATATGATAGAGGCTTCTAGCTTGCAATAGGATGTGGCATGGCTAATGCCCTTGAAGTAATTAAGCCCTCGGATTTACCGGCTCCGCGTCAAGCGGCTATCCAGATTATGCGTGCCTGTGCGCAAGAAGATGTAAATAATCAAATACTGGCCAAGCTAGCTTCTAATGACCCTCAGCTAACAGCTGAGTTACTTCGTATTGTAAATTCTCCTTTTTTTGGTGTTGCCGGTGAGGTTAGTTCAATCGTTAGAGCTATTACTATGATAGGGCACCGAGCACTACGAAATATGGTTTTGTGTGTATCAGTTAAAGACGCTTTAAAACCAGAGTCCATAAATGGATTCAATGTTACTGAATTTTGGGAGGATACATTACGCCGAGCAGCAGCAGGTAAATTATTAGCGGCAATTGTAGGCATAGACAAGGATGATTGTTATACAGCCTGTATGTTACAAGATTTTGGTTTGCTGGTGATGTTTCATGTTTTGAATGAATCACAGGCAGATTGGTCGGAATTTATTAAGCTTGACCCACAGCAAAGACGTGAGCTTGAGTTAAAATATTTTGCAACTTCACATGATCGTGTTTCAGCCATGCTGGCAAAGTCCTGGTCATTGCCCGTTCATTTCATACAAGCAATTGAAAAACACCATGATGCAGAAAAGCTAAGCAAAGATCAAAATTATGCAAAATTATGCAGGGTGATGGAGTGTGCTGATTGGTTGGCGGCATTATTTAGTGCAGACGGGAAGGCAAAAATACTTCAGGTTGTGCATAACAAGTTAGCCACCTATTTTGATATGAGTGAACAAGATAGTCTTGATTTACTAGATAAAATCCCGGAGATGGTGGAAGAAGCAGGTACTGCATTAGGCCTACATTTACAGGGTCAGGTAGACTTTGAAGTAATATTGCGTGAGACCAATATTAGGTTAGCCGATGAAAACATTGGTTATCAAGAATTAACATGGGAGCTTGAAGAGGCTATCCACGAGCGCGATGAACTAGCTGTAGCATTAAGAGAAGAGCTTGAACTAGCAGCAGAAATTCAAAGAAGCTTGCTTCCGACAGCTAAAGACGCAACATTTCCGGTTTATGGCGTAAATATTCCAGCTAGTGAATTATCAGGCGATTTTTTTGATTATTTTAAACATGATGATGGCAGTGTCTTGTTTAACCTTGGTGATGTTTCGGGCAAAGGTGTAACCGCATCTTTGTTGATGGCAAAAACCAGTAGTTTATTTCATTGTTTGGGCAAACATGAGAAAGATCTGGGAAAGCTCATGTGCCAGATTAATCAGGAAATATGCGAAACATCAATTCGAGGCATGTTTGTTTGCATGGTTGCCGGACGTTACTATATTGATAGTGGTGATGTAGAATTAATAAATGCTGGTAATCCGCCGATACTATTCATACAAGAAGATAATAGTATAAAAAAAATCGATGCCTCAGCTCCGCCATTGGGCATTATGGCAGATGCAGATTTCCCAGTATTGAGATTTAATCTGGGTAAAGGTCATTTGTTTATGTATTCCGATGGGGTAACTGAGGGTTATATAGCGGAGAAAAAAGAATACGGCATGCAAGGACTACTGGAGACGATTGAATCAACGATAGATCAATCTGCTCGTGTTCAGATGGAAGCGATTTTACATTTATTTAAAAATGCTGAAGTTAAGCAGAGGGATGATATTACAGTCATGGTTTTAGAAGGGCATGATAAAGCGTTCAAAAGTCTTTGCAGATATGAGTTTACATCTCAGCCTGCTGAGCTGCAGGCTATGCGAGAAAAAGTAAGGTCAGTACTGAATGATTTGGATTGTAAAAAAACGTGTGTAGACAGATTAATATTAGCAGTAAATGAGGCTGCCATGAATGTCATTCAGCACGCCTATGGAGAAGAAGAAGGAAACATCAAAATTGAAGTGTTATGTACTGACGATAATCTGGTGTTTCGCTTAACAGATTTTGCGTGCCCGATAGACAAGAGTTGTGTGAATCCACGAGATTTGAATGATATACGGCCGGGGGGGTTAGGCGTGCATTTTATCAGAGAGATAATGGATGAGGTGCGTTTTCAGGAAGAATGCAATAAATCAGGAAACGTACTAATTATGAGAAAAAAACTGGATGAGAGTTGTATGAATAAAAAGAGGGGTGGTTAAATGGAATATGATATGCGCACAGAGTTAGGTTACCGTGTGCTTGAACTCAGTGGCGAAGTTGACTTACATTTTTCTCCGCAAGCTAGAAAGCAAATTCTTAAATTACTAAAAGATGGTTATGATCTTTTAGTCGATTTGTCAGCAGTTGAATATATTGACTCATCTGGCGTGGCAAGTTTGGTTGAAGGCTATCAAGTAGCGAGAGACGAGAATCTTCGGTTTGGCTTGATAGGAGTGAGTGATGCTGCCATGCAGGTTTTGCAGCTAGCGCGCCTAGATAAAGTATTTCCTATATACAACTCAGTTGCAGACTTATGATTTTATGCAAAACGTGAGTAGTATGCTCGTTCGGAAAAATAAAAAATGCTGCGTTACATAGAAAGCTTTGGTCGCTTTACTGTACGCGCGGTAGAAGAGCTGGGTTATGCAATTTCATTAGCTTACGAAAGCCTGCACTGGCTGATATTTGGTAAAGCAAAAAAACAGCCCGTTAAGCTCGTTACTATTGCAGAAGAAATTGTGGTGATCGGTGTTTATGCAATTCCTATCGTATCAATATTATGTTTTGCAGTTGGCGTCATGTTGGCCATTCAGGGAATAGACACACTAAAAACTTTTGGTGCTGAGCATAAAGTAGTATTGGGAATTGCATTATCTATACCACGAGAGTTTTCTCCGTTGATTGTAGGCATTCTGGTTGCAGGTCGTTCAGGCTCTGCAATAACAGCGCGAATAGGCACCATGGTTGAATCACAGGAAATTGATGCATTACGTGTGATAGGCATCAACCCTAATCGATATATAACTGCTCCTTTATTGCTCGCCATGATGATATCTATCCCGTTGTTGACGGTATTGGGAGATGTCATGGGCATCCTTGGAGGCGGTGTGTTTACCTCTCTTGAGCTAGGTATGAGTCTCAATGCTTATATAAGTAGAACGCTTGATATACTCGTGCCATATGACATTTTTCAGGGCCTCATTAAAAGTTTAATCTTTGCCTACATCATCGCAGTAGTAGGCGTTAGTAATGGATTTCAAGTGCGAGGTGGTGCCGCAGGTGTTGGTAAAGCGACAACACGTTCTGTTGTTATGTCGATAAGTTATATCGTTGTGACTGATATGATATTTACCTATTTTCTTAATCGTTGAATTTAATATGAATACAAACGTAGCGATAAAAGTAAATGACCTGGTGACGCACTATGGAAGCCGTCAAATTCTTAAGTCAGTTAGTATGGCTGTGAATGAAGGTGAAATCATGGTTGTTATGGGAGGCAGCGGCTCAGGAAAGAGCACACTGCTACGACATTTGTTAGGTTTAGAGCAGGCTACATCCGGTAACATAGAAATACTGGGAAAAGATATTACAGATATTTCTGAAAATGAAATGTACGAGTTGAGAAAATTAATGGGTGTGTCGTTTCAAGGGGGAGCATTATTTGGCTCTATGAATATTAGTGAAAATGTCCAATTACCATTAAAAGAACATACTTCACTAGATGAAAAAACCATGCAAATAATAAGCAGGATGAAACTTGAGGTTGTTAACTTATCTGGCTTTGAAGAGCTAATGCCATCAGAGCTATCAGGTGGCATGATAAAAAGAGCAGCATTGGCGCGTGCCATTGTAATGGATCCAAAACTATTATTTTTCGATGAGCCATCAGCCGGTCTTGATCCAGTTACATCTGTTGAGTTAGATGAGCTGATTCTTCAATTGAGAGATGCGATGAAAATGACCATGGTTGTGGTTACTCATGAACTTGAAAGTGCATTCAAGATAGCAGATAGAATTACTGTATTAGATCAAGGTGAAGTTTTAATATGCGATACAGTAGAGAATGTCCGTAATAGTGAACTTGAAAGAGTGCAGGATTTGTTAAACAGACGTGCGAGAAATGGTGAGTTGGATGCTGATGCATATCTTCACCGTCTGACAGTATAAACTGACTATTAAACGAGTATTTTAAATGAAGAAACATAAAACTAATTATTTAATTGTTGGCGTATTTACATTGTCACTCTTTGTTTTTCTAATGTTTATATTGTTTCGTTTAACCGGAAACAATGAAGACGTAGAAACGTATTATGCAAGTTACGCAAATATCGCTGGCGTTAAAGTTGGCACAATAGTGAGTTATGGTGGCTATAAGATTGGGCAAGTAGATGAAATAGTGCCCATCAGAAAAAAAGGAAAAACACATTTTAAACTAACGTTGTCTATTATTGAGGGCTGGAAGATTCCATCAGGGAGTCGAGCTAAAGTTATTTCACCCGGCATGTTATCTGATAAGCAGATAGATATCGAAGAAGGTACAAGTAACACGTTCTATAAGCCTGGTGAGGAAATAATAGGTAAAGAAGAAGCTAATTTTATGTCGATACTTAACTCAGTTGCTGCTGAAGTACAAGAAGTTTCTGAAGATAGTATCAAGCCATTTTTGGCAATCTTACATAAGCACGTAAATAGTATTGGTGGCAGTATTAGTGAGCAATTACCAAAATTAATTGCCTCGTTGCAAGATGTGATGAAAAAAATGGGTGCCAGCATGGGTGCATTGGAGAATATTCTAAGTGCTGATAATGCACAAAATATTAATGTTTCAATTGGTAATATAAGAAGTTTTACGAGTAAATTAAAAGACATGTCATCTGATTTTAAGCAGGTGCGGGAGCAGATAACATCATTACTAAACAACTCAAATAGTATCGTTTCTGATAACAAGCAGGATATAAGACAAGCTATGCAGGACATGCGTAAAGTAATGGAGTCACTCTCGGGTAGCATCGATAGTATTACCTATAACCTTGAGAGTACAGGGAGTAATATGAATGAATTTAGTCGGCAAATTAGAGAGAACCCAGGTTTATTGTTGGGTGGTTCACCACAAAGTGACAAGGTAAACAATAATGTGCGATAAAATCATAAACGTTTATTTTATTATTAGTGCCGTTTTTTTATTAATGTTATCTGCATGTGGTAGTCAGCCTCCTGTGCCTGTTAACAAGTATTACCATTTTCCTGAGCCTGTGGTAGATGCTAAAGAAGCTATAAACAGATCAATCAAATCTGTCTTGGTTCGTCGCCCTATAGTAAACGGAATCTACAATGAAAGAGCAATCTTGAATAGTCAGTTATCCAAGCCCTTGGAAATCAATCGCTATCACTATCATCTTTGGGTGCAAAGTCCTTCTTTAACAGTACAAGATAGTTTGGTTAAATATTTGTCTATGTCTAACGTTGCCGAAGTTGTTGATAGAAAAAATAGAATAAAAGATTCGGTTATAATTGACTCCAGAATTTTAAGGTTTGAGCAGATTAAATCGAATGTTGAAAGTTATGCGCTGGTGCGACTCGCTTTTACTGTTAATAAAGCGGGCAAGTTCGCAATATATGAATATGAAGGAAAAGTGAAAGCTAAAAGTTTAAGTATGCATTCATTGGTTGTTGCTTTTGGACATGCAATGGATAAAGTGACAGCTCAATTAGTCAATGTATTGAATAAGAAATAATTCTCCTCTTTTGTTACCGAATAAGTTTCCTGAATGCATCAGCATCCATAATTTCACCCGTATCAAGATTGATTTCAGGGTAAGGTAAATTACGGGATTGACATGCGCTCGCTATCCGCGGCCATGACCATTCAAATAGTGTTTTACTGAAAATATCCTGATCAATGTTTTGCTTATCATAGTAACCTTGAGCCAGTCGTTGACGTTGCGCTTCAAAAAGTATTAATGCAGCAGAGACAGAGACATTTAATGACTGCACTAGTCCTTGCATAGGAATAGATATTAAATCATCAACACTATCTATAGCTTCCTGAGTTAAGCCTTTTTTTTCTGATCCCATTACAATCGCAGTTGGCTGAGTATAATCATACTCTCTGAAATCGGTTGTATTTGATGAAGGGTGAGCGGCAATCAAACGTTTCCCTGATTGTTTTAATTGTGTAAAAATAGAGTTTCTGTTTTTATGTCGCTCTAGCTCGACCCAGCGCAAGACGCCCGCTGCTGCCTTAGGGCGCCTGAAGTACAAACCTTTGGGCGTAATAATATGAGCCTGATGGATGCCAATAGCTTCACAAGAGCGTAGAATAGCAGCCATATTGTGTGGCTTATGCACATTATCCATAACAACAGTTAAATCTGTCTGTCGTGATAAAAGGGCCTTTTTTAATTTTTGAAAACGTTCTGGAAGCATAGTGTTATTTTGAGGCATGAGCTGCAGATAAATCAATAAAAATATCATTTAAACATTGAGTGGGTTATGAAATTATTATTCAGAGGGTTGCTTTTAATATCATCTTTGTTAGTTATTTTTTTGATAGCAGGAATGATGTTGCCTGAAAAAATACAGATAGAATCCAATGTTGTTATCAATGCGCCAATTGAAAAGATCTACTCGCAAACAACTGATTATAAGGCTATGGCTAAATGGTATAGCTGGTCTGTTAAAGACAAAAATATCGAATATACATATGAAGGCGAGACAACTGGCAAGGGCGCAATAATGCACTGGCGCAGTCAGGTTGATGAAATTGGGGTAGGTAGCCAGAAGATTATAGAGGCCGACAAATATAAAACTGTAAAAAATATAATCGCAATATCAGGTATGCCACGTGCTTATTCGATATTTAAAATAAATGAGCTGGATAAGGGCATAGAGTTAACCTGGCTTTTTGATATGCGGACTGGATACAATATTCCTGCCAGAATAAAAGCTTTATCTATGAAAGATGATATTAAAGAACATTATTCACAAAGTTTGCAGCGATTAAAGGTTGCAATGGAATAATGTAACCTAACCGGCTGTGTAATGTGAAACACTACTCCATGCTTGTTTGATGATGAATTGAATGTCATCCCGCGTTACTTTTTTTAATGCATCAAGCTGATCTTCCAGTGATTGAATTTTTCCGGTGTAAATAATGTCTCTGGCTAGCTTATCCATCCTGGCTTCCAGATCATCTCGAGCTATAATCATGCTGGACTGTAGGTGTAGCGCGGCAGATTCAATTTCTTTCTCTGTTGGTCCATGGCTGATAAGATCAGACATGGTATTTTCAATAGCTGTAATAGTATCGGTTAAATTTTGGTTTTCAGTATTGGTTTGTATAAACCACAAGCCGGTATCAGAGTAATGATCAACGCGCGAATCGACGCTGTAAACAAGCCCAAGTTGTTCACGTAATACTTGATAGAGTCTGGAGTCGTATCCGCCAGCGATAATGTGATTGGCAATTTCAAAAGCAGGTTGTAAATCATCATTATAAGAAACCGCAGGCATTATCCAGAGTAGATGTTTTTGTTCTGCAAGTATATCCAAGTGTCTATTGCTTTGAGAGTATTCAGGTATTGATATATTGGGCATTATGGGTGATTTTGGTGCCGGAATGCTTTCACAGGCAGCACAGATTGAATCATGATCAACATTGCCAGTGGCCACAATACATAATTTTTTATTTCGCGTTACTGTTTTGAGGTATTCATGCATGCCAACGAAGCTGGCATTGTTTAATGAAGCTCGACTGCCCAGAATTTGTCTACCGATATTGTGGTTTAACCAGACTTGTTCGCTACCAAAATCTTCTAGTGCTTCTTCAGGATCATCCTTGAGCATAGCTAGTTCTTGTAACACAACATCACGTTCTATTTTAAAGTCGCTCTGACTAAAATCAGTTTGAAACAACATCTCAATAAATAAGGACAATAATTCGACTGCATGTTGCTGAGGAACCAAACCATGAAAAGCAGTCATTTCACGTCCGGTTTCTGCATTGATATGGCCACCCATCACTTCAAACAATGTTGAGAGTTGAGCACCTGAATGTTGTTTGGTTTGTTTGAAAACCAGGTGTTCAAGAAAATGAGCATAACCTTGCTCATTTAATGATTCATAGCGTGCACCATTTTGGAGCCATAACCCGATTGAAGCAGTATTAATGCCTGGTATTGAATCGGTAATAATATAACAGTTATCAAAATCGGAGAGCATTAATGCCATTAATTGAATATCCAGTAAGAGCGTTCACTGATACTAGAACAATTAGATTAAATATTCTAATATGATTAGACGATCTTTTACGAAACAAATAATAAAGCAGGGTCATGCCGGGAATAAATGTTCATGAAAGGGAATTAAGCCTATGGAATTGATGGGTGTTATGTCGTTGGCATTTGTGTTTGGATTAATTCATGCATTTGATGCGGATCATGTTTTGGCGGTTAGTGGAATGTCGATGATGCGGCGTGAAAACATTAATCAAAGGTATAACTTTTGTATTAAGTGGGCCTTAGGTCATGGTTCTTCGGTATTATTGATCGGTAGCATGGTTTTATTATTTGGTATGGCTATACCCGATGTTATGAGTAGTATGGCTGAGCAGGTGGTTGGGTTGATGTTAATCTCAATCGGCATTTTGTTATTAATAGATCTGGTCAGACAAAAAAATTTACTCATGATTCATCATCATGACCAGATTCCATTACACGTACATGTAGAAACCAGTCAATCGATTAACCCATTACATGCGCATCGACATGGAACGATGATGATAGGTATGCTGCATGGAGTAGCTGGTTCTGCGACATTGTTGGCGCTGCTCCCTGTAGGCGGGTCAAGTTCTCCTGTGCTTGGCATGGTTTATTTAGTTACTTTTTGTATAGGTGTATTGGTTTCAATGTTATTTATCGGTGGCTTATTAGGCAGTACGTTAAAATACGTTGGTTCGTTCCATCAGAATAGTGTACATGTATTACGTGCAGTACTTGCTTGTTTTGCTATTACGATGGGCCTGTTCTGGATGATAATAGCGAGCGTCACATGAAGGCAGAATGTGTATCCGAGGGTCAGTGGCAAGCACGGCTTTCATTGCAGTTTGAGCAAGGCCCTAGCCGAACGATTTTGTCAAAACGTGAACATGAAGGGCCACTGCTTGTTCAGCGACCGTTTTACCCAGAAAATGGTGTTTGTCATTCGTATATTATTCACCCACCGGGAGGTGTGGTCGGTGGAGATCAGTTAGACATTAATGTGAGGCTTAAAAAAGCATCACATGCATTGATAACAACGCCTGGCTCAGGCAAGTTTTATAACAGTCATGGTTTTGTCGCGCAAATGAATCAAACGTTGGATGTGGGGCCTGATGCTATGCTTGAATGGTTGCCTCAGGATAATATTTTTTTTGAAGGTTCCCATACACGGATAAAAACGCAAATAAATCTTGTTGATAATGCACGTTTTATAGGATGGGAAATTGCTTGTTTGGGCCGCCCGTTTAGTGGCCGTGAATTTGACTCAGGTAAATGCGAGCAATATCTTTCACTAAGTCGAAATGGAAAGCATCATCTGGTCGATCATAGCCACTTGAACGCAGGCCATGCAGCATTGACATCAAAATGGGGCTTAGCCGGTTACAGCGTGAGTGGGATGCTTCTCGCTACAACAGATGACAAAGAATTATTGGGTAAATTGAGAGAAGCATTGAGCGCCGAGAATGATTATGTTTTCAGTGCAACAATTATCAATGACGTTTTGGTATGCCGGTTTCTAGGTTCTCATGGGGAGACAGCGCGTCGAGTATTTGAGCAGGCATGGCAAATGATTCGTCCTGTTGTCGCAGGAATTGAGTCATGTTCTCCCAGAATTTGGAAAACATAATAAAGTTTATTTTCAGGAGTCTTTATGGAATTGTTACCACGTGAGAAAGATAAATTATTGTTGTTTACAGCAGCTTTATTAGCTGAACGCCGTAAAGATCGTGGCGTAAAATTAAATTATCCGGAAGCTATTGCATATATTTCTGCGGCGATAATGGAAGGTGCAAGGGATGGACGTAGTGTTTCAGATCTCATGGGTTACGGTGCCACTTTGTTAACGCGAGATGATGTTATGGAAGGTATCCCTGAACTGGTAAAGGAAGTGCAAGTAGAAGCAACATTTCCTGATGGGACCAAACTTGTAACTGTCCATAACCCTATACCATAAGGAGTTTGATGATGATACCAGGAGAAATGTTTATACAAGCAGGTGAGATCGAAATTAATGCGGGTCGCGCAACACTTAGCATACGTGTTGCTAATAGTGGAGACAGGCCAATACAAGTTGGTTCACATTATCATTTTTATGAAACCAACGCTGCACTGAAATTTGATCGTGATGTGACGCGTGGTTATCGTCTTGATATTCCGGCAGGAACAGCAGTGCGTTTTGAACCTGGGCAAGAGCGTGAAGTTAATCTTGTTGAATATGCTGGCGATAAAAAAGTATATGGTTTTAATGCGAAAGTGAACGGAGCCTTGTCATGAGTAAAATGGATAGACAAGCATATGCCGAGATGTACGGCCCGACAAAAGGTGACCGAGTTCGATTAGGCGATACTGAGTTAATTATTGAAGTGGAACAAGATCATACTATCTATGGTGACGAAGTTAAATTTGGTGGCGGAAAAGTTATTCGTGATGGCATGGGCCAGAGTCAACGTGTTGCTGATGATGTGGTTGATACCGTTATAACAAATGCATTAATTCTAGATCACTGGGGTATCGTTAAAGCCGATGTGGGTATTAAAAATGGGCGGATTTCCGGTATCGGTAAAGCAGGGAACCCCGATGTTCAGCCTGGGGTGAATATAGTTATTGGACCTGGCACAGAAGCGATAGCAGGCGAAGGGAAAATTTTAACGGCAGGTGGTGTTGATGCTCATATACATTTTATATGTCCACAACAGATTGAAGAGGCCATGATGTCGGGCATAACGACAATGCTTGGAGGTGGAACAGGGCCGGCGACAGGCACGAATGCAACAACGTGTACACCTGGCCCCTGGAATATACACAAAATGCTTGCGGCTGCAGAAAGCTTTCCTATGAATCTAGGGTTTCTTGCAAAAGGTAATGCCAGTGCAGCTGATCCCCTCCTTGAGCAAGTAACAGCAGGCGCCATGGGCCTGAAGTTGCATGAAGATTGGGGAACAACACCTGCCTCTATCGACACATGTTTAAGTGTTGCAGAAGAAATGGATGTACAAGTTGCAATCCATACTGACACCTTGAATGAATCTGGTTTTGTTGAAGACACTATCGCAGCATTCAAAGATCGGGCGATTCATACTTATCATACTGAAGGTGCTGGAGGTGGTCATGCGCCAGATATTATCCGTGCTTGCGGTTTGCCCAATGTGTTACCTTCCAGCACTAACCCGACACGTCCTTATACAGTTAATACAGTTGATGAGCATCTTGATATGCTTATGGTTTGTCATCATCTGGACCCTAGTATTGCAGAAGATGTGGCATTTGCAGAATCACGTATACGTCGTGAAACGATTGCAGCAGAAGATATTTTGCATGACTTAGGCGCATTTTCGATGATTGCATCAGACTCACAAGCCATGGGCCGAGTCGGAGAAGTAGTAACACGCACCTGGCAAACAGCCCATAAAATGAAAGTACAGCGCGGCAGTTTAAAAGAAGATAGTGCTCGTAACGATAATATGCGAGCACGTCGTTATGTTGCTAAATATACAATTAATCCAGCTATTACACACGGTATCTCGCACGAAGTAGGTTCAATAGAAGACGGCAAATTGGCTGACCTTGTTTTATGGGATCCTGCTTTTTTTGGTGCAAAACCCGCATTAATTATTAAAGGCGGTTTTATTGCAGCGGCACCCATGGGTGACCCGAATGCATCGATTCCTACCCCTCAACCTGTTCATTATCGTTATATGTTTGGCGCTTTTGGTAAAGCGGTAGAACAAACATCATTAACTTTTGTTAGTCAGGCGGCGATGCATGCAGGAATTGGTAAAGCGCTAGGCTTGTATAAAACATTATCTGCTGTGAAAGACACACGTACTATTCGCAAAAAAGACATGATTTTAAATGATTGGCAGCCAGAGATTGAAGTTGACTCGCAAACCTATGAAGTGCGCGCCAATGGAGAATTATTAACCTGTGAGCCTGCTAAGGTTTTACCATTGGCTCAACGTTATTTTCTATTTTAAGAACATAATTCAATGATAAATTTAACTGAAAAATTAAAACAACCAGCACTGCATAACTTTAGTATGACTTTGCCATTTGAAATACGCCAGAAAAGCCGATTTAAAGCCGCTTTAGATAATGGCGAAGAAGTAGGTGTTATCTTGCCAAGAGGGGAGGTATTGAGAGAAGGTGATTGTTTAAGAGATGATCAAGGCAAAACGGTTTTAATCAAAGCTGCTGACGAAAGCGTTAGCACTGTACGTGTAGATGACCCATTAATGTTGGCACGAGCGGCTTATCATTTAGGTAATCGCCATATTCCATTACAAGTGAATGGCCAATGGTTGCGTTATCAACATGACCATGTATTAGACGACATGATTAAACAAATGGGACTGCAGGTTATTTGTGAACAGGCGCCTTTTGAACCCGAGGCTGGCGCATATGGCGGTGGGCATGGGCAGCATCATTCGCACTCGCATGATTAATCAATCGCTACAGCAATTACGTTTATGGCAACTTATCAGTCCTGCTTTGCCAGTTGGTTCGTATGCTTATTCTGGTGGGCTTGAATCCGCAACAGAAAACGGTTGGATTGTTAATCAGCAACAGGCGCAGCAATGGATAAATGATTTATTAGTGAATGGTTTGGCTCATCTTGATGTTCCCGTATTTTGCCGACTCTATAAAGCTTGCATGCAAAATGATTTACAACAATTTCAATATTGGAATGAGTATCTTCTTGCCAGTCGAGAGTCTGCTGAATTATTGCAGGAAGACCAGCAAATGGGCAGAGCCTTACTAAGATTGTTACGTGATATGGACTGTTCGTTAACCTGGTGTAATGCTGAGGAACCGCTATCTTTTGCATCGATGTTTGCTAGCGCAGCAGTTAACTGGAATATCAATGAACAGGATGCGGCACAAGGATTATTATGGGCGTGGTGTGAAAATCAGGTGGCGGCAGCCATAAAATTAGTGCCACTTGGACAAACAGCAGGGCAACAAATATTGTCAGAGTTAATTAATAACATCCCAGATTGCATTGATCGTGGAATGCAGTTATCAAATGAAGATATCGGTTTTACATTAATAGGCTTGGGTATAATCAGTGCACAGCACGAAACACAGTATAGTCGTTTATTCAGATCATAAAATTTTTAGATTAAATCAAGCTTAAGAGGTTTTTATGTCGCAAGATAAGGCGTTAAGAGTAGGTGTAGGTGGCCCAGTTGGATCAGGCAAAACAGCTTTGTTAGAAGCGTTATGTAAACGTATGCGTGAAAAATATAATATTGCAGTGGTGACTAATGATATTTATACAAAAGAAGATGCGCAATTTTTAATAAGGAGCAACGCACTTGATGAAGACCGTATCATTGGTGTCGAAACCGGTGGTTGCCCGCATACTGCGATACGTGAAGATGCGTCAATGAATTTGTCTGCTGTAGATGACCTGAATAAGAAGTTTGAAAATCTGGACATGGTTATAATCGAAAGCGGAGGAGATAACCTTAGCGCAACATTTAGCCCGGAATTATCAGACCTGACGATCTACGTGATTGATGTTGCTGCAGGTGAAAAAATACCGCGTAAAGGCGGCCCGGGTATTACAAAATCTGACTTGCTGGTAATTAATAAAACAGATCTTGCTCCGTATGTTGGAGCCTCGCTCGAAGTGATGGAATCAGACGCAAAGAAAATGCGAATTGATCGTCCCTTTGTATTTACAAATCTGAAAACAGGGGATGGAGTAGATAAGGTAGAGCTATTTATTATAGAACAGGGAATGTTGTTTGCGCAGTAAGAACGGATTTAATAATTCAAATTATATCAGTTAGTTAAAAAAATATAGAGTGTTAATAACGACAACTCGCAACGGGTTGTCACGTTTTATCAAGCAATCCATCCAATATAAAGACCAGTTAAAGAGAGTACGCACCAATAGTTAGCTTTTGGAATTAATTTGTGCACCAAATTAGCGCACTTGTCTTTTGTAGTCACCAGAAAATTCACAGATTATTATCATAACATGATGTTTTAATTGAATAATAAAATGTTGGCACAGCCTGTGCATTATAGCTTTGCAAGGCGAGAGTGATTGTTTTCGCAATCGTAACTATTTTAATTTTTTATTTTTAGTATTGATAATGCAGACATAAGTCTGAGGAGAAAAAAAATGAGTTTAAAGAAAAAATTACTTCCATTGGCTGTTTCTGCAGCCATCGTAGCTCCAATGATGTTTGGCGCGACAGTTGCTCAAGCTGAAGTATCAGCAACACTGGGTGCGGCGAACATGTACTTATGGCGCGGTCAGAACCTGACACCGAACGAGCCACAGATACATGGTAGTTTGGATTATTCAAATGGTGGTTTCTATGCAGGTGCATGGATGACTAATGAAGGCGTAGCAGGTAGTTATGAAACAGATTTGTATTTGGGTTATGGCGGTGAGATCGGTGACTTCGGATACGATATTTCTTATTGGAATTATCTCTATCCTGCAGTAGCTGGTAGCCTGAGTGATACAAATGCTGCTGATTTTGTTATCGGTTTGTCATATGGTCCAGTTACATTTACGGCATATCTCGGTGCTGATAGTGATACCACTAAAGATGACTATTACACATTAAGTGGTGATGTTGGTAAATTCAGCCTCTTATATGGTGCCTATAAAGGTGATGGAACGAATGATGGAAGTGACTATGATCATTTTCAAGTGGGTTATAACTTCAATGACAACATCACCTTCACAGTTAGTAAAGCAAGTGACGATGGTGCTGGCGTAGATACAGACCCATTGTTTGTGGTCGGGTACACTAAAACTTTCGACATGAAATAAGGCTAGATTGTAGGCTTAATATAAACCAGAACAAGCTAATCTGTTTTTAGTTTGTTCTGGTTTTTTGTTTAAAGATGTTGAAATAAATAATTGCGTTGAGGAAGTCACAATGAAAATTAAATTTAAGAAAGTTTCTTTATTGGCTAGTGGTGTGGTGTTGGCTTTGGGTTTAAATATTGCTCAGGCAGCAGATACTATTAAAGTCGGTGTATTACATTCATTATCAGGCACCATGGCGATCAGTGAAACCACACTGAAAGACACGATGCTAATGTTAATTGAAGAGCAAAACAAGAAAGGCGGTGTACTAGGTAAAAAACTCGAAGCTGTGGTAGTTGACCCAGCATCAAACTGGCCATTATTTGCTGAAAAAGCACGTGAGCTAATTCAAAAAGAAAAAGTAGCTGCTACATTTGGCTGCTGGACGTCAGTATCACGTAAATCGGCTTTACCCGTTTTTGAAGAATTGAATGGGTTGTTGTTTTATCCGGTTCAGTATGAAGGTGAGGAATCATCTAAAAATGTTTTCTATACAGGTGCAGCACCTAATCAACAAGCTATCCCGGCTGTTGATTATTTAATGAAAGACCTAGGTGTAAAACGTTGGGTGTTGGCAGGAACAGATTACGTATACCCACGTACTACAAACAAAATCCTTGAGGCCTACCTTAAAGCAAAAGGCGTTAAGGAAAAAGATATCATGATTAACTATACACCATTTGGTCATTCCGATTGGCAGAGCATTGTATCTGACATTAAGAAATTTGGATCAAAAGGTAAAAAGACAGCAGTAGTGTCAACTATTAATGGTGATGCTAATGTCCCTTTCTACAAAGAATTGGGTAACCAGGGTATATCTGCTGAAAATATCCCAGTTGTTGCATTCTCGGTAGGCGAAGAAGAATTGTCGGGTATTGATACTAAACCATTGGTCGGGCATCTTGCAGCATGGAACTACTTCATGAGTGTTGAGAATAAAGACAATGCTGCTTTCATCGAGAAATGGAAAAAATTCACCAAAAACAGCAAGCGCGTTACAAACGACCCAATGGAAGCACACGTAATTGGTTTCAATATGTGGGTAAAAGCGGTAGAGAAAGCTAAAACAACCGATACTGACGCTGTTGTTAAAGCCATGATAGGTATTAAAGTGCCAAACATGACAGGTGGTATAGCTGAAATGTTACCTAATCATCATTTGACTAAACCAGTATTGATTGGTGAGATTCAAGAAGATGGACAGTTTGATGTCGTATGGCAAACAAAAGGTACTGTACCAGGTGATGCATGGTCAGACTTCTTGCCAGGTAGTAAAGACGTTGTATCTGATTGGCCAAAACTGAATTGTGGTAACTATAATACCAAAACCAAGAAATGTTCAGGTCAAAATTATAAATAACGACTAAGTAGCAAGGGTCAGCCTTTTAGGCTGACCCCTTTTTTAATTACTGCTAAAAGTTAATTCATATCGATGATATGCTGACATTCCGTCGGCGGATTTAAAATAATTAAGTGTGGTGAGAGCTACTCTCTCAGTTAAGGTTACATTATGACCAGAAAACTTATTAACTATTTAATTTTATTTGTTTCACTCTGTCTGTCTGCACCTACATTTGCGACTGAAGAAAGCAAGCAAGAAACATTTGAATCGCTGGTCAATCAATTACATGTAAAGAGTTATAAAACGAAACAACAATTAATTGAATCAATTGCAAAACTTAACGATAAGCGCAAACTTTCTGTATTAGAAAATATGTTAAATAGCTTGCTTTATTATCGTAAATCAGACAAAAAAATTGTTTTTGTTAAAAAACTGCAAGAACAATATGAGATAACCGATGTATTAAATAATAAATCAATCGGCAGCGTAGACAAGTCCACGCTAAAAAGAATTAAGGTTAATAATAAGCTTAGAAGAATATTAAGATCGATGACTGCCAGATTAAGTTTAGAAGATGCGGATCCAGACATCAGGTATGCAGCAGTTAAAAATATTCTGCGCACGATAGATGCTTCAAAATCAGTGATACTTCGCGAAAGATTGTCTTTGGAAAAAGACAGTGATGTATTGGATCTTATGTATACCGCGATCGCTTTGGTTGATATCCAGGAAAATGATTCATCGCTTAGACTTAAAGCAATTGCAATATTGAGTAATAGCCTTGAGCCTGCAGCAAAAGCGCGGCTTGAAGATATTCTTGAGAAAGATGAAAAAGGTGAATACCTTGAAAAAGATGAGCATATCAGGCTAAAAGCAAGTAAAGGCATTGAGCTTATAAATTCCCGTTTGTCGGCGTTTCAAATGGTAGAGACAGCATTTTTTGGTTTAAGTCTTGGTTCAGTATTGTTATTAACCGCCATTGGTCTCGCTATTACGTTTGGTGTAATGGGTGTAATTAATATGGCGCATGGTGAACTGATGATGATCGGCGCTTATACGACCTACCTGGTTCAGTTAGCTATGCCCAATCATATTGATTATTCTATGTTTGTGGCGATACCCGCTGCTTTTATTGTTGCGGGTTTATTTGGAATAGCGATTGAGCGTAGTGTTATTCGTCATTTATATGGGCGGCCACTGGAAACTTTATTGGCTACTTTTGGAATCAGTCTTATTTTACAACAGCTAGTGCGCACAGCAATATCAGCACAAAATGTTACGGTCTCCAACCCTTCATGGTTAAGTGGATCATTAGTTATTAATCCTGCATTAGCCATTACCTATAATCGTTTATATGTTTTGATTTTTGCATTACTGGTTTTTGTAGGCCTGATTTTAATACTTAAAAAGACGCCATTAGGGTTACAGGTGCGCGCAGTTTCGCAAAATAGACCTATGGCTCGCGCAATGGGTGTTCGTTCAGAGTGGGTTGATGCATTAACATTTGGATTAGGTTCAGGTGTTGCTGGTATTGCAGGGGTTGCTTTGTCTCAGTTAACCAATGTTGGGCCAAACATGGGGCAGACCTATATTATTGACTCATTTATGGTCGTTGTATTTGGTGGCGTAGGTAATTTATGGGGTACATTTGTAGGGGCAATGTCGCTCGGTGTATTTAATAAATTTATTGAGCCGGCCACAGGCGCTGTTCTGGCAAAAATTCTGGTATTAGTTTTGATTATACTATTTATACAGAGTCGACCTCGTGGGTTATTTCCGCAGAAGGGTCGAGCGGTGGAGAATTAAGATATGTTGTCGCGTTATTTTTTCAAACGATTATTACAAGATGACCGTGCTGGTGACCGCTTGTTAACTTTGTTGATGGCGCTGATGATATTGGTTCCTGTATTGAATCTGGCAGTACCAGCAGACTCATTCTTTCATATATCAACATATACCGTTACTTTACTAGGCAAGTATCTTACTTATGCTTTATTGGCAATCGCACTGGATTTGGTTTGGGGTTTTTGCGGTATTTTAAGCTTGGGGCATGCAGCATTTTTTGCGCTTGGTGGATATGCAATGGGCATGTATCTTATGCGTCAAATTGGTGATCGTGGCGTTTATGGTAATGCTGAATTACCTGATTTTATGGTTTTCCTCGATTGGCAAGAACTACCATGGTACTGGTCAGGATTTGATATGTTCTGGTTCGCAATGATTATGGTGATTTTGGTTCCAGGTGTGTTGGCATATGTGTTCGGTTGGTTGGCATTTAGATCTCGCGTGACAGGTGTTTATTTATCAATCATTACTCAGGCTTTAACATATGCACTAATGCTTGCATTTTTCCGTAACGAAATGGGTTTTGGTGGTAATAATGGCCTGACGGACTTTAAGGAAATTATTGGTTTTGATCTGCGTGAGGATGCAACGCGTGCAGCATTGTTTGTTGCCTCAGCATTAGCTGTTTTCTTAGGTTACTTAGTAAGTCGTTACATTGTTAATTCCAAGTTTGGACGCGTAGTAGTAGCGATACGTGATGCCGAAGACAGAGCAAGATTTATCGGTTATAACGTTGAACAATATAAATTAGGGATATTTGTTTTATCAGCAGTGTTAGCTGGAATAGCTGGTGCATTGTATGTACCTCAAGTGGGTATTATTAATCCCGGTGAATTTTCACCGTTAAACTCAATTGAGTTAGCAATCTGGGTAGCAATAGGTGGCCGGGGTACCATTTATGGTGCTGTTATAGGTGCCATTGTTGTTAATTATGCCAAGACATATTTCACAGGTGCTTTTCCAGAATTATGGTTATTCGCCCTAGGAACATTATTTGTTGTGGTTACTATCTACCTGCCGCGAGGCATTGTTGGCCTGTTTGATAAATGGAAGGTCAAGAAGCAGGAGGTAGATGCATGAAGAAGCTAGAGAATGTACGTGAATTTATGCGTCGTGACAGAGTATTTGATTTTGTTGATAAAGGTTATAACCCATTAAAAGGATATGGTCACGCATTAAGTAAAGGTGATGTGGATGTTTCGCATGGCATGATTTTGTATGTTGAGAATGTGTCAGTGAGTTTTGATGGTTTTAAAGCATTAAACGACCTTAATCTTTATATCAAAGATGGTGAGCTTCGTTGCATTATCGGCCCGAATGGTGCGGGTAAAACGACCATGATGGATGTTATTACCGGCAAGACAAGGCCCGATGAAGGACGTGTCTTCTTCGGTCAAAATATTGACCTGACGCGGATGAATGAAACGCAAGTTGCCGAGGTGGGTATTGGACGTAAATTTCAGAAGCCGACTATTTTTCCTGAACACAGTGTTTTTCAGAATCTTGAGCTGGCAATCAAAATGGATAAGCGCGCCGTCGTTAGTGTGAGGGCAAAATTAAGTCAGAGTCAGTTGCAACGTATTGATGAAGTACTTGAATTGATTGGTTTGCCTGATCAGCGTCAGCTAGCAGCAAAGTTATTATCACACGGACAAAAACAATGGCTTGAAATTGGTATGTTATTGATGAGTGACCCCCGGTTGTTATTGGTCGATGAGCCAGTGGCAGGTATGACACATCAGGAAATGGATCGAACCGCTAAATTATTAAATGAGTTAGCGGGTACGCGTTCGGTTGTAGTTGTTGAGCATGATATGGATTTTGTACGTAGCATTGCCTCAACAGTTACAGTGTTACATGAAGGTAGCGTATTAGCCGAAGGGACAATGGATCAAGTGCAAAACAACGATAAAGTAAAAGAAGTTTATTTAGGAAGTTAATCATGTTGTCAGTAACAGGTTTAAATCAATTTTACGGCGAGAGTCATATTCTTTGGGATGTTGATTTTACAATAAGCAAAGGTAGCTGTGTTTGTTTAATGGGGCGTAATGGTGTGGGTAAAACAACGTTGTTGAAAACGATTATGGGGCTGCTTCCCGTTAGATCAGGTGACATCAATTACAGTGATCAATCATTTACGAAGCGTTCTGCAGAGAGTAGAGCTAGAAGTGGGATTGGTTTTGTACCGCAAGGGCGTGAAATATTTCCACTATTAACAGTCGAGGAAAATCTTAAAATTGGGCTTGGATCCAGGCGAGACAACATTCGTACTATTCCTGAGCGCATATATGAACTTTTTCCGGTTTTAAAAGACATGCGTAGTCGCCGTGGTGGTGACTTGTCGGGTGGGCAGCAGCAACAATTGGCAATAGGACGTGCACTTGCAATAGACCCAGATTTATTAATTCTGGACGAACCAACTGAAGGTATTCAACCTAATATTGTTCAGCAGATAGGTGATGTTATTACCATGCTGAATCGTGATGAAGGTTTAACGGTATTGCTAGTTGAACAAAAACTACCTTTTGCCAGAAGGGTAGGAAAAGAGTTTATTATCATGGATCGAGGTAAAAATGTGGCGCAAGGTAAAATGTCTGAATTAAATGATAGTGTAGTGCAGAATTACCTTACTGTGTAATAGGCTATAATTTATTCACCTAAAGGTAATTTAACAATAAAAGTAGAGCCTTCTCCATACGTGCTGGAGGCTTCAATGTCACCTCCCATCAACTGGCAAAATCGTTGACTGATTACTAGCCCTAAGCCTGTACCACCAAATTCCCGAGTTGTTGTAGAGTCGGCTTGTGTGAATTCGTTGAATAGTTTACCTAACTGTTCTTTAGTTATACCAATACCTGTATCGGTAATATTGAAACAGATCCAGTTTAATCCCTGATCTTCTTGTTGGTATATTTTTAGTGATATGCTGCCGTTTTTTGTAAATTTACATGCGTTACTAAGCAAGTTATATAAAGACTGTTTAAGTCGTATTTTATCTGCAGTAATGAATGTGTTTGTTAGCGAACACTCGTAGGTAAAATTATTATTATTTTGTTTTGCAAGAGGAATTATCGTTGTTTCCGTTTCCTCGAGCAACGGCATTAAATCAATAGTTTCTAGGTAGATCTCCATTTTTCCTGCCTCAATCTTAGATAGATCGAGAATATCGCTAATAAGAGAAAGTAAATGCTTTCCTGATTCTTGAATCTTTAATAAATCAACAGCAACTTCTTCTTTGCCACTATCAACTGCATCTTCACGTAACATCTCGCTATAACCAATGATGGCATTTAGAGGGGTACGTAACTCATGGCTCATATTTGCCAGGAATGCACTTTTAGCACGAGTGGCCTCTAGCGCACGGTCACGAGCAAGTTCGAGTTCAGCTTCATAACGTTTACGCGATGAAATATCACGGAGTATACAGACAATATTGCTACTAGGGTTCAATTCGTCAAAAATCTTATAGGCGGTAATTGAAATGGGTATGATGTCACCATTTTTTGTTTTTAATGTGCTTTCAATGCCCTTTACTTCAGCTTGTGCGTCAAGTAAGCGATGTATATATTTCCAGTCATTGTTGCTGTCAAATAGCAAAGAGATGTTAGAGCCAATGAGTGACTCGGGCTCATACGAAAACTGATTCAAGGAAGGGCTTGCATTTACTATCGTATCAAAACGATTCATTTCGATGAATGCATCTGGTATCGAATTAAAAATAGATCGGAAACTTGCTTCGCTTTCGCGTAAGGCTACTTCTGACTTTTTACGTTCGGCTATGTCTCGCAAGATACCTTGAACTGCAATAGGCGCGCCTGACTCATCAAATACGAGTTTGGTACTGCATGATGTAGGCCTAAGTTCACCGCTTTTTGTGACGAGCATGATTTCGTAATCGTTTACGTAGCCTTTTTGTTGTAGCGCTTCAACAAGTCCCTCTCGTTGTTTAGGGTTAGCATAAACTGCTGATGCTGGTTTACCAACTAACTCTTCGGCTGTATAGCCATAATGACCCTGTACAGATGGACTGAGTAAAGTGATGCTTCCTTCCATGTCGGCTTCGTAATAGGTATCCTGAAATGACTCGAATATGCGTCTAAAACGTTGTTCACTTGAACGTAGTGCTTCATCAGAGTTTTTTCTTGCAGTAATATCACGTAGAGTCCCTTCAAGAGCGACGACGTTATCATCGTCATCATTTATTCCATTAAGGTTTAAAGAGCATGTGACAGTTGCTCCTGTTTTATGTTTATAATTTATTTCATAGTCAGTAAGAAAGCCTTCCTCATAGAAATGATTTAGCATGTTTAGACGATCATCTTGGTTGGTGTAAAATGTTTCCGCTTTATGCCCTATCATTTCTTCTGGCGCATAACCTAACATTTTTTTACATGATGGACTGACAAATTTAATAATGCCATCTTCTGCGCGAAAATAGACATCCTGAATGGATTCAAAAATACGTCTGAAACGTTGTTCGTTTGTTTTAAGTATTTTTTCGTGTTCTTTTCTAGAGCGAATATTTCTGGCAATACCTTCAATGCCTTCAGGCTCACCATTGTCGTTAAGTAACATACTGGCAGAAATAGAAAACGGTATCGATGCCCCGTTTTTATGCGTTAACATGATCTCATAGTCACGAATACTGCCATATTCATTTAATCTACGTATTACTTCTTCGCGTTCAGAAGGGTTGGTATAGAGGTCTTCAATTTTATAATCGATCAATTCATCTTGTTTGTAGCCAAGGTGTTTATAAACCGAAGGGCTAATAAGGTCGAATTTCCCGGCTGAGTTTATATGGTAATAAACGTCATCGATAGTATCGAATATATTGCGAAACTTTTTTTCACTATTTTTGATGTTGATCTCAAAAGTTTTACGGTCATCAATATTTCGAATGATACCCTGAACGACTGTAGGCTTGCCGTCTACATGAATTAAACGGTTTGAAACTTCTATCCAGAGTTTATTATTGTCTTTGTCATGTATCTGGATTTCGTATGTGTTATTTGTTTTTTCACCATTAATCTTCTGTTGAATGCTTTTATGAATAACAGGAATGAACTGGGGTTCGACGACATCATTTACGTTCAGTTTAAGGAATTCGTTTTTGTTGTAACCAATAATTTTAGCTCCGGCATCACTGATTCGAGTGAAGTTGCCTTCCATGTCATGTTCATAAATGACGTCATTATAATGTTCTGTGAGTTCATAAAATGATTGAATTTCCTGTTTTGCTTGTTGAGTAATATAGGCCGACTCAGTTTTATCTGTAATAACAGCAGTTATATATTTGTTTGTTTCAGTGGGATCTATATCTGAGTCTAATCGTTGCCATAATGTGTAGAGGTCATCACCGTCTTTATGGCAAGAAAATAACTTTAACTCATTATGATTTGAGTCATTACTTAATAGTGGTAATAAGTCTTTACTATGGCTAGTATTAAGTGATAAAAGTGTTAACAGGTTTTGGCTGAGGGCGTCATTCTGTGAGTAACCAAATAATTTTTCAGCCGCTGAATTCCAGAATTGAACAACATTATGTTCATCCCATGCAATAATCGCTTGTGGGAAATGGGGGGCGATCGCAGACAGGAATGTTTTAGATTTAATTGATCCGTCAGGGATGGTTTTGTGCGTTTTTGACATTCCTTTGGGCAGCCTTTTTAATAACAGTATTTCATTAAATGCTAACTTGATTTTTTTGTTGTGTTACGTTTGAATCTAGTAGTATATATCTGAATTTTAATGTAAAACTTTAGGGTATCTCTGTGATTATAAGCAAAAAGAAGAGAAATATGAAAAAACATACCTTTTTCCAAACTTTACTCTCTGTTTCTATTATAACCATGTTAACGCCTGTTAGTGCTATTGAAATTGATAGCAATGGCATAACCGGTAATTTTGATACGACGATATCATGGGGGGCGGCTAGAAGAGTGCAGTCGATATCTCCTAGTTTAATTGCGCGTTCCAATCCAACGGGTACAGCGTTTTCATCAAATGGTGATGATGGTAATAAAAACTATGATAAAGGATTAATTTCCAATGTTCTTAAAGTAACTCATGACCTTGGTCTGGATTATAAGAATTTTGGTGCTTTTCTACGAGGAAGTTATTTTTATGATTTCCATAATCATGATAACACTCGCTTAACATCTGTCGCGAAAGATAGAGTAGGTAGTGATGCAGACATTCTGGATGCTTATGTTAGCGGAAGCTTTGAGATTGGTGGTAAGGCGCTAGACGTAAGGTTAGGTAACCATGTAGTTAGCTGGGGTGAAAGCACTTTCATTCAGAATTCAATTAATTCAATTAATCCGATTGATGTAGCTAAGATACGGGTCCCTGGCGCAGAGTTACGCGAAGCATTGTTACCGATACCCATGCTGTCTGTATCACAAGAAGTAACAGACAACCTGAGTCTTGAGGCGGTTTATATTGCTAAATTTGAGCATACCAAGATTGATCCAGCGGGTACTTATTTTAGCACCAATGACTTTGCAAGCGATGGTGGGCAGTATGCCATTATAGGTTTCGGCGCAGTGCCTGAAGTGGTTTGTGGTACAGCAAGTGCGTTTGCAGTAAATTGTATTCCACGCATAGCTGATAGAGATGCAGATGATAAAGGGCAGTTTGGTGTTGCATTACGTTGGTTAGTCCCAGAACTGGATGATACAGAGTTTGGTTTTTATGCTTTACGTTATCACAGTCGTTTGCCAATTATCAGCGCCAGAGCAGTTACTAGTGCGGCACCAAGTTCTGGCCGTGTTTTAGTTGAATATCCAGAAGATATTAATCTATTTGGTGTTAGTTTTAATACCGTTCTGCCATCTTCAGGGGTGGCGCTACAAGGTGAATATAGTCATCGTACTAATGTCCCATTACAAATCGATGATGTTGAACTTCTGTTTAGCGCATTGTGTAGTGGCCTGAGTCAGCTAGGAGCCTGTCCAAGTGGTTTTGGCGGGGAAATATCAGGCTATAGGCGTCATAAAGTAGGTCAGTTCCAAATGACAGCAACTAAAGTTATTGGTTCTGGCAATCCATTTAATGCTACCCAGTGGGTATTATTAGCAGAAGCCGGGATTACGCATGTTTACGATATGCCTGATAAGAGTGTGCTACGTTATGAAGCACCTGGTGCAGTAACGCCGGGAAGTGCAACAGGCGCGGGCGCATTTGGTGTGCCACAGGAAGTTAATGGCTTCGCAGATGCCACATCCTGGGGTTATAGACTGGTTACCCGCCTTGATTATAATTCGGTCGGCAATGGAATAAATCTATCGCCTCGTTTTGTGTTTGCACATGATGTCAATGGTACTTCACCAGGGCCTGGTGGAAATTTCGTTGAAGGTCGTAAGGCAATTACCTTAGGTCTGGGTGCTACTTATTTGAATAAATGGTCAGCAGATGCGAGTTACACGGCTTACTTTGGTGCTGGTAATTATAATCAAATTCATGATCGTGATTTTGTAGCCGTTAATGTGAAGTATTCTTTCTAAGGATTTATTTATGAAACTCAGTACATTTATATTAAGCAGCGTCATAAGCTGTGTATTAATTGCTTCAACAGCTAATGCCGCTGTAAGCGCAGAGCAGGCAGCGAAATTAGGGAATGAATTAACACCGTTGGGGGCTACTAAAGCTGCAAATGCCGATGGCAGTATACCTGCATGGTCAGGTGGGTTAACTAAAATACCGGCAGGTTATCAGCCTGGGAAACATCATGTCGACCCTTATGCCAGTGATGCAATTAAAGTGACAATTACTGCTGCAAATATGGATCAGTATAAGGATAAATTGAGTGACGGGCAGAAAGCCTTATTAAAAAAATATAGCTCGTTTAAGATAAATATTTACCCGACACATCGAAGTGCGTCTTACCCTCAAAGAGTTTATGATGCAACCAAAGTAAATGCTACAACAGCAAAATTAGTCGATAATGGTAATGGTATTGCAGATGCGATAGTTGGCATTCCTTTTCCTATACCTGCAAATGGCCTCGAAGTAATATGGAATCATATTGTTCGTTATCGTGGTGAAGCTGTACAACGTTGGGTAAATCAGGCAGCTGTTACGGTTGATGGGAAATATGTATTGGTTAAGTTGGTTGACGAGTTTGTTTTTCAATATGTAAAAGCAGGTGTAAAGCTTGCGGACCTTGATAATGTATTGCTCTACTTTAAGCAAGCGATAAAAGCACCGGCAAGATTAGCGGGCAGCGTCTTATTAGTGCATGAAACATTTAATCAGATAAAAGAGCCGCGACGTGCATGGGTGTATAACCCTGGTCAGCGAAGAGTAAGGCGTGCACCAAATATATCATATGATAACCCAGGTACAGCAGCAGATGGATTACGTACCAGTGATGACTTTGACATGTTTAATGGCGCACCTGATCGATACGAGTGGACGTTAATAGGGAAAAAAGAAATCTATGTTCCTTATAACAGTTATAACTTGCATTCAGATAAACACCAGTACAGTGATGTATTAAAGAAAGGCCATATTAATTCTGATCTGGCTCGTTACGAACTTCATCGTGTTTGGGTGATAGAAGCCAAACTTAAAGAAGGTTCGCGGCATATATATGGTAAGAGAACATTTTATATAGACGAAGATAGCTGGCAAGTGCTCATGATCGATAAGTATGATAATCGTGGTCAGATATGGAGAGTCAGTGAAGGGCATGTTATTAATTATTATGACCAGCAAATACTGTGGACAACATTGGAGGTTCAATACGATCTTCAGTCTGCTCGTTACCTTGTGCTGGGTCTGAATAATCAGGAAAAGATGTATGATTTTAGTGTTAAACGTAAAAAAGCAAACTACACTCCATCGTCATTGAGAAGAGCAGGACGACGATAAAAAACTTCGTGCCAGGATGCGCGTGATCAGAAAAAATAAAAAAACAATAAAAACAGGCGTATTAAGTCTGTTTTTATTGTTTTATTCAAGCCAAGGCTTGAGTCAATCACCACCGGTATCATCTGAACCTTCAAACATCATAACAAAATCACTATTACTGGATATAGAGCATATTGGTTCAGGCTTGATAGCGGTTGGCGATCGAGGGCATGTAGTTCGTTCAAACGATTGTGGGCAAAGCTGGAAGCAAATTATTGTGCCAACAAGAGCAACACTCAACGCAGTATTTTTTGTAAATAAAAAAACAGGTTGGATAGCGGGGCATGATAGCGTTATTTTAAAAACAACTGATAGTGGTAAAACCTGGAAAGAAGTTTATAAAGACATAAAAGCTGAACAGCCATTATTTGATGTTTTATTCGTGACTGAGAATAAAGGGTTTGCGATTGGAGCCTACGGATCTTTTTTAAAAACAGAAAATGGTGGTAAAACATGGGAGGCTTCCACTATATACGGAGAAGATGACTTCCATTTATATAGAATCTCACGCTCTGCTGATGGAGAGTTATTGGTCACTGGTGAAGCAGGGGCTATCTATCTTTCAACAAATAATGGCGATAGTTGGGACAAGATAAAATCACCGTATGAAGGCACTTTTTTTGGCAATCAATTTTTAGCAGAAAATAAAATATTAATATATGGAATGCGAGGTCATGTATATGAAAGTGATGATCTTGGACAAAACTGGAAACAAAGAACAATACCTGTCAACACCTCTCTGGAATCTTCTATAACGACAGAACAAGGCATAACTTTTTTGGTGGGCGCAAGTGGAGCAGTATTAAAAAGTCCAGATAATGCAAAAACGTTTAAAAAAATACAACAAAGTAACAAGAGTCATCGTGTAGCGATCACGCAATGTGGTGAAAAGATATTAACGGTTGGTGAAAAAGGCATTTTGCAGGTGAATGAATGAGTGATCATCGGTCATTGTGTTCAGTAATAGCTGGGAAAGTGTTTGATAACCGGACGTGGGTATTAGTAATATTTTCATTGCTAACCATAATACTGGCTTACTCGGCAACACATGTACGAATTGATGCGGGATTTAAGAAATTACTGCCTGCAAAACACGAATACATGCAGACATTTTTTGATTATCAAAAAGAGTTTGGTGGCGCTAATAGAATCATTATAGCCATTAGTGTAAAAGAAGGGACGATATTTACTAAAGAGTTTTTTGAAACGTTAAAGTCCGCAACCGACGAAGTATTTTTTATCCCTGGCATCGAACGTTCATCAGTCACCTCACTCTATACTCCTAATACACGTTTTGTTGAAGTAGTTGAAGGTGGATTTGCAGGGGGCAATATTATCCCCGCAGGTTTTGTAGCAAATAAACAATGGTTCGGAACGGTGCGCGGTAATATTTTAAAATCTGGCAAGTTAGGGCAAATTGTTTCTAAAGATTTTAAAAGCGCGATGATACGAGCGAACCTGTTGGCAGCTAATGCCGATACAGGGAAAAAAATTGATTATATTGATCTTGCGACACGGTTGGAAAATCTAAGGGGGAAATTTCAAGGTCAAAATATAGATATTCAAATTATTGGTTTTGCAAAACTAATTGGTGATGTGGTTGAAGGATTAACAGATGTCGGTCTGTTTTTTATTATTACACTTTTAGTAACGGCATTACTGATATTTATTTATACTCGCTCGATTAAGTTGACCTTATTACCCATGACTTGTTCGATTATTGCCGTCATCTGGCAGCTGGGGTTACTGCCAGTGATAGGTTATGGGATAGATCCAATGTCAATATTGGTTCCATTTCTGGTATTTGCGATTGGTATTAGTCATGGCATACAAATGGTTAATGCTGTCCGAGTCGAAGCAACACGTCATAATGATTCCAGGAAAGGCGCGGCCATCGCATTTCAACGATTACTTATTCCAGGTGGTGTCGCGTTAGTGAGTGATACCTTGGGGTTTATGACAATTTTACTGATTGATATAGGCATCATTCGTGAAATGGCAATAGCTGCAAGCGTTGGGATAGCTGTCATACTGTTAACTAACCTTATTTTATTGCCTGTATTATTATCCTATTCACCCGTTAGTTGTTTTGCTAGATCACGCGCAGGTGGTCACGAAGTTATCTGGAAAAAACTGGCAGATGTTTTTACCTATAAAAACTCTGTAAAGATTGTTTTACTCGCAGGCGTGATTTTACTTGTTGGCCTATGGCAGGCAGCATCATTAAAAATAGGTGACCTGGAGGCAGGTGCACCTGAATTACACAAAGATTCGAGATACAACAAAGACATAGAAAAAATTACAAGTCAGTATGCAATTGGTGTCGATGTCATGACAATTATTGCAGAGTCTGAAAAGGGTGCTTGTACACAATATGGTGTTATGGAAGAGATCGATCGTTTTGCCTGGCACATGCAAAACGTTGCAGGCGTTCAATCTGTCGTGAGTTTGCCGCAAGTAGCGAAGATAGTGAATGCAGGCTGGAATGAAGGCAGCCTTAAATGGCGTGTTTTATCGCGTAATCAATATGTATTAGCTCAATCTGTGACACCATTTGATACCAGTACAGGATTGCTTAATTCTGATTGTGGCGTCATGGCAGTTTATATTTTTACAAAAGACCATAAGGCAGAAACTATTACATTAATTACCGATCAGGTAAAAAAATATCAAGCTGAACATGGTAACCTAAAAGTAAAATTTCGTTTGGCAAGTGGTAATGTAGGTGTTATGGCAGCAACTAATGAAGCGGTGTCAGAAGCACAGTTACCTATGCTGGTTTATGTCTATGTTGCTATTATTACATTGGTCATAATAGGCTTCCGTTCTGTACTAGGGACGTTATGCATAGTTGTTCCTTTAGCACTTGTTTCAATTTTGACATATGCTTTGATGGTTCAACTTAATATAGGTTTAAAAGTTGCAACCCTGCCCGTTGTGGCGTTAGGGGTTGGCATTGGCGTTGATTATGGTATTTATATCTATAGTCGACTGCATGAATATATGGTTAAAGGACTGCCAATTAAAGAAGCGTTATATAAAGCCTTTACGACTACCGGGCACGCCGTTTTATTTACAGCCTTAACATTAGCGGTTGGTGTGAGTACGTGGATATTTTCTGCATTAAAATTTCAAGCTGATATGGGTATTTTGTTAACGTTTGTATTCTTAGCTAATATGTTGGCGGCGATGATATTATTGCCAGCATTAGCAGTGTTGGTATTTCATCGTAATAGCAATGAAGGTGAGTCAAGTAGCGAGAGTTAATGTTTATATCGTGAGAAGCGAGCCATGCTCGTGATTAAAAGAATATTGCGAGCATGGCTCGTCCCCACAAAAAATTAATAAAGTATTAATTATCAATTTCCATC
>Ga0316204_10001104_pt1 | contig 79440 bp, 77 predicted proteins | sample 6monrhotite_MG_2_FD_205661 | JGI IMG/M metagenome (GOLD analysis project Ga0316204, IMG submission 205661) | Microbial mat bacterial communities from mineral coupon in-situ incubated in ocean water Damariscotta River, Maine, United States -... | ecosystem: Environmental > Aquatic > Marine >... | reverse complement strand
CCAACGCCGAGAACCGAGAGATTTGAAACGCTCCGGGGACTTCTTGCGGGTCGTCATGACCGACCATTGTCACCCGACCCATGCCCTCGATCCCGCGACTTCGATGGCTGTCACCCGGACGGACACCTTCACAAGCGGGTCCGAGAGGTCGCGTTCACCTCGACCGACCTCAAGGCAGCCTACGCGCGGCCCGTCGCGATCAAGACGTTCCAGAGTTGGATCGATCGGACTGACCCCGCGTACTTCAGCTTCTGGGCCGTCAGGGTGGAGGACAAGAGAGATTTCGAGACGGTGCGAAGCATCCTCGTTGGGCTGCGGAACTACTGTAACGGCGTCGGAGCAGTCATCTACGAGCCGGTGCCGAACGCGAAGACGATCCGGTACCGGGTCAAGAAGGTGCCGGAGCTAACCATGGACAAGGCCCTGAGAAGCATGGCGCAGCACATGACCTAAGCGTCTCTGTCCCCGAGTCGAGAAGAACCTTGCGAGCGTCTGAACGGGCGTGCAGAATCCGGGCTCGCCATGCCCGACGTTCCGCCGCAGCTGTTACTCGACGTCGCTGAAACCGAAGCGCGAGAGGCGCCCGACAGGCCGACGCGCTCGTTTCAGGTGGCGGGGATGTTCGCCGGCATCGGTGGCCTTGAGCTGGGACTTTCTCGAGCAGGCCACCGCACCGCGCTCCTCTGCGAGAACGACCCGTCGGCAAACGCCGTGCTGGCGGACCGTTTCCCAGACGTCGAGCGTGCACCGGACGTCTGCAAGCTGAAGTCGCTACCCAAAGGCACCGATCTCCTCGTGGGCGGGTTCCCGTGTCAGGACCTCAGCCAGGCTGGCAAAACGGTCGGTATCGAGGGGAGCCGTTCTGGGCTGGTCGGTGAGGTCTTCCGTCTTGCAGAGAAGCAGCGGGTCCCTTGGCTCGTGCTCGAGAATGTGCCGTTCATGTTGCAGCTTGCTCGTGGTCAAGCGCTTGACGTGATCATCGATCGGCTGGAAGATCTTGGGTACAAGTGGGCATATCGCGTCGTCGATACTCGGGCGTTCGGTCTCCCGCAACGGCGTCAGCGGGTGTTCATCGTGGCGAGTCTCGAAGACGACCCGCGGCACGTGCTGCTCACGGATGATGCGGGCAAGCTCGAAGACCCGGTCGGGGACGACCCCGCCTTTGGGTTCTATTGGACCGAGGGGACAAGAGGCCTCGGCTGGGCGGTCGAAGCCGTGCCCACGTTGAAGGGTGGGTCATCCGTCGGAATCCCGAGCCCTCCCGCGATTTGGCTCTCGAACGGGGAAATCGTGAAGCCGGACATCCGTGACGCTGAGCGCATGCAGGGATTCCGCGCGGGCTGGACTTCCGCTGCGGTCAACGGCGGGCGCGAGAGCTTCCGCTGGAAGTTGGTTGGCAACGCTGTGAGCGTCCCGGTCGCGAAGTGGCTGGGTGAGCGCCTCGCGAATCCACGTGGCTTCAAGCTTCACGACATTCAGCCCGTCGAGCGCCCGGGAAGAGCCTGGCCCAAGGTGGCGTGGAATGTTGGCGAGGGGCGGAAGACAGCGTCCTTGTCGCCGTATCCTGTTCGCCGAAAGAGGAAGCCTCTGAGCGAGTTCCTCCAGTACGAGACGGAGCCGCTGTCCGTGAGAGCCACGGCAGGCTTCCTCAAGCGGACGAAGAAAGGCAGCCTGCGGTTCCCCGAGGGGTTCATCGCCGCTATCGAGGCGCACCTTGTCCGGGTCCAGCAAGAAGCCGCCGTCTAGCCAGCGGCCTTCCAGACTCCCCACCCGCGCTCGAGACGGTTTCGACCTTGAGGTCGATCCTGAGACGTCGGCTCGGATGGCGGGCATTCGCCAGAAAGGGACGAAGCCGGAGCTCATCGTTCGGAAGATCATGAGCGCTCTCGGGCACAGATACCGGGTCGAGAACCGAGACCTGGCTGGCTCTCCTGATCTCGCGAACCGCTCCAGGCAGTGGGCCGTCTTTGTTCACGGCTGTTTTTGGCATCGGCATCCCAGATGCAGGCTCACCACGACCCCGAAACGCAACGCTGCGTTCTGGCAGGCGAAGTTCGACCGGAACGTCGAGCGTGACCATCACGCTGTCGAGATGCTGCGCGAGCTGGGTCTCCTTGTTGTGGTCGTCTGGGAGTGCGAGACCCGCGATCCGGAGAAGCTGATGGGGCGTTTGAAGCGTGAACTCCGAGCACGAGCGCCGAGCTGAGGGCGGCCAGCTCAGCACTGCTCCACGTCGAGCACTCCCGGATTCCGCTTTGACGTAGGCGCCTGAGGCAAAGCAAGGGGAGTCCAAAACCGGCTCCCCTTTTTCGTTGGACCGTTGACGCCGCGTGAATGCGTTGCACCGACAGCGCCGGTCCTCGGAGCACATATCGGGCCTCGAGGCGCCTTGGTACAGTCGTGCGTGCGCTTCGACTCAGTCGGCATCTCCGTGCTCGCCCTGTTCGGAGCCACCGGGTGCTCGACCGCGCCAGCAGGCACGGCGGTGGATACCGAGGGGGGCACCGAATCGTCGAGTGTCGGCACCACCTCGTCCGCGGGACGTACCGAGTCCACAGATCTCGGCACCGAGTCATCCGCGACGAGTACCGAAACCGGCACGGAGCCCCTCTGCGCGTCCGACGAAGACTGCGACGACGGCGTGTTTTGCAACGGCGCAGAACGCTGCGACGCTGAGGCAGGATGCATGGCCGCGGAGCGGGAGTCTTGCGACGACGACGACACCTGCACGAACGACGAATGCGACGAAGGGACCCAGAGCTGCACCCAGACGCCGCTCGATCTGGACTCCGACGGGGATCTCGACGCCGCATGCCCGGGGGGCGGAGACTGTGACGACGAGGACGACCGGGTCAGCTCTCTGCTCACCGAAGTCTGCGGCGATCGACTCGACAACGACTGCGACAGATCCACCGACGAGGCTGAGTGCCTCTACACCCACGACACCTGCGCGCTGCCGTTGGACGTGACGGGTGGGGGGTCGTTCTCGCTGATGACGGAGGGCGCGAGCCTCGACTACACGTTCGAATGCGACGACTCAATCGCGGTCACTCAAGACGCGGTTGCGACCTTTGTGCTCACCGAAACTTCCTCGGCGACGATTTCCGGCTCGGGCGACTTCTCTACCGTCCTCGTGTCGCTGCGGACCGACTGCGACGAGGAGGCTTCGTCTCTGGGCTGCGGGTTCGGCTTTCCCGGCGTCGTCAGCATCGATTCACTCGAGCCGGGGACGTACTTCGTTCTGGCCGCGACCGTCGCTGAGACAGCGGTCCCGATCGACCTCAACGTCGAGTTCGGGCCGCCGATCGAGACGCCGAGCAACGATACCTGTTCCGCGCCGCTGGATGTATCTGGCGGCGCCACCGTCATGGGGACATTTGCCGGGGCCACGGACACGCTGGACACGGCTTGTTCGCCCGGCGTGGGGGCCAACGATCTCTTCTATTCGTTCACGCTGGCATCCGAGTCCGACGTCACGATCACGGCGACCCACGCCGATGGAAGTACGCTTGCCTACAGCGTTCGCGATACCTGCGACGAGGCTTCGACGCAGCGGCGTTGCGAGTTGGGGGCACCCGCGACCGGCACGATTCATCAGCTTGCGGCGGGGGCCTATTTCGTTGCCCTGAAGGAATCGCCCCCACCCGGCGGAGATTTCACGCTCGAGGTGAGCATGAGCGCACCCACGCCCCCTGCGGCGGGGGACACTTGCGCCAACCCGATTCCCATCGCGACCAACGGAGTGGCTGTGGCCGGAACGCTCGCGGGCAAGGAGAACGACCTCGATGTCGCGTGCGGGATCCACTACCACGATGCGGTGTACGAGTTCACGCTCCCCTCGGCCGCCGACATCACGGTCGAACTCGATGCTGGAGGACTCGGGAACGCGTCGATGCGCGGTACGTGTGACGACGAGGCAACGGAGCTTCGGTGTACTAGTGGCGATCCGGTGTTTCAGAGGGCCTACAACGTTCCCCCCGGAACCTATTCAGTCGTGGTGGAGGCGGGCACGCCGGTCGGGTTCAACCTGAGCGTGCTGGCGGAGCCACCCACGGTACCGACGGACGTTTCCGGCAACGACAACTGTTCGGGCGCGTTCGTGGTGCCTGAGCAAGGCGGGCTCTTTCGCGGCGACACGACGACACTTCTACCCGACTACTCCACGGGCCCCGGCTGCGGTTCAAACGCAATGTCGAATGACGCGGCGTTCGAACTGACCCTCACCAGTGCCTCTCGCGTGGTGCTCTCCACGATCGCTTCGGCCTACGACACCGTTGTGCACGTTCATACCGCTGCGTGTGTTTCTGGAGCAGAGGTGTTCTGCAACGACGACGAATCGGCATCCGTAGACACGAGCTTTCTCGACGTGGAGCTGCCTGCGGGCACCCACTTCATCATCGTGGATGGGTCCGGCGGCTCGTCGGTTGGGGAGTACTTCCTGGACGTCGTCGTTGATCCGTAAGAGGCTGGGGACCATGGTCGCCCCGCTCCGTCACCGTCGCTTCGACCTCATGCTCGTCGCATGGTTCGTCGTCTTCGCCTTCACCTCGCTGGTGATGGAGATGTACATCACCTTCTCGGTGGACCTGGCGTCTGCCACAGACCCCTTCGGTCGGGTGTGGTTCTGGTACGCGGATTCGTTCGACCCGATCTTCCTCGACCCGCCGTACTTCCTGTGGCTGATGTGCACCCTCGACGGGTTCGTGTTCGGGCCGTTCTACTTGGTGCTCATCGCAGCGTTTGTGCGCGGCTGGAACTGGATCCGGCTGCCGGCGATCATCTATGTGAGCGCGATCGTCTACTCGACGGCGGTGTACTTCGGCGTCGAGTTTGGCGAGGAGGCGCACCGCGCCGACCTCCCGATGGTGCTTCTGATCAACATCCCGTACACGATCGTCCCGGTGATCCTGCTGGGCCGGGTGTGGGCGCCAGATGTGTTTGGCACGAACGCGGCGTCGGTGGACTGACAGCCGGAGTGCTTCGCTAGAACCGCCGCAGCACGGTCCCGCTCAACCGCCTGGACCCGGGGGCCCGTATACTCCCCGCATGCTCAGAGGGGCCGCGCTCGCTCTCCTTGTCATCCCCGCAGCATGCCGGACGGCGCCGGACCCCGTTCCGGTGTCAGGCTCGGCCGTATCGACACCACCGGCGGTCGCTGCAGAACCCGCTGCATCGATCCCCGAGCAGCCAGCGCCCGGGGCGACGCCTGTGGACCCCCGCTACGCCCGGGCCTGCGACGACTACCTCCTGGGCTACTGCGAAGAGACTGACGACGGCTCGGCCGAGGCGCTCAGCGGTATCGACCTTCCCCAGGAGGGTCGCGCGATGGTCCTTGCGCGCTGCGTCGAGGCGCTCGAATCGGTCGACGCCAACGATGAGGACCTCGAGACCTTCGAAGGGTGTCGAGGCTGTGTCGGGAACTGTATCGACCTCAAGGACTGTCTGCCGGACCCGAAGACTCCGTGGCGCGTCCCCGAAGGGGATTGCGAAGACTGAGCGAATCGGGCGTTCCTGGTCGTACGTTTGCCCGCCGACTTCACCCTGCTTCCGGCGCGGCTGGTGTGGCCGCGCCGGAAGTCGGCTGGGACGCGCTCAGTGCGTCGCGAGCGTCGAGCGTCCGCCGATCGTTCGTTTCGCTCCCGCCCGTCGCCGCTGACGTTCAAACATGAGCATGGCGTCGACGTCGAGCTGACCGCCGTCCCGGAAGATCCTCGGCACCCCCTTTGGCGCGAGCGGAGCCGGGGCCCCCTGGGACTCGCACACGAGGCCTTCGCATGAGGTGCCCGCGAGGAACTCCTCCATCACTTGGACGCGATGGGGGAGGAAGCTCTCGGACAGGGCGTTGGAGATCGGGAAGCACTCCTGGCCTTCGTCGCCGCATGGCTCGGTGGTGAACTCCATCGTATGGGTGAAGCCGGCCGAGATGGGCGCGGTCACACCGTTGCCGAGGTCGACCCCGTTGGTCTGCTCGTGGCAGCCGATGCAGGCGCCAGCGAAGTGCGCACGGTTGGCGATGTCCTCCGGCGTCAGGGGCGAGCCGAGCTCCGCCAGGCGGGTCTCCATCTGCGACTCGAAGTCACCTGTGCCGATCGCGAGCTGCAGCGCGTAGTCGGACACGAAGTCGTCGCGACTCTCAGCAGCTCGGCACTCTGGGGCGATTGGGAAGCTCATCGCATCGGGCTCGTCGGTGAGCAGCCCCTCCATGGCGACGAGGAAGCTCTCGCGGCACTCCGGACCGAGCGGAGACTCGAGCGCGTCGTTGAAGTGGTCACCCACCGGGCTGTCGGCGACGGGCACCTGCACGATTCCCACCCGCGGTAGCCAACCGAAGAAGCTGTGCTCCACCATCTTGAACTCGCGCAGGGTCCACGGGAACTGGTCGAAGTTGTTGGTCCGCACCTGTCCGGCGCCGAACGAGTAGAGGTCCGCGTTGACGAACGGCCCGAAGCCCGCGTCCAGCAGGTCCGGGTGACCCGTGAGAAACGCCCGCACCAGCTGCCAGCGACGGGCAACCGGGTCGTCGATCTCGTTCATGTTGGCCCAGAACTCGACCAGGGGACGGCAGGCCTCCAGTCCGCACTCGGGGTGCGGGTTGGGGATCTGCGCCTCGAAGATCGTGAACATCCGGCCCTGCTCGTTGTTCGCGAGCACGATCCGCTGCTGGCCACAGTGTGCACCGTCGGCTGGCGCAAGGTCGAAGCGGTTGCTGATCGAGACCGGGAACCACTTGTCGATGTTGTCGATCTGGTCGGCCTCGGCGCGCGGGCACTCGAGGGGGTAGTCGTGGATGGCACCGAAGTCGCTGCCGCCTCCACCCTCGTCTCCGGAGCCGAACGAAGTCGAACTGCCGCTGCTCCCGAAACCGCCCTCGTCGCTGCCCCCGAAGCTCTCGGTGCCCACACCGCCGCTGCTGAAGCCCCCCGAGCCGACGCCGCCCTCGGTATCGGACCCGGCGCTGAAGGACGCACCGCTGATGAACCCGCCGCTTTCGAAGCCGCCAGTTCCGGACGACCCGAAGCCGTCCGTATCTCCGCCTCCGCTTCCGCCGCCAAAGCAGATCCCCTCCACGTCGGGTCCGCAGTCCTCGAGGGTGCCGTCGACGAACGTGCACAGCTGCTCGTTGTCGAAGGCGCAAACCGGAGCCGGGGACGGGATCTCCTGCCCCTCCAGCTCGCACACCGCTCCGTCGCCACTGCAGATGAAGCAGGCCTCGAAGCCGGGTGTGCAGACGAACTGCGCGCTACAGCCTAGAGGCCCGCACTGCGCCTCTTCGCAGTCGGGGTCGGGCTGGCAGTCGGACACCGTCCCGGCCTCGACGTCGAACTGACACAGGTCGGTGAAATTGCAGACCAGCTCGACCGGTTCGTCGGTCGCGCCTTGCGTGACCTCGCATTCGTCCAGTTCCGCATTGCAGATGATGCACAGCTCGAAGTCCGTGTCACACAGCTGGGTCGCGTCGCAGCCGAGCGGATGACACCCTGCATCCGAACACTCGTCTCCGACGACGGGAGCGCAGTCTGAGATCGAGTTGCCATCAAATGTGCAGACTTCGCCCGAACCATCGAATGCACACACCGGGTGATCCCCCGCCGGGAGCCCGGAATTGGGACAGGCCGTCCCCTCCTCGTTGCATGCGAAGCACTGCTCGTCGTTCGCTGCACAGAAGAAGCGCTGGTTGCACCCGAGCAGCCCGCATGGCTCCTCGCTCGGGTTGGTGAACGCAGGATCCGGGTCCTGGTCATCACAATGCTGCCCGTTCGGAAACTTTCCTTCTTCACCCGTAGCATAGGTGTCGATCATCCGCCGATACGTTTGGTTCGCGTTGGGGTGGTACCCAGCATTGAGTGCAGCTCGACGCAGGATCCGACGCATGGTGAACGGGGCCAGGACCTCCGGGTTGGTCTCGAAGACGGCCAGCCGTGCATCGAGCTCAACGGGTTCACAGACTGGGGCCAGTGAACCGCCCCGCTCGACCGGCTCGGGCGCCGGTTCGATGTCGGCAGGATCAGGGGCACCACAGGCACCCATCAGTAGGGCACAGCACCAGATAGGGGATCTCAGAATGGTCACACGCGCAAACTCCGACATATCGTTTCTCAACCTCTCCGTGCTTCGAGCACGACTCGACGAATGACAAAGGACGACGGCCGGCTCTCGCATCCCGCGATCCCGGACGTCGACCACACTGCTCTTCAGGGACTCATCCCCAGGCTGGACTCAATCCGTCAGAAAAAGTGTTCGCCTTGTGTGACCACGCCCGAACACCTCGGCAGTTTCCTGTTGTCGGTCACAAACGAAGCCGTGCATTTCAGCGGGAAGATTCCGGACAGCCCGACTGGTGTCTTCGAAGATCCGGGAGCACACGACCAGGGATGCGATGGGGGCGAGCCACCAAGCAACCGTGGAGAACAGACATGCGCGTCGAGATAAGGTCGACAGTAACAAGGTCCGGCTGCCTTGGGCTCCCACTGACGCCGCCGTAGCGTCGCTCACCGCCTCCGCCGCTGTGCGCTGGCGCTGCACTGCGTGTCGGGGCACGGGGTACGGTCCACCCATGCTTAGGGGAAGACGAAACGGGTTCTCGTTGTCGGTCGGCTTGGTGGCAGTTGCCCTGGCTGGCTGTGGCGACGACAGTGGCGGCGACACGGACACGGCCGCCGGTACTGGGAGCACATCCCGTGGGACCGCCGGCCCGACATCGGGCCCGGCGAGCAGCAGTGGCTCGGCAAACACGACGACGCCCGCCGGCTCTTCCTCCTCGACGACGAGCCCTTCGAGCACCATCGATCCCACCTCGGGCGAGTCGTCCACGACGGGTCCCCAAGCGAGCTGCGACACGATCTCGGACGTTGTGGCGGGCGTAACATCGTGCCGAACCGAAGAGTCTCGTTGCACGCTCAGCGTGCCTGCGGCGATGAGCTGCGCGGAGGTTTGCGACACCCTCGGGCAAACGTGCCTGCGTGCCTACGAGGAGTCGGACACCTGCTTGGCCGCGGTCTACAACGAGTCGCTTGGGTGCGACGAAGTGCCCGCGGAGCCGAGCTTCTGTCAGTGCGGAGACCCAACGATCGAGTACCCGCAGGCGCAGGTCGTGACGATCGGCGATTCGACGATGGACAACACGGGGGTGCCGGGCGAGGCGGGGTGGGGCAACCAGTTCCCGCCCTTCGGTGTGGTGCCCAAGGACATCCACAACTGGGGCTCGAGCGGCGCGAGCAGCCTCGACTTCGAGACACGGTCCAACTGGCCCTCAGCGCAGGCCCTGCTGGGTCCGGACGTGTACCTGTTCATTCAGTTCGGACACAACGATGCGTCGGACGACCCCAACCGTCACACCGAGCCCGGCGAGCCGCCCGAGTACGAAGGCACGTATCCGGACCGGCTGCTGTTCTACGCCGATGCGGCGCGGGCGGTCGGAGCGACGCCGGTCATTCTCACCTCGCTGGGTCGGATGCTGTTCAACGAGGATGGAACGACGCGGGACTCTCACGGCAACTATCCGCCGAGCGCCCGCAAGTTTGCCGACGACGAGGGGCTGATCATGCTCGACGCCAACCGGGCGAGTCGTGGGGAGTACGAACGTCTCGGACAGAAGCAGACGCTCGCGATGTACTCGTTTGACGAGCCCACCCACTTCACGCCCGAAGGTGCGACGCGGATGGCCGAGCTGACGGTGCGCCTAGCGTGCATCGAGAGCGAAGCGCTCTGCGCCCTGTTCCTGCCGCTGGACTGAACACGGAAGGGGAGACGATTCGGTTCGCTCAGGACACGCCCAACCTTGGGTAGATCGCGGCGACCAAGTCTGAGTGTGCGAGGGTTTGCTCGTCGGGGGATGCCGTACCCGCCACGAGTGAGCTGCGGTATGCCTCGATGCTTGCTGAGAGCTGGTCCTCAGGAAGCCCGAGCGTTCTGCCCTCCTGAAGAATGCCGTCCCGACTGAGGTTGAAGCTGGAGATGGTGTCGGTGGAACCCGCGTCTTTGGCGGTTCGCAGTACCTGGATTTCGACCCCCAGTTGGAACGCAGCGACAGCTTTGGGATTGGTGGCGCTCCACTTCTCTTCAACTCGGGTCTTGAGCGTGTTGCGGTAGGAGCGGTTCGCCTCGCTTGGTGCGCCGACCGGTGGTGGCGACAGCGGGGCGAACCCCAGCGCCAAGTTGAGATCACGGGCGATCATGGCCTCTCGTTCATCGCGGAACGTCGTCCCCGCGAGCGCGGCGTTGGCGAGTCGGAAGGCGGCCTGCTCCTCGGTCATGCCCTGCAACGGGTCGCTTTCCTGGACCGACTCGTCCGCGGTCTCGCAGCCCCCTCCAGAACAAACGAAGGCGGTTCCGAAGACGGAGACCAGGGCGAGGCCGAGGATGCGCGGGGCGAGAGACGTCGTCATGCCCGCAAGCATGATGCGAGCGTGGCTGTGCGAACACTCGCCCTTGCAGAACGAAAAAACGAAAAGATATCGATTTGTTGGGATCTTCTGAAAAAAGTCGCTCACCTTTGGGCGTACCGTCTGACGGATGGCGCGGCGTAGCATTCCATCTCCTCGCAAGCGTCCGCGACGGCGTAGCGCGCAGCAAACCGTGGACGCCATCGTGGAGGCTACGGCGTTGTTGTTGGAGGCCGATGGAGCTGACGCGCTGACGACCAACAAAATCGCGCTTCGCGCGGGGGTGAGTATTGGGTCGCTGTACCAGTACTTCCCCAATCGCGAAGCTGTCGTTCGGGAACTCGCCACACGGCAATGGGCACGGGCTGCCCAGCGCCTCGAAGCCGTTCGAGAAGCCGCAAGTGAGGCGTCGCTCGCCGAGGTCGCTGAGGCGTGTGTTCGGGTGTTGGCCTCCACCGCTCAGGGGACCGCATCGCTGCGCCGGGCCCTGCTGCTCGAGGTGCCACGTGCCTGGATTCGTCCAACCTCCGCCCCCGTGCACGCCGCGGTTGTTGAACAGGTCGCCGCCTTGTTGCGTTCACACGCAGGGGAGCTCCCCGGAGACGTCCAGCTACGGGCCTTCGTGCTCACCCATGCCGTCCAGGGGGCAGTGGATGCAGCGCTTGTGGAGCATCCTGAGTGGATCGAGGACGAAGCGCGACTCGAAGACCTCGTTCAAGATTTGACCGGCTTGGTGTTGGGACACGCCGGTCCGCGGTGAAGGGCCCGGTCGAGTCCCGAACAGGGGGGGACGACTTGGCGAGGCTTCCCGCGTCGCTCTTGCGAGTGGTCCAGCGCCTCGACACCCGGAGCTCCGTTGAGCCCGCGGAAATTCAGCAACTGCTTGTCGAGGCTGCGGTCACCCCTGAGGACCTCGAGCCGTGGGCGGACTTCGAGCACCCGGCGAGCCATGGCTACGGACGCCAGCTCGCCTATCGGGGGTCCAACTTTGAGCTCATGGTGATCTCCTGGGCCCCCGGGGACTTCTCCGCGATTCACGATCACGGTGGTACGCAGTGGGGAGCGGTCCAGGTGTTTGGACCTGCGGAGCATGCGTGTTTTGGGATTCGCAACGGTCAGCTCTCGACGCTTACGCGCCAGCGTCTGCAGCCTGGGGAAGTCGTCGCGGTCAGCCACGAACTCGTGCACCAGATGGGCAACCCCGGCAGCACTCGGTTCACGAGCTTGCACATCTACGGGACGTCCGAGCGCGTCGCCTCAGTGACTGCGGATGCCCGGGTGTTCGACCCCGAGCACAAGCGGATCCTACGTGTCGACGGTGGTGTGTTCTTCCTGCTTTCGCCGGCCGAGGTCAAGCGACAGGAGCCCGGTCCGCACGGCGATCCGCCGACTGTGCTGCGTGATCTCGGGGAGCAGATTCGCCGGCTTCGCCGCATGACCGCGGCCGACGGAGCACACGCCGAGCGACTGGCGGATGCCATCACCCACTGGTCCGCCCTGTACCGGGACCTCGCCGCCTTCGCACGCCGTCAGGACACCAACGCCCCGGGGTGGATCGTGCTCAACGAGGAGCTAAATGCCGCCGCCCGGCTGAAAGAGGAACTCGACTAGATGCGAGGGCGGAGCCCGCCCTTGGAAGGAGGAGCTGAACGAAACGCGAGGGCGGAGCCCGCCCTTGGAAGGAGGAGCTGAACGAAACGCGAGGGCGCCCCCCGCCCTTGGAAGGAGGAGCGGGACGAAACGCGAGGGCGGAGCCCGACCTTGGAAGGGGGAGCGAAGGGAGCTCCGCTCCCGCAGCGGGGGAAACCGAGAGGTTTCCCCTCAGAAAAGAAATGACTAGATCTCACCCATCCAGAAGTCGAGCGTGGGTCCGCTGATGTCGTGCGCGCAGTGGGTCGCGCCGGGGTGCACGAGTTGGCCGGTCATGAAGCCCATCTCGGTGTACTCCGCGTAGCTCTCGGCCGAGGGCTGAGCGAGGAAGTCCTGGTCGCCGTAGTTCATGTACAGCGAGTTGAGGGCGACGATCTCCGGAGAGGTTGCGGGGTCCCACTCCCAGCCGAATGACACACCTGACCCACCGCAGTTGGCCACGAAGATGCCCGGGACTCGGTGGCCGGCGACCGGGATGTACGAGCTGGTCGTGAACCACGATCCTCCCGAGACGCCCCAGTACAAGGCGCGGTCCTCTACGACGTCGTACGCGTCGATGAAGGCCTCGAGTGCGGTCGCGACCATGTCCGCGTGTACGGGCTGGGCTGCACCAAAGGAGGGGTCGGTCTCTCCGTCGTAGCTCGTCGGAGAGCGAACCCCGACCACGAGGTAGTCCTGCGGGATCGCCCAGTCGAGGATGTCCTGACTGAACCCCCAGTTGTCGGTGTAGTCGGCTCCGCCGTCACCGTGCAGGAACACCACCAGGCGCTGGGTAGGTGCGGGCTCGTCCAGAGGAAAGAACTTCACCTCCACGCCTTCGATCGTCGCGCGGCACCCCTGACGCCCGGCGTGCTCGAAAGGGTCGTCGCATGCGAAGCCGTCGGGTGGCTCGACCGGTCCGCCGGTTGTGGCGGTCTCCCCACCGCTCCCAGATTCGCTCGGGTCGCTGTCGCTGTCGCTGCCGTCAGTCGGGTCTGTGGCCGATCCGCTCGTGCTCGCTTGGGTGTCGCTTGCCGATGCCGTGGCACTTCCGCTGGCGCTCGAGCCGTTCGAGTTCGATGTGCCCGATGGGTTGTCGCTGTCGGAGGCGCCTGTCCCCCCATCTGTCCCGCCGTCGGTGTCCGTGTCGTTGGAATCGGAGTCGCAGCCTGGCGTGAAGCACAGGGCCAGGGCCAGCACACGGGACCAAGTCTTCATGCTGCTGGCGGCCTGTGGGGGCGGGACGTTTGCCATCCCCGCAATCGTGCCATGCCGACCCTTCCGTAGGAGCGGCTCGGTGCGGAATCGAAGAGGGAGTTCGGTACGGACCCACACCGAAGCCGGGAATGGACGGCTCACCTCCACGGAGATGAGGCTACGCTGCACCACATTGTCGCATCCCGTCGTTGCGGATGAGCCTTCGTGCCAGACTCAGCCGGATGACGGAGGAGATTCGTTTCTACAGCAGCGCCGATGACTACGGAGACTTCTCGAACTTCGCAGGCTTCCCGATCTCTATTGGCGGGGAAACATGGCCGACCTCGGAACACTATTTTCAGGCCCAGAAATTCCGCGACAACGCTGTACGCAGGAAGATCCGAAAGGCCAAGACGCCGATGATCGCGGCCCGCATGGGTCGAGACCGGAGTCTCAACCTTCGCCGAGACTGGGAGTCGGTGAAGGTCGAGGTGATGCGAGTGGCCGTGCGGGCCAAGTTCAGCCAGCACGACGACCTCCAGAGGTTGCTGATCTCGACGGGTGCGGCTCGTATCGTCGAGCACACCGAGAACGACGCCTACTGGGGCGACGGCGGTGACGGATCAGGGAAGAACATGCTCGGACGAATCCTCATGCAGGTCCGCGACGAGCTCTAGCCGCCGGCGTCTTTGAAGTCGCCCGCAGCTACCGAACGCAGCAGATCGTCGTGGGCCCGGAGGGTTCGACGTCCCCGGTCAGCGGCGCGGTGCCGGTGCCGCCGCACGTGATCGTTGCCGGACCCGGGTCGTAGGTGCCGGCTGCGATGTCGGCATTGCCGGTCATCTCGCAATCGGCATTCGTCGCGGTGACAACGTCCCCGCAAGCCTCGGTCTGCAGGGTCATGCTGGAGTCGCAGATTCCCTCGGGAGTGCCGCAGTCGCAGGCACCGCACTCGCGCTGGTCGTCCGATCCGCTGAAGCCGAGGATCGCCTCGGGGTAGCCGTCGGGACAGTCGTGCTCGCCCTCCCGCCACACGCAGACGTCGGTGTTGTCGGCGATGCAAGGGCCGCCGTCCTCACACATGCTGGGCTCGGCGGTGGGGGCACACAACTGCACCGAGTCCGCGAAGCCTCCCTCGTTGAAACTCGCAACGCCGTCGCAGGTTCCGGAGTCGACGGCAACGGGCCCGATGGTGAAGAAGTCCATCGACAGCTCTGACGCAGCGCCGCCATCGTTGAGCTCGGCGGGGAACGGCCCATCGATCGGGGTGCACGCGGTGGTGCCGATATTGACGGTGAAATCTGGGTCGCCGAGACAGCCGCCTTCGCCCCAAACCTGCACCTCCACGGTTTCCGAGCAGGCGGCATCGACAGGCTGGCAATCGCAGGTGCAGCTCTTCTCGCCGGGGTCGAAATCGACGAAGAACGCGCCGGCCGGGTCCGCGAAGCCGCCGTTGCAGTCGACCACGTTGCCGCCCGCCTTGACCGGGCCGGTCCAGTTGTCGGGAACGACGGCTGCACAGGTCCCCGAGCACAGGCCCGGTCCGTCGGTGGCGGTCGGTGTGTCGGTGGTTTCGCTCGAAGCGCTGCCGTCGGTGGTGCTCGAGCTTCCAGACGCGGTGGGATCGGGAGCGGTGGTGGACGCCGGATCGCCCGAGGAGGAGCCGTCGGTGGCTCCACCACCCGAGCTGTCATCGCCACAGGCCGTCCCAAGGACCAAGATCGCAAGAATGGCACCGCAGCGCTTCACCTACCGAACGTACGCGAACGAGTGCCCGACAAACAAGTTCAGTCGAGACCGAGCCGGGCTTTCATCGCCGTGAGTTCGTCATCGAGGGCGTTCTCTTGGGCACGGGCCTCTTCCTGACGGCGTTTGGCCTGGGCTTCGCGTCGCTTCTTCTGCTCAGCCTCCGCCTGGGCTTGTGCTTTCGCTCGCTGCGCCTCCTCGTTGGCCTGTGCCTTGGCGAGCTTGGCTTTCTCGCGGGGGCTGAGGTTCGGCTCGAGCGTGCGCTCGAAGTCCATGACCTCTTGGCACTCGCTGCAGGCAAAGGCGGTCGACTCGGTGTTGAACAAGTCGACGACCATGTACGCCGTGTACTTCTTCTCGACCTTCACTTCGACAAAGGTGGTGTCGGCGTTGCAGTCGGGACACTTCCGCCGTTCACGGCGCCCATCTTTGAGCGGGCGGACCTTCGACTTGCGCCCGAAGAAAAGCCACATACAGCTAGGGTACTCCCTCGATCAACGCTCGTCCTCTTCGGGCTCGTCGCAGCCGACGGCGTCGAAGTCACCTTCCACTTGCCCTTCGCAGTCTTCGTTCCCGGCGCAGCTCAGATCGGGGAACGCAGTCTCGTCGTACAGGGGAATCCACATCGAAAACCGGCCCGCGTCGACGCAGTAGTCAAACACGCCCAGCGTCTCGCCAGCGTCCGAGGTCAGCAGCAATCCTCCGCCAAACAAGTCCCAGGTTCCGGCCTGAGAGTCGGGGAGGTCGACGGTGTATGTGCAATCGCAGCCACCTCCATTGGCGTCGCCGCACGTCATCTCGAGGCCGGGCTCCTTACTGAGGGCCATGCCGAACGGCTCGCACTCCAGTCCGGCGCAGGCGGCCGAGTCGAGCTGAAGGTCGGCCGCGAGTTGTGTGGTCACATCGAACACGTATGTGCCGTCCTCGTTGAACGTCCGCGTGCCACTGAGGTTGCTGACGGTGACCTGTTGTGTCGCGCCGGCGCAGATCTCCGCGAAGAAGTTGGGAAAGGCCTCATATCCGCAGCTGGCTTCCGCAGTCCACGTCCCCGCGACCTCGCCTCCGCACGAGGCAGACTCGGTCGTACACACCGGCTCGCCGGTCGCCGTCCCATCTGTGTAGACCTGGTCGGCGAAGCCCAAGAACGAATAGCCGTAGCAGATGTTCTCTTCGGCGCCGCCTGTGGATGATTCATCCGCCGCCCCCGTACTCGAGCTCTCTTCGCCGCCCGACGTGCTCGAAGACGAATCACCTCCCGCGCTGGTCGAGGAGCTCGAGCTCGTGGGGTCCGCGGTCGGGGCGTCGATCGTGGTGGAACCCGAAGTCGAGCTTGCATCGGTGTCGGTGCCGGAGTCGGTGTCCTCGGCGGCGTCGGTCGTGCATGCGGGCAAAGCGAGGAAGACCAACGAGGCGAGCAAGGATCGGCAATGCATGCATCCAATTTGAGCCAGGTTGGAGGTCGCGCCAAGAGGTCCACGTCACGACCCGGTCGTCGGGCTCCTGCGCGACCCGAATGAGCGAAACCACGCTTCCAGCGTTCCTGGGAAGACCACGCCATTCTCTCGGTCGTCTCCCTCGCAACGCTGGTCGCCGAGCCCCGGCTTCGTACGTCTTGCTCTGCCCGCTAGCGGCGTAGCGTGGCGAGGTCGCGGCCGAGTTCGACGAGCAAGCCGCCGGAGTCTTTGACTACGGCCACGCTCTGGCCCAGACCCTTGACGATGAGGTCGATGTGAAGCACGGTCTTCGGGTTGGTGATCGACGAGGGCGCGCCAGCGATGAGCTGCTGACCCGAGCTGACGAGGCCCTGCGTTTGCTGGACGAAGCTGGGCGTGCTGCCGCCGAGCACCATTGCGAGCTCGCGGGTCTCGGCAAGCTGCCCTTCGACCGCGAGGCCGGCCTCACCACCCTGAGCGACGGCGGCATGCACCGCGTCGCCCAGTGACATCTTCGCCTTGTAGTCCTTGCCGAGGGCCGCCTTGGCGGAAAGCCGAAGGTGCTTGATGGACTCGCGGGTCTGATAGACGAAACCGTGGAACTCGGCCGTGGACTTGAAGAACGCGTCGTAGGTGGGGACTCCGATCTGCACGTAGGTGAAACCGTCTTCACCCGATGCCCGAGCGTTGCCCACGAAGTCGAGGTTGCTGTTGCCCTCGTAGTCGGCCAATCCTGGGGAGAGGTCCGCCAAGTGCACCTCGCCCGGAGGGGGAGCCTCGACGAGCTTGGTCAGCAACTCCTTGGTGGTGCCGCGCAGCTCCTTGAACGACTTGTCCATGGCAGCCTTCATTTCCTGCCAGTCATCGAACTCCTCCGTCGTCGTGACGGTCTGGCCGTCGACGGTCTTGGTCTTGGTGATCGTGCCGTGAAACTTGAACATCGAGCAGCCGCTCAGAAGTAAGGCGGCTGTGAGTCCAAACATGCTCGTGGTCATTCGCATAGAAAGGTCCTTTCCCCGAAGGGGAAGACGAGAGAAATCGTTCGCGGTTGCACGCATGCGAGGCGGCATTTCGAGACTACCTCTCAGCGCCCATCTCGATCCACGCTCGCACCAAGCCGACGAGCGCGGGATCGAGCAGCGTGGGCGCACCCGCCGGCATATGCCGCGCGGAGTGCCCTTGAACCTGCGGCGCGCACTCGGAGAGCAACCGGTAGAGATAGCTGCCGTCCGGATCCCCGGGGGAGATGCGGGGCATGTCGACCGCGGTGGAGGGCACCCCCACGAGGGCATCCAGCGCTCCGTCGCCATCCAAGAGGAGGCCGCCCGCGCCCGCTTCGCCGTGGCACGAGGAGAAGCTGCACCATGGCAGAAGCACCCGCGCCTGAACCTCGGAGAACGTTGGTGCAGAGGCGTCGTCAACCACGACGTCGATGTCTTCGCAGCTCGGAGGCTCGGGCACCGGGTTGTCTGAGATGGGGAGGACGAGATGGCCGCCAATCTCTTCGCGGGTCGGAGCGGAGTAGGCGATGCTCCGCGGGACCGCGATACTCCTGCAACCGCCACTCGAGTTGACTGTGCCCTCGTCGTCCAAGTAGGTCACCGCGTCTTGCCCCGGCTCCACGCCCGCGATCAGGATGTGAGAAGCGTTGGCGAACCCGAGGAATACACACATCTCGTTGATGCCCACGCCCCAGGTGAGGGTCTCATCGTGGGGGTTGTCGTAGCCGCAGGAGAACTCGATCCCTCCCAGGTCATCGAAGGCGGCCGGTGGGTCGAGCGTCCGTCCCATGGCTGAAGCGCCGAACCCCGTATGGTCGAGGACGACCGTTCCCACCCCCTCCTCGAACACGGTCACCTTCGCCGAGACTCCGGTTCGGTGGTAGTGCGGCAAGATGTAGTGCAGCTCGAACTCGCTGATCTCGTCGAACCCCAAGCCGGCGCAGCCCGCCAAGAACGTAGCGCGGCTTTGGGGAGGAATGCTCAAGTCGAAGTAGCTGAGCATGACCGGAGACAACACGCTCTCCACCAACGCTGGGTGGATGACGTCCATCGAGAGCCACGCGGCGGTCTCGCGCGGATCTGGGCCCAGGTTCAGCAGGTGAACGCCCGCGACGAGTTTCGACCGGGCCGGGATTCGGACGCTCGCTCCGTCCACGAACGCCATCGACTCTTGCTGAGCCTGCGTCGATTGAGCGAAGAGTACGGTTCCAGCGAGGGTTGCGGACACGTCTTCGAAGTCGCGTTCGGCACACGGCCAGAAACCGTCGTCCCCCGGGTAGACATCCTCGGGCACCACGAACCAGTTGCTGTGATGGAAGGAGCCTTCGTTCTGAAAATCGACGGCCTGGACGTAGAGCGGAGCATCGTTGTCGACCGTCCAGCTGTAGCAGGTCATCGTCTCCTCGCTGCCGGCGAGGGTCACTGGGGTGACCGCGTGCACGACCCGACCCTGCGATTCAGCGTCGGCGGGCATTTCGGGATCCGGCAGAGGCTCGCGAGCAGGGGGAAACTCAGGCGCCGGTTCACCGCACCCGAGCGCGGAGGCGACGGCGAGAACTGCGAACGCGGGGATGGAAGGACGGACGGTCACGAGTCACCTCAGTAGTCGATGCGGAATCCGAGACTCGGAAAGATGGGCAGCCCGACGGCATCGACACGGCGCGTATAGTCGACACTATAGATGAATGCCTCAGGGTTGAGATGGTTGTAGACGTTCTGCACGTCGATGTACGCGCCGATCTCCATGCGCCGCAGGAGCCAAGATTTGTCGACCCGAAGGTCGAGTTGGTGGAATGTAGGGAACCTCGATCCGTTGCGAGGGCCTGCCGCCGCGAGCGGGGTGTCCCGCGGTGGCACCCAAACCACTCCGGCGATATCGGTGAACGGGGAGCCGCTGACCAGTCTGAACCGACCGCCGATGCGAACGCGGCGGGGTAGTCGGTAGCTCGCGAGGAAGACGAGGTTGTGGCGCTGATCGAAGGCGTTGGGCCAGACATTGGGCGCGCGGGAGAGTGGGACTCTATCGAGTACGCGGTCTTCGACTCGCGCGAGAGTATAGCCGATCCATCCCCACAACTTCTTGCCGAGGCGTCGTCGCACCAACACCTCGAGTCCATACGCCGTAGACCACGTCGAGGTGATCACCTCGGTCGTCCCGTCCGCCGTGCGGCGAAAACCATCGGCGTTGTCTCGGAGCCGAGTCCATGCGCTGAGCTGGGCGAACCACAACTCGCCCAGTTCCCGGCTGACGGCTGTGCTCGCCTGTGCGGCGCGTGCAACCGACAGGCCGCCTTGCGCCGGGGAGAAGCCGGCCCTAGGCTCGAGGGAGAGCAGGGAGGCCGGAAGCACGACGTTGCCCGGGAGCTGACCAGCGGTGCCGGTGAGGAAGCCCCCCGCGACGCTCGACTGCTGAATACGCGCCTGAGAGTAGAGGCCCGCGCCCGCCGACCAGCGCCACTTCGGCGCAAACCTCCAGTGGACGCTCAGGCGTGGATCAACCGCCGACTCCGTGGCCGCGCCTAGCGTGAACGCGCTGGCTCGAACGCCGGGGGCGAGGGTCCACTGCCCGATGTCGATGGATGACTGGATGTAAGCTCCGATCGCGCTGGACACCCCGCGCTGTTGAGTCAATCCCGCGGGCTCGCCGGTCTCGAGGTTGTACGGTCGGTCAGCTTCGGTCCGATACCAGTCAACCTCAGTGTCGGCGCCGACCGTCAACGAAGCGTGGCGCGTCAACTCCCGAGTTGCCTCGGCACGGGTGCTGAGGACTGCGTCATCGCGAATGGAGCGAGAGTCTGTCACGGGTTGTCGCCACCCGTTGCGTTCAAATCGAGCCGACGGAGTGAGCCAGAACGACCAGGGGCCCCGTTTGACGCGGTACGAAAGGTCCGCTCGGTGGAACTGCGAGACCATCTCAAACACCACGGTTGCCCGTGAGTTGAGTTGGGCGGTGCGAGCCTGAAAACGGTCCCCTGCGCCGAGAACACGGGCGGCGAGCACCCCGTTGTGGCCGACCGGATGCTCGAAGAAGGCCTGATAGTTGTAGTAGCGAGGTAGTGTGAAGGCTTGCGTGGGATCGACTCTCTCCGCGGCGAGGAGTGCAGTCTCGGCAGAGCCACGCTGCGCTGCCACCAACCAGGCGCCGCGTCCTAGGGGACCGCTTGCCAGGGCGCCCGCGCCGAGCAGGTCGAGGCGTGCGTGGCCATGGACCTGGCGTCGCTCGAGCCGTGCCGGGTGCAGCACCACCATGCCACCCGTTGCGTCGCCATAGCGCGACCCGAAGTTGCTGGGTACGAACTCCATACGATCGATGGCCGCGGCCGGGACGACGCTGGCGATCGCAAGCGAGTGGAACGCACGCGGCAGGGCGTGCCCTCCGAGAAAGACGCGCGACTGAGAAGGCGAAGCGCCACGCAGGACGAGCAGTCCGAACCCTCCGGGGGTTCGGGCGACACCAGGCAGGTTCTGAAGCGCCCGCAGCGGATCCCCTTGAGTTCCGGGCGCAGTCCGAATCTCCTCCGCTTCCATGACCGTGCTGTTGACTTGCTCGGGGGGCGGCTCGCTCGACGTTTCGACGACCGTCCGCATCGCGCCATCCTCATCGGGGGTTGCGAAGATGACGGCGCCGCGGCGCTTGTGTTTCTGGGCATCAACGATGAGCTCGAGGCGTCGGTACCCCGCCGCGACAACGATGAGTCGAACTCTCGGCTCCCGGAGGCCTTCAAACGAAAATCGGCCATCCTTGTCGGTCGTCGCGCTTTGCATCCACGCGGGAGGGTCGAGGTTGGGGTCGAGGTGCTCGGACTCGGGCACGAGGCCCAGCGGCGTTTCGGTGGTGGCGGGAACGGCCAAGACCCTCGCACCTGCGATGGGTTCGCGCTCGCCGGCCGCCTTCAGAACCCCTCGGAGCAGCGACGCTGTGGCTCCGGACACCGCTGGTGGAGGTTCGACACGTTGCGGGCTCGACAGGAGCAACGTGAGCAGGGCAAGCGTGGTGATCAAGGCGCGGCGACCTCGAAGGTGAACGTCTCCCAGGCCGTTCCGCCCGCCTGGTCATGGATCACGACGCGGACCTCGAATGAGCCCGGTTCTTCGGGGGCCCAGACTTGCCAGCCGGGTGTCATCGAGAGATCGAGGACGCCCGGCTCGGAGGAGAACAACGACCGCTGTGGCCTGGAAACCTCGGTCGATACCCCCGTCGGTTTGATCACGGCCAACGCCTGCGTGTCTTTGGGGTCCCGGAATGCGCCGGCGGAGTAGACGGTGCCGGGCTCCAAAGTGGTGGTCTGACCGGGGATCGCCGTGATGGCACGAGAGAAATCGAACATCAAACCGCCGTGGTACGGAGACAGCCGGAACGGAATGACTTCCGGGTTGAAATGCGGACTCACCCGCTCCTCCAGGGGGTGCTCGAGGGCCTCCGGCAACTCGATGTCGACGTTGATCGCATGCGTGAGAAGTCGAAGTGCCGGACCGAGGGTGATGCCCCGATAGCCGACGAGGCACCCCGACCAATCCGAAGTCGCGGGGTCCGACACCAACTGGAGGCAGTCCGCCGTACTCATCTGCCCATCGACGTGCCCGACCATTGCGATCCAAAAATGGGTCTGCTCCTCCAGTGGGTGCTGAGGGTCCAAGGCGGGGACGACGAGACGCGGACGGTCTCCGTCGGGCAGTCGGCATGCGACGTCTTCGGGCACGACGCCCACGCATGGCTCGGCGGCGCCGGGCCGACTCAGCGTCGACACACAACTCGTGGAACGCGGACACAGGAACCACGCCGGGTCCACGTCCTGCGTCGGCACTTCGCGCTCGCCCACGACCACCCACGCCGAGACATCGATTGTGTCGCCGGGCAGTGGCTGGCTGCGCACCCTGTCGGCGGGGATCGGCAAGAAGTCGTACGACAGCGGTCCCGGCTCGACGACCTCCACCCGGAATGCCAGCACGCGAGGCTCCTCGGTCAGGAGCCAGGGGGGCTCCGGCAACTCGCCGCAGGCGCATAGGCCCAACAACGCCGTAGCCCAGCCTGGACGAAACGACACCCGCGAAGTATCGGAGAGCTTCGAACTCGTGCCAACCTGAGCGCCCTGCATGCTCGCTCTTTGGCGGTAGAGCTGGCGACAATGACGATGTGTGTCCGCGCGCAAGGCGCATAATTCGGTCTTGATTGGGCCCGAGCCGCGTTGAAAAGGCCAATCAACGGACTTGCCGGCGGGGTCCAGCGGAGGTACAAAGGAAAGGAAGTTGATTCTTGTTTTCAACTTCGCCTGCACCCGAACCGCTGCGCGTCGCCATGATCGTTTGCCTCTGCAAAGGTATCTCCTGTCGCACCATCGACGCTGAAGTCGACCGGGGTGCGCGGACCGTGGCAAGCATCGCAAGGGCTTGTCAGGCGGGCACCAGCTGCGGAATGTGCGTGGGCCAGATTCGTGATCTCATTCGTCTTCGTACGGGTGATTCGAGCGAAGAGAACGCCGCGGACAGCGTCGGCTGATTCGGCGGGTTTCCCGCAGTGCAGCGACGTCGGGCGCGCGATTTTGAAAGCGACCGTCAGGATCGCGCTGGAAGAGGCGGGATCGAGTCGAACTCGACTTCGCCTTTCATATCCACAAATACACGAGATTTCGGCCCTTTTGACGGCCAAGAACGCTGCTAGGTTCGCCGCTCCATGAAGGGTAGCGACAAGGTCATCGAGCAGCTCAACGAGGTTCTCACCGCGGAGCTGACGGCCATCAACCAGTACTTCATCCACGCCAAGATGTGCAAGGACTGGGGCTACCAGCGGCTGGCCGCGCACGTACATCACGAGTCGATCGACGAGATGAAGCACGCGGACGAGATCATCGAACGCATCTTGTTCCTGCAGGGCATTCCCAACGTTCAGCGCTACAACAAGATCAGCGTTGGCGAGACGGTCAAAGAGCAGTTCGAACTCGACCTGGCGATGGAGTACGACGCGGTCGCTCGGTTCCGAAAAGCCATCAAGGTGGCACGGGACGAAGAGGGCGACGAGACCACGGGCCTGATGCTCGAGAAGATGCTCGCCTCGGAAGAAGAGCACGTCGATTGGCTGGAGACGCAGCTCGAGCTGATCAAGCAGGTCGGCATCGAGAACTACCTCGCGCAACAGATTGGCGGCTGAGCAGCTCATGCCCGTCCAGATGGAGATCCCCGTCGCTTGGGGAGAGATGGACGCCTTTGGCCACGTCAACAATGTGGTCTATCTTCGATGGTTTGAGACCGGTCGGATGGCGTTCTTCTCCGAGGTCGGGGTGACCCTTCGGGACATCGACGGCGGGTGTGGACCCATCCTCGCCCACACGAGCTGTGCGTTTCGCAAACCGGTGACCTTCCCCGACACCGTCACCGTGCACACCTCGATCGAGCGCATCGGGACCAAGAGCTTCGTGATGCGCTACCGTATCGAGAGCCACGCTTTGGGCGATACGGCTGCCGAGGGGGATGGCACCGTGGTCTGGTTTGACTACGGTCGGGGCACCACAGTGCCCGTACCTGACGACCTGCGGGCTCGCCTCGACGCCCATCTGGTCTCGTAGTCAGCTTGCTCGCGCGCCACGCTTTTGAACATCGGAGGCCGCATCGGTGGCGACGCGTTCCATCCAGCGGGCTCGTGTCTTTGCGCTGCTGTGGAGCACTTCGGGGAAGATGCGCGTTCGAACGGGCGAGAAGCCCGTGTACCAGAGCGTCGCGCGCTGCATCGAGCGACGAGCACTGGCGCCGTAGAACCACCGGTCGAACCATCCGGGGGCGTCCATCGTGACCAGGAGCCGCGCGCTGCGCCCGGCGAGGAGTCCCTCCGGTCGGCCCTTGGGGAGGGCGTTGAACGCCCAGCCCGGTTGGAAGGTGCGGTCGATGAACCCCTTGAGGAGCGCGGGGGGTGCTCCCCACCAGACTGGGTAGACCCAGGTCACGTGGGTGGACCATTCGATCTCTTCGCGTGCACGGAGGAGGTCGGGCTCGAGGGGCTGTTGCGCCTCGTATCTGGCCCGCAGCACCGGGTCGAAGCTCATCTCGGAAAGGCTCAAGACTCTGGATTCGGCGCCGGAGTCTCTCGCCGCCTGGGCATAGGCCTGGGCGATCGATCCGCATAGACTCTCCGGGCGCGGGTGCCCCAGGATGACCAGTGTTCGTACGTTGCTCACGAACGCAGGCTGGACCCAACCTCGCGCGCAAGCCACCGGAAGTCCTGCACAACCCCATGCACCAATCGCCACCCCCACACGCCTCGGTCCATTGGGATGACCTGCGGGTATTCGTGGCCGTGGCGGATGTCCAGAGTTTCTCGGCCGCGGCTCGTAGCTTGGGTGTCGAGCCGTCGACGATTGGCCGCCGGATCAAGCGTCTCGAAGATGTGCTTGGACTGACGCTGTTCGAGCGACACGCCGATGGTCTCCGGCCGACGGCGGCGTCGAAGCCTCTGCTACAACACGCTCAAGACGCCGCGCGGAGTATCGACAGCCTCGTCGCGACCGCCCGGGAGCAGCCAAGCGCTGGCGGCAGGGTCCGGGTCGCGTGCACGGCCGCGATGGCCGACCTGGTGCTCGTGCCCAACATGCAGAGCTTCCTGTCGGAGCACCCGGCGCTGCGTCTCGATTTGGAGACCGGGATCGAGTTTGTCGACGTCTCACGTGGGCAAGCCGATGTCGCGCTTCGCAGTCGGCGTCCGCGTGAGCACGGGTTGGTATCTCGGAGGCTTGCGACGATGCATTTCGCTCCCTTCGCAACCAAGGCCTACGCTGCTGCTCACGGCGATGACCCACCTGCGTCGTGGGATTGGCTGCTCGTTCGCGCCGACGTTGTGGAGACGGCGTGGTTTGAGAACCATCTGGGTGTTGAACCTCGACTGACCATGCACTCGTTCAAGGCGCAACTCGACGCGGTCCGACAAGGCCTGGGTGTTGGGCTCATCGCGACCAAGGCAGCGGCGATGTTCGACGATCTGGTGGAACTCGCTCTGCCCGGGTTTCCGGAGCCTGCGCCGTTCGAGCTGTGGCTCGTCACGCAGCAAGAGCGAAGGCAGCAGCCGCATGTCCGCGCGGTGATCGATTGGCTCGTCATGTTGGTGGAGGCGATGGCGTGACTCGGCTCTGCACACAGGCGCAAGCGCGGACCGTGCTGCGCGAGATGTTCGGGTACGACAGCTTTCGGCCCGGGCAGGTCGACGCCGTTGCGCACACAGCCGCTGGCGACGACGTGGTCGTGGTGCTGCCGACCGGGCTCGGGAAGTCGGTCTGTTATCAAGTCCCGGCGATCGCCGCGGGCCGCCGAGGCTTGGGCGTCACCATCGTGGTTTCGCCGCTCATCGCCTTGATGCAGGACCAGGTCTCGCAGCTGATCGGCAGAGGAGTCTCGGCAGCGGCGCTGCACAGCCACCTGAGCAGCGAAGAGAGCCGGGAGGTGGTCGACGACCTGCTCGGCGGCACCCTCACGCTGCTGTACGTCTCGCCGGAGCGCGCGGCAAAAGCGAGCTTTCGCCGGCTTCTGCAGCGCGTTGATGTTGCGTTGGTCGCCATCGACGAGGCTCACTGTGTCAGCCAGTGGGGGCACGACTTCCGGCCGGACTACATGCGGCTTCATGAGTTGCGGGAGGTCTGCACGGCGCCAACCATCGCGCTCACGGCGACCGCCACACCTCGGGTGGTCAACGAGATCGCGAGCAAGCTCGAGCTGCCGCACCCGGTCTTGGTTCGTGGGGACTTCCGGCGACCAAACCTACGCTTCGTGGTGCGCCACGCTCGGGCCGCCAAGCAGCGGCTCGAGGTCCTGGAACAGGAGCTGGTCGCGCAGGGTCTGAACACGAAGAAGGGCAGCGGGCGGGCGGTGATCTACTGCAGCACTCGCAAGACCGTGGAGTCGGTGGCCAAGGCTTTGCGCGCCAAGAAGGTGGCGGTGGGCTACTACCACGCGGGCCGGACTCCGTTGGCGCGCGACCGAGCGCAGCGTTCATTGGCCGAGGGCCGCACGCGGGTCCTGGTGGCAACCAACGCATTCGGGATGGGCATCGACATGCCGGACGTGCGGCTGATCGTCCACTACCAAACGCCAGGCAGTCTCGAGTCCTACTACCAGGAGGCCGGGCGGGCCGGCCGCGACGGAGACCCGGCTCGATGCGTGCTGTTTTTTGGGGCGGCCGACATGGTCACCCAGCGCCGCTTGATGGGGACCTCTGGCGGCGCCGCGGTGCTTCGGCATCGTGTGGCTTCTCTGGCGGCGATGGAAGCCTACGCGCACGCGAGGGAGTGCCGGCAGGCGATGTTGTGCGCCCATTTCGACCCGGATGTGCATCACCCGGAGTGCTCGAACTGCGATGTGTGTGCACCGGAGGGTCCGCATGAGGAGGTTGCAGCCCGCGCGGCACCGGCCCCGACCGAAACGCTCCCGGACGAGGCGCTCGAGGTGATCGTGGAGGCCGTGGACGCGCTACGAAAACCGGTTGGGAAGTCCTCGTTGGCGAAGGCGTTGCGCGGAAGCAAGGCGCGGGCGCTGAAGAAGCTTGGGCTGCGAGACCTGCCGCAGCACGGGACCCTGCACGACTACGACGAGAAGTCCGTCGTCGCGGCGATCGAGAGCTTGTTGCAGAACGGGTCCTTGGCGCGAGCCGGCCGCAAGTACCCGACCGTTTGGCTTCCCGGCAAACCTATCCGGGCTCGGCGTGCTGCCACAGCGGCGGGCGCCTCGAGCCCTCGGCGCAGTTCGTCGCTCGCATCCGAGCTCGAGCGCTACCGAAAACGAATGGCCGGCAAGCTCAAGTGGAAGGCGTACATGGTGTTTCAGCGGCAAGCGATTCTTGCGATCGCGAAGGCGCAACCGTCCACCCGCGATGAGCTGCTCCTCATTCCGGGGTTGGGACCTGCGAAGGTGGACCGGTTCGGCGACGACATCCTCGAGCTGGTGCGCGAACACGGACCCTGAACCTCGCTGCCGGGGCACCACTGTGATCGCAACGCCCCGGTCACGGTTCGATTCGCCGAAGGGCACCCGCTCGGCGCAATCGGATCTAGCCGTTCTTTCGTTCTTCGCGGAGCTTGGACGCGCCTTCGATGGCGATGCCGGAGATCGCGTTGAGCGTGTCCGTCCATGCCTTCTCGAGCTCGGGGTTCCACGCATCGGCGCTGACTTGCTGCAGCGTGGCAACAAGGCACTCGCCAACCCACGGGTACATGTGGTCCTCGACGCCGTAGTCGACGTGCTTCTGACCGACGGAGAGCATGGTGCTGCGGACGAACTCGGGATCGTCGACGTTGGCCACCAGCATGCCGACGGCCTCCGTGAGCATCTTGGCTTGCTCCTCTTGCGAGTTTCGACCGAAGAGGGGCTTGACCTGCGGGTACCGCTCAAACAGGAACCCATAAAAGATGAGCATCAAGTCGGGGTCTCGGGAAACGACAAGTTCGAGGTTGTCTTGGAGGAGTTGGGCGTTCGACACGGAACGCTTATGCCATTAAATGGGCATCTCGAATGCCTGTTTTATGCAGGGCGTGAAGGTCTTGGCCGCGGGGGCGGCGCATCATGGAATGGATGCCGGCGCGCCGACGCGGACATCGAGTGCGTCGGCCGGAAGCTCGACAAGCCCATCCACCGGAATCCCGTCTCCCACCGTTGGGCAGCCGCCACAAGGGAGCTCGCACGGGGAGAGTTCTTCGACGAACACGACGCTGCCGTCCCGGATCCCTACGACATCCACGGGATCCACCAACTCGCATCCCCAGACTGGAAGGGCCCCGGGCTCATCAGGCACGAGGAGGATCGCCTCTCGGCCGCACGCTCGCTTTCTCCACCCGCGCTCTCGCTCCGTCGGATCGTCCGCAAGCTCAGCGGAAACACTGGCGTCCCCGATCTCGACCTCGACGCGCTCTTGCAGCGTCTGCGCGCCAGCGTTCTCTCCGCACGGCTGCGCGCCCTCACAACCGACGGCGCCTGCCATCAGAGAAAATGCTGCGGTCAGCCGGCGGAGGAACACTAGAGCGACTCGAGGAACGTGAGCAAAGCGTCTTTGTCGTCGTCTGAGAGGCCTTCGAACGCGGAACGGGAAGCATCCGCCTCCCCTGCGTGGGCCGTGATCGCGAGCTCGACTGTCTCGGCGAGGCCGTCGTGCATGTAGGGGGCGGTGTCCGAGATTCCCCACAGCGGCGGGGTGCGGAACTCGAGGATTCCGGCATTGAAGTCCGGGATCCCCATCGCGCCTTCTGGGGCGACGTCGTGCAGGAGCAGGTCGCTGTACAGCGGCACGGATTCACCATCGAGCGATGTGAACTCCGGCGTGTGGCAATCGGCGCAGCCCACCGAGATGAACACCTCGCGCCCCTGTGGGACTTCGGCCTTGGCGCGTGGGTAGTCGAGATGCTCGATGAAGAAGGCGAGCGTCTCGACCTGCTCGGCGGTGACCTCCGGGTCGGGGACCACGTCGCCGTCCACAGAGGCACCGTAGGTGAAGCCGTCGACCTCGGGCACGGTCATCCCGAGTTCGGCAGAGAATGCGTCGCGAACGAACTCCTCGACGCTCGGTACCTGGGCTTTCCACCCGAAGCGGCCCAGGCGATCTGCGTCGATGAAGTTAGGGGTGCCGCTGATGCCGTCGCCGTTGGCGTCGGTGGGATCGGCGGCGGCGAGGATGTCGTCTTCGGCGATGCGCTCGATGAGCCCCAAACCGAGGACTGTGGGCGTTTGGCGGGGTTCGAAGACGTTGTGCCCTGCGTCGTGCTCCGGTCGTGGCCAGCTGAACGTGGCCAGCTTGTGGAGGATGGTGCCTCGTTCGTCGAGCGTGAACCGATCGTCGTCGAGGGTGCCAAAGCGCATGACGTTGACGTCGATCGGGCCGGCACCGCCGATGACGGGATCGAAGTGACAGGCGCGGCAGCTGTCGCCGTTGAAGACGGGTCCGAGGCCTTCGGTGATCGGCATGTCGCGATCGAAGAGCCGCCGACCTTCGACCCAACGCGGCACCTGCCAGTCCTCGAGTGCACGTGGGGCTCCGGATACACCGGACTCGGGGACCGGGGCGTTCGGTGGCAGCAACCCCTCCGTGGCCTGCTCCCTGCCGCCGAGTGATTCGAGGAACGCGATGACGTCGTCGCGGTCGGACTCATCGAGGGTGGCGTAGAGGTCGTTCGAGGCTTGTCCCTCTCCGCCGTGGGAGAGGATCGCTTCGTCCAGCGTGTCGGCGCGTCCATCGTGCAGGTACGGAGGGGTGGCAGCGACGCCCCACAGCGGTTGGGTGCGGAACTCCGACCCACTCGCGACTCTCATCGGGACGCCGTCCGCGAGGTCACGACCCATGTCGTGCAGCAGAAGGTCCGAGTACAGCGGGACCATGCCGCGCGGGCCGTCCAATGCGGGCGTGTGGCACGAAGTGCAGCCAAGATCGGTGAACTGCGTCTTGCCACGACGTGCCGCGGCGCTCGGGTTCGTATCGGGTTCCGGAGCGGCGGTCAGCATGGCAAAGCTGACCAAGTCGAACAGCTCCTGCGAGCTCATCTCTGGATCGGGGACGTCGTCCTCGTCGAACAGGGGCTCGGAGGGGGCGGCTGCCTGGCGAAACACATCGCCGGCCGATGGCTGCAACTCGTCGCGAACCTCGGCGACCGAAGGAACGGGCAGCGCGGCCTGAAGCTCGGGCGGCAGTGGGTCCGTGGTGATCCCCAGGTGGTTGAAGAGCGGTCCACGGATGAATCCCTCGATGCTGACGGTCTGCGCCTTGCGCCCGAAACGACCGACGAATCCCTGGTCGTAGTTGGCGCGGCCACTGATGCCATCGCCGTCCGCGTCGTCCGGATCCTCGTTGGCGAGGATCGCGTCCTCGTCGAGTTCGGCGATCAGCCCAACACCGAAGAACGGAACCGCGTTGCGGTGAGCGGCGACGTTGTTGGCCGCGTCGTCGCCGGGTCGTGCATCTGCGCCGTGGAAACCGTAGGAGGTGAGGACGCCGTTGATCCCTCCCTCGAGGAAGCTTCCGTCCGCGAGCTTCTGGCCCACGATGTAGAAATCGCGGTACCGAGGCCCGCTTCCTCCGAGGACGGGTTTCTCGTGGCACGCGCCGCAGAACGAGACGTTCGCGTTGGGGCCGAGCCCGTCGGAAGGCAGGAAGCGCCTCTGAGCGACCATCTTCCCGCGTTCGAAGGTCTCTCGCTGTTCGGCGGACGCGGCAGGAATCGCATCGCCCATCGGAGCGAAGATGTCCTCGGCGATCTTTGGCCCGCCTTCCGCCGTGCGTTCATCGTCGGCGGGACATGCCGCAACGACCGGGACCAGTAGGAGAGCAGCGAGGGTACGAGCGAGCGAGTTCATCAGACTAGGGGGCGTTTTCGACGATGATGCCGGCGTAGGGGGGACTGGAGTTGAGCGTGCCGCCGACCGAGATCCGGGTGCCATCTTCAAGCCCGAAGACAGCGTGCAGCACTTCGAACGAGACGGTCGTGTCTTCGAGCTCGGCGTCGAAGCCCTCGCGGATGATCGCGGACGCACCGCTGTTGCCCACGACGGTCGCGCGGCCCTCGGGGTCCACCCAGACTCCGTTGAGTCCCGGGAGCATGCCGATGTCTTCGATGGTCCATGCGGAGCCGTCCCACCTGCCGATGGTGCCCACAGCTCGCCCACCGACCGCGACGAGGTTGTCGGCATCCGTGCCCCAAAGGCTGATCATGTCGTTGGAGGTGCCCGACGGCATCTGGGCCCAGGCGGACCCGTCGTAGTGGAGCAGCACTCCGCGCGCCCCGACCGCGTGAAGGTCGTCGGGGGAGAACCCGAAGATCTTGAACACTGCGCCAGAGTCTCGGTCGAGCTCGGGCAGTGGCGACTCGGACCAGGTGGTCCCGTCGTATCGAAGAATGACGCCGGGTGTCGTGGTGGTGAATGCATCCCCGCCGACGGCCCAAACCTCGGACGGACTGAAGACGAACACGCCCCACAGCGGAATCTCCACCCCGGTGTCGACGGGCTGCCACGCGGAGCCGTCGAAGCGCAGGGCGGAGCCTGAGTTTCCGACGGCCCAGACCTCGTCGCCGTGGCCGTGGACCCAGTTGAGCAGAGGGGTGTCCGCGGGGACTTCCACGGGTGTCCAGGCTTCATCCGTGCGGCGATAGATCGCGCCTCGACCGGGATCGTTGATCGCCGCAACTTGGCCCCCGACGGCCCACACATCATCACTCGATGCGCCCCACACACTCAGGAAGGCGCCGGTCGAGCGGTCGACCTCGAGCGCGCGTGTCCAGGGTCCGCCGGGGTCGGGATAGACCCCGGACTCCTCCGGCTCGGGGCAGCCGAGGGTGACGCTGCTCAGGAGAGTCAGTCCAAGGCCAATCGACAACACACGCCACACGAGCGAACCGTATCACCGGGAATTCACCCGGACCAGGGCATCGGGAGCAGGCGAGGATTCTGCCTAGCTTCGTGTTTTCGGACGCGCAACATTGGCGCTTGTGAGGCGGCGCTCGTGCAGAGCTTGGCGGCACAACACGGCGCCCTGAGTACAACTCGAATCGTCGTCGAGCTCCCCACGCTTGACGGTGCCGATACACGAAGCAGAGTGTCGGGTGCAGACGTTGCGTCCAGTCGCTTCAATCGCGTCGCAGCTCGGCGAGGATGCTGAGGCTCGCGGCGATGAGCGTCCCCCAGAGCACGACCTCGATCATGGCGTGACCATGCAACCAAACCTCGGGTCGTGGGATGGGGCGAGTCGTCGCGTGACAGCCTGCCACGTGACAAATCGTCGCTGTCCGCTGGTAGGATCCGCGCGTGATCCGTTCCGCGACGATGTTCCTCACGGCCTGCCTCCTGCTTCCGGGCTGCGACGACAAGAAGGCCGACGAAACGAAGACCGAAGAGATCAAGTGGCCCGAGGCGCCGACGGACGGATCGAACCTCGCCGTCGAGGTGCTCGCGGTCGAGGACGACGGCGCGAAGGTGAAGGCGTACAACTTCGCGGACAAGGCGGTCTCGAAGATCAGCCTCCGCCAGCGCTACCTCGATGAGGGGGGAGAAGAGGTCGGTACGTTCCCGTTTCTGTGGATGGGTACCATCGGTCCGAAGTCGGTCGAGGAGTTCAAGACTGTGATCATGAGCAAGCCCGACGGGATGAAGACCGTGGGTTTCGTGGTGCGTAAGGTGGTGTACGCGGACGGAACTGAATGGAAACTCCAGGAGTAGGCGCGACCTCCGATCGCGCGCGCCTCTGCAGACGCAAGGGGTTCCTGGAGCACGAATCGGGTCCAGGCGCCCTGCGGGGCGTCCCAAGATGACTCTGAGAGGCGCGGGGACTCGACGAGACGAAAAAGCGGCCGAGTCAGTGGTCAGGACCAACCGGCCACGACCTGGCCGCCCCGAAAGCGACTCAGACCATGACCCTCTCGATGCTCAGTAACCCCACGAGTCTTGGAGCGCAGAAGCACTTCTACAACACCCAGCAGGGCCTCGGGAAGTCGATCGGCCGCTTGAGCTCAGGCTTGCGCATTCAGTCCGCGGCAGACGACGCCGCGGGCATGGGCATCTCTTCGGTGATGGTCGCGGATATCCGAAGCGTCGCGCAGGCCGAGCGCAACGCCAACGATGCCATCTCCATGATTCAGATCGCCGAAGGGGCGATGGGCGAGCAGTCGGGGATTATGGCTCGACTGCGAGAGCTGGCAGTGCAGAGTGCCAACGGTGCCCTGTCGGGCAACGAGCGCGCGTTCATCGAAGTCGAGCACCAACAGCTCGTCGCAGAGGTGCAGCGAATCGCGGCGGGTACGGAGTTCAACAGCTTCGAGATGCTGGGTGCGGACGCAGGGGTGTACTCGATGCAGGTCGGAAAGGATGCGGTCGGCGGAATCGACACGATCGACGTCACCTTCGCCCCGACGCATACCAACGCGCTCGGAGTGAACGCGATGGACTTCACGACCGTGGCTGGCTCTCAGGCCGCGCTCGGGACCATCGACGCGGCGATCAACGCCCTTTCCACAGCACGGGCCGACGTGGGCGCGCTGCAGAACCGGCTGGAGGTTACGGTGGGCAACCTGAGGGTGGAGGAACAAAACCTCACCGCTGCGAACGCGAGGATCCGCGATGTGGATGTCGCGCGGGAGACTGCGAGCCTGACGCGGAATCAGATCATGTCCCAAGCAGGCACCGCGATGTTGGCTCAGGCGAACCAGCTTCCATCTGCCGCGATCCAGCTGCTGGGTAGCAACTAAGCGCTCGCAGGTCGGCCCGTAGCTCAGTCGTACGGAGTCTCCTCGGCCATGCGCGCCATGGCGTTCTCCAGCGTGATCTCTGACGCCACAGCGGGGTCGGCCCACGCACTGAGCGTGCTGCCGCCCCGAGAGAGCGCCGGAAATGCGCCGACCGACTGGAGGTGAGCGTCGCTCGCGACAAACTCCATCAGCGCCGCTGCGTCCTCCCAGACCGTGAAGGTCCGCAAGGTTCCGCAGACCATGGAACCGCCCAGTTGGGTCGCGACCATGCCGGCGTTGCTGTAGAGGGCGATAGAGTTTTCGACGTTCAGCTGGTTGAGGAAATCGACGTCGGCGTCTGGACTCAAGGCGAGGTAGGTGACGCTGACGACATACTCCGTCTGCCCGTCATCGATGAGGTTGCCCTCCTTGTCTGTGCCAGGTCCGTACCACCGCGGGGCCCCGGGCATGCCAAACTGGTTGATCACGAAGTAGTCCTCTTCGATCGTGCTGCGGCTACACTCGGCGAAGGGATCTGGTCCGGTGGAGCTTTCGTCGGCGCTTCCGGTGCTGCTCTCCGCGTCGGGGTCGGTCGAGGAGCCTGAAGGCGCTGGCGACCCTGTGCTCGAGGCATCGGCTGTCGAGGCGTCTGGGGAGCTTCCGGGTCCTGTCGTGGACGTGTCTGTTCCGGGGTTGTCGGAGTCACCGTCGTCGCCGCATGCGGGAGCGAGGGCAAGCGTGAGGGCATAGGCGTATCGAGCGTAGGTTTTCATCGGTCTTGGTCCTGAGAAAGGGGGAGGTCAGGCGTGCGAAGGCACGGTGGCGAAGAGGAGTTGTTCGAAGTCGCGGTCGAGTCGGCGAGAATGGAAGTCGCTTTGGCTGCCCTGCACGTTCAGCGTGATCGACTCACCGGGGGTGGTGTCGAGGGCTCCCATGACAACGGCCCAATCGCCGGGGGTCCCCGCCGCACCGACACGAACGTAGGTGTAGTGTCCGGCCGACCGGATCTCTTGGACGACCCCGCGGAGGGTGTCGACGTCGGCCGCGTTGATGGACGGCATGGTCGCGGCCGCTTCAGGAGGAGTGGCGACAAGCGGGGTGCTCGAGGCGCCGGTCATGTTGCGTTCTGGCGCTTCAGGAGCCGTGCATGCCGACGCGATGGCAAGGCAGATCAGAAGTGTTCGACGAAGCACGGTGCCAGCGTGACCGCCGAACATCCCAGGCGGGAGGCTCACCGATGAAAGGGGGCCTTGCAGGATTGGCCCGAGCGCCAAGGAACGGCTCGCAGCATGCTCTCCGGGGATGGAACCCGGACTCGAAGCACCAGTGCAAGCCCCCCTTGCACCGGCGGGGATTCCCGACGAAGTCCGGTATTGTTCGGCGGTGCTCAATTGGGACGACCTCAAGGTGTTCCTGGCCGCGTTCCGGGAGGGGAGCATCGGACGGGCGGCGGAACGGCTGGGGGTGAGCGGGTCGACGGTCAGCCGCCGACTCACCGCACTTGAAGGAGCGTTGGGCCAGAGTCTGTTCGTTCGGTCGCCTGACGGCCTCAAGCCCACGGGCGCAGGGACGCGTGTCTGGAAAGACGCACAGGAAACCGAGCGGCATGTGACCCGAATGCAGCTCGGGATGGGGGAGCTCGACGAGCTTCGCGGAAGTGTTCGTGTCTCGACGTCGTCCGAGCTTCTCCACTCGGTCATCCTTCCGAACTGGCCCGAGTTCGCGCGCACGTACCCAGACATCACGGTTGAGTTCGTCGAGAGCACGGAGCTTGCGGACCTCGAGCGCTGGGAGGCCGACATCGCCATTCGAGCGGTGCGCCCAGAGTCGGGCGACAATCTCGTCATCACGCGACTGCGGGAGTCGGAGGCCCAGATCTTTGGGGCGCGACGGCTACTCGAGGCACGTGGCATCGACCCCGAAGACCCCGCGGCTCTGGCTGCCGTGGGCTCGGAGCTCGATGACTGGCCGTGGGTCGATTGGACGTCTGACTATGCCCATCTCCCGTTGGCTGGGGCGCGAGCGGGGCTGGCTCCGCAAGCTCCGGTCGTGATGCGCTTGTCGAACCTCGAGACGATCCGTTTGGCGGCGGCAGCGGGCATGGGCCTCGCGCTTCTGCCGTCGTTTTTCGGTCGGGTCTGCCCCACCTTGGTCTGCCTGCTCGAGCCCGAGCTTCCGAGTTCCGTGACGCTCTACCTGGTCGGTCACACGGCGGTCCGGAACACGGCCCGGGTCAAGGCCGTGTGGGAACACCTCCTGACCTTCCTTCGGGGCACGGACGACGAGCAGTTCGAGGAGGGCAAGACCTTGCTGACGCGGGCCTACGGCGTCACCTACGGTGAAATACGCGACTCCTGACCTTTCACAACAGGGGTGTGAGCCCCGTGCTAGGTTCGCCGGCCATGCAGAAGACGTCCGTCGTCCGCATCTTCGCTACCGCCCAAGAGTCCGACTACGAGAGCCCATGGCAGGCCACGCGCCCGACCAGTGGCACGGGCTCGGGTGTCGTTGTGGCGCCCGGCATGATTCTCACCGGCGCACACGTGGTGGCCGACGCGACCTTCATTCAGGTCCAGACCAGCACGCACCCGGACAAGTTCATCGCTCGTCTCGCGGCGGTGTGCCACGACTCCGACCTCGCCCTGCTCGAGGTCGAAGACGAGGAGTTCCGGGCGGAGACGACGGTCGCTGCACTGGGCGATCAGCTTCCCGATCTGCAGGACAAGGTGTCGGTCGTCGGCTTTCCGGTCGGCGGCGAAGAGGTCTCCGTCACCGAAGGGGTTGTCAGCCGCATCGAGCTGCAGCGCTACGCACACTCGGATCGGTGGCTGCTCGCCGTCACCGTCGATGCGGCGATCAACAACGGCAACAGCGGTGGCCCGGTCTTCCTCGACGACGAGGTGGTGGGCATTGCGTTTCAGAGCCTGGACGACGCCGAGAACATCGGCGAGATGGTCCCGACGCCACTGATTCAACGTTTCCTCGAGGGCGCCCAGACGCGCGTTCAAGTGCTCGTTCCGGGTCTGGGCGGGACGATTCAAACCCTCGAGAACGCCTCGCTCCGCGCCGCGCTCAAGATGGACGCCGGCCAGACAGGGGTCCGCATTCGCACCGTGGCCGCTGGCAACTCGGTCGACGGCGTGCTTCAGGTCGACGACGTGCTCATGTCGTTCGACGGCTACGACATCGCGAACAACGGAACCATTCGCTACGACGACAACCACCGTACCGGGTTCTTGGTGTTGCTAGGCGACCACTTCGTCGGGGACTCGGTCGAAGCGACGGTGCTGCGGGATGGCAAAGAGCTCAGCGTCACGCTGGTGCTCAAGCCCCTGAGCCCACTGGTGCACCGGGCCCGATACGATCACGTACCGAGCTACTTCGTGTTTGCGGGACTGGTGTTCCAGCCGCTCAGCGTCAACTTCCTGCGGACTTGGACGGACTGGTGGGATACCGCGCCCAAGGAGTTCCTGGCGCACTACTACATGGGCGAGCCCACCTCCGAGCGCCACGAAGTTGTCGCGCTCACGCAGGTGCTCTCCGATGCCGTCAACGTCGGCTACGAAGACCTCTACGCGGAGACGATCAAGTCCGTCAACGGCAGCGTCCCTCTGGATCTCACCCACTTCTCCCAGCTCGTGGATGCGTGTGGCGACCACTTGGAGCTGCGCATGAGTAGCGGTGCCCTCGTGGTGTTTGATGCCGCCGAAGCCCGGGCGCAGCAGGCGGAGATTCTGTCCCGCTACCGGGTCCCATCCGACCGCTCCGATTGTTTGGTGTCCGGCGGACCCTCGGACCGTCCGGGGGAGTAGGACCGCCGGAGGCCGGGCTCAGTCGTCGAGCCCGGCGAGGAGCTTCTCGAACTCCTTTGCCTCGCCGTCGTCCTCGAGCTTCTTTGCCATTCGAAGCCCGTCGTCGGCGTACTGCCGCGCTTCGGGGTCGCGCGATTGCTCTGTGGCCACGAGCGCGAGGTTGCGCAACGTCGGCAAGAGGTCGCGGTGGGTGTCGCCTCGCGTCTTGCGGACGATGACCAGCGCTCGTTCGAGCTTCAGTCGAGCGGCCTCGAAGTCGCGGTCGGCCATGTCGACCTGTGCGAGGGTACGAAGCGACGCCGCGACGGCCGGGTGATTGTCTCCGTCGCGTGCGCGACGAGCCGCCAAGGCTTGCGCGGCATGAGCACGGGCGGGCTCCACCTTCCCCGCCCTGAATTCGATCAGGGCCAGGTTGTTGCGGAAGTCTGTGGTCAGCGGGTGGTCGTCGCCGTAGGAGGCGCTGGCCCTGTCGACGGCGTCTTCAAACGCCCCGACGCAGGCCTCCGCACCCCGAGTCTCGAAGCAGACAGCGGCGAGGCTGTTCGCAATGCGAGTCAGGTCGGGGTGGAACTCCCCCTGAAGAGACACGAGTTGATCCCGTACGTATTCCCATTCGGTGAGGGCCTTCTCGTGCTCGCCCCCATAGAAGTGGGCGATTCCCAGGGAGTCGTGGGCGAACGTGGAGAGGAGGGTGTCGGGCCCGTGGATCTTCTCGAAGAGCTCGACCGCCCGGTGGCAGTGGGTCAAGGCGAGCTTGGTGTCGCCCTTGTCCGCGAGCAGCTTGCACATCACGTCGTGGAACTCGGCCGCGTCGCTCGTGTCCTTGCCGACTCGCTCGATCGCCGCCTCGGCGTGTCGGGCCCACCGAAGACCCTCATCGTACTGGGAGAGCAAGACGCCGGTGGTGTGCGCGAGCTGGGTGAACGCGTCCGCGAGGACCCGGTCGTGGTCGGAGGCAAGAGCCGCGTAGATCGTCTCCTCCAGGTGGTGCACAGCTTCTGTGTGTTTGCCACGCCAAACCGCGAACCGAGCGGCCATGTAGTGCGCCTCTGCCAGCAGGGGCCCGTGCCCCGTCGCTTTCGCGTCTGCGAGGACTGCCTCGGCGTCCGGCATGACCTTCCCGAGCAGTCGGCCCTCGGCGGTGTATCCCGCGATGCGTTCTCGGATCTCTTGCACCCTCTTCGCTAGGGTTGGGTCTTCAGGTGGGCGGGCCCATGTCTCGAGGGTATCGGTATCAGCGCAGACCTCGATCGACGGCAACGCATCGATCGCTCTCGGCGCCCGCTCGAGCATGTCGGCATCTGAGCCCCGGAGGGTGTCGACTGTGCTGCGCAGCCCTCGGAGGCGCTGCGAAAGGCAGCCCATGCGCAGATCGAGGATGTGCTCGGACTGTTCGCGACGAACGTGCGTGGCTTCGCAGGCTTCGCGGTACGAGGCTCCCCAGGTCGAGGCGTAGGCGTCGAGCTGTTGGACGACCCGCTCGGCGCTGGCTTGGGCAAAGCTCTCCTGAGCGCGCGAAGAATCAGCGCGGAGGTTCGCGGCCAGCGTCGCGTTCCAGACCTTGTTGATACGGCCTTGGCCGCCTTTGCACGGGTCTTCCGGAGGCTCGGACAACGCGGCGAATGTTCCCAGTACGACGATCGCTCCCCCCACGCCGATCCATATCGGGCGGTTTGAGCGAGGCCGCTCCAGCGCAATCTCCTGGAGGAGGGCTTCCATCGAGGGGAAGCGGTCTTCGGGGTTCTGACTGAGGCCCTTGTCGATGGCCCGTTGAAGACGAGCCGGGATGGGACTGCTCGCCGGCGGTGGCGTCTTCTTTCCAGAACACACCGCGAGTCCAAGTGCCGCTGTGGTCTCCCCGACGAAAGGCCGCTTGCCATGCAGCCCTTCCCACAAGACCACGCAGAACGCGAACTGGTCGGTTCGCGCGCCCAGTTGCTTGGAGAGGTACTGCTCCGGCGCCATGTATGCCGGCGTTCCGGTGAGACCGCCGGTCCGGGTGATACGATCGCCAAAGTCGTCGTGGCTTCGCATCCGCATCTCGAGCGAAATCTCCTCCAGCTCGGGTCGCTCCTGGGGCTCGGTCGAGACCCCGTTTGAAGACCGGGCCAGGCCGAAGTCCAGCACGCGTGGTCGTCCGTCGCTGCCGAGCAGCACGTTGTCCGGTTTGAAGTCGCGGTGCACCAGGCCCTCGGCGTGCGCGGCGACGAGTCCACGTCCGGCGGCCATCATGCAGGTGACGACCTCCTCCCATGGAGGCCGGGTCTCGAGCCAGGCGGTGAGCGTCTCGCCTTCGATGAACTCCATCGCCACGAAGACACGCTCGTCGAATACGCCGACGTCGTGAACCGCGACGACGTTGGGGTGGGCGAGCTTCGCCATCGCTTTGGCCTCGCGGATGAGTCGGGCGTGGCCGCGACTCCCGGAGTCTCCATCGAGCCGCTCGGGGTGCAGAACCTTGAGGGCGACTTTCCGATCGAGGTCCGGGTCGAAGGCCGCGTAGACAACCCCCATGCCGCCGGCTCCAATCCGCTCGAGAACGTGATAGCGGCCGAGTTGGGCACCCGGGAGTAGATCGGGGTCTTCGAGGTCCGGACGTGTGGTGACCGGTGCGGTCTGGATGCTGGGCTCGGCGTTCGTCCCCACGTCGCTGTCGGCCGGCGATGAAGTCACCGGACCTCCCGCGTAGTGTGTGATGCCCCGGCTGTAGTCGACTGTTTCAAGCCCGATTCAAGGCTAACAGGTCCGGCGTCAGGGAGTCACCGATCTGCCCGGTTGCCACGCTGGTGCTGTTACGGTGCTCATGTGCCGACTGCACCTTCGCTCCTGCACCTCGACGCACACGTGCTTGCGATGAACAAGCCGTCCGGGCTCGCCGTGCATCCCGGCTGGGTTCCAAGGACGGAGCCCACTGCGTTGGTGTGGGCTCGGCGAGAAGCGGGTTGCCACGTGTACCCGGCACATCGGCTCGACCGCGCAACGAGTGGTGTCCTGCTGTTCGGTTTGAGTTCGGACGTCGCACGGGTCCTCGGGGCTGCATTCACCGCCACCGAAGTACACAAGCGCTACGTCGCGCTCGTTCGCGGCACTCCCCCCGAGGAGATCGAGATCGACAACCCTGTGCCGAAGACCGAGGACGGGCCCCGGGTCGACGCGGTCACCTGGTGCAGAACGCTCGCCCGCAGCGCCGTGGATCGGTGCAGCCTGGTCGAGGCACGTCCCCGGACGGGCCGACTCCACCAGATTCGGCGCCACCTCAAGCACCTCTCGCACCCGCTGGTTGGAGATGTCCGCTACGGAAAAGGCGACATCAACCGCCACTACCGGGCGAGCTACGACCTGCACCGGTTGGCGCTGCACGCCCTCGAGTTAGAGGTCGCGCATCCGTCGGGCGCGGGCATGTTGCGCTTGCGGGCGCCCGTGCCAGAAGACCTCGCGGGACCGCTTCAGCGGCTCGAAGTCTTCGACGCAATTCCGCAGCCGCGATGGTGACGGGCTTCCTACGGTAGGAAGAGCTGAACGATCAGGCCGTCGGGAACGGGCTCTTGGCAAACCGCCGGTGGCGGAATGTTCAAGGCGGTCGTCAGACACGCGCAGTCGATCGAGTCCACGCACTCCTCGGGCATGGGCTGGCACGCGTAGATGGTCGGAGCTCCTTTGACGCCCGGGAAGGTCTCCGTGCAGTACTGCGCGACCGCGACGCATTCCAACTTGTCGCCGCAGTCGAATGTCACGCACGCGTCATCCAGGACGCAGCCCTCGCCCTCGACGAAGTTGGCGTCTGGCCCGCAGTCGCAGCCCGGGATGGCCGCCTCGCAGTCGTTCGGGATTCCGCAGACGTAGTCGCCGCAGGCGCTGGGGTCCCACGTACCGTCCGTGGACTCGCACAGTGCCTGTGGACCGGGCGCTCCGGTGGAGGAGCTTCCCTCGGAGGAAGAGCTTCCCTCGGAGGAAGAAGTGCCCTCGGAGGAAGCGGTGCCCGAGCTAGCGTCGGTCGTGCTCGTCGACGTGGCGTCGGTCGTTGCGCTTCCGGACGCGGTCTCGGTGTTGGCGGTCTCGGACTCTGTGGCGGTCTCGGACTCTGTGGCGACGTTGTCTGTAGCGCTCGAACCCCCTCCGGAGTTGCCGTCGGTGTCCGTGTCGCCGTCCGACGTCGTGTTGCAGCCCAGAGCCACCGCAATCGCAAGAAGACCAAGTCGCTTCATGACTCGAAGCATGCGACATCCGCTTGGGTTGCGAAAGCGGCCCCGAGTCCGAGTCGTGTGCGGTTTGGTGCCGGACCAGGTGTTCACGCGCGATGCATCCGTCGGCAGGCGCGGTTCGAGTGCATCAGGCCAGTCGACGAAGGGCCGCCAAGATCTCTTCTTTTTCGCTGTCGCCAATCGTCTCGGCCTCCTGGCGTTCTGCAAGCTCGTGCAGCTCGGTGTCGCGGCTCGATTCGAGCATGCGCTCGGCCATCCTGAACAAGACGTTGTTCTCCTTGTGAATGTGCTGGCGCAGCATCGACGAGAGGTTCATGGCGGCCACCACGAACATGCGTCGCGCCTCGGGGTCCGTGGCGACACGTGACGCGTGCGAATCCATCGCGGTGACGTGCTCACGGCCCACGCCGTGCTCGTGCAGCATCACGCCGATCGGACCTCCCTCGCTGAGCATGCCCGCCTCGAGGAGCGCGGGGAACAGCACCGTCTCCTCTTTGGCGTGGTGACACGCGTCCGCGTAGCGCCGAAAAAAGCGGACGAGCGTCTGCAGCTCGGTCACTGGGATCTCCTCGCCAGCCTCGAGCCCGTGGGTGCGCGTGTCGAGAGCGTCGAGGGCCTGCAGGATGACCTCGTGTTCGTCGCGCAGAGTTTGAAGCAGTCGCATGTGCAGAGGCTAGGCATCTACGGGCGGTCAGAGCCGGCATCAATTGCGGCCGCCGCAAGGCCGGATGCAAGCTCTTGTGACGAGGGCTGGGGTCCCTCTAGCCCGGGACGATGGTCTCGCAGCCGAACGCGATGTTGATCGAGCCGTTCTTCGCGACCTGCACTTTTTCGCAGGTCTGCGGGCACATGACGATCATCGTGGGTGCTGCGGGGTCGTCGTAGTACCAGCCATCGATCACGCCGGGACACTCCGCCGCGCTCGCCACTCGCGGAATCGGAAGCGTGCCCCCGAGCCCATCGTCGAAGTCCACGTTGACCTTGTCGGGGTCGAAGTCTTCGCCGTTGGGCGGCTCGGGGATCTCGAACTCGCACGCGAGCTGGGTGCCGCCGATCACCTCCGTGGACAACACATCGAAGACGGACTGGAAGTCCTGGTCGCACAGGTCGGCAGCCACGCCTCCGGTTTGCACGGAGAGGTTGATGTAGCGGCTTCCGATACCCGCTGCGCTCGAGCAGTTGGAGTGGCAGACGACCGAGTGTTGGAGATAGTCGGCGTACGAGGGGTCGAGTCCCAGGAACCCGGTGTCGAAGTCGTTCAACGACATGTTGGACGTGTCATCGGTGACGACCAAGACGTGCTTGGACGACTCCTCACGCATGGCGTCGGACCACTGCGCATGGGTTGCGAGGACGCGGTCCCACGCGTTGTGGCTGCTCACCGACTGGTTGACGTGAGTGAACAGTGGCGGGTTGTTGTCGTCGTTGGGACAGCCGCCGTTGCCCAAGGGGGGGTCCATGCAGATCCCGTTGCCCTGGTTGGGATAACTGGAGATCAAGACCACGTGTACGTCGATGCCGCTGTCGATGATCTGCTGGCTGAAGTCGTTGAGGCGGTCTTGGATCTCCGCCGCTTCAAACGTCATCGAGCCAGAGTTGTCGACCACCACGATGATGTCGGCGGGCAGCGGGACCAGCTCCGCCGCCTCGCTGACCGCGGCGCATTCCTTCTCCTCGGGAATGTCGCCCGACGTACCGGCTCCGAGGTCGAATTTCGGCCCGTTGTCGCCGCTTGAACCCCCCGTGTCGCCATCTCCGGAGCCCCCAGAGGGGTTTGTGGTGGTTTCGCCGTCGCCGGTCCCGCCACCGCTGCTGCTCGACAGGCCGCCTAGCGTGCCCACGCTTGCCTGTGTGCCGTCGTTGTTGCCTCCGCCGTCACAGCCCGCAAGCAGCAACCCAGCGGCAATTACGGCGATTCCAGCATTCTTCGAGTCCGAGGCGGCCCAACCCATCGAGGGTTGGACACCGCTGCCGGGCTGTCTTCCAGGATCGCAGCAGAGAAAATCTCGGCGGGGTTGCTGTTCACCCGCGTTGCCGGGGCGCGGCCGCACGGATAGGCTCCCCGGATGCACGTTCGCGTTTCCGTGCCTTTGGCTTTCTTCGTTCTCAGCGCCGGATGTTTCAACCCGGACGACGACTCGCCCGCGATGGCGACGGAGACGGAGGGAAGTACGGGGGTTGCCGCCACTGAGACAAGCCCGACGGGCAGTCCCACCTCTGGGACCGCTGGGAGCACTGGCGACTCTCTCACCTCCACGACGCAGGAGCCCACGACCGGCATCACCGAGACCGCCACGGATTCGGGCCCCACGACCACCGCCGCCGAGTCCGCAGACGCATCGTCCACGACCGGCGACCCACTTCCTATCGAGTGTGGAGATGGTGTCCCCGCACCGGGCGAGGTGTGCTTCGACGATGCTGCAGTGCTCAATGCCGGAGATATCGGCTACTCGCCTCGGGTGGGCGAGGTCAACGGCGACGGCAACGTGGATCTACTCTACCTCTACGGCGACCAGATTGTCGTTCGCCTCGGCGGAGGAGACGGGACCTTTGGCCCTGAGCTTCCCGATGAGACGCTTTTCTGCGACCAGATGGAGCTCGCCGACGTCGATGGCGACGACGTCCTCGATCACGTCTGCACCGTAAACTACGACAACACGCTGTCGGTCTCACTGGGCAACGGAGCCGGCAGTTTCTCTCTGCAGACGGACTCGACGACCGTCGGGGCGAATCCGGTCAACCTTGCAGCGGGGGCGCTCAACGGAGATGACAACGCCGATGTCGTGACGATTCACGGCACTGAGTCGGGGCAGATCCGGACCTTGCTCTCCCAGGGCAATGGGGAGTTCATGATCAGCGACAACGTCTCGACCGGAGGCCTCCCCGGTGCCGATGTCGCGTTGGGAGACTTCACCGGGGACGGGTTCAACGACATCGTCTTCACGGTGGTTTCCGGAAACGAGCAGATCCGCATCGCGGTCAACGATGGCACTGGAGAGTTCGGCCAGTCGTTGACGGTCAGCACCGCCACCGATGGCGCATTTGGCGTGGCGGCGGGCGACTTCAACGATGATGGAGATGATGACGTCGCCGTCGCGAACGGCGACGAGATTCTCACGCTCGTGGCCACTGGCACCGCGTCGTTCGAGTCCGCGGTCTCACTCGAAGTTCCCGCGGGCGCGTTGGCGTTTCGAACGCATGTGGTCGACGTGACCAATGACGATGTCCCGGATGTGCTCGCCGTCTACAGCAACCAGGCCGTCGTCAGTGTCTTTCCCAGCAATGGGGACGGGACGTTCGGCGAGCGGGTCGACATCAGCATCGGGGGCCCCGGCGATTCGCTGTCGTCGGGAGATGTCAACGACGACGGCATCCCCGACATCGTGGTCGGCTCGACGTCCAACGAGCTGATCACGGTGCTGGTCTCGACACCCTAGCTAGTACCTCATGCCTGAAGTCCGTGCCGGGTTTCTGCGGCCCCTCCGTGATTCGCGTAGCGAATGGCGGAGGGGCCTCCGAAACCCTCGGTTGGTCAGGCCTGCGTTCGGTACTTTCCGTCTTTCCCGCTACGCATCCCTCCGGGACGCTTCGCCCTCTTGCTCCGAACCCCTCGGAAACCCGGAACGAACTTCAGAAGTGACGTACTAGGACGTCACTTCTTCTGGGCTGGTGCGGCCGGGAGCTTGTCACCCGCGGGATTTTCCGCGGGTGGCGGCACCGTGCCAACGCTGCCCGGGTCCTTGGCGTCGACCACGGGAACGTCCTCGGTCGGCATCGCGAAGTTGGCTTCATCGACCGGCGCATTGAGTTCGACGACGGTGAGCTCTTGCGTCAGCTCCATGATCGACGCGTCGGTGACCTGCTTGTAGGGGATCTTCATCCCTTCGACATCGCGGTAGTCGGTGGAGCGAATCGTCACCGGCATCGACCCCATCGGGCTGAACACCTTGAACGACTGCTCGACCATCAAATAGCTGGTGGTGTCGATCGTCACGGTGAGGACCGCTCCGGACTTGGCGCTCAGTTCGATGTCGTAGGCTTTCTTGCCCTCGATCGTCCGCTCCGCAACGGTCGTGGCGGTCTCGAAGAAGTCCCGCCAATCGGCCGTGAGCAACAGGCTGCTGGCCCACATGTGTTGCTCGGCTTCCTTGCCATCGAGCTTGCGCAGGCCGTTGATCGGCTCCTCCGCCCAGATGAGGTCGCCCTTCTTGCCGCTGCGGTTGATGCCCAGCCCGGGGATGGTCTGCACCATGTAGAAATCGCCGCCCTTCCACCAGGTCTCGACCTTCCCTTTGAGGTTCTGCTTGGGGGCTCCGATGGAACCCTCGAGGTGAAAGCTCTTGACCGACGCGAGCTTGGCTTTCCCTCCGACAGCGTCGACCGACTTGGCGAGCAAGTCCGCCGCAGCCGGGAAGGCGTTCTCGGGCGGCGCGTCCTTCGTGGGCGCCTCGTCGTCCACCGTCTTCTGGTCGGTTTCGGGCGCGGTCGCGACGTTCTCATCGTATGCCGACGTGCTGGTGGTGGCCTTGTCGCAGCCTCCGAGAAGCAAGGCAGCGGTGAACAACATGGAAGGGTATCGGCGCATCATGAACCTTTGAGATCGGCGACAGCCGCTTCGAGGACGGGGTCTCTACCCGCGGCAAAGTCGGCTACGGTTTCGGGAACGATGTGGTCGGGGACAACACCGAGCCCTTCGACGAGCACGCCTTTGGGCGAGTGGTAGTCGCCCACGACGTATTGGAAGAGTGCACCTCCATCGAGTTGCTCGATGAGGGAGGGGAGAGCGGCGCCCGCAGAGGGGCCGCCGCCGTAGATCGTGACGCGCCCGAGGTCGCGCATTCCAGCCGCAAAGATCTCCGACGTGCTTGCGGTGCCTTCGTCGACCAAGAGGGCGACGGGTCCGGTGAACGGGTTGGCACTGGGCGTGACGTTGAACTCCTGGGTGAACTCCCGCATCTCGAGCTTGCCCAGGCTTCCGGGCTCCGTCAGGAGGCTACGAGCCAGCGAGACGGCCATGGGACCGACGCCGCCCGGGTTACCGCGCAGGTCGAGCACCAGCGCAGTCATCCCTTGAGCGCGAAGCTCCGCCAGCGCTGCTTGCAACTTGGGAAGCATCGGCAGCATCCAGACGTTGAAGCCCAGCACCCCCACGCTCGTGCCCTTGATCATCCGGTGTTCGACGCGGGTCGGCACGTCGGTGAGATTGCCCAGCGACATCGTCTCGGACGCGTCCGCGATGCACGTCAGCGAAGTGGGCTCGGCTTCGCCTTGGAGGGTGACCGTGCGAGCCTCGCCCGGAGCGGCGCACGAGAGCTTGGCGGCGGCAAGCCGGGCGGTGACGGTGGCGAACTCGGCCGCTCGTTCGGTCCGCTTTTCGGCGCGTGCTGTCAGCTCGGACACGGGCGTGCCGGCCACCTTCTCGAGCACCGCGCCGGCCTTGATGGCCGAGCCCGCGGGGGCGTCCACCACGACGAGTTTTCCCTGAATCCACCGCACACCGAGGCCGACGGAGGCAGGCCCCATCGCCTCGTCACTGCCCCCGGAGAACAGCTTCACGTGGGATTGGCCCAGCTCGTCCAACATCTCGTTGATCACCGCAAACGCCTCGGTCTGGTCCTTGGTCTGGGCCAGCTTCTTTCCGTAACGCACGCGAGCCTCCGGCCAGTCCACACAGCCCAACGTGGGGTCGTAGTGTTTCTCGAGAACGAGGGTCCAGGCTTGTTCCAGTGTTCGGCGGTAGCGGCTCTCGGGAAGGGGTGCTGGGTCGGAGAGGTCCTGCTTGGACCAGTCCGTGCACGGCCCTTTGATCGCGCTGGCCGTTGCATGGGCGTCCGGCTCTGCATCGGGCGCGGGGTTGGCGTCCGCGGCCGGAGACGGGTGCGGCTTGGCCGCAGGTTTGGCGGGAGCGTCGGCCGGCGGGGCGCCATCACAGGCCACGAGCATGAGGCTGGCGGCGAGTCCGAGGCGGGCGAGCATGCCCGGCACTTCTACCAACGAAGGGCCCGAGGTGCGATTCGACACCATTTTCGCAGGTTCGGGACCCTTCGCGCAGTCTGGTCGCACATGACTTGGGGGACCGAAGAATGAGCGCGAAGACGATGGTGAGCGTGTTGGGGCTCGGGCTCCTGGTGGGATGCGGCAATTTCGAGGAAGCGCGGGATTCTTCCGGCGGAATCGGCCTGGGCACGCTCGGCAAGGCCGACAGCGACACCGACGATAGCGACACCGACGCTCAGGGCACCTTCGGAGACGAGGGCGGCTCCGGCAGCGGGAGTTCGGGGGTTGGTCCCGTGGACTCTGGACCGGTCTTCGACGTGGGGGACGGGGACAGTGCGGACCCTGATGCGACGGACACCTGCGGAGACGACTGCGAGTGCACGATCCCCGAGCACCAGCCCTGTGATGGCGCGACCGGAGACCCGTTCCTCGCGATGGGTCTGGGATGTCCGGGGGAGCTCGCGGTGCAGTCCACCGTCACGGGGCCGCCCGGGGCGATCGGTGTCCGCTCTTCGTTCGGCAGCAACGGAACGTTCGCTCCGCGCGAGGGCCAGAGCTACGCCGTGATCGGATCGGGCTTTGTCACCGACCTCGACTTCGAGACGCCCGGCGGCGACAGCAACGTCGACCCCTTGCACTGCAATGACGACCTCGGCGGCCAATGGGATGTCGGCGGGACTCTCCCCCCGCCACTTCAGGTTGGAGGCGTCGCAGGTGACTGCACCGTCGACCCTGTTCTGGTCGGGACCGGGGACTGCTCGAACACGATCGCCGATCAGTTCAACCAGGGCAGCTCGGCCAACGACTACGTCGAGCTTCGATTCGAGCTGGACGTGCCCGTGGACGTCGTGTCGCTCAGCTACGACTTCGCGTTCTTCTCGACCGAGTATCCGTACTACTTCGGCTCCGCCTTCAATGACATGTACGTCGGATGGCTGGAGTCCGAAGCCTGGACTGGCAACATCTCCTTCGACGCGATGGGGAACCCGATCTCCCTCAACGCCGGCTTCCTCGACTACCGTGACGATGGCGGCAACCTGCCGGAGTTCCAGGGCACCTGTATGCGCCAGCACGCCGGCACCGGATGGCTCAGCACAAGCGCCGGCGTCGCCCCGGGTGAGCACATCACAGTCGCGTTCGGCATCTTCGACCTGAGCGACTCGATTCTCGACAGCTACGTGTTCCTGGACAACTTCCAGTGGGGCTGCGAGCCCGGCGCGCCCGTCACGACCCCGGAAGGATAGCTTCCTCCCTGCGTGGGGATGGCCTACTGTTCGGCGCGTGCTGGCCCCGCTTGCCATCCTCTTGCTCGCGGCGCCGGAGCCAGCCGAGTCGCCGCTCGAAGGGATGAGCCTGAGCTTCGCCTTCGAGCCGCGTGTCGGCAGCTACGCGGCCCTGGATGAGAAGCTTCGCGGCTACGACTTCACGCCGGTCCGCTCGCCGTACCTCACGGCGTTCGGGCTGCGTGGGCGCGCGTGGCTGCCCAACGGCTTCCTGTTCGAGCTTGCGATGACGTACGGGATTGGCACCGCCAATCCACCTGGCGAGGTTGGGATCCCGACGGTGACCACCGCGATCGATTCGGGCGTCGGCGCGGGTTACATGGCGTCGTTCGGATTGTTCGCAACGATGGATGTCGGGTTCGGGGTGATGACGCAGTCGGTCGCTTCGACGTCGGAGGGCGGGGCTCTGGTCTATCGGGCGCCGTTCATCCACCCGCGGGTTGGCTACGCGCTGATGCGGTCGGCCTGGTTCGGTGCGGTGACCGCTGGATTCGTGTTGCACGCTCCTGTGGGCTCCTCTCACCAACAGCCGTTGTGGGAAGAGCCGTTCTCGCGTCCGACGATTCACGCATTCACGATCGGCATCGAGTCGGGGTTTGGGTGGTCGCGGTGAAGTTCGGTTGGATGGTGCTCGCCGGCATGTTGATGTCGTGCAGTGAGCCGTGCCGCGACGCGCCGGACGGCGACCTCGGTGCGCCGACGCCGTGGGAGCGCGAGTTCGTCGCTGGCGCTGGCTTGCCCGAATCCCCCGCCCCTGAGTTCCTGGTGGCCGAAGATGGACTTCCTCTGGCCTACCGAGACTGGACGCCCGCGGATTGGGACGGGACCGGGTCGATGGTCTTGCTGTTGCACGGCTCGTCCGCGTACGGCGAACTCTATGCGGCCCTCGGCGAAGGCATGGCTGCGCACGGGGTGTTGGTCCGCATCGTCGACCTGCGTGGGCATGGGCTTTCGAGCTGCGTGACGCCCTCGGAATGCGGTACCCGGAGCCCTCGCATCTACGAAGACGATGGCGCCTATTGGCCCGGCCGACCCGGCGATGCTCTGGACGACTCTCAGCACGCTCGGGACGTGGCGCTGCATCTCGAGCACATGCGGACGCAATGGCCGACGGCTCGCCTGTTGCTCATGGGCCACAGTTCGGGAGGCGGCCTCGTCTCTCGCGTGGTCGAGAGCGGTGGCACGGCCGGTCTCGACGGTGTGCTCTTGCTGGCGCCTTTCAACCACGCGGATCAACCGCAGAACGAACTCCTGTCTTGGGACTGTGGCCGCGGCGTGGGAACGGCCTACGCACAGGTGGATCTCGGAGCGCTCGGTGATGCCATGCGCAGCAACCCGCATCGCTACGTCTTGGACCTGGTGAAGAACGAGGAGTATCGGGCAGAGCTCGACACACGGCGTTACACGGCGACGACGATGCTGGGGCTGTCCGTCGTCGATGCCGATCGCTTCCATGCGGCGTTTCGCGGACCGACCCTGTGGGTTGCGGGCGAAGAAGACGCGTTGTTGGATGTGGACGGGTCGCGCGGCGAGTTCGAAAGAATGCCGGGCGGCAGCGCGTTCGTGACCGTTTCGGAGACCAGCCACGTGGGCGTGACGTGGTCGAGCGGCGTCGCCCAGGTGTGTGCCGAGTTCGCGAAGGACCCGGGTACTGTCAGCAGCGGAACGATCGCTCCTTAGCGCCGCCGCGACCGGTGAGCCCGATATACTTCGGGGGCCTCATGTCCGTGAACTGGTCCGCCGTCGCGAGTGACACCGCCCATCGCCCCTGGCCCGCACCCGCTCGGAGCTGGGTGATGACGATGAGCTGGCTCGACCTGCTGTTCGCACATTGGCGCGTGCCGGCCGAACTGATCGCGAAGCAACTTCCCGCGGGGCTCGAGGTGGACACGTTTGAAGGCGAGGCGTGGGTGGGCGTCGTTCCGTTCTGGATGGACAACGTCACCGGACGCTTCTTGCCGAATGTGCCGGGGCTGTCGCGGTTTCCCGAACTCAACGTGCGGACGTACGTGACCGCCGCGGGCGAGAAGCCCGGAGTCTGGTTTCTCAGCCTCGACGCAGATCAGCGCTTGGCCGTGTGGGGAGCGCGAACGTTCTTCGACTTGCCCTACGTGCGCGCCGACATGCACTGCCGCAAGGACGACGAGGGGTGGGTCCACTACCGGAGCCACCGCACCGACGACCGCATGGAGCCGGGCGTCTTTGAGGGGCGCTACCGTGGGGTGGGGAAGCCGTACCCCAGCGAACCGGGAACGCTCGAAGCGTGGCTGACCGAGCGCTACTGCCTCTACGCGGCAGATGACGAAGGCCGGGTGGGTCGGGGCGAGATCCAACACGTGCCGTGGCCGCTTCGCCGCGCCGAGGCGGAGATCCAGGTGAATACGGTCGCCAACGCGCACGGGTTTTGTTTTGAAGGCGATCCTCTCTTGCACTTCGTCGACCGCATCGACGTCGTAGGCTGGATGCTCGATCGTTTGCGGTGAGCACGGCCGAACGCATATCCATCCCAATCCCCGTTCTCGCGGCCGATGGTTTTGTATGCTCGAGGCGGATGGGACCGGGGCTCTTCGGCGCGCGTACTCACGCAACAGCACTGGCGTTGGGTCTTGTGCTCGGTGCGTGTGGGCGTTCCGACCTCGCACCTGTGTCGGGAACGGGCGGTACCACCGGGGGGGCGCCCGAGCCGGGAACCACGACGGGCATCATCAGCACGACCAGCGGCCTGCCCATCTCGACCACGTCCGGACTCCCCACCACGTTCGGAACCACTACTGGCGACTCCACCAGTACCAGCGGCAGCGAGAGCAGCAGCAGCGACGGATCGAGCTCTTCAACGGGGGAGCCTCCCGATTGCGACAACGGCGCGTGGGAAGGCAACACGAGCGTGGTCAACATGGCCGAGCTCGAGTCGCTGCAGGGCTACACGAGTATCTCCGGCGACCTCGTCCTGTTTGGCATTGAAGGCGCGGTCGACTTCTCGGTGCTGGAGTGCATCGAGTCGGTCGGTGGATCCGTACAGATTCGCCAGAACCCCGATCTCGTCAGCCTCGATGGCCTACAAAGGCTGCAGACCGTCAGCGGCATCCTCCACATCAGCGACAACCCGGCGCTCGGCTCGATACAGCTGGACAGCCTCGCGGCGGTCGGCAACGCCGTCTTCCTTCAGAACAATCCGTCGTTGCTCACACTCGAGGGCCTCTCCTCGCTCTCCTCGGTCGTGGGGCGCTTACGGATCTGGGGCAACGCGCAGCTGTCCTCGCTCGCGGGTCTCGAGTCGCTCGCGGGTGTGGTCGGGGGCGTGGAGATCGGCGGCCATGCGGTCCTCGGTGACCTCGACGGCCTCTCGGGTATCAGCGGGGTTGCCGGCTCCATCCTCATCGCCGACAACGTGTTTCTCTCGGACGTGTCCGGCTTGGAGGGCGTGGGCGGGGTGGTGTCCGGGATTCGGATCCAGCGAAACGCAGCGCTCGAGCAGTTCGACGCTCTGTCGGGCATCACCTCGGTCGGCGCCTCGGGCATCCGCATCGAAGGCAACGCCAGCCTGCTGGGCCTGGGCGGCTGCTCTGGACTCGATACTGTGCAGGGCAACGTCTGGATCCAGGACAACAATGCCCTCGCCACGCTCGATGGCTTGGGCGGAGTGACCACAGCCGAGACGAGTATCGTCGTGCGGTTCAACAACAGCCTCACCGACGCTGAGGGCATCGCGGGGCTGGAGTCGGTCGGGCAGTGGCTCGTCGTCGAAGCCAACCCGCAGCTCAGCGCGATCGACTTCCCGCAGCTCCAATCCGTCGGCCTCGTCCTCAGTCTCTCCTCCAACGCCTCCCTCGAGTCGCTCGGAGGTTTCAGCCAGCTGCAGTTCGTCGGCCAGCTGTTGCGCGTGATCGAGAACCCGACGCTGACCAGCATCAACGGCTTTGGTGGTCTCGGGCTTCTCGAGGGCGACTTGAGGATCCAGAACAACGCCCAGCTCGAGACCGTCAATGGGTTTGCCTCCCTCACCGAGGTCACCGAGCGTGTCGTCGTGCAGGACAATCCGCAGCTGCTTCATGTCGACGGTCTTGGCTCCCTCGAGTTCGTCGGTGACCGGCTGGTGTTCATCGACAACCCGAGCGTGCTGCGCATCGAGATGGCGCGGTTGGAGCAGCTCGGTCAGGGCATGCAGATCCGCGAACACGACGCACTGATCGAGATCTCGATGCCTGTGTTGGAGTCCAGCGGTGGCTCCTTCTACCTGGGCGAGAACGCGTCCCTGGTCGACGCCGGCGACTTCGCTTCTCTGGTGAACGTCGGGGCCGGCTTCACCATCCGCAACATGCCGCAGCTCCAGTTGCTCGGCGGGTTCCCGGTGCTGCTCAGCGTCGCCGAAGACTTCCAGGTCACGGGGAACTCGCTGCTGCCCACGTGTGATGCTCAGGCACTGCAGATGCAGCTCGCCTCCATCGGGGGCCTGAGCACCGTGTCGGGCAACTTGGCAGATGTCTGCGGCGGGTGAGCGTGGCGTTCCACTGTGGTGTTGAATGCTCGACCGGTTGGTGGAGTCAGACCTGCGCCTCGGCCGTCGGCCCTGTTTTCGGCCGATCTCGAGCTGGCGACCCGGCGTACCCTTCCCGACTCGCTCACGCATGATGACCGTTGCACAATCTTGGGCCGAAAAAACCGTCGCACGGGCCGGTCATTCACCCCTGCAGACTCCGTGGTGGGCGCTCGCGACTCTTGTGCTTCTGGCGGGCTCGCCGGGATGCAACTCGGAGGATGCGCCGCCTGCGACGTCGGAGGCCGACTCGACTGCGGGTCCGAGCGACGGGCTGACCTTCTTTCACGACGTCAAACCGATCCTCGATGCGAAGTGCATCCAATGTCATCAGGTTGGGGCGGTCGCGCCGTTCGACTTCACGGACCCGGACACGGTGTTCGAGCTGAGAGAGGCCGTGGTGGCAGCGGTGTCTTCCAGGTCGATGCCACCGTGGCCGCCGGCTCAGGATTGCACGGAGTATCTCGGTGATCGTTCTCTAGCAGCCGAGCAGATCGAGGTGATCGCTGCTTGGGTGGAGGAGGGCGGAGAACTCGGCGACCCCGCGCAGGAGGGCGAGGCGCTCCCCGCAGCTCCGACGTATGGACTCTCTCGGTCCGATCACACGCTGGAGATGGAGTCTCCGTACGTGCCCACCGCGGCCCCGGACGACTACCGCTGCTTTGTGATCGACTGGCCGGAGGCGGAGTCCAGCTTCGTCACCGGGCTGCGCTTCAACGCGGGCGAACCAAGGCTGGTGCATCACGCCATCGCGTACGTCACCGGCCCCGAAAACGCGGACGCGATCGAAGCCCTCGAGAACGCCGATGCCCAGGGCGGGTACGACTGCTTCGGCGGTCCCGAAGTGCCGGCCGGATGGTTGGGCGTTTGGGTTCCCGGTGCGGTCGGTGGCGACTTCCCGGTCGACACTGGGGTTCGGGTGGAACCGGGCTCGAAGGTTGTTCTGCAGATCCACTACGCTGCCAACCCTTCGGGATGGGTCGACCAGACCAGCATCGAGGTGTCGACCGAGCCGCAGGTCGAGCGTGAGGCGTGGATTCAACCGTGGATGGACCCGGCATGGTTCGCGCCCGAGGGCCTCACGATCCCAGCGGGCGACCCCGCGATGCGGGTGTCGACCGCACTGGATCCGGTCTTCTTCATCGGCGATTCCGAGCCGCTCACCGTGCACACCGCGGGCCTGCACATGCACCTGCTCGGTTCTCAGGGCCGCCTGAGCATCGAGCGTGCCGACGGGAGCGAGGAGTGCCTGCTCGATATCCCGGACTGGGACTTCTATTGGCAGGGTGCGTACGCGCTTGCGGAGCCCCGGGAGCTCCAGCTCGGAGACCGGATTCGTATCGAGTGTCAGTGGGACAACACCGCGCAGAACCAGCCCATCATCGATGGTGCTCCCGTCACGCCGACGGATACCGTGTGGGGCGAAGGCACGCTCGATGAGATGTGCCTCGGCGCCTTCTACCTTTCGAAATAGCGACCACCGACATGGCCTCGAGATCCATAGTGACAACGATTGCGTTCGCCGGACTGCTGGCAGCGTGCGGCGACGACTCCAGCGGCGCGGGTGAAACCGACGACACGGACGTCTCTTCGGGTGCGAGCACGGATTCAACCTCGGCGACCTCGAGCAGTGGCTCCACCACGGGGACACCGACGACCGCAACGAGCAGCAGCAGCAGCTCTCCGGAGTCCTCCTCCTCGGAAACCGCCGACAGCAGTGGAAGCAGCTCGACCGGCGAGACCGGCCCGGGGCTCTGCCCGGACGTGGGGGACCCGTGCACCACGTGCGAGTCGACGCAGTGTCCTGATGCGTACTGCAGTTGTTTCAACAACGGGTCGTGTGTGTTGTTGGCCCAGTGCGCCGCGGCTTGCGACGTCGGTGATGAGGACTGCAACCAGGACTGTTGGACGCAGTATCCCGAGGGCATCTCGGATGGAGCGGTGTTGACCGACTGCGCTGCGACGACATGCGAGGACGCCTGCGGATCGTTCACGCCGCTGACCGAGTGCCAACTGTGCCTGTACACGGACTGCGCGGAGGCGATGAACACCTGCGTGTCCAACCCCGAATGCTCCGCACTGCTGGGTTGCCTCGACGCCTGCGAGGATCCGGGCTGCGAGAATACGTGCTACGCCATCCATCCCGACGGGCTCGCCGATAGCGGACCGGTTGGCGAGTGCGCGCAAGATGCATGCCTCCTGGCCTGTTCCTGAGAGGCCGAGCAGCGGCCCGCACATCGTGGTAAGTCGACCCTGAACATGGCGTCCCGACCCCAGCAGGTGTGGCATGTCTGCCGATTCGAGGTCGCCCGTCGGCTACGTTCCGTCTCGGGGATCGTTGCGCTGGTATCCCTCATCATCGCCTCGGCCGTCGTCGGTCGACAGCTCGCCGAGGCGGGGCGCGCGTTGGAAGACGCGTCCACGGGTCAAGATGCGGACGCGTTTCGGATGATGACCGAGATGGTGGCCTCGATGGCCGACTTCCCGCTGGACACCGTCCGTTCCACCCTGGAGGCGCACTCTCCACCGCTTGTCGGGGCATTTGCGTTCCTGATGCTGGTGATGCCGTTGCTCGCGCTCACGATGGGGTACGACCAATGTGCCGGGGACATCGAAACCCGCCACGTTCGGTACCTCGCATTCCGGATCGATCGGGCGACGCTGTACGTGGGGAAGCTGCTCGGAGCGTGGGCACTCATCTCGCTGACGATCGCTGTCGCCGCGGTCTCGATGGCGGGCTACATCCAAGTTCGCGCGGGCACGATCCCCAGCATTGGTGACTTCGTGTACGTGGGTCGAAGCATCATCACCGTCTCAGTTGCCGCGTTCCCGTTGCTGGCACTTCTTGGGTTGCTTGGGACCCTACGAGGTGGCTCTCGGCGCGTGGTGTTGCTGGCAGTGTTGCTGTGGCTGGCCATCAACCTCGCCTCCGCGACGGCCCGCCACTGGATGGAGATCGAGTGGCTGGCTCTGGGCATCGAAGGACTGTGGCCCACCAACGGTCGATGGGACCTCATCCTCGATGAGTGGACCTCGTGGGGGATGAGTGCCGGGCAGGTGTTGGTGTACTCGCTCATCGCCCTCGCGCTGGGGCTGGCGCACTTCAGGAGACGCGACCTGTGAGCGCCGCAATCGAAATCCGTGGGCTCGAGAAGAGCTATGGCTCCAACAAGGCGTTGGCGGGTGTGGACCTCAGCGTTCCCAGCGGCGGCGTCTTCGGCGTGGTCGGACCCAACGGCGCGGGCAAGACGACGCTCTTCTCGGTGATCTCTGGTTTCCTGCGCCAGGACGCCGGGTCCGTCACCATTCTGGGGGCGTCGCTCGAGCCGGGTCTTCCCCCTGCGCCGGGCACGATCGGTGTGCTGCCGCAGGACGCCAGCTTCATCCGCGAGCTCTCGCTGGGCTGGCAAATGGAGCACTTCTGTCTGCTGCAGGGACTGTCCCGTTCGCAAGCGAAAGCTGAGGTCGAGCGAACGCTGACACTGGTGGGTCTGCCTGAGGTTGCACGCAAGCGGGCGAAGGCGCTGTCGCACGGCATGCTCAAACGGGTGGGCATCGCTCAGGCGTTGCTCGGCAATCCGGCGGTCGTGATCCTGGACGAGCCCACCGCTGGCCTCGATCCGCACGCGGCTCGCGGCATCCACGGTCTGATCCGTTCGATCGGGCCCTCGCAAACCGTCGTCGTCTCCAGCCACAACCTGGCCGAAATCGAGAGCCTCTGCGCCGAGATTGCGATCTTGGATCGCGGCACGCTCGTCCGTCAGGACCATGTTGGACGGGTGGTCGGAAGCGCCGCGGTGCTGATGATCCGGGTCTCGGACGCACCCACGCCCGAGCAGATCGAACAGCTGTGCACGCTGCCCGCGATCACCTCGGCGCAGTGGCTGCCCACACTCGGCCGGCTGCAGCTGGACTTCGACGCGGAGTTGACCAGTCCGGGCTACGCGGCGAGTGACGTGGCACGAAAGCTCACCGACCTGAACCTCCCGTTCGTCGAGCTCCAGGTCGGCAAGAGCCTCGAGGATCGGTTTGTAGAAGAGACCGGCCTGGGTACTCCGTCCTGATCCGTCAGCGTCTGCACAGAATCTGCACGCCTTCGCCTCAGGATCCGCACGGCATCGACCCGGACTGGCGCGGTCGCGTTGCTAGTCCAAGTTCATGAGCCAAACCATCGTGTCGAGACACCTCGCGGCGCCTCGGGGCAGTGTCCCGCAGACGGCCCTTCGTGGGGCAAGTCCGCCGAGCCGGCCAACGACCCCGATCTCTGCGCCATCCGTTCCGGCCGTCCTTGCCGCCATCGGTGGGCTGGGGGTGTTCGGGTTGAGTGCGGCCGTCGGAGCCCCGTCGACTCCGGTGATCGCGGCGATCTCCACCATTCCGGTCGCGGGTCTGGTGGGCGCGATGGTGCTGACCGGCCCCGCGCTGGTCGCCGGCCATCTGTTCTTGCGACCGCATGTCGCCACCGAGACACCCGTCGCCGCGCTCGGTCAGGGACTGACCGCAGCCGGTAGTGTCGCCATGGGCATTGCACCGGCTGCGTTGTTCTTGGTCGCTACGACAGGCCTGTGGCCGCTCGTGCTTGTGGCCGGATTTGCAGCGGTGGGTCTGTCGTGTGCGGCGGTGACGTTGCAGATGCTGCGACGAGCGACGGGTGACAGCCCTGCGTTCGTCGTGGGGTGGGCGGCGCTGGCAGCCCTCGTCGCATTGCGCGTTGCCGTTGCGGTGGGTCAGACCGCCATGGAGGTGCTCTAGTGGACCGCAAGACCTCAGTGCTGGATACATGCGCGGCTCTGATTCGCGATCCCGTCGGGTTGGGGAGACAAGACGCCCGGAGGGTGCTGCACGACCACGGACCGGTCCTGCTTCTGATCGCGATGGCCTCTGCCGCGATCTTCGGCGGCGTGGTGGGGACCTATCGCGGTGGCCTGCAGTTGCTGTACGCCTCGATCAAGCTGCCGCTGTTGTGGGTGGTGCCCGTGCTGGTCACGCTGCCTGCGGTTCGAGCCTTTCACCGCGTGTGCGGCATCGAGGTGAACTACGGCCAAGTTGCGCTGGCCGTCCTCGTCGGCTGCGCTCGCTCGGCGCTGTTGCTCGCCGTTGCAAGCCCCGCGCTGTGGCTGCTGTTCTCGGTGAACGTCGACTACCACTGGGCCATCTTGGTGCTCTGCGGTACGGTCCTGGCGTCGGGGGCGGTTGGCCTTGCCACCGTGGCTCGGGTTCTGCCGGGCTCTGGCGCTACCAAGGTCCTGGCCAACACCCTTGCCGCGCTCGCGGTGGGGGTCGTGGTCGCACAAAGTGGATGGGTGCTTCGACCGTTCGTCGCACGCCCACGAGCAGACGTGGCGTTCCTGCGACCAGTGGAGTCCAACGTGTTCGCCAGCACGATGGCCTCTTTGCGGTCTGCTCGGGGCCGCTACGACGGATGGGATGCTCGGCCCGAAGGGTTGCTCGCCACGCCGCCTGCGCTCGCGAAGGAGACGCCGTGAACGACGTCGTTCACCTGCCCGCGCTGTGGATCGGTATCGGCGCGACCTACCTGGCGGTGGGCGCGACGGTGGCCTGGGTGCTCGGGCACCGCGGGGTGAGAAGTGCGGTCGCGGTTTCGGCGCTGGGATGTTGGCCGTTGCTCCTACCGCTGCTGTCGGCGGGACCGCCCCCCTCGGCGAGCGGTCCTCTCTGCGACCGGATCGATCGCTGCGCGGAGGATCTGCACAGCACCATGTCCGACCCGCGTGCCGAGAGTGTGGTCGTCGTCGAAGATCTGGACGAGTTGGTCGCCGACCTGCATCGTGCAGACCAACGGTTGGGCATGGTCGACGCGCTCGTGGTCGATGTCCGGACCTCGTCCGGGGACGCACCGGGACTAGCTGCATTGTTGGCTGCCCGTGCTCGTGCCGCCGGGGAGGTCGAAGCCGTGCTGCAGGGCATGGTGGAGTTGCGCTTGTCGATCGGCCTCCGGTCGCTGGCCGGGAATAGTGTGCCCGTACAGGAGCGTCTCTGCGACCTGCGGGCCCGGCTCGGCGCTCTGGACGAAATCACGGAGTTCGACGTGGGAAGGACCTCATGAAACCCAACCACCGGATTCTCGTTGTCGACGACGACGCTCCGCTGCGCGAAGTCGTTCGCTATGCGCTTGCGCGTGACGACTTCACGGTGGTGGAGGCGGCGGACGGCGAGCAAGCCCTTCGTGTCTTCGCGGAGCATCGCCCCGACCTCGTGGTCCTCGACGTCAACCTCCCACGCCTCGATGGTCTCAGCGTGTGTCGGGAGCTTCGCGCGACGTCCGGGGTACCGATCCTCTTCCTGTCTTGCCGGGGGGACGAGGTCGATCGGGTGCTTGGCCTCGATCTGGGGGGTGATGACTACGTCACCAAACCATTCAGTCCTCGCGAGTTGGTCAGTCGCGTCAAAGCGATCCTGCGGCGCGGTGAGCCGCCCGGCGGTGTCGAACCCGACCTCACGGTGGGCGCACTTCGGGTCGCCGTGGCGTCGCACCAAGTGTTCGTCGCGGGAGTCGAGATCAGACTGACCGCGACCGAGTTTCGAATCCTCAGCGGCCTTGTTCGGGCCCAAACTCGGGTACTGGATCGGAGCCAACTCGCACGGGACGCCTATCCCGATGGCCGCTCGGTCAGCGAACGCACCCTCGACTCCCACGTGCGACGCATTCGGGCCAAATTGCGGCCGCACGGGCTGGACCCGATCGAGACGGTGCACGGTGTCGGGTTCCGGCTTCACTCGCCGATGGAGGTCTGACATGAAGCGTCGCCCTCAGTGGTCACTGGCGGTGTGGTTGTTGGTCTCGCACGTGGTGGTGGGGCTCGTCGCAGTGGTCGCGCTACTGCTGACCGGGGTCCTCGCCGATGACCTGCGCTCCCAAACCTCGCAGGCGCTCGAAGGCCAGGCGCAGACGTGGGCGATGAACCTCGAAGCGGAGGTCGAAGCCTCCGGGCGGTCGCTCGCTGAGGTCGTGCAGGGCGCCGGGCCCCGTTTCTCCAAAGTCCGTGAGCGCCTGCTGATCGGGCTGCAGGTGGTCGATACCGATGCCAGCATCATCGCCAGCTCGGTTTCCCCCAACGACCGCTCGCTTGCGGACGCGCCCGAGGTTCGGGCCGCGCTTGCCGGCGCGATCGGTCGCAACGCCCGCCCTCGCGATCCCGCATGGATCACCCGCAGCGCCTTGCTGGACGGCCCGAGTCGCTTTGGCGACGTTCGGCTCTACGTGGCTGCCCCCATCGTCGTGCATGGACAGGTCGTGGGCGCCGTCGTGGTCAGCCGTACGCCGCGGGCTCCGGTGCAAGCGATGGTGCAGATGGGCTCCCCCTTGTTGTGGCGCGTGCTGGCGATCGCATTGGTCGCCGTGCTCATCGCGTTGACCTGCGGCTACTTCGGCAGCCGATCGTTCCGACGTTTGGTCACCGCGGCGCAGTCGATCGCGTCCGGTTCGGACGACGGTGGTCTGCTGGAATCGGTGCGTGGTTCGAGGGTGGCCGAGGTCGGTTCGTTGGCGGATGCGGTCGAGACGATGGGCAGACGACTTCGTCGCCGGATGGATGGCGCCGAGGCCTTCGCAGGCAATGCCGCCCACGAGTTTCGCACCCCGATCGCGACCTTGCGCGGAACGCTCGAGTTGCTTCGCGACGATCCATCCATGCCCTCGAAGCAACGAGAGAGGTTCCTCGACACCGGCATCTCGGAGCTCCGCCGCCTCGATGATCTCGTGGGCGGGTTGCTGGAGCTGGGTCGCGCGCAACGGCTGACCAAGAACGAGGAGGTGGACCTCGATACCCTGCTTCACCGGTTCGCCGAGTCGCACGGGGTCGCGGTGCAGGGCCGCGCCGGAGTCATCGCGGGAAGCCATGCCGCACTCGAGGTCGTGGTCGGAAACCTACTCGACAACGCGGCACAGCACGGCGGGTCTCGGGTCTGGGTTCGGGCGGCGCGTTCGGACACGCAGGTGGTCTTTGAGGTGGTCGATGATGGTCCTGGCATCGCTCCCGATGTCGTTCGGCATCTCTTCGATCGGTTCTTCACGACCGATCGTCAGCAAGGCATCGGCCTTGGCCTGGCCGTGGTGCGGGGGCTGGTACGAGCCCACGGCGGGACGATCGGTGTGCGGAGCCTGCCGGGGTACACTCGATTCGCGGTCTCCCTTCCGCTTTCGATGGCCGTATTGGGCGAGGTGTCCGCCCAAAGACCAGTGAGGCGGCGTGGCGAGGTCATGAGATGTCCTCTAGACGCAGGAAAGCCCCGGGCAAAGCTGCCGCGGGGCTTCCCACTGTCCGCCGGACCGGACGTTATTCGTAGGTGACGCGCTCGAGGGCGCCGAGGTCGAGGACGACGATCTCTTGGCGGCTCAAGCTGAGGACTCCGTTGCGCTGCATCCGGTTGAGCGCGCGGGAAATCTCTTCGCGAACGGTACCGAGGCGAGCGGCGACGGTGTTCATGTCGAGCTGGCGAGGAATCACCGTGGGCTTGCCCTGCTCCGCGCCGTTGCGAATGGCGAGCGTGAACAAGAAGGACGCCAGCCGACGCTCGACGGAGCGAAGCGAAAGGTCGAGGACGAGGTCGATGAGACGGTTGGCGCGGAACGCCATCTGCCGCATGAGGGCGAATGCGAGCGTCTCGTTGCTGCTGATCAGCTTGACGACACCGTCGGTATCGAAGCGCCAGACCTCGGAGTCGGTCATCGCAAACCCAGACGCGGCGCACTGCACGTCGCGAGGCAGGAAGCCCTCGCCGATGAGTTTGCCGGGCTCCGCGAGGTAGAGAATCTGTTCTCGGCCCTCACTGGAGATCAGGCTCAGCTTGAACTCGCCAGACTTGACGAGGAAAAGACCGGGGCCTGGCTCTCCGCGGCGGAAGACTGAGCGCTTCCGCTTGACCTCAATGGTCTCGGCGATGTCACACAGCCCTTTGACGATGTCTTCGGGCACACGCTCCCAACCGGACCACCGGTGGAGCATTTTGCTGATCAGTTCCGAGTCTGCCTGGTCGACAGCCATGGCCCGGAATATAGCTTGAACCTCCCGACGAAGCGACTGATCTCACGTCCAGCGCCAACACCGCGTTCTGAGGGCGGCAGCGCCAATCTGGCCCGAAATGGGCAGATGGCGGCTGGCCTGAGCGCGGGCCGGCGTGGGGATCGAGGGCCGGAGCCTCAGGAGGGCTCGTAGACGCCGCCCTCGAAGCGGCCCTTCTTGTACCCGGCCGGAGCTGCTTCGGCGCTGATCTTTCCAAGCCACTCCCAGGTGTAGATCCCCGAATCGTGGCCGTCGTGAAAGCGAATCCCGAGCGCGTACGCCCCGATCTCGAACAACCCGCCGATGCTCGTCTCTTCCGGGGCGGCCAAGTACTTCACTTCGTTGCCGTGCCCTTGGCAGCCGGCGCATGGGCACCAACTCCGAAGGTAGGGGACCGGGTAGGTGGAGGCCGTGCTGTCTTCCCAGGTCACGACGAGCTCGTTGCGCGACTTGGAGTGCGCGATGTCGACCGGCTTCATCGTCGCCGCTTATAGCCCAAGGCCAACAAGCACGCCGCTGATCCGGGGCTGCAGCTCGACCGGAACCCATGCTTTGCTCGGCTCGCTCAGAGATCCGAACACCAGCCCGCACGCGCGGAGGAGGTCCACTGGGTTGTGGCCGGGCAGAGGCGTGCCACCGACCACGAGGGCGAGGGGGGCCGGCTTGGCGAGTTCTTCGAGCTCTGCTTCGTGGATCTCTCCGCGAACAAGCTCGAGCAGCACCCGCTGTGCGGTCGCTTCGAGCGTCGCGAGCAGGATCGCGAGCAGGTGATCGTCGCGAAGGGTCTCCACGATCGAGTCGGTGAAGTGAGTGCGCCTTGCAGCATCGTCGGGACCTTCGAACGGGGCGACACCGAGGCGTCGGCCAAGATCCAAGAGCTCCGGGTCTTCGAGAACCCGGAGGCCGGCGCGAAGAGAACGGAGCGCGTGGGGAGCCTGATCGCGGACGTTCGGGGAGTGTTCCTCCGGAGCGTGGTGAGGCCGCAACAAGGGCTCGTGCAGTTCGTGATCCTCGACCCGAATGATGAGCTCGAAGGCGCGGACCTCGGCGCGTTGGGGTCCCGTGAGTCCATCGTCGACCCACGCCTCGATCGTCAGCAAACCACGAACCGCTGCATCGACCTCGGCCTCATCGCCGCGCCCATCGATCAGGTACCGGGCCGTGACGGAATCGAAATGGGCCAGCCGACTGACCACGTCGCTTTGCCAGCGCGTGATGCTGTGTCCGGCGGCCTGCATGGCTCGGAGCAACCGTGCCAGGTCACGGCGGGCGCCACGAATACCAACCTCCAGCGCGTTCAACGGCACCGCAGCCTGTCCTCCGTTGAGGACTCGGAGTTGGGGTCGCTGCTCGTGTTCCGCCACGAGTGAGGCATCGGGTGTCCGAGTGCCGACCTTGACCGGCGGGGATGCATTGGGCCGTGACCCTCGCGCGGCCTCGTGGTGGGGGACCCATTGTGGGGCAGGTCTATGCGCGGATTGTCCGACCGCCGGTCCAGGCCGGGCGGAAACGGAACCTCCCGGACTCCGGACAGCAGGTGTTATCCGAACACCGCGACGAGCTGTTCTGTCCACCCGATCATTGTTCCGCCGCTGTCGTACAGCCGCCCGGTCACCGTGTGGAGGCCGTCGGATCCCGCGACGGTTTCGTACCGGAGGGTGAACCATTCGTCGAAGGACTTCGGGATCTCCAGCACGTGCGCGGTCCATGTGACGGTGCTCGCCGGGCACGGCCGCGTCGCGAGCGAGAGCACCGGGGCGGGGTAGGTATCGAGGAGCGCGAGGACACCTTCGGCATCTCCGATCGGCACCCGGTATCGATAGACTCCTGTGAAGGCGGCTTCGGTCCCCCCCGTGAACGGCGGGCGTCCCTCGGCCCATCGCATGTCGACCTTTTGGGTGAACTCGGGGGTCACGCCCTCGATGTACGGGATCGAGGTGAACGCGTCGGGGTCACCGACCTCGGGCATGGGCGGCGGCGCGATCTCGATTGGGCTGGCGAGGGCCTTGGCGAAGACCATCGTCGAGCGGGCGACCAGCGCATCGGACTGAAGCAGGCCCACCTCGACAAAGGTGATGTTTCGCCCCCGGCGCAGCACAGTCGCGCGGCCCTGTGCCGGTCCGGGAAGAACCGGTGCCAGCAACTGCATGCTTGCCGATCGGAGCGGGCGATCGCCGTCGGGCTCGGAGCGACGGGCAAGCGCAGCCATGGTCGCCGCGGTGAAACCACCGAACGTGGAGCGGCCTTGCATCCAGCCTTCGGGGATCGTGATCGAAGCGAGGTCCCCATCCAGGGTCCACGCATCGCGAAGTGAGGCGTCGAGGATCATGCGATTGCGCTCGCGTAGGATGACCCAACCGCCCGGCTCCGCCGGTTTTTTTGAGCGTGTCCGGTAATGTAGGACAGTGTGAGTATGTCGCTGAGGATCGCCAAGCTCCCCAAACCACAACGAGGCCACAACGAGCGGCGCGTCAATCGCTCCGAGCATGCCGCCGATGCGCTCGAGCTGGCGCTGACCAGCGCTGCCTCCCGCGCCAACCTGGATGCAGTCCTGCTCGTCGATGACGCCGGCCTGCTCGTCAGCAACAGCGATACCTCCTTGGACCTCAGCATGCTCGCAGCCGTCACCCCGATCGTGGGTCGTGGCAAGGCGGTGCCGCGCATCAAGCGGGACGGCAAGAAGCGCGAGATGAGCGTCCGCGCACTCGACGTCGATGGCGACATTCTCTATGTCGCGGCGCTCGGTGGTGACAGCTCCAGTCGCCAACGCGAGCTCGCGCGCAGTCTGTCCGCCGCCAAGCGCATCCTCGCCGCCTGATTGATCCGGACCCACCTGTGGGTCCACACTGCTACGGATGGCGTTCCGTTCGTTCGGTTTCTTGGGCGCGTTGGTCTTGGCCCTCGCGTCCTCGCCCGTTGCGGCTGGCAAGTCCAAGTCGCGCCGGGTGCCGAACATGCCGCGCGGTTGGAGCTGGCCGGCCAATCCGGCGATGCTCGAAGCTGGGAAGCAGTGCCTCGAAACGTTGGGCGAGCACGAAGTCGTCTACGAAGGTGGCAGCGCCAAGAAGGTCAACACGCCGATCGTTCTGCCTACGATGGAGCTCGCCGGGATTCGGCTGGAGCCCACGTGGAGGAAAGGGCCGTTCGTGCTGGACTGTCATCTCGCGCTCGCGCTGCATGAGCTGGCGCCTGAGTTGAAGGCGCTCGGCGTTAGCGCGCTGCGCTTCTCGACGATTCACGACCACCGCTACGTCAAGCGCAACGGGCGGAAGACGAACATCCTCAGCCGGCACGCGATCGGTCTGGCGATGGACCTCTTCGAGGTTCGGTTGGACGACGGACGCGTGCTGAAGGTGAAGCGGTCCTACGCCGACGAGGAGGTGCTTCATGCGGTGGAGCGCGTCTTCGCCGAGAGTGAGCGCTTTCGGACTCCGCTGACCCCAGGCAACGATCCGAAGGGGCACGACGACCACTTCCATGTCGAGGCCCGGATGCCGTTGCGCTCGGCGCGGGCCCGATAGCGGCGGCGATTTCGCACAAGCCGTCCGTGCGGGCGCGGCAGCACGTCTGTGATAGCGTCGGAGCATGGATTGTCGTTGGACGCTCGCGTTGTCGTCGCTGGCCTTTGTCAGCTGCACGGAGGCTCGCCAGGAGGATGAGGGAACGCCCCCCATGACCACTGCGAGCGCGTCGGCGGAGGGCACCGCGGGCGATGCTGAATCCTCGACCACGATGATCGAGGACGACGACGACGACGACATCAAGCTCGACGTCGGTGCGGACACCGACAATCCCAACACCGGTGTCGACCCGGACGGTGACGACGAGAGTGGCTGCGACAAGGTCGACTTCCTGTTTGTGATCGACAACTCCGGGTCGATGGGTTCGTTCCAGGACAACCTGGTCTCGAACTTCCCCGGGTTCATCAGCACCATCCAGGACACGCTCGATGAGGCGCAGGACTATCACATCATGGTGGTGGATACGGACCCCGCTCCGCCCGTCAACTGCCCTGCGTTGTGCGAGCAGGCGATGACGGACGGCTGCCTCGACGCGAACGGCGTCTGTCCGCTGCTCAACCCGATGAACCCGTTCTGCAGCATCACCTGCATTCCGATGTCGGAGTGCTTGGCCTACCCCGGAGGCTGTGCCGCTCCGCCGGAGCCGGAGGCGTGCGAGATCATGGGGGCCGGTGTGGTGTATCCAAGGGGAACCGACGCCTCCAACATCGATTGCAACTTCGCCAGCGGCGAGCGCTTCATGGACGCGAGTGAGCCGGACCTGCAGGCGGCCTTCGGTTGTGCCGCCAAGGTGGGCACGGCAGCCAGCGGTGCGTCGGAGCAACCGATGGGGGCGATCGTCGAAGCGGTCACCCCTGGACGTCCCGCGTTCGAATGCAACGGTGACTTCATTCGCGACGACGCCATCCTCGTCGTTACGTTCATCACCGACGAGGACGACGACTCGGGCGATGGATCCGACGGGACCGTCGAGGGGTGGCGTCAGGCGTTGATCGCTGCCAAGAACGGTGACGACCAGGCCATCGTGACACTGGGGCTGTTCGGAGGCTCCGGGTGCGGCGAGGACAGCCTGCGTCTCACCCAGTTCGTCGACAGCTGGGAAGACCACGGCCTGCAGGGCAGCGTGTGCGGCGACTACCAGGGGTTCTTCCAGCAGGCAGTCGATCTGATCGACACCACCTGCGATGAGTTCATCCCGCCCAAGCCTGTCGGTTGATGTCCGAACTCGGGTTCAAGCAGCGCAACCCGGACTTCGAAGCCCGGGTGCGGGGCAGCTTTGCCAAGCAGACCATCATGGATCTGCTCGGCGCTTCGCTAGAACGTGTCGAACTCGGCCGGGTGAGTGTGGTGCTTCCAGCCCGCGCCGACCTGTGTCAGCAAGATGGGTACTTTCATGCTGGAGTCACGACGACCATCGCCGACAGTGCCGCGGGATATGCCGCGCTCTCGTTGTTCGACGCGCAGACCGAGGTACTCAGCACCGAGTTCAAGGTCAACCTGCTGGCACCCGCGATCGGACAGCGGCTGCGCGCGGTCGCGACGGTGTTGAAGCCCGGCCGCACGTTGACGGTGGTCGAAGCGGATGTGTTCGCCGATGCGGGCGACCAGTCGGTCCGGTGCGCGCGGTTCTTGGGCACGATGATCGCCCTGCGCGGATAGGGAGGAATTTCACCACCACACGGTCGGTGCAGCCGGCCGGGGCCGGCGAAACCAGCGCGGGCATCAACGAGGAGACCGCGGCGTGGGCGAGTTTGAGCGCCCACGGTTCCCGAGCGTCGGATGATCGGGGCGTATGGTGGATTGAGGCTGTTCACGTGTTCGGATGGTCCCGAACGAGGACACCCGAGTTGCGGACTTTTCGCGATGAGACAAACTTGCTTGCAGGCTGCGCACAATGGAGGACTCTCGCGAAACGGTCGAGACGGAGATGTCGGAGACCGCGATGCTGTGCCTGGCCCGAGAACGACTTCGGGCAGCGCTGGAGCTCCTGGGCACGCGCGGCGTCGAGGCTGTTCTCGACGAGTCGATCGCTGGTGCGCGGGTGCTGGCCGCGGATGCGAAGAGCTTGCTGTCCGCCCTGCATCGGCATCGGGCTGGCCCCAAGTAGGCCCGCCCGGGTGCTGGGTCCGGTCGGCGAGCGACCTGTCTACTCGTGTCCGAGGCACAATAGGATCGCGTGCGCGCGTAGTTCTTCGAGGCAGCTGGTTTGGACTTCGCTGCAGTCGAGGTACGACAGGCAGTCGGCCCAAGCCACGTAGGTGTCGGCGCACTCTTGGGATATGTCTCCCAAATAGGCAATGTGCTCGATACACCAAGCGGAGGCTTCGGCTACGGTTGCATACCCCGGGTAGCACTCGACGTAGACGGCTCCCCGACGCTCGCACATGGTGGCGTTCCCCGAGGCCGAATCGCTCTCACTTGCCGCTGACCCTCCGGAGGCGTCGCCCGTGCTGGAGGTGCTCCCTGCGCTCGTCGACCCCGTCGCCGGTCCCTGATCGTCGGGCTCGACCTCCGGGTCACAGCCGGGCATCGCGAGAGCAGCTGCCGAGAGCAGGAACGCCAAGCCTTGCAGCCGTTGAGCATCCATCGCGCCAACGTATCAGCGTCCGCGAAGAACCCTCAGGTTTTTGCGGCTAGGGTGCACGTTCGAACGGGTCTGCTTTGATGCGAATGTGTCCCGCCTGCGCCCGGACTCGGCCCAGCCATTGCTGGGTGTGTCGGCCGATGTCGAAGCCGATCGCCTCGGCGGACTGCGTATAGGCAAAGAGCGCGATGTCGGCGATGCCGTACTCGTTGTCTACAAAGAAGGCCCGGTCCGACAGGTGGCTTTCCATTGCGTCGATCGCTTGCTGCCCTCGTTCGAGAAGATCGCGACGTCGTGCCGGGTCGAGACCTTCTCGTTCTCCCCAGTACGTGTGGAACTTGAGCACCGCGACGTAGGGCTCGTGGCTGTACTGCTCGAAGAACATCCAGCGGAGTGTCTCGGCCCTCCCCAGCCGGGTCTTCGCAAGGTAGCGCGTGCCCTCGGCGAGGTAGAACAAGATCGCGTTGGACTCGGGAAGCATCGTCCCGTCGTCGAGCTCGAGCACGGGGATTCGGCCGGCCGGGTTCTTCTCGAGAAACTCGGGCGCCCGGGTTTCGGGGGGCGTGGCCAGGACGTCGAGCGATGTGTGCTCGTGGTGGATGCCGAGTTGGGTCAGCAGCAGTCGAACCTTGTACGCGTTCCCCGAGGGGGCGACGGAGTCGTACAGATGCATGCGGCCGGGCTGGGTGAGGGGTCGTGGTTCCGTGGTCCGTTGGCTCACCATCCGAGCTCGCGCTTGTTCCCGGGCGGGCACGAACACGGCGCCCCGCTGAAGGACGAAGTCTCGCAAGCGCGTCGTGAGATCGTAGTGGGGCGTCCGTGCCCCTTCGTGCCAGCACTGCGGCGGGACGCCGACTCGCGCGGCAAACTCTCGCAGCTCCGAGAGCGTGTCGGCGGTGAGGTGGCAGGTGCGCCTCTTGCCGGCTTTCCACACCTTGAGCTCGTCTACGAAGACCCCCATCGATCGCTTCGTAGCGTCCCGCATCTGCGTCTGCGGCCGCCACAAAAAAGCGACCGCCGAAGCTGGTCGCTTGTGTACCCGGAGGGATTCGAAGCTTCGACGGCCTGTTTCGAAGCCAATGGGGGGACCAAGGCGGTCGTGAGAGACTGCTCTCCTTGGGTGCTGGAAGCCAGTTTGGTGCTAGGAACCCGCGCTGAATCGATCGTGCAGGCGCATCCGGGCGTTTCCCGGCTCGTTGACCAACCCTCGAACGGTGGTCACCACAAGCTCCGGGTCGAACGGCTTCACTATCCAGCCCACAACACCCATCTCCCGGGCTCCCGGTGGGCGGTCATTTTCATGTGCTGTGATCATGAGAACCGGAGGAAGTGGGCGCCCGGCTCCGCGGGCGGCGCTCAGGAACTCAAATCCATTCATACGCGGCATGTTCACATCGCAGAGCACGCACGCGACTTCGCCCGTGAGCTTCTTCAGACCATCCAGACCGTCGACCGCTTCGAGAACCTCGAAGCCGGCACCCACCAGCGCGCGCCTGAGAACAGTGCGGGCCATGAGCGAGTCATCGATCGTCAAGACGACCGGGGCTTTACCGAGGCTCCGCGACATTCCCTGTAGGTTCGGCGCACCTGCACGAAGCTTGAGGGGGCCTCGCCCGTGTTCGGCCAGTGTCTCGTCAGACGCCATCGATCTACATGTGCCAGTTCTTCTGTAATCCGGCGCAACTTAATGGCACGGTGTGTCCGCGATGCAGGACGCAGATACGGTAGAGGTGTCCATGAGCCCGGACGACATACTCGCAGCGGCGCGAAGGCATCTAAAGGTGGCGCTGAAGATGCTCGGCGACAGGGGGCCCGAAACGGTCCTTGATGCGTCCCTTGCAGGGGCGGGGGTGCTTGCCCGTGATGCCAGCGACTTGCTCGAGGAGCTCTGGCGGGAGCGGACTGGGACCGAGACAGGATTGGCAGGGGCGCCAGGGAGTCGCTAACGGCTCCTGCAGTCCGACTGCTCGTTGCCGCAGAGCATCGACATGAGCGTTGCGTCGAGTGGCATCCGGGAGGAGGTGCGACGTACAGCGGTCCCCCCCTCTCGGGGGGGAGGCTGTGGTTCAGTTGTAGGCGGTGTGCACCCGGAAGGATTCGAACCTCCGGCCCTCTGGTTCGAAGCCAGATGCTCTATCCAGCTGAGCTACGAGTGCAGAACGGCGGTCAGGTTGCCCAAGGTCCGGGGATCCGTCAAGTCGGAACGCGCCGTCCATCAGAAGGCGGAGCTGGCGGATCGCGCGAGCCCGTAGGACGCGCGCAGGGGCTGTCCGCCGGTCAGAAGCGGTCTGTCCTTACAGCCGGTGAGCTGGGTTCGAGCGATGGTGCCCAGGGGACGAAGTAGGATGCCGGCTCAGCACGGACCAGGCAGGCACTGCTGTCGCGAGGCCGACCGAGGCACGACAGCGGTGTCGCGAGCGTCGGCGCCCAGGACCACCTCCGCAGTCGGTTTTCCTTGGTACATGGATTGCACCATCCCTGGCGATGCGCTGGCTTACTCTCCCCGTCCGTGTTCTCGCGACCGCAGCCCTCCTCGGCGGCTGCGGCTCGGATTCGACCGCAGCTTCCGCCGGAGGGGGTGGTGAAGGTTCGACAGGGGCAGCGACCGATGGAGGCCCGACCTCGACCTCGACCTCGACCTCGACCTCCCCGGATGCGGACACGGACACGGATGCGGACACAGATGCCGAGGGGGAGAGCAGCTCCTCCAGCGGAGGGGATGACATCGAGCCGCTGGACCACGAGGACTGCGAGGGCTTGCCCTCCGGCGACCAGACGCCGGAGGCGCTCGAGATCGCAGAGGCCATTGAGGTGGAGATCGCGAACCTCGGCCGCGCGGATGACATCGCGCTGCTGGACTTCGGCATCAAGCTGGGCGAGGGCGCGGGAGGGGCCGACATCTTCTGCCTATCGCTCGCCTTGCACGCGGACTGGTTCGTCTCAAAGGAGTCGTTGTGCATCCAAGACATCGATCTCGAGGTGGTTGTTGCGGAGGTCTCAGATGCCCTCGCGAGCGCGCCAAGCATGCCTTCTCTCGCACCGGTTGCCGAGGTGGAGGCCGCGGCCGAAGGGTGCATCGGAGCGTACACGTACACCCCTTGTCGGAGTTCGCTGGGCTTCCTCGATTCGACGTTTGATCCCAGCGTGTTGTCGTTCTCGACCGGCGAAGAGGTTGGGGACTGCACCTACACTTCAACGCGGGTCAACCTCGACACCGCGAGTGCCGAAGTTCTCTCTTGCGAGAGCGACTCCACCGATACCTGCGACACCGAGGGATAGCGTTAGAACGCGCAGCCCGTGGGCTGCGGCTCGGCGGCCTCGATGCTCGCGGCGATCTGCGGGAGCGCTCTGGCCTCCGAGAAACCACCTGAGGCCGTCCCGGTCAGCACCACATCTCCGAATCCGCCGTTGCTCATGTGGGCCCGAACGAAGACCACCTGCTCTGCATCGACGGGTACGGGGCCGCCGGTTCGGGTGAACGGCTGCTCGTCGACGTGGCTGTGCGCGAGAATGCGGCGGTAGAGCAGGGCGCCGTCGGCATCGAGGACCTCCCACCAGTTGGCGTACTGATCGCAGCCGGTATCGGGGCTCGCGAGGGTCACGGCGAAGGTGTACGCGCCTGCGTCTCCGGTTGCGGCGACGGTGGTGACGTTGGCGGTCATACTGCCCTCAGAGGGCGCATCGGAGTCCGCTGGCTGGGCACTGTCATCCGAGTCCCCTGCGCCTGGGCTGGCTGTGGTGGACTCGGAGTTGTTGGCGCTGCACGCAGCGAGCAGGAGCGCTGCCGAAGCACAAAAGCGGATCATACTGAGGAGCTTGCCACGATGTGGTAGCGCTTGCTGCGGCCCGAAACGCTTTCGACCACCCCGCAGCCGACCAGACTCTCCAGGGCCATGCGCGCTTGGTAGTCGCTCAGCCCGGTTTCCCGACGTAGTGCGGCCAATGTTTGCGGGCCGGTCTCTCGCAAGACCGCTTCGACGCGCGAGACTCGGTCATCGCCAGTCGCGACACCGGGGTTGTCGACCCGGGCGGAAAAACGTCCCAGCCGATCCAACGCGTCGGGTACGAGGTCGGACAAGTCAGGCCGAGCGACGAGGTAGATGTACTCCTCGTTGCGCAGGTGGCTGATGTCGCCGACCTTGTTTCCGCTTGGGTTGTAGATCCCGATCTGAGCACCAACGTAGCGCTTGAAGTCTTTGGCGATCACGAAGACGTCGCCGAGCGCCGCCAGGGTTGCTTCGAGTTGCTCGCGACTCTGATAGCCCTCGTTGTTGAAGGAGACCACCAGGAAGGGCGCCCGCAGCTCCTGCATGACCCGCGCAAACGCATCGGCGTGACGCGGCTTCGAGTTGAAGTCGCTCTTGCGCTCGCGACAATCGACACGCTTGCACGCGATGCCGTAGACCTCGGGCTTGTCCCACAGGACCAGGCTTTCCCAGATGTGATAGTTTGAAAGGTAGCTGTGCTGGTTGTACGGCGGGTCCACGTAGGCGATGTGGGTCTGCACCTGTTCGGCAAACTCGAGGGCTTCGCTGCGGTGGGCTCGGCACGCGCCGTGACTGACGCCTGGATGCATGTCCGGCACGCGGAGCTGGATGTCGTTGTACGCCCGCTTGGCCCACTTCTTTACGTAGGCCATCTGCAGGCCACACGTGGAGTCGACGCGATCGGCCGCTTCCATCAGTGAGATCAACACGACGGCGTGCAGCTCGGGCGGGAGGTCCTTCGCGGCGATGGCTTCGCGGATGGCATCGACGCGGGCACCGTTGTGCGGCTGGAAGAACCTCGACCGTTCGCAGAACGTCTCGGTGAAGTAGCCAGGCTCGCCAGGCAAGCGGTTGAACTCGTCGACGAGTTTCGCCGTGTCGTCGTGCCACCGATCGCGATCGGCCTGCACGTAGCAGGTGGCGAGGCAGTGGGCGTAGGCGTTGTGGTCGTTGGCCTCGACGCGCCAGCCCGCGCCCTTGAACGCGTGCCCGACCCGCGAGGTGCCGGAGAACACGTCGCTCACGCTGCTGAGCTCGGGGAACTCACCGAGCAACGCCACGAGCGTGGGCAGCAGCGTCCGCTTGGACCCGAGGTACTTGATCATCCTGCTCTCGGCGTCTTCACGCGGCTCTGAGACGATAACAAACGCCCGGCTTCCAGCGGACGCGACGACGACGCGGGCCGACGTGGGCGGTTCCTGATACGGTCCGCGCTCGATGAGACGTGCTGCGTTGATCTCCGCGATGCTTCTGGGGGCGTGCCGACCCGCCCCGACCCTCGAGCCGCCCCGCGAGCCACCGCCACCGACGGACACCCCGATCGGGTCCGACGCACGCGATGAAGGCCCGAGCTCGGTGTCGACCGCGATGCCTTCGCAGCGTGCCGCGGAGATCCGCGACTCTGCATATGATCCGTCACAGGACCCGCGAAACTCGGGTGGCTGGGTTTTCACCGACGATCGGGATCCCGCGGCCCGCGATGACGCCAAGCGCAAGCCGTTCTCTATCGACGCGCTGTACCAGCTCAAGAGCGTCGGCAACCCTGTCGCGTCACCGGACGGCAGCTGGATCCTGTTTACGGTCACGCGGCACAATCTCGCCAAAGGCAAGTCGAACCGGGACATTCACGTGGTGCGCCGCGACGGCTCCGGTATGCGCCGCCTGACGCGAGATGCCGCGGGCGATGGGTCTCCGGCGTGGCTGCCCGATGGAAAGTCGTTCGTGTTTGTGTCGAGCCGCGAGCACGGTTCACAGCTGTGGCGAATGTCGGTCGAGGGCGGAGAGCCCGAGCAGCTCACCGACTTGTCGACGGGCGTGGGGGATCCGCACGTCTCCCCGGACGGGTCGAAAGTCGCGTTCACCTCGAGCGTGTTTCCTGAACACGGGGCCGACGACAAGGCCAACGCCAAAGCGGTCGAAGCTCGAGCGGACAACCAGATCAAGGCCCACGTCGCCGATGAGTTGCTCTACCGACACTGGACGTCCTACGACGACGGTCGGCGCACGCACATCCTCTCGCTTGACCTCGCCACCGAGAAGGTCATCGACCTGACACCGGGAGATTTCCACAGCCCCTCTCATGGCGCGGGTGCCCACGGATTTGCGTGGTCGCCGGACAGTGCCGAGGTGTGCTTCGTCAGCAATCGCGATGCGCCGTCGAAGCGCAGCTGGACCACGAACAAGGACCTCTTCGTGGTCTCCGCCAAGGGCGGACGCCCGGTCAACATCACCGACGCGAACGAGGCCTACGACGGCGACCCAATCTACTCCCCCGACGGACGCTACATCGCGTTCCGGCGGCAGAACGAGCCCGGTTATGAGGCAGACCGCTTTCGCCTTGCGCTGTACGACCGCAAGAGCGGTGACGTCTCCGTCCTCACCGAGTCGTTCGACAACTGGGTCACCGGCATCGCATGGGCGGACGCAGGAAAGTCCGTGGTGTTTCAGGCGGCGCAGCAGGGACGGACGCCCTTGTTCCGGGTGGGGGTGAGCGGCGGCGACATCAAGAAGCTCTCCTTGCCGGCGGTTCGGGCTTGGAGCGTCGCTGCGGACGGCAGCCTCACGTTCACCTTCACCAGCATTGGGAAGCCGGTCGAGCTGTTTACCGCGGACAAGGACGGCGACGGTGCGCGTCGTCTTACAGGTCTCAACGATGCGGTCGCCCGAGAGTTCGACATTCGGCCCCCCGAAGAGGTCTGGGTTGAGGGCAAGAACGGCCGCAAGATCCACATGTTCGTGGTCAAGCCGCACGGCTTCCGCAAGGGCAAGCGCTATCCGCTGATCCTCAACGTGCACGGCGGCCCCCAGTCGCAGTGGCAGGACTCTCTCCGCGGTGACTGGCAGGTCTACCCCGGGGCTGGCTACGTCGTCGCGTTCCCGAACCCGACGGGCTCGACCGGATATGGCCAAGCGACGACGGTCGGGATCTCCGAAGACTGGGGCGGCAAGGTCTACGAGGATGTGATGGCAGCCGCTGACTTCTTGGAGACGCAGCCCTACGTCGACCCGAAGCGGATGGGCGCGATGGGCTGGTCGTACGGCGGCTACATGATGAACTGGCTGCTCGGGCACACCGATCGCTTCAAGGCGATCGCGTCGATGATGGGCATCTACGAGCTCGAGTCCTTCTACGGAGCCACCGAAGAACTCTGGTTCCCCGAGAAAGACTTCGGCGGCCCGTCGTGGAAAGGCGGCGAGAGCTACACGAAGTTCTCTCCTTCGGCGTTCGCCAAGAACTTCAAGACGCCCACGCTGATCGTGACCGGCGAGCTCGACTACCGGGTGCCGTATACGCAGAGCCTGCAGCTGTTCACAGCGTTGCGGCGACAGGACGTGCCGTCGCGGCTGGTGGTGTTCCCGAACGACGGACACTGGCCCAGTCACGTGCGCTCGATGCCGTTGTACTACGCGTCGCATCTGGACTGGTTCCACCGCTACCTGGGCGGGAAGCCGAGTCCGTATGAGATCGAGGCGCTGGTCGAGGGCACTGCGTTCGCGGACTAGAGCGGCTACCGGTTTGAATCAAGCACGCATGCGACACGGTGTCGTGCTCAGGACCGAAAATCGTGCGCCACGTTCCTCCCTCGTGATGCAACAAGGTCCGTCTGGCGCCACACGTTCGTGGCCTATAAAGAACACCCATGGAAATGCCAAGCATCATGACGCACGCGTCTATCGGCACCAATGACTTCGAGCGAGCGGTCGCTTTCTACGACAAGGTCATGGCGACGATCGGAGCCGAGAAGAAGATGTCGGTCCCCGGCGCGGTCGCGTACGGACGGATGTTTCCAGAGTTCTGGGTCCAGCAGCCCATCGACGGCGGTCCGGCAACTGTCGGAAACGGAACCCACTTCGGGCTCTATGCAGCGACCAAGGATCAAGTCGACGACTTCTTCAAGACAGCGATTGAGGCAGGAGCCACGTCCGAAGGCGAACCCGGCCCGCGCCCTGACTACGGGCCGAGTTACTACGCATGCTTCATACGCGACCTCGATGGCCACAAGGTGGAGGCCGCGTTCATGGACATGTCGGCCCACGCCGGAGATTGATCGCGAACATGCCGATGGGAGATACGGCGGCGGCCCGTGGCGACGTTGAGGTCACCTACGACACGGCGATGGGCGGGGTTGTGGTCTCGTTGCCGCAGTTCATCACGATGGCGGCACTCGAGGGGCTGCAGGAACGACTCGCGTCGCGTGTCGCCGCGGGCGTGCTCGACGGCGCCCGTCGCCTGCTCGTCGACACGAACCAACACGACTTCGAGTCGGTCGCCTGCATCAGAGCGCTTCGTGACGCGCTCGAGGGGGCGGGGATTGGCAATGGTTGCTGGAGGGTCGGCTTCGTGGCACCGGCCGAGCACCGTGCGTCCACGGTCGTCTCGGACCGGGAGGCCTACTTCAACGACGTTGCCGCGGCCCGGGCCTGGCTGTCGAAGCCGCGCTGAGGGGACTCTCCGCCCATGGGGCGTGACCACCGTTGGCTGCGGAGCTGCTACCCCGTCTGCTGGCGGATCCGTGGAGCAAGCGCCCACCTTGAGTTCTACCTACGTATCCGGAGAAGACCCCGACCGCGATACACTCCGGGTGTGGTGCACTTGCCCATCCTCGACCCCGTGCCCGCCGAGGCAGCGGAGCTCGTGGAGATCCAGTTGGGGCACATGTGCAACAACCGCTGCGTCTTCTGCAGCAGTGGCCAGGCCACCGAGATGGGCCAAGCACTCCCGATGGACCTGGCCCCTGTTCTGGGAGCCCTCGAGCGGGCGAAGAAGCAGCGAGCTCGCAAGGTGACGTTCCTTGGCGGCGAGCCGACCCTGCAGCGAGCGTTTCTCCCCGCCCTTCAGCGTGCCACCGACCTGGGCTTTGAGGAGATCGAGATCTTCACCAACGGTGTGAAAGCCGCACGGCGGAGTTTCGTCGACGAGGTCGCGGCGATCGGCCCGTTCTCGTGGCGGTTCTCGATTCAGGGCGGAAACCTCCAGGCGCACGACGAGGCCGTGGTGAAGCCGGGTGCGTTCCTTCGGATCTGTCGGGCGATGGACAATGTGCGGGAGCACGGGCATCGCATCACCGCCAACGCCTGCATCAACGAGCTTAGCTACCGGTCGTTGCCCGACTACGTTGGGCTCGTGCAGCGACACGGAATCGAGCAGCTGCACATCGACGTATTGCGGCCGTCATCGGCCGGACAACGCACCGACGAATACCTCGGCGAGGTGATGCCGCGGCACCTCGACATGGCGCCGTACTTCGACGAGATGCTGACCGCGTTTGAGGCGTGGGACCCGTCGTTCGATGTGAACGTGGGCAACTTCCCATACTGCCTCCTGCCGAAGTGGTCCCACCGGATCCACCACGGCGGCATGGACACGCTCACGCTCGCGGCGGACCTCGACAATGACCTCACCGAGAAGGACAAGTACGAGGCACAGCACAGCGACAAACTGCACGGGCCTCGGTGCCGCGCGTGCGCATTTGAGCGCCAGTGCTCAGGGGTGTTCGATGCGTACGTTCGCATTCACGGCACCGATGAACTCCGCCCGGTCACCGCGGCCGCGTGGGCCGCACTCGATGCTTCGGGCGAGCGCTTGGTGTTGGTCGAAGGGGCGCGGTCTGTCGCCGCGGCGCTGGGCGTGGGCCCGGAGGCGATGCGAGTGGACGAGCCGGGGCTGTCTTTTGATGACCGCGGCGTTCGAGTCATGGTCGCACCCCGCGGTCGGGCGGGTCTTGCGGTGGGTCGGGCGGGGACCCTGGACCTGGTCATCGGCGTGGTGGGCACGCTTGGTCAGCAAGATGCCGAGGCTTGGGTCGACCAGGCGCGAGCTCAGGTTCCGTTGGATGTTGCGCCTCGAGCCGTTTGGATCGCCGCCCTGATGGGGACCGATCACGTTGCGCGGGGTCGAGCTGCGATCGCGAAACTCGTCGGCCGAGCGCGTTCAGGAGTCCGTCATGAGCCGAATCCCACGTGGCCCGGAGTGCGGGTGGTCGGCACGGCCGGCGTGGAAGAGAGCGTGTCCATCGCATGGCCGGGCGCACCCGAACTCCTGGTGTTCGACGGTGCCGCGCCGAGCGTTCGAGGGTGAATCGCAGGCGCGGAGGTCCCAGTTCTCTTCGCTACGTGCTCGTCGGTGCAATCTTGCGTCAGGTGATTTCAGGGACGACGGCGGTACGGCGTTCACCGCCGACAGATTTTTCGCCAAGCCTGTGTTGCTCGAGCGCCCCGAATCGTGCCGCTCCGATGCGCGTGGGGCCCGAGGACGTGGCGAACGCGGTCTGATAGCGTATGGACATGGGTCCGCGACTGAGGGTTTTCTGGGTCCTTCGGGTGACCGCGTGCACGCCTGCTCAACCGAAACGGTGCCGAAGAGCGAGGCCAAGGCGAGCGAGGTCGCGGAACTGCCAGTGCCTTCGGGGAGTGGTGGCGCCGCCGCGGAAATCGTCCCGCCGGCTTTAGAACCTGAGCCGAAGTTGGCCGAGTTGCCCGTCGGGGACCCACCCGACCGGACGCTTGAAGGACTTCCAAGTCCCATCGAGCCGGAGCCGGCCGACCCTGCAGCAGAGCCCCCAGAGCCGGCCGAGGTCCCGATCAGGGAGCCGACTCGCACGCCGAAGACGGTTGCTTGGAAGACGGTCGCGAGCACGGAGGAGCCCGTGTCGATGGTCTCCCTCACACGCGGAGTTCTCGGGCATGGCAAGAGCGGCTACTACGACGTGGACGCCAATGGGGCGTTTGTCTTGCGCACCGAGAGCAACACCCCGGATGGAACGATCCTCGGACGGTGGCCCAGCAATGCGTGGGTCATCGAGGAGCGCATCAAGACCGTATCCGTTCGACGAACCGCGTCGTGACACAGATAGTCGCCCGGGCTATGCCCGATCGAGTTGGTCGTCGTAGGCACCGAGGGAGAGCTGACGGAAGACGTCGGCAGCGAGGAGCTGCTGAGC
>Ga0316204_10001103_pt1 | contig 79532 bp, 80 predicted proteins | sample 6monrhotite_MG_2_FD_205661 | JGI IMG/M metagenome (GOLD analysis project Ga0316204, IMG submission 205661) | Microbial mat bacterial communities from mineral coupon in-situ incubated in ocean water Damariscotta River, Maine, United States -... | ecosystem: Environmental > Aquatic > Marine >... | reverse complement strand
GCTTAACTGCACAGCTTTGGACTTAAATTCCTCGCTATATTTCCAGGTTTTCCTTGGTTGATTGCTCTTGGGCATCAGACACCTCCTTGATAGGTTTTGATGTCCGTTTTATCGGGGGAAGATCAAGTCCCTTTCGAATTTTTGGTTAGGCATCATGGTTTAAACCCCACTTGTGACCGCATGACTGGCATTTACGTTGCTCTTTATCCCAAGGGATTGGTATTTGAAACAGGTGCACTACCAGAAAGGATAACTTCCACAAAAGTGTGTGTGAACTTATGTTGATGCTTTTGCAAGAAGGACATCTTTCTAACATTTCTAAATATGTCGCTTCTAACTCAGCATCGCTTGTCAGAATTTCTTTTGCTAATTCTGCGAATTGTGCAGGAACCTGCAAGCGAATTCCTCCAATAGCATTGGTTATTAACCAGTCTACAGAAGCATGGTTTATACCTTGAAGAACAACGGGGATACCTTCAGATTCGACAAGACTTGAAGCAATCTGTGCCTCAATAGGGTGATAATACCTTTTAATTTCATATGTGCCTAACGTTGCCATAAGGGGCGCGGAGCTGCGTCGCAGCGTAGCGTCCCAGAGAGCGAAGCGAACGACTTGATGGCTTTGTTATGCCATTTAATCATCAAAGCCCCACTCTATTGGTGTGTTGTTTTTAATGCGGACTCTCCAGGTAGCGCCCTCATCAAATACAGGATTGTAGGTAAAAGCATATTCCTGTGGCGTTTCTTCATGTTCGAATATTTCAATTCCATATGGTATAAAACTTTCAATTGTAATTGAATGTTTGTATGTATCCAGTACAAAATTGCTAGTTTCATCTATTAGATAGTTTAGTGCTTGTTTATTTAATTCATTTATATTGTTTTTTGCTTCAATCAGTAACTTGCATGATGAACTCTGGGGAATGTCAGTATACTCCTTGGGACTAATGCACATTTCTGCATCGCTACTTAATTCAATAAGTGGTGCTACCCAACATTCAGAATCATCTGACCAGTTAAAAGTTATAGTATTATCGTAGATATATGGATCAGTGGGTTCTTCAAGTTTTTTCTTTTTACTAAATAATTTACTGAACATAGTCCTTTCCTTGGTAGGCATAACGTTGAAGCTGTGCGGCGCAAACGAAGCGCAGCGTAGTGTGCGTCCGAACAAGCGACTTGTTATGTGTTTGTGCTTGCATAGCTAACCATTTTTTCTTTTTCCTTTTCAGAGATATTTACCCAGCGTGTTTTTGGCGTAGTGACTAAAGCAACACCAAGCTCTGATTTAGCACAATGAACTATATTTTCAAACCACTGAGAATGTGACCACTCTCTTGGGACTGGTGAAGCAAAAGACTGCTTTTCTTTATCCCAATATACTCCCGTCGCCATTCTATAAATGTATTGATATAGATCTTCACCTATTCTTTCGCCTATAACTGGCGAGACTAGTAAATTATTATTCTCTGATACTTCTACTTTTATTATTTCTACTTCATTCATGATGAATGGTCTTAAGACACATAACGTTCGCAGTGAGCGGAAGGCCGTAGCCGCGTGAGGCTTGTGCTAGTAAAGCACAAACGAAACGTTGCGGAGGCCTGTCCGATTCTACTGCTGTTGTTAGGCATTTTTCTTAAATTCCTGTGTATCAGATTTTGGCCAGTTTTCAGGAAAACGTACCCACTCGTGCTTTGATCTATTCCACGCTGCCGCAACTGGCTCAGGAAACTGGGGATCTTCAAAACATCCAACAGCTACCCCAACAGCATTTGGCATAAACTCAGCCTCCCAGTGAACGGTAGAACCACAATTAGAACAAAATGACCGTTTGAGCTTTCTCCCTTCATCGCTCGTGTCGACAAACAACTTGGGATCTCCCATTTTTGTTACTATTTGATCGTTTCCAAAATATGCACCAACACTAAATACTGAACCTGTTCTTTTTTGGCAATTTAAACAATTGCACGTGACTACCATTTTTGGTTCACCAGAAAGTTCTATTTGTACATTCCCACATGAGCACTTTGCTTTTCTGTTCATTCTTCCCTCTTAACTAAAATTTTTGACGGAACGAGTAATGCCTAACATAATGTATGCACCAAATACGGTGCATACATTGATCTGAAATATATTTTGAATTTCATAGGCTGAATTTTTTCTCCATATAGATAGATAACTTATGCTAATATAGAGCGCATGATTATAAATGGCAAACACACATATGAGTGATAAGCCTAAATTGCTTGAGCAGGTTCGAATCGTGATTCGTCGTCGGCATTATAGTATTCGAACGGAAGGGGCTTATACAAGCTGGATTAAGCGTTTAGTTCCGGGGACATAGTACTTAATTTCTCTAATTTATCTTTGGCCCAGGTTTCTTTGGGCCTAATTCGCGACCAGCAACCGATGACATCTCCATTACAAAATCCTCCCCACCGAGTGGTCGCCCTGAGGATCGATATCAAATGCCTCTTTCCGACCGCCCGGTCATGGCCGAAAGAAGACGTTAGAGCAGACGGCTTTTAGTCGCTATACCCATATCATAAACAGGCCAACTTAATTGATAAAATATCGATTATTTATTATAAAACCATTGGATGAGATGTGTTTAGACATTTATCTTTCATAAAATAGGCTTAAAAGGCGTTATTTTTGATAGGTAAATGTAACTTTATCTATTTGAATAAATCGGACGCTGGATAACTATTGTAAGAGTTATATGACCTTTGAAAATTTAGTCTCGCTTTCTTTGTTCCGTAGGTGCTCATCGAATGCCATGGCAATATTACGGATAAGTAAACGTCCTGCTGTTAGCACTTCCATGCCATCATCATTTAATGATATCAATTGATCCTCTTGCATGACTTGCAGGTCAGCCAAAGCATCAGCAAAGTGCTCTTTGAAGTTGATAGCATATTCATTTTCAAATGTCTTATAATCCAATGAGAAATCACACATTAAACGCATGATAACATGGCGGCGAAGATGATCTTCTTGGGTCAGTTGATAACCACGGAACACAGAAAAATGATTGCCCTGAATATCAGATTCATAATCATCCATTTCTTTGGCATTTTGGAAGAAGTTTCTACCTACATAACCAATGGATGTGAGCCCTAAACCAATTAAATCACAATCAGCATGCGTGGAATAGCCTTGGAAATTACGATACAAATGGCCTTCACGTTGGGCAATAGCCATTTCATCATCAGGCTTGGCAAAGTGATCCATGCCAACAAATACATAGCCCGCATCGAGTAGTTTACCAATGCTATGCTCTAAAATATCAAGTTTTACCTGTGGTGCTGGAATGGCAGCCTCATCAATACGGCGCTGTGGCATAAACATCTTAGGCAAATGGGCATAATTGAATAAAGCAATCCGATCCGGTGAGAATTCAATAATGGTATCGAGTGTTTGGTTGAATGTTTCGACTGTTTGATGTGGCAAGCCATACATCAAATCAATATTCATGGAGGTGAAACCATTGTTGCGTGCATCATTGAGTACACGCAAAGTTTCTTCTTTGCTCTGGATACGATTCACTGCTTTTTGTACAATCGGATCAAAATCTTGAACGCCCATGCTCATGCGATTAAAGCCACATTCACGCAATACTTTGACAGTGCTTTCACTGCATTCGCGCGGATCCATTTCAATGCCGTATTCGCCTTGCTCATCGGGAACAAAGTGAAAGCGCTTGTGTAAATGATCGGTAAGTTGGCGCATTTGAACATCATTTAAAAAGGTAGGGGTTCCGCCACCAAAGTGCAGCTGGGTAACAGGGCGTTTGGTTTCGCCCATAGCATCAGCAACCATATCAATTTCTTTGATAAGCAATTCAAGGTATGGATGCGCACGGTCATATTTTTTGGTAACAATTTTATTGCAACCGCAGTAATAACATATCGTATTACAAAAAGGGATATGAATATATAAAGATAGAGGGCTGGCCGAACGAGCAACATCTTTTAGGGTTTTCTCATAGACATCGGCATTAATGGCTGTGTGAAACATAGGAGCCGTCGGATAGGAGGTATAACGTGGCCCGGCCTTGTCATATTTGGTGATCATTTTGATGTTGAAAAGGTTAGATGTGGATTCAGTTGCAGTCATGGGTGCGAAGCGTCTGCTTCATGCTATGAAAAATCAAATGAAAACAAGTAGTTGAGTGTTTTTATCAGGTATTTTAAGGTTGTTTTAAATGGTTTTCAAGCCACTTTTTTGCAGATTCTTTATCATGAAACAGACCATCAAGTTGTGCTTCATAGGCTTCTTTAATGCAAACTCCCATGCCTTTTCCTGCAAGCATCCCCATAGCCATAAGCATTTGACCATCGACGATGGCAGCTGTTTTTTCTTTTTGGTTGGAGAGAGTTTGTGCTTTTTTAAGCCAATTGAGAGCAGGGCGACAGCTAGGTGATGGTTTGCGTCCTGATGCATCGGCTTCAACCAACATCTCCCATAATTCGATGCTTGCAGGCTCTAATCTGTGGGCAAGCCTTCGAACTGCACGGGAGCTCGGCTCACCGCACAAATGGGTAATATGATCATGCACCAAGGGGTGCACATATTGTGCGATATGTTTGGGGGCAGCGATGTTTTTTAAAAATGCTGATGTTGGCTCAAAGCCAGCCTCGCTATGATTGGGAGAACGAATATTACCTTGTTCATCGGTAAAGGTCGTACCGGGTTTGCCAAGATCATGGCACAGCGCTGCAAACACGAGGTGTTCACGGGTCTCTTTGTTTAACGACTCACGCTTGCTGATTAACGCGGCTTGATCGCAAACTTGTAAAGTATGAAGCCAAGTGTCTCCTTCAGGGTGCCAGCGTGGATCTTGAGGGCATGTGGTTAATGCTTGTAATTCAGGGTAAAGCACAGACAAAGCCCCGCTATCTTTAAGAGCTTGAAGCCCAAAAGATGGAGAGTGTGCATGTGCCCATTTCTGCCACTCGCACCAAATCCGTGATGTAGGAAGGCTTATCAGTTCGGGTAATAATTTAATGCATAATTTAGCCGTTTCATTTGCTAAAGTGAGCTTGAAGCGGGCTGCAAACTGCATGGCACGTAATACACGCAAAGGATCTTCGGAAAAGGCAGGAGAGACATGGCGTAATATGCCTTGTTGTAAGTCTTGTTGGCCTCGGTGGAAATCTAAAATCTCCCCGTTGAGCGGGTCAAACATCATGGCATTGATGGTGAAATCACGGCGTGACGATGCTGCTTTTGGGTTTAGTCGGGGGTTACTTTCAATAGCAAAACCACGGTGTCCTTGCGCAGTCTTTGTTTCCGTTCGTGGTAAAGCTAAATCAATCTCGTGACCCTTGAGCCACAATTTAATAACACCAAAATGTTTGCCTACCTCTTCTGTATGCCCCAATGATTGTGCTAAATGTAAGAGTTTATCCGCATCTAAGTCGTAAATTTCAAGGTCAATGTCTTTGCTGGTTTGTTGCAGATACAAATCCCGCACACTGCCACCCACGAGCCATGCTTTGCCTCCGTGATCTGCAATAGCTTGGCATACTTCCTGCGTGATGGCGGGTATGTTTTTGCGCCATTGTGGCTTTTGCATGGTTGTTTGTATCATGCCGCCATTTCATATTCGACAACTAACAAAAGCAAGCTTATGCTAGCATCTGGCTTGTAGCTGATTAACTAGGGGGGCTTATGCGTTGGGCAAGTGGTATTCATCGGGCGAAGTACTTTAAGAGAAAAAAACTTACTGTTGTTGGTTCTGGAAATGTAGGGGCAACAGCTGCATTTTTGGCAGCGCAACGGGAGCTGGGTGACGTAGTATTGTTAGATGTGGCGGATGGCATACCACAAGGCAAGGCTTTGGATATGTATGAGGCATCGCCAATTTTAGGTTATGATGCACAGGTTACAGGCACGCAAGATTATCAGGATACGACTGAATCAGATTTGGTGATTATCACTGCAGGTATTGCTAGAAAACCTGGCATGTCGCGCGATGATTTATTGGCGACCAATGTGAAAATTGTGGCAGATGTGACGCGCAAAATTGTGGCCTATTCACCAGAGTGTGTCATTTTGGTGGTTACGAACCCTTTGGATGCAATGGTTTACACTGCCAAGCAAGTCTCAGGTTTTCCGCGCGAGCGTGTGCTGGGCATGGCAGGTGTACTTGATTCGGCTCGTATGCGCTCGTTTATTGCTGAAAAATTAAAAGTATCTATCGCAGATGTGTCAGCATTTGTACTAGGTGGGCATGGAGATACCATGGTTCCGCTGCCGCGCTATGCGACGGTGGCAGGTATTTCGATTACCGAGATGATGTCAAAAGATGATATTACTGCAATTTGTGAGCGCACCGCACAAGGTGGTGCAGAAATTGTGCAACTGCTGAAAACAGGGTCTGCCTTTTATGCACCTGGAGCGGCTGTAGTGGAAATGGCCGAGGCTATTTTGAAAGATAAAGGGCGCGTATTGCCATGTGCTGCTTATCTGGATAGTGAGTATGGCGTGGATGGCTATTACATGGGCGTGCCATGTCGCTTGGGTGGTGGTGGACTGCAATCGGTGGTTGAATTGGATTTAACTAGGGATGAAAAGGCAGCCATGAATACATCTTTGAATGCGGTAAAAGAATTAGTGAAACAAGTGGATGGTTTGGGGGTGTTCTAGTTGTAAGCGGTGCATGTGCTGCGATGTTGGACGCACTATGAATAAAGAAAAAGTGTTGCTGGTAGAGAGAATCGTAAAACTAATTCAAACAAACCTCATATTATTGGAAAATATATTAAGCAGTAACTTGGAGGGGAAACTATGGCACCGTTTGTAGGGACATTTGACGAATTTATAAAATATATAAGCCCAAGAGCTAGAAACGTAGTTAATGGCTTGGGAGTTTTTTAAACAATGAATATCCATGAATATCAGGCAAAAGAAATCCTGAAGTCTTTTGGTATAGCTGTGCCACAAGGGAAGTTGGCATTGACTGCAGACGAAGCAGTTTCTGGTGCGGAAGCATTGGGTGGTAATATTTGGGTGACCAAAGCGCAAATCCATGCGGGTGGTCGTGGTAAAGCTGGCGGCGTGCGTGTTTGTAAGTCGCTGGATGAGGTTAAAAATGCCGCAGATGCTTTGCTTGGTAGCGTGTTGGTGACCAAACAGACAGGCGAAGCAGGTAAAGAAGTTGGTAAGGTGTATGTCGAAGAGGGTCTGGATATTGCCCGCGAATTTTACCTTTCTTTGTTGGTGGATAGGGAAGCGGAGTGTGTATCGTTTGTGGTCAGCCCCGCCGGTGGTATGGATATTGAAGAGGTTGCAGCGAGCCAACCTGAAAAAATCACCACATTTCCCATTCGGGACATCAACACATGCGATACAGCCAAAATGGCAGCTTTTTTGGATTTAAATGGAGATGCTGTGAAGCAGTTTGATGGCTTGGTGCGTCAACTGTATCAAATGTTCGTTGAACAAGATGCTGCAATGCTCGAATTAAACCCATTGATATTGACAGGTTCGGGTGATTTGGTGGCATTGGATGCCAAATTTGTGGCAGATGATAATGCTTTGTATCGTCAGGAAAGCATTGTGGCGATGCGCGATTTAAGCGAGGAAGACCCACGTGAAATTGAGGCTGCGCAATATGGCCTTAACTATATTCAATTGGATGGCAATATTGGATGTATGGTCAATGGTGCTGGGCTTGCGATGGCAACGATGGATATGATTCATATGAAAGGTGAAGAGCCTGCGAACTTCCTTGATGTGGGTGGAGGCGTGACGGTTCTTGCTGTGACAGAAGCGTTTAAACTATTGTTTTCAGATGCTCATGTGAAAGCTGTATTGGTGAATATTTTTGGTGGTATTGTGCGCTGTGATATTATTGCACAGGGTTTATTGGAAGCAATCAAGACCCACCCAATGAAGGTGCCTGTGGTAATGCGTTTGGTGGGAACCAATGAAGCAGAAGGTCAGAAACTGGTAAAAGATGCGGGTTTGGATGTTTACTGGGCTGGTGATTTAGATGAGGCGGCGAGTATTGCTGTGAAGGTGATTGCATCATGATAATTTTTCAGAATAGAAAAAATGCACGGTCTTGCCTCCCGAAGGCTAGCGTACAAGGATGTACGATATGAGTGTTTTATTGAATAAAAATACACGTGTGATTTGCCAAGGTTTTACAGGTAAACAAGGCACATTTCATTCTGAACAAATGCTGGCTTATGGTACGAATTTTGTGGGTGGTGTAACACCCAAAAAGGGTGGGCAAACGCATTTGGATAAACCTGTATTTGATTCGGTTGCCGATGCTGTAAAAGAAGAGGGTGCGGAAGCGACAGTAATTTTTGTGCCACCTCGTTTTGCAGCAGATGCCATTGTAGAGGCTGCTGATGCAGGACTATCATTGATTGTATGCATCACAGAAGGCATTCCAGTGCTTGATATGCTTAGGGTCAAAGAGAAACTGAAAGGTAATGATGCAGTACTGATTGGCCCGAATTGCCCAGGTATTATTACACCGGGTGAAGCAAAAATTGGTATCATGCCAGCACATATTCATAAACCTGGACGTGTGGGAGTGATTTCACGCTCTGGTACACTGACTTATGAAGCAGTGGATCAGCTCACACGTACGGGACTGGGGCAAAGTACCTGCATCGGCATGGGTGGCGATCCCATTCACGGTATGGACTTTATTGATGCTTTGAAACTTTTTGAAGCCGATGATCAAACTGAAGGCGTGGTAATGATTGGTGAGATTGGTGGCTCAGATGAAGAGAATGCAGCTGAATGTATCAAGGAACATATTTCTAAACCTGTGACTGCTTTTATTGCTGGAGCAACTGCGCCAAAAGGTAAACGTATGGGGCATGCTGGCGCGATTATTTCCGGTGGCAAAGGTACGGCTGAGGTGAAATATGCAGCTTTGGCAGATGCGGGTGTGGCAGTAGAGCATAACCCTACTTTATTAGCTCAGCGTATGCTGGAAATGTTAGCTTGAAGCATTGAAGGATGAATAATCGTAGACGGTTTATTCGCCACCCTGTGGATGTGCCTATTCAGATTCAGGCACAGTCAGATAGTGTTTTAGATCATATTTCTATGGCGGATATTGGTGAAGGTGGTATCGCTTTTTGTAGCAACGTGTTATTTCAAAATGGCAGTGTATTGAGTGTGAAGATATCGCATGTTCAACCACCCTTTGAAGCATTATGTGTGGTTTGCTGGCAACGCGAAAAAGGTAATGCATTTGAAGTGGGTGTTCGTTTTCTTGATGAAGATAATCAATTTCGGGCGCGGATGGTTCAGCAGGTTTGTCATATTGAAGATTACCGCAGAAAGGCTATAGAAGAAGGGCGGCCCTTATCTTCGGAGGAGGCTGCCGTTGAATGGATTGGTAAATTTGCGGAAAATTTTGGCGGACGTTGAGTGATGGGCATAAAAAAAGGAGTCAAAGACTCCCTTTTAATCGAACATATATAAGCTTATTTTTCGTCAATCCAGCCTTCTAACGTGGCAATAATCATTTTGGCTTGCTTGGCATTGGTGATATTAAATTTAGAGCGCGGTGTATATTTACCATCGCGTTTTTGATAACGGCGAATAATATATTTATCTTCACTGTACGCTTGGTCGGCTTTTATCCATGTTAGGTAACGAAAAATGATGGTTGTCCATGCACCTTTGCTAAGAATGACTTTATCCAATTGCTTGGTGGTTAAAATACCACCTTCTTCATAATCTACGGTTAGTTCGTCAGGTGTTGTCATTGAAAGTCCTTGATGATGGGCATGTTTACTGGTGCGGCAGCTTAACGGCAAAGCCTAGCGTGTAAATACCAGTTGCTTAGAATCTGAGAGTTCTGGATTGTATTGATAACCATCACTGTCAAAATCGCGTAGTGCATCCAGCTTGTTGATTTGGTGCTGAATGATGTAGCGACTCATCAACCCTCGCGCACGTTTGGCATAAATACCAATTACTTTGTATTGGCCATTTTTGTGCTCTTTAAATACAGGTGTAATAATATCAGCATTCAGTTTGGCAGGCCGAATGGATTTAAAATATTCTTGGGATGCAAGGTTAATTAAAAGATTATCACCTTGCTCTTCTAATGCTGTATTGAGCTGTTCGGTAATCATATCACCCCAAAATGTGTATAAATCTTTACCGCGCACATTGTTAAATTTTGTCCCCATTTCCAACCGATAGGCTTGCATTAAATCAAATGGGCGTAAAAGACCATACAGCCCCGACAAAATACGCAAGTGAGCTTGGGTAAATTTGGCATCATTTTCACTAAAACTATCAGCATCCATACCCTGATACACATCACCACGAAATGCCCATAAGGCTTGCTTGGCATTGTCGCTATTAAATGGTGTGTGCCATGTTTGATAACGCGACACATTTAAATCAGCAAGCTTCATGGAGAGTTTCATAAGCTCGGCAATATCGAAGCTGTCTTTTTCACGCAAAGCATCGATGAGTATGTGAGATTGCTCTAATAATTCAGGCTGACTATGGGTGGAAAAGGGAGCTTTTGTGTCCATATCAAGTTTTTTGGCCGGGGAAATGACAATTAACATGCAGCTATGCTGCGTATCTTGATTTGTAGGTGCAAGGATGAAATATTTAAGCTGTTAAAGTTTAATGCTCGGGTTTGTCAGTGCGAATATGAATATCTGAGCGTAATAATATACCCGAAAGGCGTTGCTCGTCGTTTACAATGGGGATGTGGTCAATGTTATTTTCTGCAAAAATTGAAACGGCCTCACTTACAGACATGCTTTCTGATAGTGTGATGACAGATGATGTCATGAGTTGCCCTACAGCTTCAGGTTTAGTTGAGCTTAGTTCACCCGTACGCCGAGTCATTTCTTTTATACGTTTTTCGATTGTTTCGCCAGGATATTTGGAGGCCTCTTTTTTAAAGTCAGTGACAGTAATGATGCCTATGACTTTTTGAGCCCTATTGATGACAGGAATGCCCTTTAGCCCATGTCGCTGCATAAGTGCCCAAGTTGTGTCTAAATAATCGCCAAATTCAACTGAAATAAGGTGAGTTCGCATCATGTCACTGCAAGTCATTGAGCCTAATTGGCGTTTATGGGAAAAAATATTGGCGTGTGCATAAATTTGGTTTAAATCTTCAATAGAAACATCAATATAGGTATGCATTTCATGCAAAGCACTGCTTAAATCATCTTTTGAAAAGAGTGCGTTATTCGCTGTGTCAGTTTCTTCATGGATATCATGGTAAAAAACATAAGGGGTTTTCTCTTTATGGCGGGCAACTAAACTGCGAGTCAGTGTGACGGCTAACCCAAGAATGGTTACATTTAAAGCCACAGGTATGAGTAGATAGAGATAGCCCAAAGCATGAATTTGCTCGCCGCCAATAACAGCGACCAATGCGGCAGCACCCCCAGGTGGATGTAAACAATTTAATTGATGCATGGCAAATATAGCGAGGCCGACAGCCAATCCGCTGGCTAAAAATAGGTTTGGAACCCATTGTGCACAAGTGACACCTACAGCCGCAGATATGAGGTGACCACCAACAAAAGCCCAAGGGTGGGTTAGTGGGCTATGTGGTGCAGCATAGAGCAATACAGCGGCAGCACCCATAGATGCAACAACAAAAGGCAGTCCTGCGCTACCCACAAAAAAATGGCTCACCCATGCAAGCAAAGTAATGCCAACAATGGCACTCAATGATGATACGACTATCTCATATTGTGATTGCCGTGGTAAGGCACCATTTAAAAAAGACTGTTTTAATGTTGCTATAAGATGCATGAGGTGAGCGTATACGAAAGTAAATTTTAAATAAAGACGCATTCATAGCATTGCAATATTTATCATATGATAGGAGTCTACGATGACTCTAAAGGTGAGGGGCTAAGAAGATCATGGGTGACATAAAAATAGAGGTAACCTCGATAGATTTGTTGTATATGAAACGTGCGATTGCCCTCGCAAAAAAAGGAGTTGGCTGTACGCACCCCAACCCACGTGTCGGTGCAGTGGTTGTTCGTGATGGCAAGATTGTTGGGGAAGGCTGGCATCATAAGGCGGGTGAAGCTCATGCCGAAGTGAATGCACTGAGAGTTGCCTGTGAGAAAGCCAAGGGTGCTTGTATTTATGTCAGTTTGGAGCCTTGTGCTGGGCATGGTCGGACAGCGCCTTGTACAGAAGCTATATTAAAGGCGGGCATTGCACGTGTGGTATTTGCATCGGCTGATCCGAATCCAGATATGGCTGGTGGCTCAGGGCTGTTGAGTGATCAAGAGGTTGAGGTCTTGGGTGGTGTGATGGTTGATGAAGCGGATGCGTTGAATGTGGCATTCTTTCATTATGTAAGAACAGGCATGCCATATGTGATTGCCAAGGCTGCTATCTCACTGGATGGTAAGTTGGCAACACGCAAGCATGATTCACAATGGATTACAGGCGAAAAAGCACGCAAACATGCGCATCAAATACGAGCCATGAGTGATGCAATCGTGGTGGGTGCTGGTACGTTAAAAGATGATAACCCATCACTAACGGTGCGTGATGCACGCCTGAAAGGAGAACATCCTTTAAGGGTCGTGATTGCTAGACAGCCGCCGCTTTTTTTCTCTGAATGTAAGTTATTAGACAATGAAGTCCGATCTCGTATGTATGTCTATGCCAATAATGATCATACAGCACTGTGGCAGGAGGCTGGTATGGAAGTGGTGGAGGTGAGTGGTTTACAGGCAGCATTGAAACATTTGGCAGAAGATGGTTTTTTGCAAGTGATGTTGGAAGGCGGAGGGCAATTACATGCCGCTTTTTTGGAGAATCAATACGCCAACGAATTATTGCTCTATCAAGCGCCTTTATTAATTGGTGGTACGGAATCCGTGAATCTTTGGCATGGGCTTGGTGTCTCTCATATGGATGATGCCGTTCGTTTACAGGGCGTTCAAAAACGCAATTTAGGTGATGATATGATGATTCGTGGAAAACTTGCTTACCCTGAAAATATGTAATGCTTGATATACGTCATCTGCCGCTTTTTGTGCCAGCTCTGGCATGGGTATTGGGCTTGGCAGCAGCACGAATGGATGGGGTACCATGGCAGCTTGATTTGTTATTGTTGGGTGTTTTATGTGTGAGTTGGGCGGTGCATTGGCATCGCCTTTTTTGTTTGTGGGGGATATTAGGATTGCTTTGGGGTGGTGTCTGGCTGCTCAATGATGCTAGGCAAATCATGTATGATGCTAGTTGGGTTGGGCAAGAGGTGGTGTTGCAGGCAGATGTTGAGTCGTTGCGCATAAGTCCAGCTTCTACGCGTTTGCGATTGATACATGTTCAACGTGAAGATGGCGAAGTATTGGCTGGCAAAATTGATGTGTATGTATGGCATGCGAAACTGTTGCCAGAGGTTGGGCAAGCTGTTCGTTTAACTGCAAAACTTCGGGCACCCACGAACAGGGAAAATCCAGGTGGTTTTGACTATAAGGGTTACTGTTTTGATAGGCATATTGCTTTGACGGGTGGTGTGCGGGGTCAGATTGATATTCTGGATTCGGACATTGGTATGTTGAATCACTGGCGTGCCCATATTCAAGCTGTGTTACCCACCGATGCTGCACAGCGCGGAGTATTGCAGGCTTTGCTTCTCGCGAAACGTGATGATATTCCCATTCAAATCCAAGAAGCTTTTGCCGCAACAGGTGCAGCACATTTATTAGCTATCTCAGGGTTACATGTGGGCATGGTGGCGGCTTGGGGTGGGTTATTGTGTTGGTGGCTTTTGACACGTCGTGAAGCTTGGATTGTGCGTTTTCCTGTGCGACATTGCAGTTTGGTAGTGGGGCTTCTGTGTGCAGTTGCCTATGCAACATTGGCAGGTTGGCCCTTACCAACCCAGCGAGCGGCATTGATGTTGGCAGCGGCAGCTTTGGCTTGGTGGCTTAGAGCACGTTATCAGCCTGTGAATACGTTATTGCTAGCGTTGATTTTGATTCTTTTATGGGATGCGACAGCAGTGTTATCCATATCTTTGTGGTTATCGTTTGTAGCAACATTGGCTTTGGTGTTGTTTGCAAGCCATGCAGGAGATGATAAATCTTCTCGTTGGTTTGCTTATTTAAAAGCACTGGTAGTGGTTAGTTTGGTTGCGGCTCTGGCAACCTTACCTTTAATTGCCGGTGTATTTGGGCGTTTGCCCGTATGGAGTCTTGCAGCGAATTTGGTACTAGTGCCATTGTACAGTGGTTGGATTTTGCCATGGGCATTACTGGGTGAAATATCGGCATTGTTGAACCTCCAAGGATTGGCGGGAATATTTATGGCTATCTCGGGTTACGGCATTGATGTAGGAAACACCATACTGATGCACATGCATACTTGGATAGGTGGTAATCTTTGGTTGCCAGATATATCGCTTGTTTGGGGTCTTTTTTACGCATTGGGTATGTTATGTGGTGCGTTGTTATGGTTTCGCAAACAAAGACGTACCGCAATGATGCTGTTAAGCGGAACATTGTTTTTATATGCTTATGGTGCTGCTTTTGAATATGGACCGGAAACATCGCGTTTTGTAGCTTGGGATGTTGGGCAAGGTGCTGCGGCAAGCTTGATTCAAGTTCTTCCAGATAAAACCGCGCATGTATTGGTGGTGGACGTACCGGGGCGTAAATATAGCCGTTTTAATGGTGGTACAACGGTTGCAGCGGGTTTGCGAGCATACGGTTTGGCACATATTGATGTGTTAATGTTAAGTCATGCCCAATCCGATCATGCAGGAGGTGTTTTGCGGCTATTGGATTCGGTGCGTTATGTGTCTGAATTGTGGTTGGCGGATGTGCCAGCCAACCACGCATATGATGTGATGCAAAAAGCGGTATTAAGGGTTCAGCAACAGGGCGGTATTGTGCGCTGGTTAAAACAAGGCGATGTGCTGGATATAGGGTCGGCAAAGATGCATGTTTTATGGCCGCCACAGGGTTATGCTCCTAGTAATGATAACAATACATCCTTGGTTTGTACGCTGGAAATGGCTGGCGGGAAACGCATATTGTTATCAGGAGATATGGAAGCGCCTGTGGAGCAGGCTTTATTAAATAGAGAAGGTTTACAGCCACATACACTGATGTTGATGCCTCATCACGGCAGTCGAACGTCCAGCACGGTAAGTTTTATCAAACGTGTTCAGCCGAACATTGTTATCGGACAAACGGGAAAAAATAATCATTTTGGCTTTCCGAAAGGTGATGTGGTGCAACGCTATAAGGATGTGGGCAGCGATGTTTGGGATACTGCTGATGGTGCTGTTATATGGTCGATATTGGATGGAAGTGTAAGTCAATTTAAGGCGCCATTGAAAAGAAAACGCGATGTTGCATTGCAGTGGGTAGACTTGCTTCTATAATCCGCACAACAAACGAATATGAAGAACGTTAAATGTGAGTTGTTCAACCTGGAGGCAATACGTGTTCGAATTTATCAGCCAAGGGGGCATTGTTATCTATGTGCTTCTCGGCCTTTCTATTATCACCGTCACGCTGATTTTTGAGCGTTCTTGGAGCCTGCGCCGCTCGGTTGTTATGCCAACTAAGGATGTGGCAGACATAGAAGCTTATGTGCGAGCAGGGCAAGTGGACGCAGCGATTGGGGTGTGTGAGAAAAATAATACAGCCATGCATCGTATTTTATGGTCAGCATTAAAAAACCGCGGTGTAAAGCGTTCTGTGATGAAAGAAATATTAGAGGAAATTGGTCGCCAAGAAGTCGCACATTTGGATCGTTATATTGGTGCTTTGGGTGTGATTGCTGCAATTTCTCCTCTATTGGGTTTATTGGGGACGGTGATCGGTATGATTGAAGTGTTTCAAGTCATTGCGCTTGAAGGGGTTGGCAAGGCAGATGTCTTGGCAGGTGGCATTTCTAAAGCCTTGAATACAACAGCTGCGGGTTTGACGGTGGCGATTCCTGCTTTGGTGGCCTACCGCATGTTTGAGTCGAAGGTGAGTCGTTTTGTGATTGAAATTGAGGAACATGCTTTGCGCTTTGTGGATTTACTAAAGGGTGACCGTGAATGAAATTAAGAGAGCGAAAACGCGCTGACTTTATGGTGGAAATGACACCATTGGTGGATGTGGTGTTTTTGATGTTAATTTTTTTCATGGTTTCAACGAGCTTTACTGTGTCTGATAGCCTGAAGTTGGAATTGCCATCGAGTAAAACAGCCTCGGAAGATAAACCTGTCGAACAAGTATTGGTGAGTATTGATGCTTCTGGTCAGTTGTATGTACAAGAGGAGCCTGTGGAAGATGGAGAGCTACGCCGCCGCGTTTTGAATATCAGTAAAGGTGATCCGAATATGCGTGTGGTATTACGAGCTGATGCAGAAACGCGTCATAAACGTGTGGTCTATGTGATGGATACGGTGCGAGGATTGGGTATGGGGAAACTTGCTATTGCGACAGTTCCCGTGGGCACCAAATAATGCGTGTTATACACAAATATGGCGGAACATCTGTCGGTTCCCTGGAACGCATTCGTGAGACTGCCAAGCTAATTCAGGCTGATTTGGCACGCGGTAATGAAGTCGCAGTTGTGGTATCTGCCATGAGTGGTGAAACCAACCGTTTGATTGCAATGGCAAATGATATTGATAGTGAAGCACCAGCACGGGAAAGGGATGCCTTGATATCGACTGGTGAGCAAGTAAGTGCGGCTTTATTGGCGATGGAGCTAAATCGACTGGGAGTGGCTGCCTATTCATATAGTGGTTCACAAGCAGGGTTTCGCACTGATAGTAGCCATGCTCGCGCACGCATCAAAGGTGTGCAAAGTGAGCATTTGATTCGGCATATGCAAGTGGGTGAAGTGCCAGTAGTGACTGGTTTTCAAGGCTCCGATGAACATGGCAATATTACAACATTGGGTCGTGGTGGTTCGGATACTTCAGCCGTGGCTTTGGCGATTGCGGTAAAAGCGGATGTTTGTGATATTTATACGGATGTGAAGGGTATTTACACGACTGATCCGCGTATTGTACCGCAGGCATCCAAATTACAAGAAATTAGCTATGAAGAAATGTTAGAGTTTGCATCGCTTGGAGCAAAGGTCTTGCAAACACGAAGTGTTGAATTGGCAATGCGCTTTAATATGCCTATTCACTTGCGTTCTAGTTTTGAAGATGTAACGGGTACAATGGTCAATGGCGAGGATACAGGTATGGAAAGAGCAGAGATAACGGGTGTGGCGTATCATCGTGATGAAGCCAAGGTTACGATTCAGGGTATTCCAGATCAGCCAGGCATTGCAGCACGTATTTTTGGGCCAGTGGCAGATGCGGATATCAACGTTGATGTAATTGTTCAAAATGTTAGTGAGCATGGGCTCACAGATATGACATTTACTGTGCCACGCAGTGATTATGCAGCTACAATGCTTTTATTACAAAATTTATGTACCGAAATGAAAGCCGAAAAAGTGAAAGGCGATGATACGGTTGCTAAAGTATCGATTATTGGTGTGGGTATGCGCTCACATGCGGGTGTGGCGCGTAAAATGTTTGATGTTTTATCAAATGAAAATATTAATATTCAAATGATTACCACCAGTGAAATTAAAGTTACGGTCGTGCTGGAAGAAAAATATGTGGAGTTGGCAGTACGATCTTTGCATAGTGCTTTCGGGCTGGATGTTGACGTATAATGACCATTCGTGAGATATTGATTTATCCAGATGAAGTATTGGAAAGGCCTGCAAAGCCAGTTGTAGATCCAACTTCTGATGAGATCAAAACATTGGTTCAGGATATGGCAGACAGCATGTATGATGCACCGGGGGTGGGCCTAGCCGCACCTCAAATCGGTGTATCGCTAAGGGTGGCTGTGACAGATACTGATTGGCGTAGTGGTCGCTATGAAGATGAAGATACAGGCAAAGAGGTTGAGCCAAAACGAAACTTAAAAGTTTGGATTAATCCCGAATTTCTGTGGCACAGTGATGAGATGCAAACCTATGAAGAAGGTTGTTTATCTGTACCTGAAATTTATGAAGATGTTGAGAGACCTGCGGCGGTGCGTTTGCGTTGGTATGATTTGCAAGGCGAGCAGCATGAGCAAGATTTTGAAGGTTTTGAGGCAGTGGCATTGCAGCATGAGTTCGATCATTTGGATGGTAAGCTTTTTGTCGATTATTTATCGCCTTTAAAGCGTAAAATGATCCGGAAAAAGCTTATTAAATTCTACAAATAATGAGAGTGTAACTAATGCGCATTGTTTTCGCTGCAACACCTGGATTTTCTGTGCCATGTTTGCAGGCATTGTTAGAAGCTTCTGACATAGATGTGGTGGGTGTGGTATCTCAGCCTGATCGTAAATCAGGGCGTGGTATGAAGCTAACGCCTAGCCCCGTTAAAAAAGCCGCTTTGGATGCTGGTATTGATGTTATTACGCCTGAATCACTGCGCAATAATGATGATGCTTTGGCATGGTTAAATGCGAAAAAAGCTGATTTTTTGGTTGTTGTGGCATTTGGCATGATTTTACCCAAACAGTGGCTTGATGCGGTATTTATTGCACCGATCAATGTACACGCTTCGCTGTTACCACGTTGGCGTGGAGCAGCACCCATTGAGCGCTCCTTATTGGCTGGCGATGATGAAACTGGTGTATGTATCATGCATATGGAAGAAGGGTTGGACACAGGCGGTATTTATGCTCGCCAGACTTTACCCATTACAGGCACCACAACAGGCTCAGAGCTGTGGTTTGCACTGGCACCGATGGGCGCAAAATTATTACTTGAAACATTACCCAAAATTTTTAATGGATTGGCCTGTGTGCCGCAGGATGAACAAGGTATGACTTATGCGAAGAAGCTCAAAAATGAAGAGCGAGTCATTGATTGGGGAATGAGTGCTATGGCGGTTGATCGTGTGGTTCGGTGTTTTTCACCCAAGCCTGGGGCTAGGACGCTGGCGGATGGAAAATGGTTAAAAGTGGTTGCGGGAGAGGTGCTTTCTAATACGGAGAATAAGCAGCATAAGGGTGAAATTCTTAGCGTGAAAGAAGGTTTGGATGTGGTTTGTGGGGATGGTGGTGTGTATCGGACTACTGAATTACAGCCCGAGGGTAAAAAAGTCATGCTAGCTGGCGATTATCTGCGTGGATCTAAGTTAAGTGCAGGCTGCATTTTAGGGTAGTCTTTAATTTTACAGCTAAATGGGCAGGAAGATAAAGAACCAACGCTACACTTTTGGGGGTATGCAGGCTGTTTACCTGTTAGCTGCCGTTGGTGGCAGGCGGTTATGCCATCAAGCATTATAAAGAGTCTTTCGGGGTCAAATGGCTTACTGAGTGTGTGACAAACTTGTTGAGCAGCTTCTTTATGATTTTTAGGGTCTGAATTACCTGTAATGAGAATAACCTTTTGGAATGGAAATGCTTTTCGAATCTCAAGCGCTAAATCATAGCCATTGATGCCAGGCATGGTTACATCACTTAGTACGACCGTGGGGTTTACAAACTCAGGGGACTTGAGATATTTAAGGTATTGATCGCCTGATTCAAAGCATAAAACATCGTAGCCATAATCAATCAGTATGGCTGAGGTAAGTTCACGAAGCATCGCTTCATCATCAATAACATGAAACATGTTTCAATTATATATCTTTATATGTATGATAGTCAAGGTGATATAAATTAAGAAGGGTCGTATTTCATATTTTGCGCACAAAAAAGTGCTTATTATGGCTTTTTCTTGTAATTTAAATCGCATTTTATATGTTTAAATGTGTAAAATTATTTTTTTAGTAATGTTTTTAAATTTAGGGGTAGTTATATGATTCAGATTGATGTGAAAGCAGGCAATGCCGATAAACAGCGTGAAGATGCTGTAGTCCTTCCCTTGTTGGAGGGTAGGAAGCTCACTGAATCGGGTAAAGAACTACAAGAAGCGACAGGCGATACTGTTGCAGATTTTTTGCGCAAGTTTGATTTATTGGGTGATTTTGGAGCATCTAGGACACTGTATGATGTGGTAGGAATGCATGGTCATAGGGCTATTTTCCTAGGAGCTGGTAGTGAAAAGGATTTGAATCTGCATAAATTACGTGTTTTGGCTGTAAAAATTGCAGCAAAACTTGAGAAAAGTGGGGCACGTAGTGCGGCGTTGTATTTAACGGAGTTGGAAGTGAAAGGCGCAAGCTTGGCAGACAAAGTGCAAGCAGTCGCTGAGGGTGTTTGGTTGGGTTTATATAAATTTGATAAATATCAGAGCAAAAGAAAAGAGAATAAACGCTCTTTGCGTTCAGTGAACATCATGCTGACATCGCGGCGTGATTTAGATGATGCTGAAGCAGCATTGTCGAATGCCAAGGCTGTGTCTTCAGGGACTATCTTTGCGCGTGATTTAGGCAATGAACCAGGGAATGTTTGTACGCCCGAATGGTTGGGCGATCAGGCGGCAGGGTTATCACATAAAAATTTAAAAGTAACGGTTATGGATAAAGCTGCGATTGAAAAGGCTGGTTTTACAGCATTGTTAGCTGTGAATCAGGGTTCGGTAAAAGAGCCTCGTTTTATTGTCTTGGAGTATAATGGTGGCAAAAAAGGCGATGCCCCTGTGGCCTTGGTCGGCAAGGGTTTGACCTTTGATGCTGGTGGTATTTCGATTAAACCTGCGGCTGCCATGGATGAAATGAAATTTGATATGTGTGGTTCAGCAGCGGTATTAGGTATTTTTAAATCAATCACGGAAATGGATTTACCCATGAATGTATTGGGTGTGATTCCATCAACGGAAAATTTATTGGGTGCGGCGGCATATAAACCCGGTGATATTATTACATCTTACAAAGGTGTCACCATTGAAGTGTTAAATACTGATGCTGAAGGGCGTATTATTTTATGTGATGCACTGGCCTATGCGGTTGAGCAAAAACCTGCTGAGATTATTGATTTTGCCACCCTTACAGGGGCGTGTGTGATTGCTTTGGGTGGCCAAGCGACTGGTTTGTTGGGTACGGGCGAAAAGGTGAAAAAAGGCTTGAAAGAGTCCGGCATGCATAGCCATGATCGTGTGTGGGAGTTGCCACTATTTGATGAATACCAAAAACAAATTGACTCCAAAATTGCCGACATTAAAAATACAGGTGGCAGAGAAGCAGGGACGATTACTGCGGCATGCTTCTTATCGCGGTTTGTTGAAAGTGTACCATGGGCGCATTTGGATATTGCGGGCACAGCTTGGAATATGAATGGCACTGATATTTCACCTGTGGGTGGAGCAACAGGTGCAGGCGTGCGTTTGGTCGTGGATTATTTAAACCGGAAGTTATAAAACTTATATTTTTATGTAAAAGCTGCAGATGTTGGAAATATTTTTTAAATTGACTTTAAACTTGTTTGAACTATAGATATAATAAATTAGATACTGTGGAGACTTGCTTATAAATGAGGGAGAGTTGCCGGGGTATAGAGGCTTATATGCGTTTTATTATATTGTTGAGTTGTTTTTTAGTATTTGCCAGTTCTGTTCAGGCGAAAGAATGCGTATATATCAATTCTTATCATGCAGGTTACGCATGGAGTGATAAAATTGAGGCTGCGGTGAAAGATAAGTTACAAGGACATTGTAATATCCATGTTTTTCGTATGGATACCAAACGCCATACATCTGAAAAACATGGTCATCAAAAAGCTCTAGAGGCCAAAGCTTTAATTGAAAGGGTGAAGCCTGATGTGGTCATTGTATCTGATGATAATGCATCCAAATACCTGCTTGCCCCTTACTATAAAAACAGCGCCATTCCCTTTGTGTTTTGTGGCATCAATTGGACTGCCAAGGCTTATGGTTACCCCTATGATAATGCAACGGGTATGATTGAGGTATCCCCGATTAAAGCATTGTTGCATGAGGCGCGTTTAGCTATTGGAGATGTGAAACAAGTGGCATTTATTGCCAGTAAGGGGGTGCGAACCGACGAGAAAGAATTTCTTTGGATGTCTCGCATGTATGCCAGAGAGGGCATTGTCGTGATTCCTTTTTATGTGGACAATATGAAAGCTTGGATAGAAGCATATAATGAAGCTCAAAGCAGTGATTTTATTGTGCTTAATAATGTTGCAGGTATTGCAGGTTGGGATAAAGAGAAGGTTGTGCGTTATGTTAATCATCATGCGGACACCTTGACAGTGAGTACCTATGATTTCATGACACCCTATACCATGCTCGCTATGACCAAGCTTGCAGAAGAGCAGGGTGAGTGGGCGAGTAGTGTCGCACTTCATATTTTGCGCGGTGATAGCCCTAAGAATATTCCTGTTGTAGCCAATCGAGATTATAACTTATATGTTAATACGACAATTCTTGATGCTAGCCCTGTTCAGCTTTCAGAGAGGTTGTATTTTAATGCGATTAAGGTTCAATAATGAAATTAAATGAAACAGCTACTTGGCTGGGTGGCGGCGCAGGGTTATTGCTGACAATTGCAGCAACATTCTCAAGCTTTTTATACCTTAAGCAAGCTGAACTCAGCATATTTCAAGAACAAACGGCACAGGCTGAGCAGCAACTTGAAAACTACCTTGATAATATGAAGGCAAGTATTCGTTTTACAGCGTCGACGCTTAGTTTATCTTCACATCAACAGTATGTACCGCTAGCTACGGATCATGCCGATGTTGTTGTGTATGCGCCTATGCTGAGACATCCCCAACGCGGCGAATTTGTAGAGCGTATGCGTGAAGATGGCTTTATAAATTTTGAAATTATTAATGGTCGTAAACCTTCTGCTAGACATCCTGCATATTTGCCAGTTACGCGAATTGAACCCTTTAATGTGGAACATGTAGCTTTATTGGGCGTGGATTTATTGAATCGAGAAGGCACCCGTCAGTCTATTTTGTCGGCTGCAGGCTCAGGTGACATCTCGATGGTCAAGGTGAATATTGTAGGCCAAGAGCCTCACTACTGGATGTTTAAGGCTATTTACAGAGGTCTGGCTGGGCGACGTGACTCCTATTTTATGAAGCACAAAATGAAAATGTTGAATGGTGTGGTAGGTTTTCAATTATCGTTTCCAATTTTATTAACGCCAACGATGTTGTCATCGGGTATGCGGGAAGAATTGCTGTTGGAAGATGTTGAAGCAAGTATGCCTATACAACAGCAGCGAGAAGTCTCTTTATTAGATTTACAGCTGTCCAAACAACTTATTTATCCGATTGATTCGGGACATTACCTTAAACTAAGCCTTAACAAACGCATTTTATGGTCAGAGAAAATAATATGGATTTTATTGTTGGTTGCTGGTGTAGGCGTGATGATCACATGGTTACTTATGAAATCCAGCCAAGCAGTGATCCGCAGTGATTTGCATAAAAATAATATTTTAAAATCAGCTTTTGAAGGTATTTTAAGTTTTAATGATCAAGCAGATATACAAGATGTAAACCCTGCTGCAAGTATGATTTTAGCTCCGGTCATCCACTCTAATAGGGATAAATTGTATGAAATATTTGATTTTACGCAGTTTGATGCAGAAAAAGAAGTCAGTTTTGGTTCTTTTTTACTAGGCAGGCATGAAGATTTATTAAATAAGCCCATTGAACTAACAGCGCAGGGTGATGATGGGGTACATTTGATTGAGTGTAGTATTTCGCATTTTGAAGAGCAATCTACTATGCATTTCACGATGTTTTTACGTGATATTACAGCGCGTAAAAAGAATGATGAAGAGTGCTCAAAATTAGCCGTGATTGTTGAGCAATCCTTTAATGCGATTATTTTAACAGATTGTAATGGTGTGATTGAATACGTGAACCCTGCTTTTGAAAAAATGAGTGGTTATTCACTTGCAGAAGTGTTGGGTAAAACACCAGCTATTACGAGCAGTGGCCAGCATTCTAAAAATTACTATCAAGAAATATGGAAAACATTAGAACAGAATAAAAATGGGAATGGTAGCTTTATTAATAAGGCGAAAGATGGGCATTTATATGAAGTTGAACAAACTATCTTTCCTATTATTTCAAAAGATAGTGGCCGAGGCATTGGTTATACAGCTATTCAACAGGATGTAACCAAACGCAACCGTGTTCAGAAGCAGGATGAACATGCTCAACGTTTAGAAAGCTTGGGAATATTAGCAGGCGGTATTGCTCATGATTTTAATAACCTACTTACTGCGATTATGGGTAATGCAAGTTTGGCGAAGAATAGTTTAGAAAATACGGGGGTCTGTAGAGAAAATTTGGATAACATTCTTCATGCCAGCGATAGTGCAGCAAACCTTTGCAAGCAAATGTTGGCTTACTCAGGAAAGGGACAATTTATTGTTCATCCGATGAACTTATCGGAGGTTATTCGAAAAATTTTACAACTGCTAGAAACATCGGTGAGTAAAAAGTCCAAATTGATAGTAGATTTGCAGGATAACTTACCACTTATTGAGGCCGATGAAGGGCAAATGCAGCAAGTGATCATGAATTTGGTTATCAATGCTGCTGAAGCGATGGGTGAAAGTACGGGTGAGATTCATATTGCTACTGAGAGTGTTTATTTGACTGAAGAGAAGCTTCTTAGTTTGTTGAATGGCGAGGCGATTAGCAAAGGTGATTATATTGTAATTCACGTTCGAGATAACGGCTGTGGTATGGATGCTGATACTCAGAAGAAAATATTTGATCCATTTTTTACCACCAAATTTACAGGCAGCGGTTTGGGTATGAGTGCTATGTTAGGGATAGTCCGTGGTCATCATGGTGCTTTGTTGATGCAGTCTGTTGCTGGGAAAGGCACACAATTTAGTATTTACTTTCCAATTGCGGAGGCTAGCTATGTAGCCTCTAAGGCACATGTAGCAAAGGGTTCTTTAGATTTGGATATATCGAGCGCTTCACCAACGACAGTACTCGTTGTTGATGATGAAAGGGGTATTCGCAAGCTGGTTAGCAATATTCTGGATGAGGTTGGCATGCGGAGTATGCAAGCTGAAAGTGGTGAGCAAGGTTTAGCATTATTAGAGCAGCATTTGGATGAGATTGATGTCGTTCTTTTGGATATGACGATGCCTAATATGAATGGTCAGCAGTTTTATGTAAAAATGCAGGCCTTTGCATCACATATTCCAGTGATTATTTCATCGGGTTATAGCGAATCGGATATTCGCCAACGTTTTGAAAAAAATATGTCATTAAGTAATGATTTAGCGATTGTCTTTTTGGAAAAGCCTTATCGCTCCGAAGCATTGAAAGATAGCATTCATAAAATATTGAAGCACAGGCCTAAGCAGTAGCAGGTTTAATTTAGCGCCGCTTTAGTTGCAATGCAGCTTGTTCACCACGCACAACGGCAGACTCAATGGTTGCAGGCAGCTCGCCTGGTACTGGTTGTTCACAAGCATCAATCAAATATTTAGGCAGTGCGAAAGAAGCGTGTGTGGGGCGAACTAGGTGTGTTGCCGCCTGTACGGTGATGATACGTTGATATGTTGGTTTTAAATCAGTGTGCCCGGAAATTTGTTGTAGCTCTTGAATGATTTTAGCGACCTTTTTTTCACTACGCTGAAGACTTTCATCCGCACTGATAACAGCACATAAATGTGATAAATGCTGTTTATTTTCATGAAATTGATGTGAAATATCAAAAAACCATTGTCCATAAGTGCTAATACTGCCTATAAATGGTGAAGGTAATGTTATTTTCTTGTCAAACCACATATGTACATTTGTGATGGCTCGCGTTTCAATATTTTGTTGGATGTTTAGAAGCTTATTACGAATTGACGGTGGCGTTGCCAGTATCACTTTATCGTATGCTTTACTGCCCGTACGTGTTGTTAATATGCAGCCTTGCTCATTGCTTTGAAGCTTTGTAATGCGTGACGATGCATGAATTTGAATACCAAGTTGTTGGCAGCGTTTTTCAAGTGGTGCAATGAAAGCCTCAGAAAGGGGGCTGGTAAACCATCCCAAGCGAGCAGTGTTATGATTGGCAAAAGCTTGCTGCAATACTATGGAAAAACTTGCTGCACTCGCAGTATCCATAGCCTCATTCATAGCGCCCAAGCACAGCACTTCAATCATATCACGTTGCAAGGGTATTTGAATGTTAGCGCGCTGCATCCACTCGAAAACGCTGCCTTTTTGTGACTTTTTCATGGATAAAGCTATTTTTAACAGGCTTGGAATCATTTTTATACCATGGCCTGGCAGTTGCTGAACAGCGTGTATTAAAGCCAGAGGAAAGGGCAAGCAGGCTGCGGTCTTTAATGCGAAATGACCACGCTTGGCATCCCATAGCGGAAGCTCTAAAGAGTCCTGCCATGCGGTGTGCTTTAGGGCATCGACTTCTTTGAGTAAATGTAAGGTACGTTCATACACACCAATGAGTAAGTGTGGCCCATTGTCGACCCATGTTTGTGTAGGCTGATGAAAAAATGAACGGGTACGTCCACCTAATTGTGGTGCGGCTTCATATAGATCGACGTCGTGCCCTTGTTCAGCGGCTCGAATAGCAGCCGTTAAACCTGTGAGCCCAGCACCGATAATTGCGAGTTTTATATGAGGCATTTATGATAAATTTATCAGAAATTTAGTCGAAATGGATATTTTTCTGAATTTAATGACTTTTCATACTTTTTCTCATAGCGCCATGCTTTCCATGCAATGCATATTTTTCTGAATGATGAGATGCGTCCTGAGTGTTTCCAAATATCAAAATGGAAGGAGTTCATGCGCTCGAGTTGAGCATAATAAATAGCTGCCATGATGATAGCAGGGCGTAGGCTAACACGGTCTTCAATGGGTAATTTTTCAAAGGCTCGCTGATAGGCTGATTCGGCTTTTTCACCGTAATGTGTGAGTAAGCCTTGCAGGTTTTCGGTCATTACACCGTCATGAATATCTTGATCGGTTATTTTAAAACGAACACGCTCGGTTTGTGGCAAGTAAATACGGCCGCGCTGCATATCTTCTTGAATATCGCGCAAAATATTGGTCAGTTGCAGAGCTTCGCCGAGTGTGGTGGCGAAATGCCGTGACTGACGATGTTGATAACCAAATATTTCAATCGTGAGCAGGCCAACAACACCTGCAACACGGTAACAATATAAAGTCAGATCGCCTTCTTTGATAAAAGCGCTGCCTGAAATATCTGTTAGCATGCCATCGAGCATTTCATAAAAGAGCTCTTTGTCCCAAGAGAAATGTTTCTTTGCCCATTGCAGTTCATAGCCAACCGGATGGGCAGGCTGGCCTTGGAAAACGCGGTTGATTTCTTCATACCATTCGGCAATTTGTCGTTTTGCTTCGGCCTTATCTTCAATTTCATCGGCGATGTCATCCACTTCACGGCAAAAAGCATAAAGTGCCATCATAGCACGGCATTGTGTTTTGGATAAAAAGCCAAAGGCATAAGCAAAGGATGAGCCCGAAGAACGGGTTTTTTCTTTGCAATATGCTTCAGCTGATTGAGCTTTAAGCGCTTGGGCTTTAGGTGATATGCTTGGTGATGTCATGCGGTTGTGGTGTCCATTGCTTTTGCATGGTGCTTGGGCATTAAAGTGCTTTTGATAATGGGTATGACCATCTTAGCCCAATCACGGCGCTCTAAGTGCGGACGCTCAGCCAATGGATTCTCGCAACGCTCTGTTGCAGATAATATGCTCATACCACCATGTAATGTTGCTGCGATTTGTAGGCGAAAACGAAAGGGCAGCATGGGTAATAACTCTGTGCCTTGATGAAATAAATCACGCGTGAAAGCAATAGCATGTTCAATAACAGGAGCAGTCTGTTGCTGTGAAACATTGCCTGCCAATAATTGCTCTGGGCTGATCTTTTCAGAAGCCAACCAAGACTCCGGCAAATAACAGCGTTCTTTGGGGTGATCAATTGAGAAATCCTGCCAAAAGTTGGTTAATTGCAATGCTGTACAGATACAGTCAGAGGCATGGTTAGCCTTGGAATCGTGAATGCCATGCAGCGCCAACATCAAACGCCCGACAGGGTTGGCGGAATGTTTACAATAAAATAATAATTCTTGCTCGGTGGCATAATGATTGATGGTGCAGTCCATGCGAAAAGCGGTAAGCAAATCATGCAAAGCCTGAACGGGTAAATGAAATGTTTTAATAGCATCACCAAGCGCAAGAAAAACAGGGTGGTCAACTTCTTCTTCAGTGCATCGCTCAAGCAATGCTTCCCAAGCATCGAGTTGTTTGATGCGAATTTCAGAGCTGGCATCACCTTCATCGGCCATATCATCAGCAGCACGCGCAAATGCATAAATAGCGGCTACAGCAGGGCGCAAATCGGCGCGAATAAGCTTGGAGGCTGTAGGGAAATTCTCATAGTGTTGCGCTGCGATTTCCTGACAGTGCTGATAGGCTTGCCGTACTGCGGATTTAGACGCTGGATTGCTTGAATTACACGCGGACATGGGGGCATAGTAAGGCTTCTGGTGTGGCAATCAACCAAAGGTGGAAGTTAAGGGAGTGCTAGAGATGAAAGTGGTGGTCATTGGTGGTGGCATTATTGGTTGTTTAACGGCGTGTTTTTTAAAACAACGTGGTGCTGATGTTATGGTACTGGAGCGTGGCAAAGCAGGGCAGGAAGCCTCATGGGCAGGTGCCGGTATTTTGTGCCCAATTCATCCGTGGTTATACCCTGACTCATTCAGCCACTTGATTGATGCTAGTCTGGCTATGTATCCGGAATTTCGAGCTCAATTAGAGACTGATACGGGTATGTCGATTGAGTGGCAGAAGTCGGGCTTATTGGTGCCGTTTTTTGCAGATGATAAAATAAACCATAAACAAGCTGCGCTTGACTGGTCAGAGAGCTTTAACTGGGATATTGAGGAACTTAATACAAAGCAGAGCTTAGCACTTGAACCAACACTCTCCCATCAAAATACAGGCTCATTGCGATGGCCTGAGGTAGCACAGCTACGTAACCCGCGTTTATTGCAGGCAGTGCGGGTCTGGATGGAAAAGCTGGGTGTTAAATTATATGAACATGCCGAAGTACGCTCACTTATCATGCAGCAAGATACTGTAAGCGGTGTGCAGTGTACGAATGGAAAGGTTTTTTCTGCGGATCAGGTTTTGCTCGCAAGCGGTAGCTGGAGTGGGGAGCTTGCAGAGCAGTTGGGTTTTGCGTTACCGATCAAGCCAGTCAAAGGTCAGATTGTTTTACTCAAAGGAAAATCAGGAGTAATGAAATCGATTGTGAAACACGATGATGCTTATTTTGTTCCCAGAGCTGATGGACGGATATTGATTGGGGCAAGTATGGAGTTTGTCGGCTTTGAACGTGGCAATACTAAACAAGTGACCGATCAGTTGATGGCATCTGTGCAAAAAATAGCACCCGGGCTAAAAGATTTGCCAGTGGAGCATCAATGGATGGGTTTCAGGCCGGGCAGCCCTGATGGGTTACCATTTTTGGGTGATGTTCCGAATGTGAAAGGTCTTTGGGTGGCATCGGGACACTATCGTAATGGTGTAGCACTCGCTCCGATTACAGCGGAAGTGATGAGTCGTAAAATATTGGGTGAATCGGTGAGTTTGAATTGCTCGGATTTCTCTGTTGAACGAGAGTTGAAATCTTCTGCGCTGGGATTTCCACTTTAGGGGCTTTAAACTTCCATTTTTATGAGTTAACTTGGTTTTTCAGAAGCAGAGCATGCAAACAAGAAGCGAACAGCCCTTGGCAGCGTGCTTCGAACGAAAATACCAAGGATTATTATGTTTGTATTGCTCAAAAGGAACGAACCTATTAGTTCATTCGCAGGAGCACCTAGGCATGATTGCTAGGCGACTAAATGAACGCCCAAGACAGAGTTTGAACTTTGAAACTCCAGCAGGAATACCTATTTATTTTTTCCGTTTCTTTGATTTTTTACTGAGCCAAGTATCGTGTTCATTCACCAATGCTCTTAGATCTTGTTTGGCAGTCTCTGATGTTTTAACCACTTCAGCATAACCACCTTTACTGACTTTCATTACAGCAATGGGTTTATCCAAAAAGGTTTGAATTTCATCTAACAACACTTTTTCTTCCGTACTGCAAAAAGAAATCGCTTCGCCTTTATTCACACCGCGCCCTGTACGACCCACACGATGCACATAATTCTCAACCTTTTCAGGTAAGTCATAGTTGATTACATAATCCACATCAGGCACATCAATGCCACGCGCACTAATATCTGTGGCAATTAAAATACGGCTCTCGCCAGCACGGAACTGTCGCATAGCTTCACTACGCTCTTGCTGATCTTTATCACCATGAATACTCACGGCATCAATCGCAACACGCTCCAAGACTTTTAACACACGTTCAGCACGGACTTTGGTGCGTACAAACACAATCACTTTGCCATCAGGGTGATCCTGCATAAAGCGTGTGAGAAATAAGCGTTTATCATCCATTTCTACAAACATCACAAAATGCGAAATATTTTTAGAAACTCTATCTTTGGGAGCGACCTGAATACGAATCGCTTCACTTTTCACTTGGGAATACGCTAGCTTTTTAATTTCATCATTGATTGTGGCAGAGAAAAACAGCGTTTGATGTTTACGCTTGAGCATTTTTTTGATGTATTTTATATCTTCAATAAAGCCTAAATCCAACATATGGTCGGCTTCATCCAAGACCAACGTAGTAACGCCATCCAAACGAATTTCTTCTTGGTTAATCAAGTCAAACATGCGCCCTGGTGTACAAATAAGCACGTCAATACCATCTTGAAGCTTAGCAATTTGCGCATCTTGTTCTACGCCGCCATGCAGTGTGAAAATTTTTGTTTTGGTATGCTTGGCAATATTTTTAAATACGCCGCCAATCTGTAACGCCAGTTCGCGCGTTGGAGCCATCACAATGCACTTGATGCCATAAGAGCGTTTACTGGTCTTAAAGCGGTGAATTTTATCAATAACAGGAATCGCAAAAGCCGCCGTCTTACCAGTACCAGTTTGCGCAATCGCTAACACATCTTCATCATTTAAAATCGATGGAATAGTTTTAAACTGAATATCCGTTGGGCGCTTAAACCCAAGCTGTGCCAAGTTCTTTTTAATTTCGGCAGAAATATAATATTGATCAAATTTCATTGTTTCACTTCCAAATATTGAGCTGAACTTCTACTGCTTCCTCACCATCGCTCAACCATAGACTCCCATCTTGAATGGTGCACTGCAAGCGCATAGCTCGTTTCGCCATTAAACCAAGCTCACGTACCGTAGCATCAGCAATGTTAATCACACGCAGGTTGTCAAAGCGTTCAAGTTTACTTTGATACTGCTGCCACCAAGCACTACTACTACCATGCTGATAAGTATAAATAATAACCTTTCTCGCACGTCCACAAGCCTTACGAATGCGTTTTTCATCTGGTTGCCCAAGATCAATCCACAATTCAATCTCATCGCTCAGGCTTTTTTGCCAAATATCAGGTTCATCCTCACTACTCAAACCTTTGGTGAACTGTAAAAATTCATGCGCATTCAAAGCAAAAGCCAATACTCGAACCATCATACGCTCATCATTTTCAGATGGGTGGCGGGCAATGGTCAGTTGGTAGTCTTGATAATGGTGGCGATCCATATCTGTTACTTCCAACTCAGCTTTAAAAATGGTGGATTTAATCGCCATATTTTAAAGCTTCCTTAGCTAGCGAGCTTATCATCGGCAATATGATAATTCGGATCTTCCTGAATATTCACTTCCACTAGGTCCCCTGCTTTTTCAAGCAGTAAACGACACTCTTTGCTCAAATGACGTAAGTGCAGTGTTTTTTCAGCCTTGGTATATTTCTCTGCTAAATTATCAATCGCTTCAATTGCTGAATGATCAGAAACACGCGAATTAGCAAAATCAATCACTACATCCTGTGGATCACTACTGGGGTCAAATAGTTCATTGAAATTATGTGATGATGCAAAAAATAATGGCCCGTACACTGTATAAACCTTGGTTTGACCCTCTATTGTGGAAACAGCATGGATATGTTTGGCTTGTTTCCATGCAAACATTAATGCCGTTGCAATTACACCTACAATCACAGCAATTGCCAAGTCAGTAAATACAGTTACCACGGTCACTAATATACCGACAAAAAGATCTTCTCTAGGGATTTTATTGAGTAAATTAAAGCTTCCCCACTCAAACGTTCCAATGACCACCATAAACATGATACCAACCAATACACCGACAGGAATCATTTCAATCAACTCATTGGCGAATAAAATGAAAGACAACAAAAAAAGTGCCGCAGAAATGCCAGATAAATTACGCAGACCACCCGATGAAATATTGATCATCGACTGACCAATCATGGCACAACCACCCATACCACCGAAGAAGCCAGTCACGACATTGGATGCACCCTGACCAATAGAAACACGGTTACCCTGCCCACGTGTATTGGTCATCTCATCAATCACTGTCATGGTTAACAAGGATTCAATCAAGCCAATGGCTGCTAAAATAACGGCATAAGGAAGTATAATATACAGCGTCTCAAGATTTACAGGCACATTGGGTAAATGAAAGGGCGGAAACACACCACCAATAGAGGCGATATCACCGACTGTTTTGGTCTCCAGCCCTGCGAAAATAACCACTGCGGATAAGACTACAATCGCCACCAAACCAGCAGGTACGACACGTGTAAATTTAGGTAGTAAATACATAATGGCCATAGTTAAGGACACTAGCCCTAGCATCATATATAAATCCATGCCCTGCATCCATTCCCCATCCAATTTAAACTGAGGAATTTGAGCTAAAAAGATAACAATTGCCAAACCATTCACAAAACCGAGCATTACAGGGTAAGGAACCATACGAATAAACTTACCCAACTTACACATACCAAAAATAATTTGAAAAACACCCATCAACACCACAGTTGCGAACAAATATTCAACACCATGTTGAGCAACCAGAGCAACCATCACCACTGCCAATGCGCCGGTTGCACCAGAAATCATGCCTGGACGGCCACCAATCAATGAGGTGATAAGACCCACCATAAATGCTGCATACAAACCCACAATCGGACTCACGCCCGCAACAAATGCAAAGGCTACCGCTTCTGGAACCAGTGCGAGTGCTACTGTCAAACCAGACAGTACATCATCTTTTACGCCAGCTGCGTGTTTATAATACAAAGCAAACATATCAAACCTCTAAAAATTCTAATTTTAGCATAACGCAGTACGCTTTTATTAAAAACTTGTTATAAAAATAAAAAAGAGCCGCGATTTCTCGCAACCCCTTTCTTCGTTACTTTCAGAAATGGCAGTCTCTGTGCAATCCAAACGCCTCGTCTTCTGATACGAAGCCGTCATTTCTATTGCTTTTACATTACAATATACACTAAAATTGCTTATCATTATTTGAAGTTATTAAATGATTTTTCTTCTGAAAAATTTCCTTACATATACTACATAATTTCAACATTTTTTTGCACTAAGCCTAATCGCTACCATAGAAAGACTCTATGCTTATAGCAAGTATTTCAAAGTATAGTGGTTGTTTTTTGTTGCTTCTATGCTGGCATTTAAAGAAATAAAGTCTTTAAAAAGGTGTAGGGCACTCAGAGGCACACAAGAGATTAAGACTAATTTAGAATTTAGCATAAAAAAAGGCTATTCAGAAACTTAAATGATCTTACAGGCTCAACTCGTTTAGCTAATAGACCTTACTTAATAAAGTAATGTTATCCAGTATGTTTTTCCGAGAGCACTCTGCGATAGCTTGAGGGCTTAGCTCCTTGTATGAAGCATCTTTCAAGTCTATAGGTGCAAGATACTCCACCACCATCGTATTTCTATTTCGCAAAAACTCCTTCCACGGCTGACCTTTGCCAAGAAATAATGGTGCGCAGTAAATGCTAACGGGTTGAATGACCACTTCTGCCTTCATAGCAGCATAAAACACCGTTGAGCGAAACCGCTCAACGGAAACATTCGAGCTAGATCTCGTTCCCTCCGGAAACACTACAACATGATGCCCATCCTCAAAACGCTGACAACAATCACCAATAATTCTCTTACTAGCGTCTCTGCTGCCATCCATACCTTCAACATAACCAGCAACTTCCACAAAATCAGCCAGTACAGGGTTCTTTTTTGTTTGCTGCTTAAACAAACACACCGAGTTAGGAAAATCTTTTAATAACACAATAAAATCAATAAGGCTCGGGTGATTGGCCACAATTAGAGCTGGTTCTTTCACGGGTGTTCCAACAAACTTGAAGGAAATTAACCCCAAATAACTTAAAGTTTTTAGATACACATTAACGTGCTTGTGCGCTTGAAAAAGAGCAGTTTGACGTTTCTCTATCATGGTCTTATCAGTGCGCTTCATAATTCGTGGCATAACCCACTTACTAAGCCACAGTACCTGAACTGCAAATTGAGTAAATCCATAGGCCGTTAATATTATTCGAAAGGTCAAGTTAACTAACTTCATATACTCCTCAAGCTATGGCATCTGTCATATGTTAAATGCACAGCACTCTAAGTGACTATTCATTCTATTTGAATAAATAAAACACAAGCATATAGTTCAGACACATGCTTCGTTATAAAATATATTGCATAGATTGCTAAACAAGCCTCTGCCCATGAATTCTCAAAAAAAACGGCCCCAAGTGCTTATCACAGGTGGCGCAGGCTACATCGGCTCACACATCACGCACTTATTAAAACAATCAGGCTATCACGTGATTGTTTTTGATGACTTAAGCACAGGGAACGCATGGGCAGTTCGCAACACCCCTCTGATCCAAGGTAATATTCTTGATGAAGCTCTCTTACAACAAACTTTAGAATCAAACCAAATCCAAACTGTCATCCACTTGGCAGCTAAAAGTAATGTCCCTGAATCATTCCAGAAATCTGCGGATTACTTTGAAGTTAATCTGGATGGAACAAATGCTGTAATACGAGCTTGTGCTAAAGCTGATGTAAAACACCTGATCTTCTCCTCAACTGCTGCCGTATATGGCAATGGGAGCCATGGCTTAGTCCATGAAAATACCCCTTTTTGTCCAATTAGCCCTTACGGAGAATCAAAACTCGCTGCCGAAAGAAGCATTCAAGATTGTTGCCCAAAACATGATATGAAATACATTATATTCCGTTTTTTTAATGTCATTGGAGCTCACCCCAATGCAATGATAGGGCAATACAACCCCGCCTCCAACCACCTCTTAAAGCATTGCCTGAATAGTATTAAGAGCAATCGCACTATAAACATCTATGGCAATGACTATAACACTGCCGATGGTACCGCCGAACGCGATTATATTCATGTGCAAGATTTGGCTGATTTACACCTACAAGCCATGTCTTACTTGAAGCATGAGACTCGTTCAGTTCTACTCAATGCAGGCTACGGGCAAAGCCATTCAGTATTAAAATTCATTCGCACCGTCGAAGAAGTGAGCCAAAAATCATTAGCTTACCGCTATGTTTCACGTCGCCATGGTGACCCCTCTTCACTTATTTCAGATGTCGCACTTTTGCAAAAAACAATAGACTGGAAGCCGCAATACCGCTCACTTGAAGCAATGATTGGTAGCAGCTATGCATGGGAAACTTCCAGCACTCGAAAAGCGCTTATATGAGCATTCAACAACGCAATATTCTATTGTTTCTAATCAGCGCTTATTTTGTTATGACTGGCGCTATATTCTTTCAATTATATGGCTTAACATGGCTGCTACAAGAATGCTCTAACTATTGGCATTTTTTCATGATTGGACTTAGCGGAGCTATCATTGCCAATTCCACAGGCGCAGGCGGTGGCATTGTATTTATACCTGCATTTACAAACATGGGACTGTCTCAAAACCAAGCCGTTGGAACGAGCATTGTAATTCAATGTTTTGGCATGACAACGGGAGCAATTGCTTGGTTTTTAAGCTTTAAAAAACGTCCTGCTATTTATCAACGCTATGAAAAATTCATGAAGACCACCATTTTAACAGCGGGAATAGCGTCTATTATCGGTATTTTCCTGGGTGAATATATTCTTTCCAACAAGCTGCCATTTTCAGTCAATAGCATATTCTCCATACTCTCCATCTGTTTTGGCCTGATTATTTTGACAATCAGTTATATCAAATTAAATAACATCAGCCCCAGAAGCCAAAGCTCTAAACTTGATATTTTACTTTGCAGTCTGATCGGCTTAAGTGGTGGAATCATTACATCAATCATCTCGATTGGAGTTGGTGAAATACTATTAATGCTACTTTTCTTCCGTTGTTATCCCATTCAAATTTCAATTTTTATGGCAGTCGCTATATCCGCCATCACCGTGCTCGCTGCTGCTCCTTATTTTATATGGGGGCTTAATTCGGTTGTATGGGGTGTTGTCATGTTTGCCGCACCTGCTGCCATGGTGGGCGGGTTTTTAGGTCAAAAAGTAACCGATATGCTTGGTGCAAAACGTATTAAAATATTTTGCGCTTTATGGATCTTATTCACAGGTATCATCTCGTAAATAGGCAGTAAACAGAACAGCAACATCGCTTGATTAAATAGAATATTCACGCTACATTTTTATCACAAAAATTTTAACATTGGAGTCTCTATGCTTAAAAAACGCGCTCATTTCATTTTATTTATACCCATACTCATGCTTTGTGCCAGCAGTGCTGAAGCTAGGAATGACTTGCTAGATTTCTCAATTCAGGATGCATTATCAACGCCTAAAGCAAAACAGAAGGTAGATGAAAGTATCCCCCTATATTTTGGAAATAAAAAACATGCAACAATAAAACGCTCTTTTGGTGAGTTTTCAACCAGTAAAAAAACCAATGCATTTAACAAGTCGGATAAAATGGCTTGTGAGTGGGCCTTTTTATCCGCGGTACTACAACTACAAAGAAAAGCCCGTCAACTTGGTGCTGATGCTGTGGTTAATATTAAATCGAACCACAACCGAGTCGAAACATCAAGTAGAACAAAATTTAAGTGTGCTGCTGGTAATATCCTAGCTGGGGTCGCATTGAAAGGAACTTTTGTAAAAGTAAAAAAACATTAATTGCGGTAAAAATTGATTTTTTCTAAGCCGTTAGCCTAAATTTTTTCTAACTAGACGGTTACTTTTTTATAGTCTACCTTCAGGCCTTAATTTATTTCTAAAGGAGGGGATATGAAAATTAAATCTATATTTATATGTATATGCATGGGACTTTTATTAGCAAACTGCGGTGGTAAAAAAATCCAAGCTTTCAACTTAAAGGGAAATGTTTCTGCGGTAAATGTTGTGGTAAGTGACACAACTGTTGCTGCAGATCGACGTGCAGCAATCCAAAACTATAAAGTTGTGTCACGCTTGCAAAATGGCGTCACTGAGCTGCTAAAAAAACAAGGTAAATATGCGGCAGATGGTACGGTTCAGCTTGAAGTTGAAATTACTGACTTTCGCTTGCGTAGTGGTGCTTCAGCATTCTTTTTAGGAGCCGCGGCCGGAGGAGATTTTACAGCTGTCGATGTTACTGTTATTGAAAGCGGGGCAGATTCACATCATTTTTCAACAAGTGCATCTACCGCTAGGGGAGGAGCATTTGCAGCCTCACCAACCCACAGGGTCAATGCTGTAAGCGTTGCTGTATCAAAAAGGATCGTGGCAAAACTATACTAAAGACTGTGATGATTTAAAAAAGCTTGGCATTTGCCAAGCTTTTTTTTATTTATCAATGATACTAGGTGGCTCTGTTAGTCTAGAGCCTAAATAATTACATTTAACTTTGCAAAAGCAGCCTTTTTATGGCTTTTTAAGGTGAGCTAAGCGTAAAATTTTCTAAAGAAATCACTGCCAGCTTGCTAGGATTTCCATGCACTGTTGATTCATGGCTTCAGCACGCTCGCTGCTGGAAGCTTCATTGTAAGCGCGTAATTCAGGGGCATTGCCTGATGGGCGTAGGTGCACCACTTCTTCTGATTCAAAAGTAATGCGGACACCATCGGTATTATCAATGTGCTTGATTGTGCCAAACATGTCAGTAAATAAAGCACTGGCGGCGGCAATGTTTTTTTCTATAGACGCGGTTTTTAAGGGCGATAACTTTTTTTCACTAAGCTCTGTTGGGAAGTTTTTTAGGCGGCCGCTAGATGTGAAGCGTTGGGGTAAAGTTTGCAATAGTTCAGCAATTGACATGTCTTTTTGACTTGCCATAAGCAGGATGGTCAATGGAACAATAATAGCGTCACGGGTGGGTAGTGCTGTTAGATTCCGACCATCAATGCAAATATCACTGGCTGTTAAAAATCCGCCATTGGCTTCATAACCAACAACACGGCTATGCCCTTGTTGCAGGGCGCTATTCATGGCTTCGATGACAAAGGGTGAGCCAATACGGGTGCGTGTGATATATTCAAAGTAGTCGCTTTTTTCAACAGCACTATTGCAGCTTACAGGCGTGGCAATGGATTGTGCTTTAAGATATTTAGCACATAAAATGCCAGCGACATCGCCGCGTAACCAGTTGCCTAACTCATCGCTGATGAGCGGACGATCACCATCACCGTCGGCAGATACAATGCAATCAATATCGTATGTTTCTGCCCATTGTTTGGCTAATTGCACATCTTCGGGGCGAATGGCTTCGGTATCGACAGGTAAAAAATGTTCGGAGCGAGCAAGGCGAATGACTTTTGCCCCTAAGCTTTCAAGGATTTCTCCTAGCATATCGCGGGCGACAGTGGAGTGCTCATAAACAGCAACGCTTTTACCTTGGAAACAATTGGCAGGGAAAAAGTCAGTATAGCGTTGAACAAACATGTTGTAGGCATCTTGGGTTATGCTAGGCAATAAGTATGGAGTTTGTGCATTACCATTTTCATCAAAATAATCGCACACGATTTGAACCGTTTGTGCGCACATATTCTTTTCATCCTCTTTGAGGATTTCGCCTGTGGACTTATAAAATTTGATACCATTGCGATCATCCGGAATATGGCTACCTGTTACCATGATGCAAGGGGTATGTTGAGACATTGCATAACAGGCGACAGCAGGGGTAGGGATAAGCCCGCAAAATATTGGGGCATAACCACTATCGCGAACTGCCTTGCCAACAGCAGCTAAAATTTTTGGTGTGCTGGGGCGAAAATCACCTGCGATGGCAATGGAAGAGCCTGCGTTCAAATCGTTGATATGTTCGAGGTGCTGGATAAAAGCGAGTGTGTAGGCATAACATACTTCATCACTCATATCTGTAACCAAACCGCGTGCGCCACTGGTACCAAATTTCACGCCGCTTTGTTGCATCAGTGTTGATATTTGAACGGTTTTATAGGCTTGACTCATGAGCTTCCCTTGTGTTTTATTATGAATGGTATTCTTTTAGCATGTTTATTGTCTGGGATACAATAGAAGTCAAATTCAACCTTGCAATCAAAATATCAGCCGTTAGAACGTTTTGTTATGTATAAACTATTATTGCTACCTTTATTTTTTATCTCGCAGCTTGTGTATGCTGTTGAGTTTGATATTTATCAATCCGACTATAAACCGTTAAATATAGCTTTGATGATTGATGCCCCCGTTGATCAGGAGAAACAGAAAGCTTTGTTAACTCATGTGATTGAGCATGATTTGGAGTCAAGTCAGTCTTTCCATGCCTTGGATGCGATGGGTTTCTTGGCTTCGCCAAATGAGGCGTTTCAAAAGGTTGATTATGATGATTGGCGCATTATTGGTGCGGATGTGTTGGCACTTTGTAAATTAACAGAGAAGGATGTGGTATGGCATGTTGATTTGCAGGTTTACCAGCCATTTCAAGCGAAACAACTATTGAAACAGAGCTTTGAAGTGAAAAAGAATGCTTTGCGTGGCTTAGCACACCAGTTATCCGATCATATTTACCAAGCAGCATTGAATATACCAGGGAGTTTTTCAAGCCAGATTCTTTATGTTAGTAAACATGGAGGTAAGTCGGATTTGATGTATATGGATCAGGATGGTTATAATTTGCAGGCTGTAGGTACAGACTTCACCCTTTTATTATCACCAGACTGGTCTCCAGATGGTCGCTTTGTGGCATTGAACACCTATGTCGGTAATCGCCCACGCCTTGAAACATTTGACCTTGTGACAGGGAAACGTAATGGCTTTGGTCGATTCCATGGTTTGAATAGTACCCCCGAATATTCACCTGATGGTCGTTTTATTGCAGCGACCTTGTCTTGGACCGGTAACTCAGATATTCATATATATAATATAAAAACGAAAAAATGGCGGCAGTTCACGCATTATAGTGGTATTGATACCACACCAACTTGGTCGCCAGATGGCAAATGGATTGCATTTGCTAGTAGTCGTTTGGGTTCGCCGCAAATTTATCGAAAAGAAGTTGCGGGTGGAAAAGCGCAACGTATTAGTTTGAAAGCGGCTTATAATACATCGCCAGCATGGTCACCCAAGGGAGATCGCATTGCTTTTATTACCAAGAAAAAGTGGGAATATGCTTTGGCAACGATGCGGGTGGATGGTACAGATGTTCGTTATTTAGCAACAGGGAAAGCAATTGAATCTCCATCATGGTCACCCAATGGTCAGATGTTACTCTATTCTGCTGAAGATCATGGTATAAGGCGTGTTTACCGCGTGCCGAGTTGGGGTGGTAAGGCTGTGCCTATTACGGCAGCTAGCGGTGATGCGTCTGATCCAGCTTGGTCACGACGCTAAATTTTATGGGTGTGTTGTGTGACGTTTGTTGTTTTGTGCTATTCAATAAGTAGGATGTATGCTGCGCTGGACATTTTTGCATCTTTGGTGTTCAATGCAGACGATTATATAGTATAGCTAAATTCGGGAGGAATGGATGAAATTGAATAAATTACTTTTTGTAGGACTAGCTTCTTTTGCTTTGATGGCTTCAGGTTGTACTAAGCATGAAGTGATGACTGATAGTGCGACAACAAAACCGGCCGCGACAACAAAACCGGTCGAAGCAACACATTCTGTGAAGCCATTGGCTTCTAAGCCTGCTTCAAGCTCAGTATATTTTGCATTTGATAGCTCCGATCTAGACGCTGCAGGTAGTGCTACTTTGGATGGTTATGCGGCATGGTTGAATGATCATGGAACTATGTTTGTTACTATTGAAGGAAACTGTGATCAACGCGGTAGCCGTGAATATAACTTAGCATTGGGTCAGCAGCGTGCTGATAGTGTTAAAGCTTATTTGGTAGCGCGTGGCGTGAGTGGAAGCCATATTGATACAGTATCTTTTGGTGAAGAACGTACAGTTTGTTCTGGAACTGGTGAAGCGTGTTGGGCGCAGAACCGTCATGCGGACATTGTTAGTCGTTAAAACATTGCAGGCTTTGAGTACTAAACAGCCATCGGTTTCACCGATGGCTGTTTTTTTCGTGCCTATGTGTTTTACTCTACTGGCTTTATCGGGTTGTGCAGTTAAAGAAGGTGTGGCCTGGCAAGACGATAAAGATTTTGTGCTTCAGTCTTTAGAGCATATGAATGTGGTGCAGGGGCAAATTAGTCAGAATAAGGAGCTATCCGATAAACGAGTGTTTGAATTGGAGAAAAAGGTTGCGAAACAAGAGGCTGATATTGATGCTCTGATTGCATCAATCAAGGCACAAAAGGACAACAAACCTGAGATAGTGACTCCGAAAAAACATTTTTCGAGTAAGAAAAAAATAGCTAAGAAAAAAATATTAACTACAAAAATAGATGAAATTGATTCAGATATTCAGAAGATTGTTGTGCAGGCAAAAGTTGATTATCAGCCAGCCGAAAAGAATGATTACACCGCGGCATACCTAGCATTGAAAAGTGGCCGTTATGACGAAGCAATCACTTCATTTCAGACATTCTTAAATGTGTACCCGAGTGGTGAATATGCCGATCAGGCTTATTATTGGTTGGGTGAAAGTTTATTGGCAAAAGGTGAGTTCTTGCCTGCTGTAGAAGCTTTTAATGCGTTAACACAAACATATCCAAAGAGTAGTAAATATCAGGCAGGTTTATTGAAGTTGGGTATTGCCTACCAGCAGGCCAAGCGTTTGGGTGATGCCAAAGCGGTATTGCAGCGCTTGATTAATGAAGACCCTGATTCCAAAGCTGCAGAGCATGCTAGAGCTCGCTTATCTGCATTGAAGACAAATAAAAAGTAAAAGAACCCCGTCTGATTATGATTAACATTCATGAAATTTACCAAAGTATTCAAGGTGAAAGCACTTTGGCTGGCATGCCGTGTACATTCGTACGCTTGGCAGGCTGTCCTTTGCGTTGTACGTACTGTGATACATTGCAGGCAATCCCTTTTGATAGTGGAAAAGGCATGGTGATTGATGATGTGATTGCGCGGGTTTCGGCATGGAACACCCCATTGGTCTTGGTAACGGGTGGTGAACCTTTAGCACAAAAATCGTGCATTGAGTTATTAGAAAAACTATTGGCTACGGGTGTGATTGTGCAGTTGGAAACATCTGGTGCGTTGGATGTCAGGGCTGTACCTGATGCAGTACGAAAAGTTCTCGATATTAAAACACCTGGCAGCGGTGAAGAAAAGCGTAACCGCTGGGAAAATTTGCAGTATTTGCATGCTCATGATGAAATTAAATTTGTATTAACGGATGAGGCTGACTATGCATGGGCAAAACAAGTGATAGATGAACGTTTACAGGAGACATCGGCAACGATTCTATTATCGCCATGTTGGGATTCATTGAACCCAGAAGACTTATGTACTTGGATTTTGCGCGATAAATTGCCTGTTCGTATGCAGCTACAAATGCATAAAGTGATTTGGGGTGCGGAGAAAACAGGTGTGTGATGCGGAGAATGCTGTGAAAGATAATGTGATAAAGGCAGTGGTATTGTTATCGGGCGGCTTGGATTCGGCGACAACCTTAGCTTGGGCTGTGCGTGAAAAAGGTTGGCAGTGTACCACCTTGGCTTTTGACTATGGCCAAAGGCATCGTATTGAGCTTGAAGCTTCTGCCGCAATTTCGGATGTACATGGTGCTGCAGATCATCGCGTTATTAAGGTTGATTTGGGCGTGATAGGAGGCTCTGCATTAACCTCTGATTTGGATGTGCCCAAAGATGCTGCAGATGATGGCGATATTCCTGTGACGTATGTACCTGCGCGGAACCTTGTATTTCTTTCATTGGCGGCAGGCCTGGCTGAGACTGTAGGTGCGACTAAAATCGTGATTGGTGCGAACATAGTTGATTATTCGGGTTATCCTGATTGTCGCCCCGAGTTTTTAAATTCTTTTGCCAAAACAGCCTTGCTTGGTACCAAAGCAGGCTCTGAAGGGCGTGATATGGAAGTGGTTGCGCCGCTGATTAGCTTGGATAAGTCAGAAATTATTGCCATGGGTTTAGAGTTGGGTGTGGATTATAGCTTAACGCGTTCATGTTATGATCCAGATGAGCAAGGCATGCCTTGTGGCCATTGTGATTCTTGCCATTTTAGGCGTGTTGGCTTTGAAACACTTGGCAAAAGTGATCCCTTGCCTTATCCGGCAATCTAAATTTGTGTTTCGGTTTGTTCATTTTTTATTATTTGTCTCATTGGCAGCGTGTATGCCGACACAATATGTGGAAAAGGCTGGCACTGCTGGTGCTTCTGCTGTTGTTGTACCCCTTAAAGAAGAACCTCGCCTAACCATTGAAAAAGATAAACCGCTTACGATTGTTTCTGATGCGGTCAGGAAAGACTGGGATAAAAAAGCTTTCTTTCAGTTTATGAGGCCCATTATTGAACGCGAAAATAAGCTGGTGATGCAAGAGCGTGAACGTTTATTGACATGGGAAAAAAATAAAAACTTTACAGTAGATGCCTTAAAAAATATTGCGCAGCGTTATAGGGTGCCGTGGACGGGAAAAGCAGATGGGCGTTTTTGGCGGAGCATGCTGGATCGTGTGGATGAGATTCCATTGGAATTAGCTTTGATTCAATCTGCCAATGAGTCTTCGTGGGGAAATTCGCGTTTTGCACGTAAAGCGAATAATTATTTTGGACACTGGTGTTTTAGCAAAGGTTGTGGCTTGGTGCCTTTAAGAAGAAGCGTTGGAGCGAAACATGAGGTACAGTATTTTTCATCAGCAGACTTATCGGTTCGTGCTTATATACATAACTTAAACACTTTATCGGCTTACAAGCTACTGCGTAACTTGAGACATTCGTTACGAAGGCAACATAAGCCGCTTGATGCTGAATTTCTTGCTATTGGTTTAAAAGACTATTCAGAACGCGGTGTGGGTTATGTGCGAATTATTCAAGGTATGATTCGTAGTAATAAAGAACTTATTCACGCAATGCAGGGGGGGTTATAATGGGTGAAAGCGAATGCGGTTGGAGCGGAAGCTTTCAAACTGTTTGGCTGGAATATTAAATGGTTCCGCTGCACGAATAGCGGAAATCAGGGTTTGATCCAGCGCGCTATTGCCAGATGATTCCAAAATTCGCACACTAAGTAAGTGGCCATTGCGTTGTAGAATCATTTCAACCAAAGGGTCAGGTGTCTTTTCATTGATGCCACCAGGAACTTTCCAGTGGGATTGTACAGCTGCTTGCATCATGGCGATATAGCGGTCAATTTCTTGTGTTGAAAGCTGTTTCCCCATGATGTCGGCCATGTCTGGTTTAGGCTTACTGCGTTTTTTAGCCTTTTTATTGCTGTTTGATTCGATGGGGGCGAAAGGATCGAAATCAGGTGCGACCTTGGTTTTTTTAGTCGCTGCTTTTTCTTTTTTTGGCTTGGCTTTTAGCTTTAGTACTGGCTTCTTTTTGGGTGTTACTTTTTGAATTTTTTTAAGAGGCTTTTTTTCCTTTTTGTGGGTCTTATGGGCACTGTTTTGCATACTTTTTAGTGCTTGTGCGGTAATCATATTTACTTCAATGCGCTTGAGTGGTGGGGTAGGAGCATGATTACTCTGCCACCATGCCATGATGGCGATGATGCTGACAATAAAAATATGCGCCAATACAGCGAATAGAAAGTCTAGTCCGCTGAAGCTGCTATAATCTTTGTGTTTAACGAATTGGCTCTGTGACAAGGCCAACCTTCTTAATTCCTGCTTGCTCTAGGCTGCTCATGACTTGGGCAACGTATTGATATTGTGTTTTGGCATCGCCACGAATGAAAATAGGTAAGTTAGGGTTGTTTTTACGCATTGCTTGAATACGAGCTGCTAGTTGCTTGAGTTTGACCTTGTGCTTTTGCATATGAATATCACCATTTTTATGAATGCTGATCACCAATGGTTCGATATTCTGTTGCATGGCAGGAGCATTCGCATCAGGCAAATCAACATTGATACCTTGCGTTAACAATGGTGCAGCAACCATGAAAATAATTAACAATACCAACATCACATCCACTAAAGGAGTAACATTGATTTCACCCATCGGCTCGCTTCCTTTATCCCATTTGTTGCTGGATCCACCCCAGCCACTTTGACCTGCCCACATAGTGATTAACCTCGGCGTGTGTGACGTGACATGATATTTAAAAACTCAGATGCAAATTGTTCCATGCTGGAAGCCTGACGCTTTAAATCAGAGGTGAATTTGTTATATGCAACAACCGCAGGAATTGCGGCAACCAATCCAAATGCCGTAGCAACCAATGCTTCTGCAATGCCAGGAGCTACAGCAGTTAAAGATGTGTTTTGTGCGACTGCAATGCCCTGAAAGGCTGTTAAAATCCCCCATACTGTGCCAAATAAACCGATAAATGGGGATGTTGAACCAACCGTAGCAAGAAATGCCAAGTGGCGAGATAGACCTTCCATTTCTCGAGAAAGAGCAGCATCTAAAGAGCGGCGGATACCATCCAAGCCGTGACCGGCTATGATTTTATTGCCAGAAGTCTCTTGTTTGGCATCACCACGTTGACGAATATACTCACGATAACCGGCCTGAAATATATTGGGTAATGGGCTGTTGGGATAACGATTGGGGATGCTCGCTAGAACCGTATCCATATCTGAACCGCTCCAAAAAGCATCGGAAAATGTTGCAGTTTCCTTGCGGGTTTTCCGATAAATACGTGCTTTATTGAATATAATTCCCCATGAAACAATGGATAATAGTAAAAGTAGAATGAGTACGCCTTTTACGACGATACCAGCACCAAGAATCAGCGCCCATACACTAAGTTGTTCTGCCATACTTACTCCTTATTCTCTTCTTTATAAAGTTGTTGTTGTAGAATGGATAGTAGTGCCTTTGGAATCAGGCAAGGTTTACCCACATTGTTCACACATGCAAGCTGAACAGTTGCATCTGTAAGTAGGGTGTTTCGATCATTAGCTTGTTCGTTTGTGATGCGTTGGGTAAAAGCGATACGCACACCAGTGGCTTGGGTAAGCAGCGTTTCAACATTAAGCATATCATTGAAATGAGCCGTATTTTTATAGCGAATATTGACTTCAGTTACGACAAAAAAGATACCATGATCTTGCTGTACTTTATCCAACTCAATCTTATAGGCACGTAGAAACTCGGTGCGTCCCCGTTCCATAAATTTTAAGTAATTGGCATAATAAACCACACCGCCATGATCAGTGTCTTCATAATAGACCCGTATAGGGAAATTCATAATAAAGAGCCTTGTGGTGACTCATCATGGGGTAAGGTTCTTCCTAAATGGCTATATGCCAAGGGTGTTGCCACACGACCGCGTGGGGTGCGTGCAATCAGACCTTCTTGCATAAGGTAGGGCTCTAAAACATCCTCAATGGTATCACGTTCTTCGGCAATGGATGCGGCAAGTGTATCGAGCCCTGCTGGGCCGCCATTATAGCGATCAATCAGTGCAATCAATAAACGGCGATCCATTTGATCTAGACCTAAATGATCGACTTCCATACGCGTTAAAGAGCTATCGGCAATATGTTCATTAATTTCACCCTGATGCTCTACCTGTGCGAAATCACGAACACGTCTTAATAAGCGATTGGCAATACGCGGTGTGCCGCGCGAACGCTTTGCCATCTCTAAAGAACCTTCAGGCGTGCTTGGGATATCGAGCAACTGTGCAGAGCGAGTAACAATTTGTGTGAGTTCCTTGTGCGAATAAAACTCTAGGCGTTGAATAATACCGAAACGATCTCTTAATGGATTGGTAAGTAACCCCGCGCGCGTGGTTGCTCCAACCAAGGTGAAGCGTGGTAAGTCCATTTTAATTGAGCGAGCGGCGGGGCCTTGCCCAATAACAATATCCAATTGAAAATCTTCCATCGCAGGATAAAGAATCTCTTCAATGAGTGGGCTTAAACGATGAATTTCATCAATAAACAACACATCACCTTCTTCAAGATTGGTTAGCATGGCTGCTAAATCACCAGGGCGTTCAATCACTGGCCCAGATGTACTGCGAATTGCTGCATCCATCTCATTGGCAATGATATTGGCAAGCGTAGTTTTACCTAAGCCTGGAGGACCATATAATAACACATGATCCAATGATTCTTGGCGAGCAGTCGCTGCTTTGATGAAAACTTTAAGGTTTTCACGAATTTTTGCTTGCCCGACATAATCAGATAGCTGTTTGGGACGCAGTGCAACATCCCAGTCCTCGGGCTGATTTGACGTGGTAATGATGCGATCTTCTGGAGTTAGGTGTTCTGTCATGTCAGCGCTTTTAATGTTGCTTTAAAGCATGCTTCAAAGCCCAAGGAGGTGTCGATAGATTTCAGTGCTTTTTCCACTTGTGGTGCTTTATAACCCAAATTTAGTAAAGCAGATTTTACATCTTGCAGTTCATGGTTGCCAGGAGAGCTGCTCTGCTCAACTTCGAGTTTACCTTGCAGCTCTAAAATAAGACGTTGCGCTGTTTTTTTGCCAATACCAGGGGTGCGTGCAATAGCCAAATCATCGGCTTGTTCAATAGCAGTCGCCAAATCACTGGCGGACATACTAGACATCAAATTTAATGCCATTTTCGCACCAATACCTGTGACTTTATTCAATTTTCGAAATGTTTCCCGCTCATGCGGGTCTTTAAAACCAAATAGGACCAGCTGGTCTTCGCGGACATAAGTGTGAATAGATAATGAGGTTGTATCACCGGTTTTTAAATTGCATAAGGTTTGCAGGCTGACGGATACGTCATAACCCACACCCTGAACATCAATCAGTGCCATACCTGTTGGATCGAGCTCTCGTACTTTACCAGATAACCAGCCAATCATGATCTTTCCTGCCCCCTGATGCGTGATGTTTGCACAGGCGCATGATGCGCGTGACAAATGCAGACGGCAAGCGCATCGGCAGCATCTTCTTGGAGTGGAGGGGGCGGCTTGAGTAACATGTTTACCATATGTTGAATTTGCGACTTATCGGCTCGACCAACGCCTGTGAGGGATTGTTTTACTTTGGTTGGGGAATATGGGGCTACATGTAATTTATGATTCCCACATGCAGCAATCAATGCGCCACGCGCTTGCCCTAACTTAAGGGCAGAGCCAACATTTTTTGATACAAAAACATCTTCCATAGCGGCTGTGTCAGGCTGGAATTCGGCAATAATATCGTTTAGCCCAAGGAATAAGTTGGTGAGGCGTTCGCTGAAATCACCTTTGCCAGCCTGGATGACGGTGTGATAGACATAGGATAAATGATTGCCTTGAGCGTCTAAAATACCAACGCCTGTTTTGATGGAGCCTGGATCAACGCCAAGAATACGCATGATTTTCCATAGTAATAGAATTAGAGTGAATTCCGGACATAAAAAAAGCAGGGGAACCCCCTGCTTTTTTAGCAAACCATAACACGATATTAATCGAGGTGTTCGTTAATGAAATCAACCAATTTTCCTTTGGTTACCGCGCCAACTTTGGTGCCTTGGACATTGCCATCAGAGAAAATCATCAAGGTTGGGATACCACGCACACCATATTTGCCTGGTGTATTTGGGTTATCATCAATATCAATTTTTGCGATGGTGATTTTATCACCCATATCTGCAGAAATTTCAGTTAAAATAGGTGCAATTTGTTTGCAAGGACCACACCAAGGAGCCCAAAAATCAACCAGTACAGCACCAGAAGCCTTTAAAACATCGTTTTCAAAACTATCATCAGTCACATTTATAATGTTGTCGGACATGTATTTTTCCTCGTTATATGCCCTATAGGGCTTAATCAATAAGCTAGAATATCTCATGCTGGTAAAAGAGCAAGAGCATTCATAGTATGGCGCCACGTTAATCGGGGGGAAGATGAGCGTCAACTCTGCTGCACTACAATCAATTATTGCTGAGAAAATTCGAGTATCGGGTGGTTTTTTATCACTCGAGGAGTTTATGCGTGCTGCTCTGTATGAGCCAAAGTTGGGCTATTATGAGTCAGAACATGTGTTCGGCGAAGCAGGTGATTTCGTTACGGGGGCGGATTTAGGCCCTTGGTTGGCAATGGGTTTTGCTGATTTAATAGTTTGGGGTTGGCAGCAGTTGGGCAAGCCTGAGCATTGGGCTTTATTGGAACAAGGTGGTGGTACAGGGCGTTTGTTAACGCAGGTGTTGAGATTCTTGGGGCATCAAGATATTACACTTCCAACAGTGATTATTGCAGTGGAACATAGTGTATCTATGTGTAAACGACAGCGTGCTCATTATTCAGAGAAAGGTTTTGATGTTCAGCAATATGCTACACTTGCAGAGGTGAAAACTGATTTACCCGTGCTTATGATGTGCAATGAGTTGCCAGATGCTTTCCCCGCGCGAAGTTTTGTTTGGCGAGATAATCATTTTTATGAACGCGGTGTTCGATTATCAGGAGATAGCTTTGTGTGGGCTACATCACATCAACCTATGGTAAATACGCCGAGTATTGATTCTATGTTGATAGAAGCATGGCCGAATGATTATATGAGCGAATATAACCCCGCATTGTCTGCATGGCAGCAGGCCATATCGCGTGTCATTTCTAGTGGCTTTGTTTTTTGTGTAGATTATGGTTATAGCCAACAGGAATATTATCGTCCTAACCGTGTTGAAGGCACGCTAATGGGGCACAAGGACCACCAAGTGATTGAAGATGTTCTGGCAGAGCCTGGGTTATGTGACCTTACTGCGCACGTGGACTTTACGGATTTAGCAAAATCAGGGGTAAAACATGATTTGTTGCCGTGCTCTTTCATCACACAAGGCGGCTGGTTGGCACAAAGCCCTATGCTACAGCAAGCGATTAGTGATCTGGCGCAAGAAGGGTCACTTAAGTCGATACAGGCATTAGCGCATGCCAAGCGGATGTTGTTGCCTTTTGGTATGGGTGAGACTTTTAAATTATTAGTGCAGGGTAAGAGCAAACAAGTATGTCCAGATTATTTAAAAGGCTTGGATCGTGTACGTGACCTAAGACTGGATCCATGAAAGTTATTCAAAATAAGCAGGCTTTGAGAGCAGATGTTTTTTATAGTGATTGTGTGAACGTGCCGACACCTGCTAAGGTTGTGGCATGATTAAAGATGGTACGGCGCATCTGGGGCAATATATCCTAGACTCTGAATTAGGATCTGGTGGCATGGGTATTGTATACCGTGCAACGGATGAGAAGTTGCACCGTGAAGTTGCGATTAAAGTTTTACATCCACATTTATTACAAAATGAAGATTTAAAAGAACGTTTCCGCCGTGAAGCACGCATGCATGCGCAGTTGATGCACCCCAATGTTGTGACATTATTATCATTGTATGAAGATGCTGAGCATATGGCACTGATTATGGAAATGGTGCACGGCAAAAACCTCAGAGAATACTTACGTACTGCGAAAAAGCATGCCCTTACAGATTTGATAGCGGTTGCTCAGTCAATTTTATTGGGCTTAGAAGCGGCGCATCAGATTGGTCTTGTACATCGAGATTTAAAACCAGCCAACGTCTTGTTGGCCGATAATGGTGATGTCAAACTGATGGATTTTGGTTTGGCAAAACCAGCCAAGGGCGACGATGACTTAACGCAAAGTGGCGCGACAGTCGGCTCATTTCGCTATATGGCTCCAGAGCAAATTCTCAACCAACCCATTGATGCTCGTACTGATTTGTATGCTTTTGGCATTCTTCTTTATCAGATGGTGACAGGAAAGCTTCCTTTTGATGCATCTGCACAGGGTGGCGGTGAATTTGAAATTATGGAAAAACAGGTGCGTGAATCACCTGTTGCCCCACATGAATTAAATAGCTCTCTGCCACTAGAAATTTCAGATCTTATTCTACGCTTACTCGCAAAGAATCCTAATGACCGTCCGGACATGTGTTCATTGGTTCATCAGGAACTTGCTATTATTGCTAGGGATTTGCCTGACAAAGTGATGGCGCCAGGGTTGTCTAAAGCTTCAGTAAGTATCCCTACACACTCAAATGCCTCGATTGCTAAAGGTTTATTAAAAGCTTCGGTTAGAAGTGTGAATTCGAAATTTACTAAAGTTTTTGAAATATTATTTTCGTTGTTAGCAAAGAGTGGTGTTCTTGCATCAGGTTTGGGCAAGTATACGTCACCCAAATGGAAAGTTATGGCGACATGGGGCGGCGGATTTTTGGTGTTAGCTTTACTAGGCTGGGCTCTTATTTCTGTTATGAGTGTTGCAGAGCGGCCTGGCATCGTACCCACACCAGCGACCCAAGAAAGTGCTGTGGCAAAGAATGAAAAACAGTTTAAAATAAAACCAGAAACGAAAGTTGAAGCTGTAGCAATAACCAAAAAAGAAGCTGAAACACCAGTGCTAAAACAGCTGGAACCTGTTGCGGCAGCTACAGCGCCGGTGGCAGAACAGCTGAAACCTGCTGTTAACGTTAAAAAAAATAAACCAGCTAAGAAAGCTCGTAAGCCTAAACCCGCTAAGAAAGTCAAAAAATCTAGGCATGTTGCGCGCTCAATTACTTATAGCGTTGGTTACAAAGTGACACGTTCTGATGGTAGTGATGTCGATATCTCTAAGCCTCATGAATTTAAAGGTGGTAAACATTTGTATTTTGCCTCTTTAAAAGATTACCGTGGTAAGGAGTTCTTTACAGCCTACAAAAAAGGTCAAATTCGCTTGTATTTGGATAAAGCCGTAACGTTACGAAAAATTGTTATCCAAAAGGCCAGTGTGGGGAAACTTAATTTTAAAGGTGGCTATGTAAAACTCGCTGTGCAAGATGATAAGCGTAAGTGGCATAAGGTGTTTTCTCGCAAAGATGATGATGTGGATGCTGCTGTAACTATCTCTAAGTCCAAGCTGCCTGCGAACATTATAGGCGTGCGCCTGCGTTTCCGTTCTCCAGAACCCATTACTATTGGGCCTATTGATTTAATCCGCTGATTGTTTGGCTATGTCAGCTCTCTTAACAGGTAAGGTTAGGTGTTTACTGCCAGGTGGCGATGCTCTGGTGGATATATCTTCGCAAAATAGCCTTCATAAAACATGCCTTGTTCGGCAAGTCATTCCAGGTGATATGCTATCTTTATCAAATACTCGCAAGCGCCGGGGTGTAGTAAGGGCTTCGCTTGAAAAAATCGAAAAATCATCGGATCAACGTGTCAGTGCGATATGCTCAGTAGCTTCTCGCTGTGGTGGCTGTGCTTTACAGTATTTGCATGCAAGTGAGCATGCAGCGGTGAAATCGAAATGGGTTTATGATGCTTTTTCTGCGGTGATAACAAAAAATACGCAGTGGCTGCCTACTTCTGAGGTAGAGAGTCATGATGAAAGCTTGCGCAGACGTCGTTTACGTTGGCATATTGGGCGAAACAAGCGTGATCAAGTGATATTGGGTTTTCGAGCCTATCAAAGCCATGAGGTGATTGAAATAGACACCTGTATGGTGGTGACTCATGAATTAGAGGCTTTAAGAAAGGCATTAGAAAATGTACTGGTGAGTACTGTGATGGAACTGCCTGAATCGGTTTATGCGGTGCAATTATCCAATGGTATACATGTGGTTTTGGAATACACAGGCAAGTGCTCCATGAGTGTGATGCCTGATATAGCTTGGCAAGGAACAACATTGCAGTACTGGTGCCGTGATAAGCTGGGGTTGAGGCCGTTGAATAAGCCTGTACAACAGTTTTTTGATCAGCTTCCAACAAACACTGAAGATATAGCTATTCATATTGGAGCTGATGATTTTGTGCAAGGGCAACTACGTGGAAACCGCGCGATGATTGAACAAGTCTTGGCATGGAGTGAAGGCGCGAAGTATGTGGTGGATTTGTTTTCGGGTGCTGGGAATTTATCACTGCCATTGGCGGCTTCAGGCATGCGAGTGATGGGTGCAGAAGTGAATGATGCCAGTGTGCGTGCTGCCAATGCCAATGCCAAACGTCTAAAGTTATCTGCGACATACCAACAAGCAGATTTGTTCGGTCGCTTTGATGTATCATCATTTGTGGGAGCAGATGTGTTGATTATTGATCCGCCACGTAAGGGAGCAAAGAAGATTTGTAATTTGATGAATCGTTTGCTGCCAAAAAAAGTTATTTTGGTGCATTGTGATGTCGTTTCAGGTGGCCGCGATGGACAAGAGATGAAAGCACAGGGTTATACTTTACAAGCATTACGAGCTTTGGATTTATTTTCTTACTCTGGCCACGTGGAAAGTATGAGCTTATGGGTGCGATAAAACCTTTACGGTGGTGCCTGCTATTATGTGTGCTAACGGGTTTGATAGCGTGTCAGCAGCAAGTTGCTGAGCAGGGTGAGTTGCGGGTTGGTGTAGCGCAACTTCCTATGTCGCTTGATCCCCGTTTTGCGACTGATGCAGCATCGCATAAGATTCAGGCTTTGGTACATCGCGGTTTGATCCGCTTGGATGATGATTTTATACCGCGAGTCGATATTGCAGCATCATGGCAGCATCCAGATGCCCTAACGTGGGTATTTGATTTAAAAAAGAATGTTTATTTTCATGATGGATCACGTTTGCAGGCAAAAGATGTTGCAGCAACGTTACGAGGTGTCCTCAATAAGGCTTTAGCCAGCCCATTGCGTGCAGGCTTTGCTTCCATTGAATCGGTGGAGGTCTTGTCGGCATATCGTTTGCGTTTACACTTGCATAAAGCTGATAGTTCACTGTTAACACGGTTATCTTTGGGAATTGTGCCAGAGTCTATGGCGAATAAACCGCATCAAGCACGCAAGATGATGGGGGCAGGTGCTTTCAAATTACAATCATGGCATGGTAATGATTTGTATTTAAAGCGCGTACGACCTTCACCTATATCCAATATAGAAGTATTGCACTTTATTCGCGTCAAAGATGCCGTAACACGCTGTTTGAAGTTAGTGCGTGGTGAAATTGACTTTACACAGAACGATTTACCACCTGATTTATTACCTTATTTAGAAAAGCAAAAGCAATTAACCATTCAGACTCGGGCATCAACGACCTTTTCATATATTGGGTTAAATACCCAGGATGCCACCCTCAAAGATGTGCGTGTGCGCCAAGCATTGGCATTGGCAGTGGATCGCAAACGTTTGAAAAAGGCATTGTTTTCGAATCTACCAAAACTAGCCGAAACAGTTCTAACACCTAATCACTGGGCAACGACTGTTTTGCAACAGAGCGCATTTGATCCTAGAAAAGCGGAAGAAATGTTAGATGAAGCAGGCTTTCCACGTGCCAAAGATGGTGTTCGTTTTAAACTTAATTACCGCACGAGCACTGATCCAGCTCGATTACGTTTAGCCACTGCTGTTGCTGATATGTGGCAGAAAATTGGTGTGCAAGTATCCATTGAATCATTGGAGTGGGGTGGTTTTTATGCGCGTATCAAGCGCGGTGATTTTCAGGTATTTTCATTGTCGTGGGTAGGTATTGTTGACCCTGATATTTATCGTTGGATTCTACATACAGATATGTGGCCGCCGAAAGGTGCAAACCGTGGTCGTTATAGCAACACTGATGTTGATACATGGCTGGAAAGAGCATCTGAAAGTGAAAGCATAAAGCAACGCAAGCGTATTTACGCAAAAGTACAGAAAAAAATGCAGCAGGATCAAGTATATATACCGTTGTGGTATGAACCTGTATTGGCGGTGTCATCCAAACGTGTGCAAGGTTTTGAACCTAGCAGTGATGGCGGCCTGTTAGGACTTATGAATGCGAATATAAAATTTATAGATGAAGAAGCTTTATAAAGACTTTTATTTTTTGCGAGACTTTCTATTTTTTGTAAGATAGGATTATTTTTGTTTATTGAATTGGAGGATACCGATGTTTAAAATGATTGGAAAACTATGCGTGCTGGCTGCTTTTTCGATAGCGATTGCGATGCCTGTGCAAGCTGCTGCGCCTGTAAAAGTTGCTGGCACGAAACATGTGAATTTTGCTGTATTTCATAAAATAGCAGATGATTATGAGTTTGAAGCGATTGTGATGGGTCGTTTTAGTGATTTTATTGCTGAAATGGAAAAAGGTTCACAGATTATTTTTTTAAACCATACAGCAGGAGTTAAGAATAATGATGTCATTACTTTGAATGTTGATGTTTTGAGCGAAGAGCCTGATCAGAACTTTAGTGATAATGGCGTAAACTGCAGTATTAGTTTTACCGATGACAGTGATGCGGATAACACTGCTTACGCTGTGGGTGGGTTGTGCACTATTTTGACGAGTGATAAAGGTGTTCATGAGAAGGTTAAGGCGGTGATTCCCTCAGCAGACTTACCAGATACTTCACAAGGTGTTGATGTATGGGTAATGATTTATGAAGATGAAGAAACGGGTATAGCTTTTTATGCCAATGTAACAACCGATTAACGAGTGATTAGCTGGCAGGATGCCGAATGCTTTGAAGGCAGTTTTGCTAAACAATAAGAAAGGCAAAGGACTGCTCAAGGCGTAAAAGAAAGCTGTGTGATACAAAATAAAAAAAGCATGATACGAAAGCCCATTTTGACTTTTCAAGATGGGCTTTTTTGTTGCTTGTTGTATATTTTAAAATGCTTTGAGCGTTAATAAATACAAGTTGATTTAGAAAACGTGATATAATATTGTTGCACCCTAAAGTTCAAGGCGGGGCCTTTTAAAACACAGAATGGGTCTGAACTAAGTCGTATAAAGGGCTCCATAAATTGCACTTACAACTTGAATCCAAGCATGCGTATAAGTTATAAAAGTAAGATTGGGTCGAATAGTGGGGCGTCGGCCATACTTTATATTCTTTGTAAAATTACAGGCAGCGGGTCAAGTTAATTTCACACATTTTTATGGGTAATGAGTTTAAATAGTTCTCTATATCTGTGTTAGCTATGTAAATATGGACAACTATTATATGGGTTTACACAGTAAATATTGAGCTTGTAAAACAACCCACAGAGGCTGTGGATAAGATTGTGAATAAGTGGGCAGTTTTTGTTGTATATGTCATATTGAGGCTTGTATGACACGCTGCCTATTATTTAATCAATAATTTATTTACCTTATATAACAGTATGTTACAATCATTGTTTTGAGTGCTTGAAGTAGAAACGTATGCTATATTAAAATATTTTCATGGATTGTGGAAAACTTTGTATTTAAGTGCTGATTGTCACTTGCATGATGGGTGAGTATGTGTTTGTTCGTTTTTGAGAGATGCTTTTTTTGGGTGCTATCTTGCTAAGCACTTGAAATTAGGTGAGTTCTTTCAAAATGCGGAACAAGATTTGAATTATCGAGTTCCGCTTATTGACTTTTAACAGCTGTTTTGTGACTTAGTTGTCCAATTCTGCGTTGTGATAAACTTTTTGCACATCATCACAATCATTTAATGCTTCTAAAAGGGATTCAAAGGTTGTTACATCATCACCGCTAATGCCACAGAAGGTTTGTGGTTCGTATGAAACATCATCCATAGCAAATTCAATATCTTCAAACGCTTCCGATAGCGCTGTTTTAGCTTTGTAAAAATCGGTGTGGGATGCGAAAACTGTGATCATACCATCTTCACACTCAATATCAGCCACATCCACATCTGCCATCATCAATGCTTCAAGTACGGCATCTTCATCATCGCCTTTAAATGCAAAGACTGCTTGATGGTCAAACATATGCGCTACAGCACCAGGGCCGCCTAGTTTTGAACCATTTTTGGTAAAACACTGACGGACATCGGCAAACGTACGGTTGTTGTTATCGGTAAGGCAATCGACAATAACCATGCAGCCAGCAGGCCCAAAACCCTCGTAACGGGCGGGTGAAAAATCTTCACCAGCACCACCGAGTGCTTTATCCAGCGCATTTTTAATCACATGAGCGGGAACTTGATCTTTTTTTGCTTTTTCAATCAAACGGCGCAGTGATAGGTTGGCATCTGGGTCAGCGCCACCACTTTTTGCAGCCACATAAAGCTCACGACCATACTTGGAGTAAACTTTGGTTTTTGCACCAGCGGTTTTTGCCATATCTAACTTTTTGTTTTGGTAAGCTCTTCCCATATCACGTTCTCTCTAAATTATTTTAGTGTTCGATACTAACATGAAACAAATAACGCGCTTGTATGAGTTTTAGCACACTATGATATGAAATTTTATCATGTGTGGTAAAATCCATGCGCGTTAATGTGTCAGGTTGTTTTCTGCCATCAAATCAGCAGCGTTTAATGTTTGACCACGTAAATCTTTGCTGGCATCGGATAACAATGCCAAATAGGCTGGGGTTACACTTTCGGCCAGTGGTACTTCGGTTGGCATAAGACCTGGATAAGCACGTTTGAATAACTCTGTGCGTACTCGGCCGGGATTTAGCGTGTTAAAACGATATGCTTTATCCGGGTGTTCACCTTGCCACATGGCAGCAACATAGCCTAAGGCACGCTTGGCAAATCCGTAGGCATGCCAGTTATTTTGGCTATCATCAATCATATCGCAGGTAGTAAAAATAATGGATGCGGCTTCGGCATCGCGCAATAATGGCAGCATGATTTGGGTTAGCATATTTGGAGCAGTCAGATGAATATCCAAAATTTGGCGGAATGTATCAGCCTTGATGTATTGTAACGGGGTACAGCGATCAAAGGATCCTGCGCAATGTACCAACCCATCCAAGTGTGGCACCTGATCCTTTAAGGCGAGAAATAATTTTCCGTAATCATCAAAATGTGTGAGATCAAATGGAATACACAAGCAGCGGCCACCAAGTTCTTCAATACGCGTTTGTGTTGCGGCCAAACCATCTTCATTGCGGCCTAGCGCAATCACACTAGCGCCTTGCTCACCGAGTGCGGCAGCAACTTGCTGACCAAGGCCATCGCTGGCACCTGTAACCATGATGATTTTATTTTCAAACTCTTTTGCCATGTTAAATCTCCCTTCGGGCGGGATATTAACCACGAATAGAACGAAGTGCATCAGGCAAGTGTTGATTCGTTTATGAAATATTATATTGAGCGCTAAAAAAGCTCATCACTAGCGTGGAAACCTTGCCAATAGCTCCGCTATGAGCAGAGGCATACGCCTTGGTATGCATTTTTCAAGTGCCAGTCTAGTTGTTTTTAAGCCAATAAAGGCTTCCTTAAGTGAACTTTTCCCCTGCGTTCTCTGGGGTGAAATGCTATGCTTCGCCGTATCCCAATATCGAGGTAAGACATGGCAGAACATCAGCATATTTTTTCAATGCAGGGCGTAGGTAAGATTGTTGACGGGAAAAAGGAAATTCTAAAAGATATTTACTTGTCCTTTTATCCAGGTGCGAAGATTGGTGTGTTGGGGTTGAATGGTTCGGGTAAATCGACGCTATTAAAAATTATGGCGGGTTTGGATACGGAAATTTTGGGTGAAGCACGTCCTGCACCACGCATTAAAATTGGTTACTTGGCGCAAGAGCCTGCGCTTGATGAGAGCAAAGATGTGCGTGGTAATGTTGAAGAAGCTGTGCAAGAGATGAAAGATGCATTGCTTGAATTAGATGCGGTATATGCTGCTTATGCGGAACCTGATGCAGATTTTGATGAAATTGCTAAAAAACAAGCCAAGCTAGAAGATTTTATTGAGGCAGGTGACGGCCATAATCTAGATAGGAAATTAGGTATTGCAGCCGATGCTTTGCGTCTGCCTGATTGGGATGCGGATGTATCCAAACTGTCGGGTGGTGAACGTCGCCGTGTAGCACTTTGTAAGTTGTTGTTATCCAGCCCTGATATGTTGCTTTTGGATGAGCCTACCAACCACTTGGATGCAGAATCGGTAGCATGGTTAGAGCGTTTCTTGCATGACTTTACGGGTACAGTGGTTGCCGTAACCCATGATCGTTATTTCTTGGATAATGTTGCGGGTTGGATTCTTGAATTGGATCGGGGTAAAGGTATCCCATTTGAAGGTAATTATTCATCATGGCTTGAGCAAAAGGAGAAACGCCTTGCTGTAGAAGATAAACAAGAGTCATCACGTCAAAAAGCCATGAAACAAGAGCTCGAATGGGTGCGCCAAGGTGCAAAAGGTCGTCATGCCAAGTCCAAGGCTCGTTTAAAAGCTTTTGATGAGTTATCCAGTAAAGAAGCGCAAGAGCGTAATGCGACCAAGCAAATCTACATTCCTGTAGCCGAACGTTTGGGTGAAATTGTGATTAAGGCAGAGCATGTCGTGAAAGGTTATGGCGACCGCGTCTTATACGATGATATGAATTTTAATCTGCCACGTGGTGGTATTGTTGGCGTGATTGGTGCCAACGGTGCGGGTAAAACAACATTGTTCCGTATGATTACAGGCGAAGAAACACCTGATTCGGGTATGTTAACTATTGGTGAGACAGTTCAAATTTCTTGTGTGGATCAAAGTCGTGATGCTTTGAATGGCGATAAAACAGTCTGGGAAGAAATTTCAGGTGGTACAGACACCATGATGTTGGGCAATGTGGAAGTGCCCTCGCGTGCTTATTGTGGGCGCTTTAACTTTAAAGGTGGTGACCAACAGAAGAAAATTAAATTGCTTTCTGGTGGTGAACGCAACCGTGTGCATTTAGCAAAAATGCTTAAAGAGGGTGGTAATGTTTTACTGCTCGATGAACCGACCAATGACTTGGATGTTGAAACGCTGCGTGCGCTTGAAGAAGCGCTGCTTGATTTTGCAGGTTGTGCAGTCGTTATTTCGCATGACAGATGGTTTTTGGATCGTATTGCTACGCATATTTTGGCCTATGAAGATGAAGGGCACATTGAATGGTTTGAAGGTAACTTTGCTGAATATGAGAAAGATAAAGAACGTCGATTGGGTAAAGATGCAATGCAGCCCCATAGAATTAAGTATAAGAGGTTAGTGTAAATGAATAAAAATATAGTTATAAGTTTTACTTGTTTACTGGGCATGAGCTTAGTATCAGCGCAAGCAGACGGTTTTTTGGGGAAGCCTGACGCCCCAGAGCGTGAGGCAGTGATTCATGGTTACGAAGATGGACTTGGGGTTACAGGAGCTTGGGGGGGGACAGCGCGAATCCATGGATAACCATGGTGTTACCTTGGAAGCTTTTTATACGGGCGAATTTGCGAAAAATTTTAAAGCGAACCCTGTGACTGCAAATGGTTTGAAAAAGACTGTGTATCAGTCGAACACAGATTTAACACTTACGATAGACACTCAAAAAGTGGGTATGTGGCAGGGTGGTACATTGTTTATCTACGGCCTGGGTAATACTGGTGGTAACCCAAGCGATTATACGGGGGATTTGCAGGGCTATTCAAATATTGAAGCGCCAAATCAGTGGATTGTACATGAAGCGTGGTATCAGCAAGAGTTTGGTGATGGCCTATTCTCTATTTTAGCGGGCTTGCATGATATGAATTCTGAATTTTATGTATCTGATTATGGATCTCTTTTCTTAAATGGCTCTTTTGGCATAGGTCCTGAATTATCGGGCAATGTGCCAGCATCGTTGTTTCCAAAAGCAGCTTTGGGTGTCCGCCTGAAGGTGAGTCCAAGTGATAACTCTTATATCCAAGCTGCGATGTATGATGGGGATCCGGCAACGCGTTCATTTAAGTCGGCTGAGGGTAGGCTATGGGTTGCGGAAACCGGTGTCAGTAGTGATTCAGGCACTTATAAGTTGGGTTACTGGCAGCATACAGCAAATAAAACATTTGGCGCGCGAACATTTTCGAACGATTATGGTCTGTATGGGGTTATCGATCAAACGCTGCTGAACCTTGATAATGGCGGTATGATTGCTGGCTTTTTGCAATATGGCTATACACCTAAGTCTCGCAATGAAATTTATACATATATCGGTGGGGGACTGCATATGCATGGCTTGCTTGCAAGCCGTGCCGAAGATGATTTAGGCATGGCAGTAGCACGGGCAGATTTTCATGCTGCGCCGAACGCTGGGAAAGTCTCAGAAACTGCGGTTGAACTGACTTATCGTTTGGTGGCTATGCCTTGGCTTGCCATACAGCCATCATTGCAATGGATTCAGAATCCCGGTGGTGATTCGGCAGCACCTGCGGTGACAGCAGGTTTGTTGCGTTTTGAAATAACCCTGTAAATTATTTTTACGGTTTTATGGCAGTGATTTGATATTTCTGCTGTGCTTGGGGAACATACCAAAACTCACTGTTATAACCGATACCAGCAGGGGCAGGCTTGATGCCTTGAATGCGTTTATGCACGGCTGGAAGTGAATATGGCGCATACAAAAATACCATAGGAACATCGTTGTAAATTTCTTGTTGCATGATGTCGTACCATTGTTTGCGCTGCTTTTGATCAAAGGTGCGCGTGGCTTCAACCAATGCCTTATCAACCTTGGCATTGCTGTAGCTTAAAAAGTTGAATTGGCGCGGCCCCGTTTGGGATGAATGCCAGATATTGTATTGATCAGGTTCAGGCGTGAGTGACCAGCCGAGAATTACAGCATCAAATTGGCGTTTGTTGATGAAATTTTCGATAAAGGCAGACCATTCGATGACACGAATGTTTACTTTAATGCCGACTTTTTTTAGTCGCTGTTGGATAATCATGGCTGTATCAGCACGTTGTTTGTTGCCATTATTGGTAATTATGTTGAATGATAGTGCTTTACCAGCTTTATCAAGGTAACCATCATGATCTGAATCTGTCCAGCCAGCATCAGCAAGCAGGCGTTTTGCTTTGTTGGGGTCAAAAGGGCGAGGCTTGAGCGATTTATTAACCCATGATGTACCTGGTTTATAGGGTGAGGCAATGGCTTCTCCATAGCCAAGCAGTACTCCATTAATAAGCTCTTGGCGATCGATAGCATAGGCGATGGCTTCACGTACTCTTTGATCTTGGAAGAGAGGGCGTTTTAGGTTGAAACCCAAATATGTGTAAACGGGTTGTAGATATTGGTAGCGGTCATAATGTGCTTTTAATATGGGTTTACTGTCAAATAAACGTGAATACTGTATAGGTGTCAGCCCCATTTCATCAATATTTCCAGCTGTAAGCTCTAAAAACTGAGTGGCTGAATCAGGAATGATGCGGGTCATGCGTTCTGCAATCCATACTTTGCCATCATAATAATGGGGGTTAGCTTGAAGTGTAATCGATTGTTGAGCTTGCCAATCTTTTAACACGTATGCACCGAGGGTTGCCTTGGGGTGGCGTGCCAAATCTGTATTCATAATATCTTCGTGTTCGAATATATGTTTGGGCATGATAGCCAAGCCAGCCCATGTGGAGAGGGCGGGAGAGTACACCTCATCGTAATGAACAATAAAAGTGTGTTTATTAGGAGTTTCAAAGGATATGACCTTAGTATAGTCAGATTTATAGGCACTTTGGGTATGCTTATCTTGAATCAATGCCAGTGTGAAAGCGCAATCTTCTGAGGTGAATGGTTGGCCATCGCTCCAAGTAATACCTGGGCGAAGGTGGAAGCTGATGCTTAGACCATCATCGGAAATATCCCATGATTGGGCAAGTTGCCCTGCAATATTTAAATTTTTATCAAACTTCAAAAGTGGTTGATATAACCAGCCTGCGATTTCATGGCTAGCACTATCGCCTGCAATCATGGGAATCAGCGTCGATGCATCGCCAGTGGATGCTGTGATGAGCCGGTCACCGAAAGCAGGGCTGTTATCGATGGTGTTATTGCTTGCGAGGTTTGGTGATGTGGTGGGCTCAGGCGAGCAGGCAGTGAGTAATCCAATCAGTGTGAAAATAAAATATAGACGAATTAAATACGGGCTAGAATCCATAATCTGTCTCCAGGACGAATAATTGAGTTTCTTGATAGCTGATTGGAGCGGGCGATGGCATGTGTGGACGTGCCAAAGCGCCGAGAGATACTCCATAAAGAATCGCCTTTATGGACTTTGTAACGAATACGGCGACCTTGGGATAACATGGGGTTGCTGGCTTCTGTGGCACGCGCAAAAGAATGAGCGGGCACGGTAACAGACATGCCTATTTGTAAGGTGCGTGGCATCTTAGGGTTGAGTTTGCGGAGGTGGGAGACATTGGTATGATGTTGACGGGCCAATTTCCATAATGAATCACCTGAGCGAAGCTTTACTTTAATGTATTTCGGGCGATGAGAGTGCTGGGCTTCTTGCAATGATATAAGACTTTTTTTCGGAGCATGAATGGTAATATCATGCCGTAAATATTGACTGTAATGCAGGCCTGGATTTAGCTGAAATAAAAGTGAATTTGGTAGTTTGGATGAGTTTGCAAGCTGTTTGAGGTCAATGGGTGCATGAAGGGTGATAGCTTGTGTTTGAATAGGGGCAGGGAAGGTGATTGTTTGCATATTGAATAAGGCAGTTAGGCCAATAATTTGGCGGACATAGTTACGCGTTTCCCTGGGCGCTGGCATATTCTCTAGGCCGTCACTCAGTGTCCATGCAGTTTTTTTTAAACGTTTTGCAAGGCCGTATGGCCCCATATTGTAGGCCGCAAATGCTAGTGGCCAGTTGCCAAAGCGTTTATATTGCTCTTGTAAATATGTGACGGCAGCACGGGTTGATGCTTCGACATTGCGGCGACCATCATTATAAGGGTTCTTTTTAATACCAAGGCCTTGTGCTGTGCCTGGCATAAGTTGCCATAAACCCATGGCACCTGTGCGAGATAGTGCGTAAGGTTGGTAACCTGATTCTACAATAGGGATCAGTTGTAATGAAAGAGGTGCATCCATACTTGTCAACGTGTTGACAATCCGCTGGCGGACAAAGGTCGAACGCATCCTGATACGTGGCCAATGTGGAAGGATATGCTTTTTTGCAGATGCTTGAGCACGAGCAATGTCTTGCGCAAGCAGTCCTTGTAAGAATGCATCCTGCGATATGCTGAGAGTGGGTTTAGGCAGTTTTTCTTGTTTATTGATTGTGACTTTAGTTGGCTTTTCTGAGTTTAAAGATAGAGGTGACGTTGTTTTTAGGGTTTGTGAGCAACTGCTAAGCACCAGTAATGTGAAAATGAAACATAACGTAAGTACAGGCGCTTTTTGATTGAACATTGCGATAGTTTAACGTCTTGTTTTAGAAAACATATGATTTAGTTGTAAAAATTAACTGCGTTGTTTGCAGAACTTCACGAACGATGAGGTTCTCTGACTATAAATATGTACAAATGGTTACTTTTGCATTATTAAAAAATATAATTTATCCATCTGAACTATTTGCCTAGTTATGAGCTTGATTTTAATGAGTTGGAACACTATGTTCACGAGTGTGGCGGGTTTTTTCCTTAGGAGAATTACGGGTTTTATATGTTATTAGCGCAGCAGCAGCATTTGGTTAAAAGTGGAATTATCTCTCAAGAACAGATTGATGATGCTTTGCAAATGCAGAAAACTGAAAAAAAAGGATTGTTATTTTCTCTGCTTGCTGTTGAAGGCGTTGATGCAGAGGCTGTGCTGCAAAGGCTTGCACGTATTTACAAAGTTCCCTATTTGAATATTTCTGATTTTAAACCCAGTGAGGAAATCTTAAAAAAGTGTCCTGAGAAACTTTGTACAGACTTTGGTTTCATGCCAGTGGACGAACAGCATGGTGAGCTGGTTATTGCCATGGGCAACCCCATGGATTTTTCTGCTTTGGATGCTCTACAATTTAAACTTGGAAGACGTGTTAAAGCTATTTTTTCGCGCCCTGATATTATTCAAAAGAAGATTCGAGAGCTTTATCAAGGTGATGCGGCTTTTGAAGATGCGATGTCTAGTTTGGAAGATGATAGTAGTTTTTCAACGGAAAGTGATGAGGATACAAATGACACGGATATTGCCGCACTGAAAAAAGGTGCGGGTGATTCACCCATTATTAAATTGGTGAATGGCATCATGGTTCAGGCGATGAAGATGGGGTCATCGGATATTCACATTGAAGCAGGCGAGCGGGTAAGTGTGGTTCGTATGCGTGTAGATGGTCGCTTGCGTGCTGCTCTGAAATTTCCTGTAAAGGCGCATGTTTTGGTGCTGTCACGTATTAAAATTATATCTAACTTAGATATTTCTAATACGCGCACACCGCAAGATGGCCGTACGCGGGTGAAATTATGGGGTAAGAGCTTTGATATGCGCGTGTCAACGCTGCCTTCCATGCATGGTGAGAAGGCCGTACTACGCATTTTGGATAAAAGTGGTCTCTCATTAGATTTGGATATTTTGGGTTTTGAAAAATTAGCTGATCAACGGGTACGTGAGTGTATTACTAAATCGACAGGGGCTGTTTTGGTTACAGGACCGACGGGCTCAGGTAAAACAACCACGCTTTATTCTTTTTTACATCATATTAATGATGCAGAGAGTAATTTAATTACAGTGGAAGACCCAGTAGAATTTCAACTTAAGGGTATCAACCAAGTACAGGTTAATCCGAAGTCTGGAATGACATTTTCTGCTGCTTTGCGATCTATTTTACGACAAGACCCTGATGTTGTCATGGTTGGAGAAATTCGTGATGAAGAAACAGCTGAAATTGCTTTGCATGCAGCTCAAACGGGGCATTTGGTGCTTTCAACACTGCATACCAATGATGCGCCATCCACGATTACGCGCTTGATTGAAATGGGTATTGAATTAAACATGTTGGCATCATCGTTGAATTTGATAGTGGCGCAGCGTTTGGCACGTCGGTTGTGTCCCAAGTGTAAAAAGAAGGCGTTGCCAGACAAGGGTTTTTGCGAACGTTTTGGTTTGCCAGATGGCGTGGAATTTTATGAGCCAGTTGGCTGCAAAGCCTGTATGAATATTGGCTATAAAGGGCGTTTGGGTGTACATGAGGTTTTGTACGTTAATGAGCGTATGAAGGAGTTGATTTCGCGCGGTGCGCCAGACGGTGAGCTGATGCAAGCTGCGCGTGAAGATGGTATGTTTTGTTTGTTTGAAGACGGGTTGAATAAAGCGCTTGCGGGCATCACCAGCATTGCAGAGGTCATGCGTAACTCTTCAGCACCAGAAGACTTTAAATTTGAGGGACGCCTTGATGAAGGTGGTGCCTTAATGTCTTTGGGTGAATCCATGAAGCTGCGTGATGCGGCGCGCATAACAGCATCAGTGGGGCTAGATAGGCAAACGGTATTGATTGTGGATGATTCAAAAAGCATTCGAAATCTTGTGAAGTTTGTGCTGCAATCGGACGGTTTTGAAGTACTTGAGGCTGACGATGGTCAGCATGGATGGGATGTTTTGCAACGACTATCGGCATCCATTGATTTGGTAGTTACAGATTATGAAATGCCCAATATGTCTGGCTTAGAGTTTGTAAAGAAAGTGCGTGATAATCAGCGATTTGATGGTATCCCTCTGGTTTTGTTAACATCACGCAAAGATGAAGATGATGAGGTGTTTGGACTTGACTCTGGAGCGGATGATTATATCGGTAAACCTGTGGAGCCGATGAAGCTACAAGCAAGGGTGCGTAAAGTGCTTGCCATGTATGCACGTATTAGTGCTGCAGCTCAAGGAGGAAATCATGCAGGAAACTGATGACTTAGAATCGAATGTGGCAAGCGAAGTTCTGGAAAGTGAGGCTTCAAGTCCTGCAATAGAGAGCTCTTATGTTGAGATGATGCAGGTTCGCATTGCAGGTGAAGCGCTATTGATTGCTGTGTCGGATGTTTCAGAAGTGATTCGTTTACAGCCATTAAGTTTAGTACCTATGGCGCCAGAGCACTTATTAGGTGTTTGTAATGTTCATGGGCTTATCTTATGCGTGATTGACCCATGTCGTGTCATGCATCTTGAAGGTAAGCCTTCGGAGGATAGTCCTGCAAGCCGCTTTGTGAGTTTAAGGCATCCAGTCATGAATTTGGCCTTGCGAGTGGATAGTGTCTCTGAATTATTTCGGATTCAGGAGGATGTTTTTTCTGAGTTAAGTAGTGATTCAAATGTGTTTTTTCGAGGCAGCATAAATATTGAAGAACAGGCATATCGCGTGATAAACACGGAAGCGTTGTTTGCGTAAATTGTTTGTGTATTGATTAAAGCTATGCACTATGCAGTAACTAGTTAGTGTCGTGCATAAAGTTGTTAATGTGAATGAGAAAACAAGAAAGCATGTGGAGAAGGTTATGGTAGAAGTTAAACGACGTGATGTGAAAAGTATCAGGCAGTTGGCGCAGCGTAATATATGGGTTTCTGTGATTTTATTTGCCGTGCTTATTGGAACGGTATTTGTGGCATTTAATCGTGCTGGGGATGGGGTGCGTGAGCTTTCTAATTTGTATGAGCAGCAAACAACATTGGAACGTTTTAAAGGCTCTTTGCCCAATGTTCTTTTGCCCCTGAATGACTTTACATTAACAAGTAATAAAATGGATATTGAGAAAATTAAGCATGCATCAGATGATTTTTTGCGCCTTTATGGGCAGGTGAATGAACTTCCTTCTTTGCAAGATGAAGATGTGCAACAATTGAAAGAAGTATATGATTTAATGCAAGAAGTTATTAAAATCGCAAAAGATATTACTAGCGGAAAAATACCTTCTAACATGGCAAGTAATGTGACAGTAGTGGCTCAAAGTCTTGTGTTTGTAGCGCAGGGCAAACTAAATGATGTGGCATCGGGTTTGGCGATACGACTGGATTCGGCTCGTCAAGGCAAAGAAGATCAGCTTGTGACATACTCGCTCATTAATGGGGTGGTTATTGTCTTTATTGTGATTGTAATGGCGTTCTTTAATCGAAGTTTTGTGACGAATATTTCAGGAACTATCTCTGAAATGGCACAAGGTGTAACAGGTGTATCGGATGAGATTCTGACTGCGGTAGACCATCAGGCGACAGCTTCGAATACGCAGGCTATGTCTGTGGCAGGGGTGACAGAAGAGCTGGGCGGCATGTCAGAGGCTGCAAAGAAAATTGCGGTGACAGCGGCAAGTGTAGAGCGCATTGCAATGGCAACAGCGACATCTGCGAAAGATGGCTCTGAAGCGGTGAATGAAGCTATTGGTTACATGGATAGGATTCGCCAAGAAGTAACAACGATTGCAGAAAAAGTGACAGATGCGGGTCGTAAAGCAGAACAAATTCTTGATTCGATTAGTTCGATTCAGGAAATTGCTGATGAAACCCATTTGTTGGCACTTAATGCATCAATTGAGTCAGCGGCGGCAGGCGAATTTGGTAAGAGATTTGCGGTTGTGGCGGGTGAAGTTCGCCGGTTATCTGAGCGCGCGAGGCTGTTTACAGAAGAAATTCAAACGGTGGTGGATGATGTGCATGTTTCGACACAAGAGTCGATTGAGGTGACTCGCTCTGGCCTTGGTGAAGTGGCAAAAGGCGTGAAAATTGCCGAGCGTGCAAGTGAAGCGCTGAGCAAAATGCAGAACATGTCTGAAAAAACGAGTCTGGCTGTGCGCACTATTGCACAAGCGACAGGCCGACAAGATAGCAGTTCTCAGGAATTTGTGCTTACCATGCGTCAAATATCTGATTTGTTACAAGATTCAGCATCACAGATGCAGAAGTCACGTGACGCATCTTATCGTTTGAATGATGTGGCAGCAGATCTGCAGAAACTAGTCTAGTTAGGGCTGATTTTTTGGCTGATTTTGACTTATCCAATTTTTTAGCATCTTTTTTCGATGAGGCGCGGGAACGCTTAAATTCGATGAATCAAGGGCTCGTGGCTTTTGAGTCGGGTGGCCTAGATTCAGAGGGATTAATTTCTTTGCGTCGAGATGCCCATACCATTAAAGGGTCGGCATTAATGTTAGGCGTTAGTGATATTGGAGGGGCTGCACACCTGTTTGAAGATGTGATGGAGCAACTGATTGAGCATCCGACTTGGCGCAATCCTGCAATGACACAGTTTTTATATGATCTGCACGATGAGCTTGGTATTCGATTGAAAGACCGAAATGCTCAGAAAAACATTGATCTGGAGCCGTTGCGTGTAAAGTATAATGAGTTGTTAAAGATTGCTAAAGAAGGGGCTTTGCCTGAGGGGTCAACTGAAGCTGTTGAACAAGGTAAAGTAAATTTAGATGAAGAATCAGATGTTATTGAAATCGATTTAGATGAGGACACACCTGACTTAGAGTCTTGGGTTCAAGATGATGGGCTTACTGTTGATTTAGAGTCTTTATCTGATAGCGCCTCTGTAAAGAGCGCATCAGTGGGTGAAAAGGATGGCGGAAAAACATCCTCACAAGACTTCTCAGGCTTGATTGGAGCCGATGAGGCTGATGTGTGGAAGGCTAAGCGTGCGACAATGCAGCAGGCCGCAGGGGAAAAACAGAAAAAAGTAGCTGATGAGGCTCTTGATCAGAGCTTGGATAGATTGCCCAGTGAAGCAATGGAAGACCGCGAAGTTGAGAAGTTTGTCGCTGAGCTTACAAGCATTACTGAGGATGAAGAGGGTCATTCCGCGCAGAGTGATGAGCTTACACCTCTGCCAGAAAATACCTTTGTTGAGGCTGACACATACCGCCCTGATATTGCTAAAATTGAAATGAAAGCGACGGCGCAACGTCATAGCTCAGGGCGCTTCTTGCGTGTGGATGCAGAGCGTCTTGAAAACTTGTCGAATCAAGTGATTGAGTTAAGTACGGAGCAATCGCGTGGTGGCAGCGTTGAAACATCTATTTTAGAAATGATGTCAGAATTAAGAGGGCTACAGCGGGAGTGGCGTTATTTTGCCAAATCACTTGATGATTTTGATGAAGCCAAACGTGATGTCTTGATGCACTCATTAGAACGTGGGCTTGAAAACCAAATGCGTAAGCAGCGGCGCTTTAAGGAAGAGTTGAGTGTTTCAAAACAACGTAATGGATTGATGCACAGGGACTTGCGTGACCAAGTACTGTCATTGATGTTACGACCGTTGGATAATATTTTTTCAACATTTCCTCGCGCCGTTCGCGATGTGGCGGTTCGCTTAAAGAAGCATGCACGACTGGTAATTGGTGGTAAGGCCTTAGAGGTGGATCAAGGGGTGGTGGAATCCTTGGTTGAGCCGTTGGTCCACTTGCTTAATAACGCGGTTGCTCATGGTATTGAATCTCCTGAAGAGCGTAAGGCTTTGGGGAAACCTAAAGAAGGTCAGGTTGCAGTGATTGCACGGCTAAGTGGCAGTGAAGTGCGCATTGAAGTGGTGGATGATGGGCAAGGTCTTGATGTTGATAGAATCAAAGAAGTGGCGGTTGAACGCGGTGTAACCACACAGGTTGAAGCAGATAGTATGGATTCTGCTGAAATCCTTGAAATGATTTTTCGCCCTGGTTTTTCAACTAAAAAAGAAGTGGATGCGACATCTGGTCGAGGCATTGGTATGAACGTGGTGCAAGACACGATACGGCGTCTGACTGGTTCGATTCGTATTCATACTGAAAAGGGTCAGGGGACTCGTTTTGTGCTCTCATTACCCGTGAGTATTGCAGTACAGCAGGCATTAATGTTTCGTATGGGCAATGTACGTTTTGGTATGTTAACGCATATGGTTGAGCAAGCGCTGCCTTTGCACAAACAAGAATTGAAGACGGGCATTGGTGATAAAAAGTTTATTATGTATGGCAAACATCAAGTTCCCATTGTGGATATGAGGCGCATGTTGAGTGGCGAAGGTGCTGATGCGGTGTTGTCGAAGGTGCCCAATGTGCTTATTGCTGAACATATCGAGGGTTATGTAGGGATTGTGGTTGATGAATTAATGAGTGATGCTGAGATTGTTGTTCGAAATCTCGACCCATATATTAAACGTTACCAACCACAAGGCTTGATGGGCAACACGATTACGGATGATGGCTCTGTTATCATGCTGTTAGAGCCTTACGGCATTAAAGAAATGGGGCGTACAGCACCCGATCAGACGATTGAAGTTGATGTAAGCGAAGAAGAAAAAATTCATCGCAAGATACTACTTGTGGAGGATTCTCTTATTGCGCGTGAAGTAGAAAAAAGTATTTTTGAAAGCATTGGTTTTACTGTGGACACGGCAATTGATGGTCTTGATGGTCTTGAGAAATTAGCCAGAGAGTCGTATGATATGGTTGTGACAGACTTAGAAATGCCGCGCTTGGATGGTTTTGGTTTTGTTCGACGTATTCGTAATCAGCCTGAATATGAAGATTTACCCGTGATGATTATTTCAACGCGTGAAAGTGCGGAAGACCGTATGCGTGCTATGGAATCAGGTGCTGATACTTATATGGTGAAGCAGCATCTAAATGGCGATGAAATTTTAAAAAATGTGCAAGCACTATTGGGTTCTGTGAGTCATTCTGAATAAGCACTTGTTTTTTTATATATTAGAGTGCTCGATTTGATGGTAGTAGATTTTCCCGAATCCACGCAAGCCAATGAAGATGGTTTGTTGGCTGTAGGTGGGGACTTATCTACAAGCACATTGTTAAAGGCTTATGCACAAGGTTGCTTTCCGTGGTATTCAGAGGGTCAACCTATTCTTTGGTGGTCTCCAGATCCACGTATGGTTCTTTTTCTAGATGAATTTTACTGCTCCAAGCGTTTGCTTCGGCGTTTAAAACAGAAGCGCTATCGCTTTTCATGGAATGAAGGCTTCTCACAGGTCATTACACAATGTGAAGCTATTCATAGGGCTGATGGTGCTTGGTTGTTACCTGAGATGATAAATGCTTATCAAACATTACATGACAAAGCTCACGCGCACTCTGTAGAGGTATGGGAAGGGGAACAACTTATTGGTGGTTTATATGGCGTGTTATTGAAGCAAGTGTTTTTTGCTGAGTCTATGTTTTCCGTTCGGCGAGACGCCTCCAAAATGGCTTTGGCGATATTGGTAGAGCGCGGGAAGCGTGAGGGCTGGAAGTGTATTGACTGTCAATTTCACACCGACCACCTAGCGAGTCTTGGTGCGAAAGAAATACCACGGAGTCAGTTTCTTGAACTTATAAAAGTATAAAAAAATGTTGAATCAAGACTCTTTTTTAGACTGCTGACTGCGCAGCTCAAGCCATGCATTGCGTAGGTATTCATAGCCAGACCACAGCGTTAGCACCGCAGCCAGCCATAACAGAACAAGCCCCGCTTGATGAAAGTAAAAGCCCATAATTTCAACGTGTAAAAACAATGCTTCAATGGCAACTAGCTGCATGGCAGTTTTCCACTTACCCATTTCTGAGACATGCACAACTTTTGCACCTTCAGCTAACCATTCGCGTAAAGCGCCAATGGTAATTTCTCGGCCAATAATAATGACGGCAAGAATAGCAGGTGCATACCCACCTTCGACAAGTAAAACCAGAGATGTGGCGACAAGAAGTTTGTCTGCAACAGGATCTAAAAAACGACCGAATGCGGTGACTTCATTGCGGTTACGGGCAATATAGCCATCAAGCCAATCTGTAAAGCCCGCTAGTGCAAAAATAAATGCTGTGAGGTAATAGTTCCAAGGGGTAGGTGTGAAGTAAAATGCGGCAATGAGAAGCGGTATGAGAGCGACACGTGCGACGGTGAGTTGGTTGGATAGGGTCCATTGCATAGTCGCTTTATCGCTGAAATAATGGCTAAGGTAAAGTTATTTTTATTTTTCGATAAGAATCAGGTGTTTATCATTGTCCGTAGGTTCGTTGGAAATGACCTTATAGCCTTGTTCTTCGCAGGAGCGAGGGACGTTTTCTAGTGGTTCCCCCTTATTGAGCAAAATTTCGAGTCGCTCGCCTTGCGCTATTTTTGCTAGTTGTAATTTTACTTTTACAAATGTCATTGGGCAAGTTTCATGGGTAATATCGAGGAAATGTTTCATAAGGGTTGTCCTTTAGATAAAGATAATATGGGCATTTTCTGAGTCATTGAGAAATGTTGCAACACCGACTACATCTTGTACTTCCTCAATCATATCGCTTTGCTCGACTTCCAAAATGCGCATGGCCATTTCACAAGCAACAATACGTATGCCCAATGCATGTGCGGCTTCAATGAGTTCTGGCAATGTGGCGACATTGTTCTTTTTCATCATCATCGTCATCAGTTTGGAGCTTGCACCGAAAAAATTAAAACGAGATAATGGAAGGTTGTTTAAGCCACCCATAAGAAGGTTAAAGGTTTTGGCAAGAATGCTTTTACCAGTAGCAACGCGACCTTTATTTTTTTTAAGTACATTAAGTCCCCAAAAAGTAAAAAACAGAGTGACTTCACGGTTGGTAGCGGCAGCTCCTGTAGCAATGGTAAATGCAGCAACGATTTTATCAAAATCACCAGAAAAACAAACGATAGATATTTTCTTTTTATCAGCAGGAATATTCATGCGCAGCCTCTATGTTTTGAAGTGCTACGAAAGATAGCCATCGCTAACAAAAGGGCAAATGTGAAGCTTTGCACAGAATAGTTTTAAGTAAGCGTTAATACATCGTAGCAGAGCATTTTACTTTTAAAAAGGGATTAGCTGTGTAGCTATATTAGACTGATATGGCGCTCAAACTATTTAGCGCGAGGGTGGCAGAGTTCGGCTTGTGGTTGAAAATATTGTGTAAAAACATACCTTGCGACGGGTTCGATAGGTGATTTGGAGTCAAAGATGAATATTGAAGATCAAATAATAGGTTTTAGAACACGTGCAGAAGATTATGGTAACCGTTTGCATGCGTTGCGGAGGTCACTTTGACATTGATAGCAAAAAAGAAGACCTCATTGAGCTAAATGTACGTATTGAGGACCCAACGCTGTGGGATGAGCCTGCAAAAGCTCAAGATATTATGCAACAAAAAGCACGTCTTGAGCAGGCAATCAAAAAACATGGTGATGCGAGCTCTGATTTAGAAGAAGCGAGTATGTTTTTTGAAATGGGTATGGATGAAGGTGATCAGGATAGTCAATTAGAAGCTGTGGCTGTGCTGGATGCGGTGCAAGCTGCGATTGAAGGACTGGAGCTGGCGCAGATGTTGGGTGGTGAGACTGATATGGAGTCTGCCTTTTTGGATATTAATGCAGGCTCTGGTGGTACAGAAGCCCAAGATTGGGCTGAAATTATTTTGCGTATGTATTTACGTTGGGCCGAGCGTAAGGGTTTTAAGACAGAGCTTTTGGAGTGTACTGCTGGTGAAGAAGCGGGTATTAAATCGGTAACGGTTTCGATTAAGGGCGAGTATGCCTATGGCTTTTTGAAAGCTGAAATTGGCGTGCATCGTTTGGTGCGTAAATCGCCATTTGATTCAGGGAACCGTCGCCATACTTCCTTTGCTTCTGTGTTTGCATTCCCAGATATTGAACGTGAAATTGAAATTGATATTAACCCTGCGGACGTGCGGGTGGATACTTACCGTGCATCGGGTGCAGGCGGTCAGCATATTAATAAAACTGACTCAGCTGTAAGAATGACACATGAGCCAACGGGTGTTGTAGTACAATGTCAGAACGACCGTTCACAACATAAAAATCGTGAAGCGTGTTGGAAAATGCTGAAAGCACGCTTGTATGAAAGGGAAGTGGAAGCGCGACAGACTGAAAAACAGGGTCTGGAAGATACCAAAACAGATATTGGTTGGGGTCACCAAATACGCTCCTATGTCTTGGATCAATCGCGTATTAAAGACTTACGTACTGGTATGGAAACAGGTAATACAGGGGCCTTTTTGGATGGTGATATTGATGCCTTTATTTCTGCTAAGCTCATGGGAATGACGCGTGAAGGTGATGCAGAGTAATATCACTTTATTTTCTCGCATTTAAGACTATAGTGCGCGAGCTTTCGCGGGTAGCCGCGTTGATTTCTGGAGGTTTTTTTTCATGGTTAAGCTTTATTCCGATCCACAGTGCCCTAATTCGCACCGTACGCGTATTGTATTACAAGAAAAAGAATTGCCTGTGGACTGTGTTGAGTTGGAGCCCGATAATCTTCCTGAAGATTTTATGGCGATTAACCCCTACGGTAAACTGCCAACAGTGATCGACCGCGACGTGGTGTTTTTTGAATCGCAGGTGGTAAATGAGTATTTGGATGAGCGTTATCCGCACCCACCGCTAAAACCAGGCTCACCTGCTGAGCGTGCTCAAATGCGTTTGTCTGTACTACGTATTGAAGAAGAATTGTATCCATTATATTTCAACTTGATTCGTGTTAAGAAAAAAACTGAACCAATGCGTAAATTTAAGACGTATTTGGAATCATTGAATGGCTATTTGGAACGACAGGTATATTTTGTTGGGGATCAGTATTCTTTGGCTGATATTACTATGGTTCCTATCTTGTGGCGCTTGAAGTCCAATGGTATTGACACATCCAAATGGGTGCACCTTGAGTCTTATATGAACCGCCTTTTTGAACGCCCTGCATTTATTCGTTCTTTGTCTGAGTATGAAGAAATGATGCATGACGCCTTTTAATATTCGTTTAATATAATCCCTTTATCTTGCCTTTGATTTTAAGGGTAGTTTATATTTATGTAAGGGGTAGTTATGCTTGATGTGTTGCATCCAAGTCATCCTGATAGAAAGCAGGCGGAGTCTTTTATCTGCGAGGTTTTCTCTCAGAAATATAATGCTTTTATTGATCATTTTATGCCGCATTTAATTCGCTTGCGTTATGATCAGGCTGGAGCATGTTATTCTATGGCTGGTTACCAAGAAGCGACTTCAGGAAGCTTGTTTGTTGAACAATATCTACGCCAACCAGTTGATTATGAATTGTCTCGTTGTATAGGGCAAACAGTAAGTCGTGATGTCATTGTGGAAGTAGGTAACCTAGCTGAGGCAGGGCCTGGTGGTGGCCGCGATGCAATTATTGCATTGGTATCTTTTTTGTTTGGGGCAGGTTACCAATGGGGTGTGGTCACGGCTGTGCCCCAGTTGGCCAACGCCTTTCGACGCTTGGGTCTGAAGTATGTTGAGCTAGGTGTCGCTGATGCCAATAAACTATCGCCCGAGCAGCGTATTGCTTGGGGTAGTTATTATGATCATAAGCCTATGATTCGAGCTGCTGATTTGCGGATGGCTTATCGTGTTTTGGAAATCTTGTGTCATGATTTTCCAGCAGACTGTCGTGAGATCATGACTGAAGCTCGTGATATGGGTCTGCTATGGCAGAAAGCTTTACAGAAAGAAAAAGAGAATGCTATTTTATGAGCGTGATCTTGGATGCGCTTGCCAAACATGCTTGTCATCAAGCAGATACAATTGCGATTCAAGGGCATGTTCACCGTGTTACTTATGCTCAACTGACGGATGATATAGCCACTGTTGAACAGTATATTCATTCTCAGAAAGCTGTGCGTATGGCCGTTCTTATGGATAATACGCCCGCTGTCTTGATCACAGATTTAGCCTGTATTCAAGCTGCGATACCATTAATTCCTGTGCCATTATTTTTTTCTCCACAACAAGTTCAGCATACTTTAGCTAGTAGTGGGGCCAACCTTCTCATATCTAATTTAGGTGCTACGGTAGAAGGTTTGCTAACAACGGCAGGTGTGACTTATACGCTGTTGCCAAATCTAAATATTGCGGGTGAGTTGTTACAAGTTTATTGCTTGCAACCCTCAAAGCAGCAGCCTTTTTCTAATGGCGTGCAAAAAATAACCTATACTTCTGGATCAACAGGTGATGCAAAAGGTGTGTGTCTCAGCCAGCCACTGATGGATACGGTCGCAACGTCTTTGTTTAAAGCGACGGGTGCCTGTGTGGCTGATAGGCACTTGTGCTTGTTGCCTTATGCGACATTATTGGAAAATATTGCAGGTATGTATGTGCCTCTCATTGCTGGTGCAACGGTTTGTTTGCCTGGTTTAGCGCAAGTGGGTATGAAGGGCTCATCTGGTTTGGATATATCACGCTTTATGACTTGTTTGTGTGAATCTCGCGCTACAAGCTGTGTGATGATTCCGCAAATGTTGCAAGCCCTTGTTGCCGCGGTGGCATCCGGTATGCCAAAGCCGGAGACCTTGCGTTATATTGCGGTAGGTGGCGCACCTGTATCTGAATATCTATTATCTCAAGCCGAAGCTTTAGATTTACCCGTTTATGAGGGTTATGGGCTATCAGAGGCAAGTAGTGTTGTGACGCTGAACACACCATCAGCGAAAAAGAAGGGCAGTGTGGGTCGTGTTTTGCCACATGTAAAACTACGGATTTCCGATGATGGTGAAATTATGTTGAGAGGGGATCTGTTTTCTGGTTACTTGGGTAGTGACTCAGATCAGCGAGGTGAATGGGCTACAGGTGATATAGGTCGCTTGGATGCAGATGGTTTTTTATATATTGAAGGGCGGAAAAAACATATTTTCATTACTTCATTTGGGCGTAATGTGTCGCCAGAATGGGTGGAGCGAGAGTTGAATGTTGAGCCTGCAATTGCGCAATGTTGCGTGTTCGGTGAGGCAAAACCTTTTAATGTGGCGGTGGTTGTTATCAGGCAAGGTTTTAATGTTGAAACATTGGCTGAAGCTTTTGCATCGGCAAACCAACGTTTGCCAGATTATGCTCAGGTGCATGGCTGGGTTGTTGCAGATGAAGCATTTTCGGTTGACAATGGACAGTGGACTGGGACAGGGCGACCAAGGCGAATATTTATTGAAAAAAAATATCGTATGGTTCTAAATGAACTATATGAGGAGAAAAAATGAGTTTTTATAGTACGTTGTTTGCGGAAACAGAATCTGAACGCAATGCCATGCTGGCGATTCCTTTTATTCAACAGGGAGCCGCAGGTGTATTGTCCTTGGAGAGTTATCAGGCATTTTTGGGGCAAGCTTACCATCATGTGAAACATACGGTGCCACTGTTGATGGCATGCGGCGGCCGTTTGCCAGAACGCCTGGAATGGCTGAGGGTGGCACTGGGTGAATACATTGAAGAAGAAATGGGCCATCAAGAGTGGGTTTTGAATGATATTGAGGTGACGGGTGTCGATAAAGAGCTTGTGCGTAAGGCATTGCCATTAGCTGAGACGGAGCTTATGGTTTCGTATGCTTATGACACGGTTATGCGCGGTAATCCTGTTGGTTTTTTTGGCATGGTGCTGGTATTGGAAGGTACGAGTGTGGCATTGGCAACGCATGCCGCTGAAAATATTCAAAAGACACTGGCTTTGCCGAAAGAAGCATTTTCTTATTTAAGCTCGCATGGTTCTTTGGATGCAGGGCATATCGACTTTTACGAAGGTTTGATGAATAAGCTTGATGATGAGGGTGATAAGCAGGCAGTGCTTCATGCTGCGAAAATGTTCTATAAATTGTATGGGGATATTTTCCGTAGTTTGCCGGTGATTAAAGCATAGGGAGTAGGGGATGGGCCTTAAAGATAAACGGGTTATTTTAACGGGTGCTGCTGGGGGCATGGGTTCAATTTTAGTTAGAGGTTTGTTAGAGCGTGGTGCAAAGGTTGCTATGGTAGATGCCAATGCAGATGCTCTACAGTTGTTGGCAGCGGATTTATCAGGTGATGTCTCTCCTGTTACGGCTGATTTATCATCGGCGGCTGGTTGTGCGGCTGCTGTAGAAAGCTGTCAGCAATACTTAGGACAGGTTGATATGCTGATTAACCTTGCAGGGCTCAATAGCTTTGCCAACTTTGCAGACGAGGATTCTTCTCGTATTGAAATGATGATGCGTGTGAATGTATTAGCACCTATGCTGTTAACTCGGGCTTTATTGCCGAGTTTTTTGGCTCAGAAATCAGGTAAAATTGTCAATGTTGGTTCTATTTTTGGTTCGATTGGTTTTGCATGGTTCACAACATACTCAACAAGTAAGTTTGGGCTGCGGGGTTTTTCTGAAAGCTTGCGTCGTGAATTAGCCGATACAGGCGTGCAGGTAAGCTACATTGCCCCTCGTGCGGTAAAGACACCTATGAACAATGATAAAGTGATGTTAATGGGTGAAGCAACAGGTATGAACATGGATGAGCCTCATGTTGTGGTTGCAAAAATTATTCAGGCTATTGAAACGGATAAGAAGGATAGCTACTTTGGCTTTCCTGAATCGTTATTTGTACGTGTCAACGCCTTGTTGCCTCGCTTGGTAGACAAAGCGTTGGCTGGGCAGAATAAAGTTGCAAAAACTTTTTTAAATAAAGGAGCATAACGATGAAAACAATTTGGCTAACTATGATGGTGGTAGCATTTTCTTGTTTAACTGTAGCACAAGCCAGTGAGTTGGAAGGCTCAAATGATTTATTGCAGCTGCAACATGAGTGGGCACATATTAACTATGAGCTTGGAGATGATCAGAAGGAGGCTGCTTTTGAGGCACTAGATGCCAAAGCCC
>Ga0316204_10001102_pt1 | contig 79538 bp, 57 predicted proteins | sample 6monrhotite_MG_2_FD_205661 | JGI IMG/M metagenome (GOLD analysis project Ga0316204, IMG submission 205661) | Microbial mat bacterial communities from mineral coupon in-situ incubated in ocean water Damariscotta River, Maine, United States -... | ecosystem: Environmental > Aquatic > Marine >... | reverse complement strand
TAAAGGTAGAACCCACTAAAAAACAATGTTGCTTTCGATTACTTGCCCATTATTCATCTATAAAAACAAATAATTACCTGCATTTTATTCCCAAATTGAATCAAGAAATAGCATAGGCATTGCTAACCAGTAGTATCCTAAAATCCTACTTATGATGCACAAATAATAAGCAATACCAGATGTAGTGATACCCAGTTACGTTATCCATTTATCCTGCTGCCGTCTTTTTCGGGTTTATTTTGCTGCAGAATAAATCTTTTTTGACAAGACCCAAAACACTGCTCATAATAGCACTACTTTAAATTTACCTTCCAACTCATTTACAACCGACAAGGCCAATGGATGCGAATGGATTCAACGGAACAATTTTGGGACAATTATATTAATAAAACAAAACGTTATGGTATATCCGCCAACTCTTCTCGGTGGTATGTAAAGCAAGTGGAATTGTATATTAAGGCCCATCCCTCATTAAGACTTGCGCAACATACGCACAATGAAATTGAAGAATATCTTCAGGATTTAGGCCGCAACAGTAGAATAAGTGATTGGCAGTTTAAACAAGCCGTTGATGCTTTAAAAATATTGTTTGTGGATATAATTTGTTCTCCATGGTCCGGTAAATTCCCCTGGGAATACTGGAAGGAATCTGCAACAGCATTACCTAACACCCACGCCACAGTCGCTCACGACTATTCACCGGTTAGCTCAAATTCTGTCGCATCGACTGAGCCTGGCTGCCCACCGAAACCGGAAAAAAGCTTGATCCAAAAGGTGCGTTCAGAATTTCCCGTTTACTTTGACAAACTGATCACAAAAATTCGCGTTAAGCAATACTCAATACGCACTGAACACGCCTATGAACCATGGGTAGCCCGATATATCGCATTTCATGCCATGCGCGACCCCGCAACACTTGGTGGTGGAGCGGTTGCCGCTTTTTTGGAACACCTCGTTGTTAAGCGTAACGTTGCAAGTAGCACACAGAGTCAGGCGTTATGCGCCTTGGTTTTTTTCTATAAGCATGTTTTGGATATCGAGCTAGGGGATTTTAGCCACTTTGCTCATTCCAAAAAACCACGTCGCCTTCCTGTTGTTCTGTCTAAACAGGAGACAAAACGTTTGCTAGCTACAATTGATGAGGAGACACCACGCCTGATGGCTAATTTATTATATGGCTGCGGATTACGTTTGATGGAATGCATCCGACTACGAATATTCGATATCGATTTCAGTTACCACCAAATTATAATAAGAAACGCGAAAGGAAATAAGGATAGGGTGGTTCCCTTGCCACGGAAATTAGTGGAACCACTCAACAATCAAATTGCTTATACCGAAAACTTGCATCAGAACGATCTTAAGGACGGGTTTGGCGAGGTCTATTTGCCCAGTGCGCTGGAAAGAAAATACCCAAACGCGCCCAAAGAAAATGGCTGGCAATATGTGTTCCCTTCATCGAAGCTATCCCTTGACCCGCGCGCCAAAAAAATACGCCGTCACCATATTCATGAATCCTTTCTGCAACGAAAAATTAAACGCACAGCTAATAAAGCCGGCCTGGTAAAAAAAATCAACTGCCATACGTTACGCCACTCTTTTGCAACACATTTACTTGAGTCTGGTTATGACATACGCACAGTACAGGAGTTGCTGGGCCATGCAGATGTATCCACAACGATGATCTACACCCATGTACTCAACAAACCAGGCGTCTCCGTTTTAAGCCCACTGGACCAACTTGACGATTGACGAAAGTAGATCCGTAATATTAGTACGTAATTGCTTCACCGTGGTTAGTGCTTTATTGCGCATTTTTTCGGTGTTTTTAACCGAGGCACCTTCAAGGAAGGGGGCAACATGATGAGATTGCTTCGCCTTGTTCGAAATGACGATTTATCGTAAATCATTATCGGTAGACTCAAGCTTAGCACTGAGAAATCAAAATATTTTAAGAGCCTATATTTATATGCAAAAAAAACAATTTATCAAAATAAAAAACGCCCATCAAAATAACCTTAAAAACCTTAACCTCAACTTGCCATTGAATGAATTAATTGTGGTAACCGGGGTGAGTGGTTCGGGCAAGTCGTCCCTGGCGTTTGATACGGTGTATGCCGAAGGCCAACGGCGCTATGTAGAAACGTTTTCACCTTATGCGCGACAGTTTTTGGATCGCATGGACAAACCCCAGGTGGATAGTATCGAGGGCATCCCCCCCGCCATTGCCATCGACCAAACCAACCCGGTGCGCACGTCTCGCTCTACGGTGGGCACCATGACGGAGCTTAATGACCACCTTAAATTACTGTTTGCCCGTACGGCTAATTTGTATTGCCGTGGCTGTGGCGAGCCGGTGCGCCGTGACACGCCGCAAATGATTTTTAATGCTCTGATGGCTCAGCATGGCGAAGAAAGTTCCCGTGCGTTGATTACCTTCCCGATTAGCATTCCGACGAATTTTTCTGAACCGGAAGTTAAAGCCTTATTGGAAAAACAGGGCTATGTTCATATTCACGCCAAGCACAACAATGTGTTGCAGGTAATTCAGGATCGAGTCCGCATTACCCGTGACAGGCGTGATCGCATTATTGAGGCCCTTGAAATCGCGCTAAAGGTTGGCCGCGGGCAGGTCAATGTTATCACCTTGGATGAAAATCGACACGAAAAGCAGACCGTTAAGTTTTCCTCTGACCTACATTGCGCCGCCTGCGATATTCATTACACTGACCCTATTCCCAATAGCTTTTCCTTTAATTCACCCGTTGGGGCTTGCGAAACCTGCCGTGGTTTTGGGCGCACCATCGGCATTGATTATGACCTGATTGTGCCAGACGAACACAAGACCCTGGCCGATGGTGCAGTACGCCCCTGGCAAACCCAAAGTTACTTGGAATGTCAGGGGGATTTAATGCGCTTTGCCCATGAGCGCGGCATTCCCACCGATGTGCCGTGGCGCAGGTTAACCAAAAAACAAAAAAACTGGGTCTTGTTGGGTGAAGGCGCATGGGACGATGGCTTATGGTATGGGGTGCAACGGTTTTTTGCCTGGCTGGAAAGTAAAAGCTATAAAATGCACATTCGGGTTTTGTTATCGAAATACCGCGCTTACAACCATTGTGAAGACTGCCAGGGCGCGCGCTTAAAAGCGGATGCGTTGTTATGGCGTTTAGGCAACGTGCAGGATGCCAAGGCGGTACTGCCCGGCGAGAAACGCTTTCGGGTTCAGACACTAAAAGTGTCGCAACAAGCATTCTTGGCGTTGCCCGGCTTAACCCTGCATGACATCATGCTATTGCCATTATCCCTGTGCCAGCAATTTTTTCAGGCGTTACATTTACCAAAACCCCTGGATGAAGCCACCGAATTATTGCTCCATGAAATTCGCGGCCGTTTAAATTATCTGGTTGAGGTGGGTCTGGGCTATCTAACCCTGGATCGTCAATCGCGCACCTTAAGCGGAGGCGAAGTACAGCGCATTAATTTAACCACCGCATTGGGTACTTCATTGGTGAATACCTTGTTCGTGCTGGATGAACCCAGCATTGGCTTGCACCCCCGCGACATGCAACGCATGGTAACCGTATTACACCGCTTGCGCGACGCCGGCAACACACTATTAGTGGTGGAACACGATCCGCAGGTAATGCTGGCAGCGGATCGCATTTTAGATATTGGGCCGGGGCCTGGCGAAAAAGGCGGAAAAAAGGTGTTTTATGGTTCACCATTGGAATTGGTGAATGCCAGGCGGTCCTTAACCGCACAATATTTAACGGGCAAAAAAACTGTCGAATCTGCGCTATGCGCGGCACCACGCACCAACAGCGAACCTGTTGCCTACCTTGAGATTATTGGCGCACAAGCGCATAACTTAAAGCACATTGACGTGCACATTCCCTTAAAGAAACTGGTGTGCGTTACCGGTGTCAGTGGTTCGGGTAAGTCCACTTTAATTCAAGATGTGCTTTTTAATGCCTTATGCAAGCTAAAAGGCAAACCTAAAGAGCTGGCTGGCCCCCATGAGCGCATCAACGGACACCAGGCCATTAATGATGTGGTGTTTGTGGACCAGTCGCCCATTGGTAAAACCACCCGCTCCAATCCCGCCAGTTATGTGGGCGCACTGGATACCATTCGAAAAATTTTTGCCGAGCAGCCCCTGGCAAAAGAGCGCGGCTATACGGCCGGAACCTTTAGCTTTAATTCCGGCACTGGCCGTTGCGCAACATGCAGTGGCAACGGTTTTGAACATGTCGAGATGCAGTTTTTAAGTGACGTGTATATTCGCTGTGCGGATTGCGATGGCAAACGCTTTCGCGCCGAAACCCTGGAGGTAAAAGTGTTACCGGCCAGCCAGGTGGGGCGTGCACAATCCATTGCAGACGTGTTGGATATGACCGTTACCGAGGCATTGGCATTCTTTGGTCATCACACCAGCATTGTGGCCGCACTACAACCGTTAACCGATGTGGGCTTACGTTATTTAAAACTGGGGCAACCGGTGCCCACTTTAAGCGGCGGTGAAGCACAACGCTTGAAATTGGCAGGCCACCTGGCCAAGGCTGGTAAAAACAAACGCAACCGTGAAAACAACCTGTTTTTGTTTGATGAACCCACCACTGGCCTGCACTTTGACGACATAACCAAGTTATTGGGTGCATTTGAGCAGTTATTGCAACAAGGTGATTCCATTATTGTCATTGAGCACAACCTGGATGTCATCAAGCAGGCAGAGTGGGTGATTGATTTGGGGCCGGAAGGCGGTAATGCGGGTGGTGAAGTTTTATTTTCCGGCACAACCACTGACCTCGTCAATTGTAAGCTTAGCCATACAGGTAAAGCGTTAAAAGATTACCTTACATCCACACAACGTTTATTGAAAAAATCGGCCGCTACCGGGAAAAGCAAGCCCTTAAGCAAAGCCGCCGCTAAATCTATGTTGACGCAACACGCAAAATCAGCCCCCAAGCGGCGCGACACCATTCAAATTCATAATGCTCGTGAGCATAATCTTAAAAACGTGGATGTTGATATTCCGCTTAATCAATTTACCGTTATTACCGGCATTAGTGGTAGCGGCAAAAGTACCGTGGCGTTTGATATTTTGTTTGCCGAAGGCCAGCGGCGTTATTTGGAATCGCTAAATGCCTATGCCCGGCAGTTTGTGCAACCGTCATCACGGCCGGATGTGGATGCCATTTTCGGCATTCCCCCCACGGTGGCCATTGAACAACGCACCAGTCGTGGTGGCCGTAAAAGTACTGTGGCCACCATGACTGAAATTTATCATTTCTTGCGTTTATTGTTTGTAAAGCTTGGCCAGCAGTATTGCCCCGATTGTGATATTGCCATCGAACCGCAAACCATCGATGCCATTCAAGCAACCATAGTGCGGGATTATCGCAATAAATCCGTGCAATTATTGGCACCGCTGGTCGTGGCACGTAAGGGTTATTATACGGATCTGGCCAAGTGGGCACTCAATAAGGGTTATACCCGGTTACGTGTCGATGGCACTTATTTGCCAACGGATGACTGGCCCCGCCTGGACCGATTTAAAGAGCACAATATTGAACTGCCGGTGGCAGAGATACTGGTAAGCCCAAAAAATGAAAAAGAGCTGCGCCACGCCATCGAACGCACCCTGGATTTGGGTAAAAATGTGATACAGCTGCTGGCATTGAGTGGCACGCGACAAAACACCAAGGGGCGAAAAACCAAGCTTGTCACTTATTCAACGGAACGCGCCTGCCCCAGCTGCGCCCGTAGCTTTGCGGCCCTGGACCCGCGTTTGTTTTCCTTTAACTCCAAACATGGCTGGTGTGATCAATGTTTTGGTACGGGCGTGCAATTAGCCGGTTTCGACGCCGAACAAACCGGCGAGGAAGGTTTGTGGAACGATAGCGACGAAAAAGAGGAAAAAACCTGCTCCCATTGCCACGGCAAACGCTTACGCCCGGAAGCCCTGGCGGTACGGTTTAAAAAGCACTCCATTGCAGAGTACACGGCCATGCCGGTGGCCCTGGCGGAAAATACCGTACGACAATTACGCCTCAAAGGCCGGGACGCGGAAATAGCCCAGGATATTTTGACAGAACTAAAATCCCGCCTGGCATTTTTAAACCAAGTGGGGTTATCGTATTTATCATTGGACCGCTCGGCCCCCAGCCTGAGTGGTGGCGAAGCACAGCGCATACGCCTGGCCTCGCAACTGGGTTCTAACCTGCAGGGGGTTTGTTATATTCTGGATGAACCCACCATTGGCCTGCACCCCCGCGATAATAAGTTGTTATTAAACACCCTGGTGAATTTACAGCGCAAAGGCAACACTGTGGTGGTGGTTGAGCATGACGAAGACACCATTCGCCGCGCCGACCATGTCATTGACCTGGGACCGGGCGCCGGTGTGAACGGCGGCAAGGTGGTTGCCAAAGGCACGTTTAAACAACTACTGCGCAATAAAAACTCGGTCACTGGCCGTTACATGGCCAACCCCCTTAAGCACCCCATGATGGAGCGCCGCGCAACGGTATTAATGGGCCGCAATCAGTCCCTGCATTTGGAGATTAAAGGCGCGAACCTTAATAATTTAAAGAAGCTGAACGTAAAGCTGCCATTGCATCGCTTGGTGTGTGTGAGTGGTGTCAGTGGCAGCGGTAAGAGCACTTTGATTCGAAAAGTGCTGCACGAAAACTTACGCCAATTACTGAACAGCAAACAACACAAACGCCGCAAAACCGGCGCAAGCAAGGCGTTAATGGGGTGTCGGGATATTCTGCACTGGGAATCCATTGACCGTATATTGGAAGTGGACCAAACCCCCATTGGTAAAACCCCGCGTTCCTGCCCGGCGACTTACATTGGCTTCTGGGATGATATTCGCAAACTGTTCGCCAATGTACCGGAGGCGCGCATCCGTGGTTATAGCCCCAGCCGGTTTTCCTTTAATGTAAAAGGTGGCCGCTGCGATGGCTGTGATGGGCAGGGTTATAAAAAAATTGAAATGAGTTTTCTGCCCGATGTCAAAGTGGCCTGTGATGTGTGCCGGGGTGTGCGCTTTAATCAGGAAACCTTAAGCGTACTTTATAACAACAAAAGTATCGGCGACGTGTTAGCCATGAGCATTGACGAAGCGGTGGACTATTTTGCGGTGCACACCAAAATCAATCATGCCTTAAAACTGTTACAGGATGTGGGCCTGGGGTATTTAACCCTGGGGCAGCAAAGTCCAACCTTAAGCGGTGGCGAAGCACAACGCATTAAATTGGTCACCGAACTGGCAAAAGCACGAGCGGCACTGCCACTGGAATCCGGCTCCAAAGCCAGGAGGGTATCGCCAGCACACACCCTGTATATCCTCGATGAACCCACTATTGGTTTGCACATGGCGGATGTTGATAAATTGATTCACGTCTTGCATCGCCTGGTGGACGCAGGTAATACGGTGGTTGTTATTGAGCATAACCTGGATGTGATTGCCGAAGCCGATTGGGTGCTGGACCTTGGCCCTGAAGGTGGTGATGGCGGTGGCCGCGTGGTAGTGAAAGGCACGCCGGAGGATATTTGCAAACAGACCTCAGCCTCGCATACGGCGCGGATCTTAAAAACTTTTTTACGGCAACGCCGGGATTAAAATGTGGCTATATTCACTAGTGTATTGAATAAAGTGCAGCTAAAGAATATTCCAGGTTTGTCACAGCGAGGCTGCCGTTCGCAGGCAATGCTTAGTCCTTAGCAAGGGACACAACACGGCAATGGGTGCTGAGATTGGGTGACTATCAGTGTGGCATTTTTGGGTCCACCCAATGGGTAAGGTCGAGATAACTATTTTTGGTGTTTACTCCAATCTTTTACGTAACGTTTAAGCGCTCAACTGCTTAATCTAAGGTCATGCCTGAGCTGCAGCTATCATTCCTGAAGTACCAACGCTGGCTATTTAAACCGGTGGCTGGCTATCTATAAAGGCAACTTGTACTATCCGCTCGGATTCTGCCTTGAGGTAGAATTCGAAAACCTCATGGTTAAAGCGCTCAAAATTGGCCCTATTTTGAGCATTAGCTAATTGGGACTGAGACGTATAGCCACTTTTCACGACAAATAAGGTGTTTATATGTCGCTAAAAGACGTTTTGCGACATATAACCTGACCCATGCCTAAAAAGATTCCCCAACATGAGTTAGATGCCATCGTGGCGATCGTAGCGGCTAATCCTGGTGGAGTGCAGGTTAGGGTTGAAATTTAAAACATCCACCCCGGATGTTGCAGCGCCGTTTGGCATTATAGGTAGAAAATAAGCAGCATGATGCCGCAAGAAGATAGAGTAATAGAGCGCGCTTTACCGAGATAGTAGAAACAGAAGTAATGAGCCTTCATGAAGGAAATATTGCGCAGTATCAGTCGTGGAAGGAAGCGTGGCGCTGATTGGGCACAGGAAAGAGCATAAGCATATCTACCAGAACATAAACCCGTCCTAGCTCGTATTCTGAAATACGCCCGCGAAATAGACTGAAACTTTGTGCCACGCAAGGAGCCGCAAGTGCGACGAGTCGTTGATCCCGAGGCGGCACCCAAGGATCATGCAAAAGGCATGTCGCTTTTCTTCGATGACTGACTTACTACCGAACCATCGCTACCAGCAGCATTACAAACAACACCACAACCCCAATGGGTATCAATACACCTTTCCAGTCCTTTTCAGCTTCCTGGCTTTGTTGCAACGCCTTTTTTAGCCCGGGCCCCCACATTACCAGGATGACGAGCGCGACTGCAGCAAGACCAATTTTTGTCCAGATTCCATATTCCATAAATATCTCCAGGGTACGTCGAAATGTGGCGAGATACTGCTATTTCAGGCAATTACGCGCCCGATAAGCGAAGGATTCAAGTATACCGCTACTTGCCTCGCCGTTGCTGCACAGCATCGGCCAATTCCTGCAATAACGGAAATGTTTGCTCCCAGCTTATGCAAGCATCGGTGATGCTTTGGCCATACACGATGTCCTTGCCCGTACCAATATCCTGCTTACCTTCTTTTAAATGACTTTCGATCATGACGCCCATAATACGCTGGTCACCCCCGGCAATTTGCTGCGCAATATCTTGACCCACTTCTATTTGGCGCTGATATTCTTTGCGGCTGTTGGCGTGACTGAAATCAACCATGATTTTTTGGCTCTGGCTCGCCGCTTTAAGGGCTTCGGCTGCATCATTAATGCTTTCGGCATTGTAGTTTGGCTTTTTACCACCACGTAAAATTATATGGCTGTCTTCATTCCCCGTGGTTGAAAAAATCGCAGAATGTCCTGATTTTGTCATTGATAGAAAACAATGAGGCCCGGTCGCGGCACGAACGGCATCAATCGCAATTTTCAACGTGCCGTCGGTGCCATTTTTGAACCCCACAGGACATGACAGCCCAGACGCCAATTCCCGGTGAACCTGGCTTTCGGTGGTACGCGCACCAATAGCGCCCCAACTCACCAGGTCAGCGACATACTGCGGGGTAATCAGGTCGAGAAATTCGGTACCGGATGGCACGCCGAGATCATTGATATCAATTAATAATTTCCGAGCCAGGTGCAACCCGGTATTGATTTCATAACTGTCATCCAGGTTTGGATCATTTATTAAACCTTTCCAGCCGACAGTAGTACGCGGTTTTTCAAAATAGACACGCATTACAATCATCAATTGACCGGATAATTCGGCACGCGCTGTTTTGAGGAGTTGTGCATATTCCAGGGCAGCATCGGGATCATGTATGGAACAGGGGCCAACCACCACCACCAGACGATCATCCGCGCTATGCAGAATATCATGTACTGCCTGGCGTCCTTCGGAAACCGTTGTTGCCGCATCATCCGTAATCGGGCAAATGTTATGAAGTTCTTCAGGGGAAACAACTTCACGTATTTCTTTTATGCGCAAATCTTCAGTTGTACTATGCATTGCTCTTCTTCACTTAATAAACATCAATTAACCTAATGCCGTTAACCAGACACCGGTCGTTATACGATTGATTAAACCAGGGACAAAACACCCTTAACTGAACACGTAAACACCCAACAACTGATGCGTTAGGTTAAACAGTTTTTATACACCATTTTCAACCACCGATGATCAGGTATCGTAACCCAGATTGGGCGCCAGCCAGCGTTCAGTCTCCTCAACGCTCATATTTTTACGTTTAGCATAAGATTCCACCTGGTCGCGGTTTATCTTACCTACCGCAAAATAACGGGCTTCCGGATGTGAAAAATAGAAACCAGACACCGCGGCAGTGGGAAACATGGCAAAACTATCCGTTAATGTTATACCACAATTGTTTTCAGCATCCAGCAATTCCCACAATAATGCTTTTTCCGTGTGATCCGGACAGGCCGGATAACCGGGTGCCGGCCGAATCCCCGAATACTCCTCATAAATCAAGGCTTTATTGTCGAGTTTTTCGCTGACGGCATAACCCCACTCAATTTTACGCACTTTTTCGTGCATTAACTCAGCAAAGGCTTCGGCCAACCTGTCTGCCAATGCTTTTAGCATTATGGCGTTATAGTCGTCGTGCTGCTGCTCAAAGCGCTTCACATGCTCGTCAATACCAATTCCGGTCGTTACCGCGAAGGCACCGATATAGTCCTTTAATTGCGTCGATTTCGGCGCTAAAAAATCAGCCAGCGCATAGTTGGGTTTTTTATCCGCTTTTTGCTGCTGCTGACGCAAATGGTGCAGGGTCAGGCGTACGCTGTCGCGTTTTTCATCCTGGTAGACTTCAATGTCGTCGCCATTGATGCTATTGGCGGCAAACAGCCCAATCACGGCCCGCGCTTTAAGCCACTTCTGACTGATGACCTGTTGTAACATGGTCTGCGCATCATCGAACAGTTTTTTGGCCTCTTCGCCTTTGTGCCCATCGGCAAACACTTTGGGATAGCTGCCTTTGATTTCCCAGGCATGGAAAAACGGCGTCCAGTCGATATACCGGCTGATTTCCTCCAATGAGTAATCGTCAAATACCTGCACACCCGGCTTGTTTGGCACTGGCGGCACATAGTCCTGCCATTGAATGGTGAACTTGTTGCTTACTGCCCGCTTATAGCTAAGCCATTTGTTTTTGGCGCGTTTACTGGCATGCGCTTCGCGCACGGTTTCGTATTCGGCTTTAATACCACTAACAAACGCTTCCCGACGGTCTTCGCTCACTAAATTTTGCACAACACCCACGGCACGGGAGGCATCTTTCACCCAAACCGTGGGGTGCTGGTAGTTTGGTTCTATTTTTACCGCCGTGTGGGCGCGTGAGGTGGTTGCACCACCGATCAGCAGTGGTACCGAAAACCCCTGGCGCTGCATTTCTTTGGCAACATGGGCCATTTCTTCCAGTGATGGCGTAATTAAACCGGACAGGCCGATAACGTCAACATTTTCCTGCTTTGCGGTTTCCAATATTTTATTGGCAGGCACCATCACGCCCATATCGATCACTTCAAAATTATTACATTGCAACACCACACCAACAATGTTTTTACCGATGTCGTGTACATCACCTTTGACAGTTGCCATTAGCACTTTGCCATTGCTGCGCGAGCCACCTGACTTTTCTGCCTCGATGTAAGGGATTAAATGTGCCACGGCCTTTTTCATTACCCGAGCGCTCTTTACCACTTGGGGTAAAAACATTTTACCCTCGCCGAATAAGTCGCCAACGATGTTCATGCCATCCATTAGCGGCCCTTCAATCACATGAATAGGGCGCTCAAATGATTGCCGTGCTTCTTCGGCATCTTCAACGACATATTGATCGATCCCTTTCACCAGCGCATGTGCCAGGCGCTTCGCCACCGGCTCTTCGCGCCAGGCAAGATCTTTTTCTTTGGATTGCGTTGTGCCGTCACCTTTAAAACCTTCCGCTATCGTCAGTAGCCTGTCGGTGGCGTCTGCACGGCGATTAAGGATGACGTCTTCCACTGCTTCGCGCAATTCGGGTCGAATTTCCTCGTAAACGGCTAATTGCCCGGCATTAACAATGCCCATATCCATACCCGCCTTAACGGCGTGGTACAGGAATACGGCATGGATCGCCTCCCGCACGGGGTTATTACCACGAAAAGAGAACGACACATTGGAGACACCACCTGACACTTTGGCATAAGGCAAGGTTTGTTTTATGATGCGGGTGGCCTCAATAAAATCCACTGCATAATTGTTGTGCTCTTCAATGCCGGTTGCGACGGCAAAAATGTTGGGGTCAAAAATAATATCTTCCGGCGCATATCCCACCGTTTCGGTAAGCAGCTTATAGCAGCGCGTGCATATTTCCACCTTGCGCGCCATGGTATCGGCCTGACCCTGCTCGTCAAACGCCATGACAATAACAGCAGCACCATATTTTCGCAGTAGGTTAGCCTGATGTAAAAATTGCGCTTCGCCTTCTTTGAGACTGATGGAATTAACCACGCCTTTGCCCTGAATGCATTTGAGCCCGGCTTCAATAATGGACCACTTTGATGAATCAATCATCACCGGCACTCGCGATATATCGGGTTCTGAGGCAACCAGACTTAAAAAAGTCACCATGGCATTTTCACCATCGAGCATGGCTTCATCCATGTTCACATCAATAATTTGTGCGCCATTTTCCACTTGCTCGCTGGCAACTTCGAGGGCGGCATCGAACGCCTCATCAAGAATCAGCTTTTTAAAGCGCGCCGATCCCGTTACATTGGTGCGTTCACCCACATTAACAAACAAGGTATCCTCGCCGATATTCAACGCTTCCAGCCCACTCAACGAGGTCTTTCTTTTAAGATTGGGTATGCTGCGCGGCGCCACTTCTTCAACGGCGGCTGCGATGGCTTCTATGTGTTCCGGCGTGGTGCCACAACACCCACCAACAATATTTAAAAATCCGCTTTGCGCCCATTCATGGATATGCGCCGCCATGGACTCGGGGGTTTCATCGTACTCACCAAAGGCATTGGGCAACCCGGCATTGGGGTGCGCGCTGACAAACGTGGAGGCAATCGAGGAAAGCTCCTCGACATACTCTCTTAGTTCTGTTGGCCCCAAGGCGCAATTTAAGCCGAAGCTGATGGGTTTTGCATGACATAGAGAATTCCAGAATGCTTCCACCACCTGCCCGGATAAGGTACGGCCGCTGGCATCGGTGATGGTGCCGGAAACCATAATGGGCAATTCAACGTTATGTTGTTCAAAATAAGTCTGCACCGCAAAAACCGCTGCTTTGGCATTGAGGGTATCGAAGATGGTTTCAATCAGTAAAAAATCAGAACCGCCCTTAATAAGGCCGTGCATCGCTTCCTGATAAGACTGCACAAGCGTATCGAAGCTGACGTTGCGATACCCCGGATCATTAACGTCCGGTGAGATTGACGCGGTACGGTTGGTCGGCCCCAAAACACCGGCCACAAACCGTGGTTTTCCACTTTGTTTTGCCACGTCATCAGCGGCCTCGCGGGCCAGGCGTGCTGATTCAAAATTGAGATCGTAAACAATACTCTCAAGCTGATAATCCGCTTGCGCTATCGAGGTGGAATTAAACGTATTGGTTTCAAGGATATCCGCCCCGGCATTTAAATACTCGGTGTGAATCTCTTTGATGATCTGCGGCTGAGTGAGCGACAGTAGATCGTTATTTCCCTTAAGATCTGACGGGTGATCAGCGAAACGTTTCCCTCGATAACCTTGCTCATCGAGCTTGTATGCCTGGATCATGGTGCCCATGGCGCCATCCAGCACCAAAATCCGTTGTTTGAGCAGGTTTCTTATGTTTTCCATATTATTGCCTTCTTCGAAATGCTAAAAATATGATATTAGATCAATGCGTTACGAAGCCCATTCACTTTTTGTTGCCTGCACGCATTAAAAAGCCGACCATTCTACCACGGAAACCCGACAAGAGTGCTGTTTTAGCCCTGCTGCCCACAATTAGAAACACACCGAGCGACACCCGTTGCAAGGCCCGCATCTCTGATGTTGAGGCTAATTTAGGGCATAACAGAGCAGCACATGACAGAATGGACCATGACAGCGTATTAGCAGCTTTTTACGATTAACACTGCTCCCAGGGTAAGCCGTGAAACCGCCACCCCCCTTGAGAGCTGCGATGATGGTGGTCATCCAATTCGCCTTCAAAACCCTCTAAAATATTGTGAACCTCTGGGAAGCCGGCTTTTATTAGCTCTACTCCTGCCTCTAATGAGCGCTTGCCTGAGCGGCAAATTAGCAATACTGCGGCACAACCTTCGGTACTGCTTGTTAATCCACCCAACATTACCTGGCGCACATGTTTGACGAAATCCGGATTGACGGTCCAATCAGGCTCATCAATCCATGGCACATGAATGGCGCCAACCGGATGCCCCACAAAGAGAAACTCCATTCCGGAGCGCACGTCAATTAATGTTGTACTGGGCGAATCCTGTAGCAATTCATAGGCAGCTTTTGGTGTAATGGGTTGCACTTTACTTTCTGGCATCATTCATATTCCTTCTATATTTTATATTTCGCATAAAAATCAATTATTGAGGCTATCCAGCCTGCCGAAGGCTGCGTCACTGTTCCGACAACTAAAAAACCTTTATTTTTAATGTTTTATTATCGACTAAACGCAATATTGGCTAATTTGACACTTTGGACAGCGCCAGCAACAACTCTGCCGAAGTAATGCTAAACTTTCTTGTTAACGATCACAGAAATATTAACGTAAACATTTACGCTAATATTTGCGCAATGTAAGTCCGGCCTGTCATGATTTGCGACCTATGCGATACTCGCAAACGCAAGCAACACCCTCAGAGTAAGCGCCGATAGATTCATTGAAATCATTAAGCTTCCCGGATTTTAAACCTAATCAATTGAAAAACAAATGAATTTTGACAAATAATCGTTATACCTCAAAAATCACCACACAGAAATTAGCAATCGGCGCGCGTTCCGCGTTAAACTTGTCGTTGGCGTTTATTATTATTCAGATTTAACGATTTAATGACGACCGTTACCTGTTGTTACGTAGGTTACGTAACGCATTTAGTACGAAAAGCATTGTTTTAATCACTATTGTTAACAGTCAATAATAAGTTATCAACCAACATTAATGACGTTGGCTAACAATCATAACCACGGCTAAAACGATTTACAAAAATACGAACCTTAACGAAATTCAACATTATGACCACGACTGTTAACACAACCACGGTTACCGCAACCCCCATTAAACCGCCCAAATCATTATTGCGCCCCATTGGCAGGGCGATCGCCGATTACCACATGATTAAAGGTGGCGACAAAGTATTAGTGGCTGTTTCCGGCGGCAAAGACTCTTTGACACTACTGCACATCATGTTACACCTGAAGCGCCACGCCCCCATCGGGTTTGACATTGGTGCCGTCACCGTCGACCCACAGGTTGAAGGCTATGATCCATCTCATCTCACTGATTATATGAAAACCCTGGGAGTTAAGTTTTTCTATCAATCCCAACCGATTATGCAACGCGCGGTGGAGCATATGGGCAAAGCCTCCTATTGTTCCTTCTGTTCACGCATGAAGCGAGGCATTATGTATGCCACTGCCAGACGGGAAGGATACAATGTGCTGGCACTGGGACAGCATCTTGATGATCTTGCGGAGAGCTTTTTATTATCGGCCTTTCATGGCGGGCAATTGCGCACAATGAAGGCAAATTACACCAATGATGCAGGGGATTTACGTATTGTGAGGCCCTTAATTTATGTGCGCGAACGACAAACCGCATCTTATGCCAAAGAAAACAATTTACCCCTGGTTAAAGACAGCTGCCCCGCGTGCTTCAAAATGCCCACTCAACGACAACATATGAAAGAACTGCTGATGGATGAGGAAAAACATAACCGTAATTTATTTAAAAACCTGCTGACAACAATGCGCCCCTTACTGAACCAGGACTATTATGTGCGCGCCTCTGATGTTGAAATGAAATAATTAGTTAGTTAATCGCAATTATTCAGCCGTAAGTAACAATGCAAACTTAACTACTCAACCCAAACTATGCAACCTTCACACTATGCAACGTTAACTATGCGGCCTTAATTATCTAATTGTGATCCTGCCAACGCTATTCCTGGCAACAGAAAATCGGACAACACAAAAAATATTTATCGACAGGCACTCGACCATCAACTGCAATGCTTACCACTAACCCTATATTTTCACGTTGATCAACCATGCGGGATAAACTCGCCAAACTAACCATTATTTTTTTTGGGAAGCTGCCGCTAAGCGCCGCCTATGGCCTGGGCAACGCGCTGGCTTATTTAAGCTACCTGTTTCCCAGTAAGCTGAAGCGCACCCTGAAAACCAACATAAGCCTTTGTTTTCCTGAGCTGACAACAAAAGATCAAGAACGATTATCCCGGCAAAACTGGATTGAAATGGTTAAATCAATCGCCGAATCCGGCGCACTGTGGACTAAAGATAAAAAAACACTTTCAAATCTAATCCTCAAAGTAAGCGGCGAAGAGGTTCTTGCAGACGCGATATCAAAAGGCCGGGGTGTCATTTTAGCCGTGCCCCACCTGGGGAGCTGGGAAATAGTCGGGGTCTACTGCGCACTTCGTTACCCAACAACCACGCTTTATCGGCCCGCCCGCCTCAAAAAACTTAACCAATTTATCTGCGCTGCACGCCAACGATTTGGGTCAGCGCTGGCGCCAACCAATAACCAGGGTATTCGTACATTACTTCGAGCACTAAAAAACAATGAACTGGCCGCTATTCTACCTGACCAGGACCCTGGCAACGAAGGCAATGTGTTTGCGCCTTTTTTTGGCATAAGCACCAGCACAATGACATTGTTACCCAGGCTGGCAAATAAATCAGGTGCAACCATTGTTTTTGTTTACGCGGAACGGTTACCAAAACCTTATGGTTTTAATATTTATTTTCTACCAGCACCTGATGACATTGCCAGCCCTGACCTGGTACTGGCGGCGACTCAACTTAATCGTGGTATTGAACAATGCATTCGACAGTTGCCAACCCAGTATATATGGACTTATAAACGCTTTAAAACACGACCACCTGGTGAAAAAAAAGTCTATTAAGTGGAGGCCACGTTATCAAGCAACAGAATTATGCATCAAAACCAAGTATCACCGTTATACATCAAAAAAGAAAAAACGCGGTCCCAGACTTACGTTTTTTCGTTGCTCACAATAGCATTTAATTAAATGGCGCGAGCGCGTTGTCGCGCTATTACATCATGGCCAGGCTAGTACCATGCGCCTGTTTCAATGCCACTAACGCTTCCTTCGCCTTTTCCAAGCCCTGGTTTGCGGCATGATGCAACCAATAAGCCGCTTCTTCTATATTTTGCTCTACGCCATCGGCACCGGCTAGTAACCGACCTAGGTTAAACTGCGCTTCTGCATAATCCTGCATGGCTGATTTATGGTACCAGGCTAATGCCCTTGCCATATTGGCTTTCATGCCTTTTCCTTGTTCGTACATTGTTGCCAGAGTGTTCTGTGACGCGGCATGGCCTTTTTGGGCATGCACATCATACTCAGAAGCAGCAATATTATATAATCGCTGTGCTTCCTGCTTGTCAGCCGAAACCACCAGCCCGGTTTCATAAAACCCGGCCAGTTTATGGTACGCAACATGATGCCCCTGCCGCGCAGCCTGCTGATACCATTGAAAGGCTTGTTTCGCATTCACAGCAGTTCCATCACCACTGACATAACGATTGGCCAGTTCAAATTGCGCGACTGCGATCCCGTTTTCTGCCGCTTTTTTTGTCCATCTAAACGCTTCCGCATCATCACTCGGAACCCCTTTTCCTTCCTGGTATAAGCGCATTAACATGTGACCGGCCCCAGCCTCACCATCGAGCGAAGCCTGCTGAAAATGTTTAGCTGCCACTTGATAATCTGCTAATGCATAAGCCATTAATCCATCATCGTAGTGACTGGCGTGGACAACTGAGGTGATTATAAAAGATGCTACAAACGCAATTTTTTTAACATGATGGCATACGGCATACATCTAAACTTTACTCCCGCTACTTAGCAACGCGCCATGAACCCATCACGGAGCTGTCTATTTTATATACGTCCAGACGCCAAATATCTTGATACCTGCCTACATTAATTCCGCGTAAGGTGAGGCCGTTGTCACAATATCGAGATCAGTTAATAGCGTTTTTATTGCCATCGAATAGCGATATGCTCATATTTCACGCACTTTATATCGTTAAAATCAATAATTTACAGAATAATTGAAATATTATTGGATAATATTGAAATCGTCGTCTAAGATAAAGGACAGAAATCATCGGACGAGATAACATGCCATGAAACTACAGCAACTCAGATATATATGTGAAGTAGCCCGTCGCGGCCTAAACGTTTCCAGCGCAGCTGAACGCTTGCACACCGCTCAATCAGGAATCAGCACCCAGATCCGCCTCCTTGAGGAAGAGCTGAACGTACAGATTTTTGAGCGCCATGGAAAGCGCTTAGTCAGCATCACGCCATCTGGACGAACAATCATTGAAATGGCTGAACGGATTTTATGTGAAGCGGAAAATATTCACCAGGTCAGTGAGCAGCTTAATGACCAAAGCCGTGGAACCCTTTCCATTGCCACAATCCATGCTCATGCACACCATAGTTTACCGCCACTCATTAAAAAGTTTTCCAGCCAATACCCGGGAATTCAACTGCGCATCCATCAGGGTGACCCGGAGCAACTGACCGAAATGGTATTGTCACGCACCGCGGACCTGGCCATCACGACAGCGCCGGAAAACGTACCAGACGAATTAATAATGTTGCCTTATCGCACATGGAAGCTGGTGGCGATAACCTTACCAGACCATCCGTTGCTCAGCGCAACCCCTCTTACCCTGGAATCGCTCGCGGCCTATCCGCTGGTTACTTACGATTATGCGTTTGTGAGTCGTTCGTCCATTACCACGGCATTTGACGAAAAAGGCTTGATGACGAATATTTCCTTAACCGCACAAGACTCCGACATTATTAAAACCTACGTTAAACTTGGTTTGGGGGTTGGTCTGGTCGCTGGCAGTTCCATTGACAATGAAAAAGACAAGGAACTACAGGTGGTCGATGCCAGTCACTTGTTTGAATCCGGAACAACCTATATTTGTCTGCACCGTGGCAAACATTTGCGTGATTATGTTTACACTCTGATTAATTACCTGTCACCGGATATTACTCGCGAAGTGATCGTGAAGGCGATTCATGGGGATAACGAAATAAAACCCTCACAGATGTTATCGTAGTGGTTAGCAGGCTGGTGACGTTGCGATTTGCATCACTCTTTGCGTCGCTTTTAATATAGAACAAGTCTAGCTTACGCGTTTATCCATCATCATCGGCTAAAATCAGACTGGTTTTAGCCGATGATTGGCACTGAGCTCATGTTACCCGCACTACCTGTTTGTGTTACGAACACTACTATACAACACGCTTTTGTGCGACCAGCGCGGCTTCATTGCGCAAGCCCTCTCGGCAATCACCAACCTGGCCTTCCTCGTGATACACCAATATTGTCAAACCGGAGAACAGCCTGAGTAATTCATTTTCATCCAGCAAAAACGCCGGATTATTAGGCCCTGCGTTGGTGTCTTTATTTTTCGAAAAGGTTTGATAAAATACCAGGCCCGCTGGTTTGAGTGACTGTATCAGGCTGGGTATTATCGTCCGCTCCAGAAAACGGCTAACCACAATAACATCATAAGTATCAGCTGAAGGTGGGTACTGCAACACATCCCTGACTTGCGCAGTTATCGCCAGGTTTTCCGATTCTGCCTGCTGAATAAGTCTGCCAATGGCCACATCCGATAAATCCCAGGCATCGACCCGTAACTGGCGACGCGCCATATAAAGGGCATTACCGCCAAGACCACAGGCAAGGTCTAACGCAGCACCAGTGTCAGGCAATAGATAGCCATACTCCGATAATATCTGTGCAGGTTCAAGCGAGCGGGCATCGGCTGATGCGCATTGATAACGTTTATTCCACTTTAGCTGAGCGCTATGTCCCGGTGTATCCATGGTTACCCCGTTCGCTGGCTATTTTCGCCAATATTTTCGCCGCAATTTCCCCCACTATTTGCGCCAGAATCCCGGCGCAAACAACACCAATAGCGTAAAAATCTCCAGGCGACCCAGTAACATGGCAAAACACAACACCCATTTCGATGCCGCATTAATATCACCGTAGTGCGCCCCCACTGTACCCAGTCCCGGCCCAAGGTTATTCATGCAGGCAGCCACAGCGGAAAAAGAGGTAATATGATCTACGCCCGTAGACATTACCATTAACATCAACAACACGAATGAGGCTACATACAAGGAGAAAAACCCCCAGACCGCATTAATAACGCGCTCAGGCAGGGGCTTGTTACCAATTTTCACTGAGATTAATGCACTGGGGTGAATCAAACGCATAATTTCACGAATCCCCTGTTTAAACAACATCAGGAAGCGTATGACCTTTAACCCTCCTCCCGTTGACCCGGCGCAGCCGCCGATAAAGCTGGAGAACAATAATAACACCGGTAAAAACCCCGGCCAGGCATAATACTCCGCTGTGGTAAAACCGCTGGTGGTTCCGATGGATACCGCCTGAAAAATCCCATGATGTAATGCACTGCCAAAACTATCGAATGTCTCCGAAACATATAAATAGACGATGGTAATCGTTGCCACGACGCCCAACACTAAAAAGTAGGTTTGCACTTCCGGGTCGCGCAGATACGGCTGGATACTCAGGGAACGCCAGGATAAAAAATGCAGCGAAAAGTTAATCCCCGCCAATAACATGAAGACGACCGCCACCACTTCAATCATTGTACTGTTAAAGTAGCCGATACTGGCATCATGGGTGGAAAACCCGCCAATGGCGACAGTGGAAAAACTGTGTGCCAGGGCATCAAAACCATCCATACCCGCCAGCCAATAACCAATGGCGCAGGCGATGGTTAAACCCAAATAGATATACCACAACGCCTTGGCAGTTTCGGTAATACGTGGTGTCAGCTTATTATCTTTCATGGGGCCGGGCGTTTCCGCGCGGTAAAGCTGCATGCCACCAATACCCAACATGGGTAAAATTGCCACGGCAAGCACAATTATTCCCATGCCTCCCAACCATTGCAATTGCTGCCGGTAGTAAAGAATTGAATGGGGCAACTCATCAATACCGGTAATTACCGTTGCACCCGTCGTGGTTAACCCGGAAATGGATTCAAACACTGAATCGGTGAGCGACAATGAGGGCTGATCCGCGAAATAAAAAGGCAGAGAACCTGAAATTCCCAGCACCAGCCAGAACGTTACCACGACAATAAAGCCATCACGAATGCGAAGATCTTTTCGAAAATTCCTGACGGGAAACCACATAATAACGCCAGTAATGAGCGTTATCACAAAGGCCATCAAAAACGGTAAGATTTCGCCATCGCCATAAATGACACCTACCGCCCCAGGTGGCAGCAAGGTCAGGCTAAAGATCATAAGTAACATTCCAATAATGCGTTGAATAGCCGAACGTTGCATAGTTTTTAATGGTTTTTTATGACCGCGTTTGTGCGACGGTTAATTTCACTGGGATGTAATTAGGCTTATATCAAACTGCTTCAAGCGATTAGCCAACTAATCGACCAAACTGTTTTTCAGAGCATTTCATTAAATCAAAGTATTCCATTAAATAAAGGTGATACCAACCTGAAACAACCGCTCCACCTCTGAAATGCGCTTTTTATCCACCACAAACAGAATAACGTGATCACCGGATTCGATAACCGTATCGTGGTGGGCGATTATCACCTCTTTGTCGCGCACGATTGCACCAATGGTCGTTCCTTTCGGCAATGCAATTTCTTCTATCGCACGACCGACCACTTTGGATGAATTAACATCACCATGTGCAACGGCTTCTATCGCCTCTGCGGCACCCCGCCTTAAAGAATGCACCGCCGTAACGTCACCTCTGCGCACATGCGCCAACAAGGAGCCAATGCTTGCCTGTTGTGGCGATATGGCAATATCCACTATGCCGCTTTGCACTAAATCAACATAGGCGGCGCGATTAATCAACGCCATTACTTTACGGGCGCCAAGCCCCTTTGCCAGCATTGCCGAGAGTATATTGGCTTCATCGTCATTGGTCACCGCACAAAAAACGTCCGTATGCTCAATATTCTCCTCAAGCAACAACTCTTCGTCGGCGGCATCACCAAACAGTACGATGGTTTTTTCCAGTTGCTCTGAGATATTTTTGGAACGCTGGGGATTATGGTCAATAAGCTTAACTTGATAGTTTAGCTCCAGGGCTTTGGCCAGGCGCATGCCAATATTGCCACCACCAGCAATAATGATGCGTTTGCAGGGTCGGTCAAGGCGTCTTAATTCTTTCATCACCACGCGAATATGACGTTTGGCAGCGATAAAAAACACCTCATCATCCACTTCGATGATGGTGTCCCCCTCCGGAATAATGGGGGTACCACGCCGAAAGATAGCAGCCACTCGGGTATCAATGCCCGGCATATGCTCACGCAGGGTTTTTAATTCATGACCCACCAAAGGTCCACCGTAATAGGCCCGCACTGCAACCAGCTGTACGCGGCCATCGGCAAAGTCCAATACCTGCAGCGCGCCCGGGTACTCGATTAAACGTTGCACATATTCAGTGACCAGCTGCTCGGGACTAATCAGCACGTCTATCGGTAACGCTTCCTGAGTAAACAACTGTGGATGGGATAAGAATTCCACACTACGCACACGTGCAATTTTAGTTGGGGTGTGAAATAAGGTGTAGGCAACCTGACAGGCCACCATATTGATTTCGTCTTGGTTGGTTACCGCGATAATCATATCCGCGTCTTCACCACCGGCCCGGCCCAGCACTTCGGGATGTGCAGCCTGACCCTGCACAGTACGAATATCCATGCGGTCTTGCAATGCCTGCAACTTTTCGAGATTGGTATCAACGACGGTGATATCGTTGGCTTCTTTGGCTAATACTTCGGCTACCGACGAACCGACCTGACCTGCTCCCAATACGATAATCTTCATGGTAACTAAGCGTATAGCCTTTGGAAACAGAAGGAATTGTAAAGCATGATTAAAATCTCAAATCAGCTGATTAAGGTAAGCGCCATCACGGTTTAAACAGATTCATTATGGTTAAACCTGCCCCACTTTCGTTACTCATTCGCGGTTACTCGTGTCCTGTGGAAACATGCTGCAGACATATTCAGCAGTAACCCATAAGCACTGCCTGCGCTGGCTTACCATTGGTATTTGACTTGATTCTCAGCCAGGTACTTCGCATCAGGCAATTCGTTTGTTTATTGCGTATTGCTACGTATATAATGATTTGGCGATTTTTTTAACACATCAATATTACTTTGAACAATTACGTTAAACAATTACGTTAAACCATAACTTTAAACCATTACAAAAGTTTAACTATTGCGTTAATCACACGTCACTGCTTAAACCATAACAACGACGATGAATCAGGCATTTGACCCGGCAATTGATTGAATGATGGCGTAATTATATCATGCGCTTCGTTGAGCGGTCACTATACTCTTTTCCGCACTCAATTCAACAATTGGTTATGCTATTTTGTATCAATTCCCAATGCCCGCAACTTTCGATATAGATGGGTTCGTTCCATGCCAGCAAGCCGTGCAACTTTACCGACGCTGCCGTCTTCCCGCTTAAGATGATATTCAAGATAAGCTTTTTCAAATTGCTCTCGAGCCTGACGCAGTGGTAATTCAAATTGCGCCGTAGCCATTACATCGGTATTTTCACCAGATCCCGTCGCCTTGGCATCCAATAGAATTTTATCAACTTCAGATGGGTCTATAGTTACCTCACCCTCAACCATCAACAATCGGCGCACAATGTTTTCAAGCTCCAGCACATTTCCTGGCCATTCATAATTACGCAACCTGTTTTGCGCTGCCATGGAAAAGTTTCGATAACGCAAATTCTCCTTATTCGTAATGAAGCTGACGTAATGCTGCAGCAACTCAGGTACGTCCTCGCTATGCTCTCTCAAAGGGGCAATCACCACAGGATAGCTATTTAAATGATGAAATAAATCCTCTCGGAAACGTTTAGCGCGAACTTCTTGCTGTAAATTGTAGCGTGTGGCCGTAATAATGCGGGCATCAACAGCGATAGGCGCATCGCCATCAACACGATAAATGGTGGACGTTGTCAGAGTGCCAAGCAACGCAGCCTGCATCTCATCATCAAGTTCCGCCACATCATCGATAAACAATGTACCTCCGCTCGCTTGCTCCAGGCAACCGGCTTTAACGCCCCCTCCGCTTTCCTCCCCTAAAAACAAACTTAACACCTTGCGCTTATGGCGACCAGCCAGGTTTGCCGTATTGAGCGCAAGATAGGGCCCTTGCTTACGGGGGCTAATGGTATGAATATATTTTGCGCAACGGGTTTTTCCGGAGCCGGGCTCTCCACTGAGCAATACCGTTACATCATGACTACTGCATCGATCCAGCTGCTCAATTAACTCCCGAACATAGGCGCTTTTACCAACAATCTCCACCGCCTGCAGCACTTCGTGACGCGTAACGTTCTGGCTCACCATGGTTTGACCGCTTGTCAGCGCACTCTCAACCGTTACCAGCAATTTTGATAACGAAAGCGGTTTTTCAATAAAGTCAAACGCACCTAAACGGGTTGCCTCCACCGCCGCTTCAACCGTCCCATGCCCTGACATCATTATCACCGGGCAACTGATATGATTTATATCAAACAGATCTTTCAGCAAGGTGATGCCATCCACATCAGGCATCCATATATCCAGCAGGATTAAATTGGGCATTCTGGTTTCAATAGCAGCCCTGGCTGCCTCACCATCTTTGGCAACGGTAACTGCATAGCCTTCATCTTCCAGAATTTCTTTTACGAGACTCCGAATATCGGGTTCATCATCAACGACCAGTATGTGTGATTTCACTATAACTCTCTCTGCGATTTCTGTTTAACCTAAATTAATCAGTGCGAAATAACTCTATTTTCATTTTTACTTCAATCTTTTACGTAACGTTTAAGCGCCCAACTGACTAATTTGGGTTTAATTAACCTGGATCAAATCCGTTTCTTGGCGCCCCCCGGCTCTCCCTCTTCAAGAGAATGGTTCTCATCAGCTTTATGGCCATTGCCATGGTTTTTCTGCTGATGGCTCACATCGCTAACGCTCGGTAAACGCACCACAATACTCGCACCACCTTCCGGGCGATTGTCTGCGAAAACAGTACCGGAATGTTCTTCCACTATGCGCTTTACAACCGCCAGCCCCAGGCCGCCCCCTTTGGGTTTTGTACTGGTATAGGGTTCAAATAAATTATCCATTAACCGCTCAGGGATACCGGGGCCATTGTCAATGACCCGTAACTCAACAACGTCCTGAACCTCACCAACAACATGCTCGAGTGACAATAAAATTTTTGCCGCCTTGATTGCGCGCGTGGATTCAATTGAGTTCTTAATTAGATTATGCAATAACTGGCGAATTCGGCCAGGATCCGCCTCCACGGCCGGCAAGTCAGGACCAATACGCATGCTAAATGTAATCCCGGATTCATCATCACGATAAAGATCCAACACTTCATTGAGAAGGCTTTCTACATGCAGCGAACGCAGCTGCAATTTTGGCACTCTTGCATATTCAGAAAACGCTTTTACCATTTCCTTCATGGACTCCACCTGCTGAACAATGGTATGGGTTGATCTGTCCAGCACTTTGGCATCTTCCGGATTCATGCTATGCAAATATTTACGTCGCAATCGCTCTGCAGACAATTGAATGGGGGTTAATGGGTTTTTAATTTCATGAGCCAGGCGCCGCGCCACTTCACCCCACGCAGCCTCGCGCTGGGCATGTACCAGATTGGTGACATCATCAAACACCACAACAAACCCGGCGCGACTGACTTCATCCGATGGCAGCTCGGCACCACGGCACATCAAAATCTTGTGATCCTGCTTGCGAAACACTGACACCTCTTCATGCCATTCACCTGAGCTGTCATTAAGGTTACGCGTCAATACCTCGACAAATTCCTTCAGGTAATGCCCGTAAGCTTTCACAACTTTTAATCGACTGCCGATTGTGCGATCCATATCGATTTGCAGTATCTGGCTTGCCGCACTGTTTGCCACCCGTATTCGAAGTTCTTTATCCAGCGTGATAACACCCGATGAAAGCCGTCCAAGTACGGCACGCAGATACGCTCTTTCCTGCTCGACCTGCTGTTGGCTATGTAGTGCCTGATCACGCGCCATTGAAATGCTGGTGGTCATATCGGTAAAAGATTGCACCAAGGACCCTAGCTCATCGTTGCTGGTGACCGGTAATTTTTTATCATAATTACCCGCTGCCACCGCTCTGGTGCCCACCGCCAATATACGAATAGGCGCCACGAGCCGTTGCGCGGAGAAAAATGCCGCCCATACCGCCGTTAACAAACTCACCAGCAACACCAATGACAGGGTTAAGGTGAAACTGTTTTTTAAGGGCTCCCTTAAATAAATTAATTCTTTGTGCTGCCCATAGGCCGATTGCACACTATCAGCCAGCAAGCTAAGTCGTTCAGCAATGGGATACAGGGCGTACAGCACCCGCCTTGCCTCAGTGCCATCGTAAGAATCAATCGCCACGGCAATACGAATCTGCAAGCCCAAATCACCCACCGGGGCCAACCCCGCATAGCTGCTGTTTTGTTTTACCTGGGACAATATTGATTCATCAGGCCTGTTGGGAATAATCGTCGTTGACTCAATACTGCTTGATGCAATGACACGCCCAACGGTCGTTAACAGTATCAGCTCAGTGGCGTTACTTTCGCCACGCAAGTCATTAAGAGTTAGCAGCACCGTGGAGTCCGGCTCATGCGACAAGCTCTGAGCCATATCGCGAGTTTGCTTTAGCAGCTCCCGGATCCGTAAATCCAACGATGAGCGGCTTAACTCCAGCGCATCTTCCATCGCACCTTCAACCCGCACATCAAACCAACTATCGATGCCGCGCTGCAAAAACCCCAGTGAAAAATAATAAACCACCGATACTGGCGCCACCGATAGTACAACAAAGATAATCACCAGCCTTGCCGTTAACCGCGAGCCCACCACCTTAAGCCGGTACTGCCGAATAAGTCGGATTAAATTAACACCAATCAGACCCACCAGCACGATGAGCCCCAGCGCATTAATGATTACCAACACTAGGTGCAAGCGATCAAACTGAGCCGTATTTTTAGTTGCCGCGCTCAGCAGCGTAAGCGACAACACCAGAAACAGCCCCATCACCACGACCGGAAAAAAACTGTCTGAGATCCGTTTTAATAACAATGTTACTTCAGACATTAGTCAACCCTATACCGCCAGGACAAAGTGTATGATTTATTCCAGACTCAGCAAACGCCGCCATCGACTGTTAAAGCCCCAGCGTTAACCAGTCACTGCTCAACCACCAGCTTTTTGAAATTAGCGCATTTAAACGCAAAGGAACCGGTAACGTATCGTACTCGATACGTGTACGTATCCGGGCATAGATGTTTTTGCCGCCGCCGGCATATAACAGCTGTTCGTCAATGATCGGCAACTGCTGGATTTCACCAATTCTATACAGTGCGGCCGTTAGGGAAAAAAAGGTGAATTGTGCTCCGCTATTTAAATTTCGCACGACAAACTGCTCACTTAGTGCGTGATAATCCAGTTGAAAGCGTTGCTCCAGCGTGGCTACTTCCTCATTCCAGAGATATTGACGCGGCTTAAGAAATTCGATATCCAACACCAGTACCAGCGGCACACCATTGTTGATGGCCTGCAGTACCTCATCGCTAAAATCAAACTCCAGGCTTGCATTGAGATGATAGACTTTATCCGCTAGCACGATTTCAGCTTTGGGTATGCTAAACCCCGCAGCCATACACATCGCATTCGCAAACAGCAGGCAGGCAAAAATAACCGACATGAACAGCTTCTTCTCGTTGTTGCCTGAGACAGCAACAACGAGATTCGCGGGGGATGCAACGGCTAATGCTTTTTCAAACATGCGTAATAAAACCCATCCGTATTACTGTCTCCTGGCAACAGTTGCCGACCAAATTCACAAACATGCCCCCAGTCAGCCTCTATCGATAAATGTTCGGCATCGGTATGTGCTGCCAAAAACGACCTAATTTGATTCACATTTTCCTCTGGCAACACCGAACACGTCACGTATAAAAGCATACCCTTTGACGCCAATAAGGGCCAGACCGCTTGCAATATTTGCTGCTGAACCATTGCAAGCTGTTCGATATCCCCCGATCTGCGCAACCATTTTATATCGGGATGACGGCGAATAACCCCTGTCGCGGAGCAAGGTGCATCCACCAGAATCCGGTCAAACGGAGTAATACCCCCGTCATTGTCAGGTGCGCCCAGAAAACCCGGGCTGGCGGCATCTCCCGTTTTCAAGTCTGCCTTTAACCCCAATCGCGTCAGGTTTTCACTCACCCTGGCCAACCGTAAGGGGTCTATATCCAGTGCGACCAGGGTCTTCAACGCGGGCTGCAATTCCAGTAGATGAGCAGTTTTCCCACCGGGTGCCGCGCAAACATCCAGGATTCTGTCGTCAACCTGTGGATCCAATAAGCTTGCCGCCAATTGTGCAGCCGTATCCTGCACTGAAACTAAACCGTCATCAAATCCGGGCAGCTTATTCACCGGCAATGGGGTTTCCAGCACGATACCCTGCGCCGTTAAATCCAATGCCTGCGCGGTAATATCATGATTATTAAGCATTTGCAGATAGCTATCTCGATCGGTCAGGCGACAATTTACACGCAACACCATGGGCGGCCTGACATTATTAGCTTCGGCAATTTGCTGCCACTGTGCAGGCCAGGCCTTTTTCAAGCAATTGAGTAACCAATCTGGATGCGCATAGCTTACTGTATCACTGCTTTTAATAGTCGCGTCAATCTCACCTGCCTGCCGTTGGTATCCACGCAGAACGGCATTAACAAGATTTTTTGCCCATGGCTTTTTTAATTGCATGCACACTTTAACGGTTTCTGATACTACCGCATGATCCGGAATGCGCATGTACATTAATTGATACAAGCCAATTAAAATAACATTACGTATGTCACTGTCTTTGGTTTTCAACGGTTTTGATAATAAACGATGACTGACTGCCTCCAACAAGGACCACCAACGCAACACCCCGTAGCTAAGCTCCTGCAGCAATGCATGCTCCGCTGGATCGGATAACTCCTTGGAGCGGTTGGCGAGAACCTTGGTTAGGGATTGTCCAGACGACATCACATCGATCAGTATTTTTACAGCTAATGCTCGGGCTTTCATGAACTTAATATTTAGTTATTGTTTAGTTATTATCGAGTTATTGTTTGTGCCTCCCGGCGCAAATCGTGCCGGGTAGATCAATACACTACACTAGCTTAAAATGCTGCCGACCAGGCTTTTGGCATTGATAAAATCACCCGCCAATAATGGACGCCCTCCCGGCATTTGTAACGTTGTAATACGCAGGATGCCTTCACCGGTTAGCACATCAATCCCCGATTTACTTTCGGCAACCACGCTGCCCACCGCCGTGTTATCTGGAGCGATATCCCCGGTCATTACCTGCCGGGCCTCCCAGATTCGCAGTACGGTGTCACCAACATGGGTTTGCGCCACTGGCCAGGGATTAAATGCCCGAACCATCCGATGAATTTCAACGGCACTCTGCTGCCAATTGATTTTCGCTTCTGACTTATCCAGTTTAGCGGCATAAGTGGCCTGGCTGTTATCCTGAACTTCTGGGGTATTGCCACTTTGACTGGGATTATCTGCCGCCATTAAATTCAAGGTATTAACAAGCGCCTCGGCCCCCATTTGGGCCAAACAATCGTGCAGGGTCTGTGCAGTATCATCATCGCTAATGGCGGTGACCACTTTATTCAGCATGGCGCCGGTGTCCAGGCCCTCATCCATTTGCATAATCGTAACACCGGTTTCACTGTCGCCCGCAAGAATCGCCCGCTGAATTGGCGCGGCGCCCCGCCAGCGTGGTAATAACGAGGCATGCACATTTAGGCAACCAAAACGCGGTGCCTGAAGCACTGCCGGGGGTAATATCAAGCCATACGCAACAACAACCATTACATCGGCCTGTAAGCTTTCCAGGCGTTGCTGTGCCTCAGCATGCTTTAGTGACACGGGCTGTAATACGCTTATACCTTGTTCCAGCGCCAACTGCTTAACCGGGCTATGCGTTAGTTTGCGTCCACGTCCGGCAGGGCGGTCAGGCTGGGTGTAAACAGCACAGACCTGATGTTCTGTGCCAAGCAGTGCCTCCAGGCTTACTGCGGCAAATTCAGGCGTGCCGGCAAATATAATCTTTAATGGGGATACCAATATCAGGGTCGCCTATGTTTATTACGGAACGGTTTATTACAAAACGGTTTACTACAAATAAATAGCTGCAATAAAGCAGGTCTTAACAACGCTGAAAACAAAGCAATTAACAGCGTTAATAACGTAAATCAAGAACCAACGTAAACGAAAAAAGCTGATGACACTAATGTCATAACAAAAAGGGGTGAACTAAAAGAAACGGGGCTCCTTTCCCAATACAACACAGTAACAGCTTGTAGCGGAGTGACTACATGGTTTTTTGCCGAAGCTTATCCATTTTTTTACGAATCCGCTGCCGTTTGAGCTCAGACAAATAGTCAACAAACAGTTTGCCCTCCAGATGATCCATTTCGTGCTGAATACACACCGCCAGCAGACCGCTGGCCTGCATCTCAAATGATTCACCTTCCCGATTCAGCGCGCGTACATTGATCTGGTCGGCACGCTCCACTTTTTCGTATATACCCGGAACCGACAAACATCCCTCTTCCATTTCCTCAAATCCTTCGCTTTGCACAATTTCAGGGTTAATAAGGCAAAGGGGTTCGTTTTTGTGCTCGGAAATATCGATAACAATGATACGCTTTTGAATGTCAGCCTGGGTGGCCGCAAGGCCGATACCAGGCGCCTGGTACATTGTTTCAAACATATCATCCACCAGCTGCTTAACAGTTTCATCGACTTTATCGACAAGCAGCGCCTTTTTACGTAAACGAGGGTCCGGATAATGCAGTATATTCAGTATCGCCATGTGAATTCCGTTATTACATTACTTAATGAGTCGCAATAGCAAGTGTCAGTTGCAAAAACCTTTTGATTGAATTATCAATATTATACTAAATTCTTATCAATTGAGCAGATTCAACCCTGTTAAACCCGATTTGACCTTAGGATTGCAAAATTGATCACATTTTACACACCACTAACTCAAGAAGGAAAGACACTCTGTTTGGCTGTTTGGCCTTACATCGAAAATCTTATGTTCGCCATTCTGCTTACTTAGCTTTATTCTTTACTTAGCTTTATTTAAGTTAAGGCGTATCGGACCGTTATTTTGAATGGGTATTTTTGAATAGGTACTTTTGAGTAGGTGCTTTTGAACAGGCATTAAAGAGGCATGCAGCATAAAACCTGCTCAGAATGGGCGATCATTATAGATTGTGAATCGCCTTGAAACCAAATTCTTAAATACTCAAATAAAAATCGGGCAATTGAATATTACCCGATAGAGGATAATAACTGACTACAAAATCACCAACGTGTCGCATTATGTAGCACGCATCGCTGGTGTCTAAAGTGGGTTTCGACTACACTCCAACTAACTGCAGGCATTGAAAAGAGTCGTTATGTTGATCAGAAAACTTGTCATTTTTATCGTCGGAATCATCATGTTAGGTTCCGTAATTGCGGACGAAATAGCGCTTCGCCCCGACCACCCAAACCGCTATGTCGTCGTTAAGGGTGACACCTTATGGGATATTTCCGCACGATTTTTAGAAACCCCATGGCGCTGGCCCGAGGTGTGGAGCTTTAATCCGCAAATCAAAAACCCGCATCTTATTTACCCGGGTGACGTCGTTTCGTTGGTTTATGATGAACACGGCCGGCCAATGTTGAAAGTCGATCGTGGTCAACCAACCGTCAAATTATCCCCGAAAGTGCGGTCGACCCGTGTCGATGCACCAATTTCCACCATTCCGCTGAATGCCATTCAACAGTTTCTCGGGCAACCCCAGGTCATTAGTGAGCGTGAAATTAATAATGCTGCCTATATAATCGCCAGCTCCGACCAGCACCTAATTGCCGGCAAAGGCGACAATATTTACGTGCGCGGCCTGATTTCTGGTACGGAGACCAATTACAGCGTCATACGTATCGGTGACCCCTATCAAAATGAAGACGCCAAACCCGGCGACATTCTGGGTTATGAAGCGATTCGCGTAGCCGATGCCCTGGTGGAAAATTTCGGTGATCCATCAACATTGCGTATCATTGAGTCAAGCCGCGAAGTCATTGTGGGCGATCGTCTGTTACCCAGAAAAGATTACGGATTTGACCAGACCTTTATTCCTCACCCACCTGACAGCCCAATTGAAGGCCAGATTATTGATGTCATGGATGGTGTATCCCGCATTGGACAATACCAAACTGTCGTTATCAACAAAGGTGAGCATGACGGTATTGAAACGGGGCATGTATTAGCTGTTTTTCAAACAGGGGCTAAAATCCGTGACCCCCGCGCGGGCAAAGGTAGCGAGCATGTCTCCCTGCCGGATGTCCGCGCCGGTATTGTGATGGTAATACGTTCGTTCGATCTGGTGAGCTACGCGATGGTGATGGAATCAGAGCGTGATATGCGGGTTTATGATTATGTGCGTAACCCTTAACCTCTATTTTGACGGTGTACTCGCGCTCTATCTATCCAGCATCAATTGACATTTGAGCCTCCTCACTGGTGGCCGCTTTTTTTGCTCGGCAAGGCAGCGCGCGCCGCGCCGTTATTCTACACAAGCCTACACAAGCGAGTGACAACGCGGTGGAGCGGAAAAAGCGTACTCGGCGTTATTCATTGAGAATAACGCCAGCAACCTAACATAGGTGCCCCACGGTAAAACGACAACGTGCCCGGTTGGCGTTTGAAATAACAGACACTTTGTAATACCCTCCCCTACTACGTATTCTACAGCGACCTAACAAAACCAAAACGTAGAGCCAGGTCCGGCCTGCCCCTCGGCTTACTTTGCAAACGTTATAAACCTTTATGATGCATGATCGGGCGCACGACAACCCGTAAACCAATAACGCCAAACACGACTAATCAACGAACCGCCATGCCAACACACGATATTAATGGAGACAATGCCAGTGAGCTAAAAAACTGGCTGGCGCTGCATCACGCTCCCGGAATAGGACCTGCCCGATTTAAAGCACTGGCACAACAATCAATACACCCATTTGATTTGCTAAGACATGGGCAACAGGCGCTTTATGATCACTTGCAGTTAAACGAAAAAACCCGCACCTATTTACGCCGCCCCGATTGGTCGGCTATTGATAGAGACCTGAGCTGGTCACAACAACCCAATTGCTGCATTATTCCGCACACGAGCACGCAATACCCCGCACAATTACGCGAAATCCCCGATCCGCCCACGTTAATTTTTGTACACGGTGACCCGGAATTATTGCACTACCCACAACTAGCTATAATAGGTAGCCGCAACCCAACCCACCAGGGACAGGAAACTGCAGCTGAGTTCGCAAAACATTTGTCAGTGGCCGGCTTGGTTATTACCAGCGGCATGGCCTTAGGCATCGATACCGCCAGCCACCACGGGGCATTGCAGGGCAACGGGCTCACCATTGCGGTGGCAGGTACTGGCCTTGACTCCGTTTACCCCTCTAAAAATAAAGCGCTCGCTGAAAAAATTGCCTCAGAAGGCGCGCTGGTTTCGGAGTACGTGATTGGTACTAAACCGGCAGCACACAATTTTCCACGACGCAATCGCATCATCAGCGGTCTGAGTATCGGCACATTAGTGGTTGAAGCCGCCATGCAGAGCGGATCATTAATTACAGCCAGACTGGCCATGGAACAAGGACGTGAAGTTTTTGCCATACCCGGCTCCATCCACAACCCATTGGCCAGAGGTTGTCATGCGTTAATCCGCCAGGGCGCCAAACTGGTGGAAACGGGCAATGACATTTTGCACGAATTAGGCCCGATTATTTCCGGCAATTTCAAGCCACTCGCCCAACCGGCCACAACAGGCAGCATTACCAATACAAACAGCACGTTAGATAATAAACCCAACAACATCAACCGGGACACCCTGCCACCGGAGCAACGTACGTTATTGGATTGCATCGAATTTGAACCCGTTAGCATTGATACCCTGGTAGAAAGATCTGGATTGACGCCGGAGACCATTTCCTCCATGCTGGTGGCAATGGAGTTAAGTGGCCACATACTGTCCCGTGGCGGGCTTTACTCACGATTATAAAACGGGGATTTATCCATGAAGCAGACAGTATTTGATGTCCTGATGTACTTATTTGAGAATTATCTGGACGAAGAAAGCGCCAAGCAAACGGATCCTGAGCAGCTAAAGGCTCAATTAAGCGATGCCGGATTCCAAAAAACACACATTGCCAAAGCATTTGAATGGCTTGAGGGCTTGGTGCGATTACAGGACGAAACCTCCCCGGTACGCCATTCCACCAATACCATTCGCGTTTTTCACGAAACAGAAGCCAAAAAACTCGATGTGGAATGCCAGGGATTCCTGCATTTTTTAGAGCAAATGGGGGTGATCGACGCCACCAGCCGGGAGCACATTATTGATCGTGCCATGGCGCTGGAACCTGAAGAAATCGAATTAACCCAATTAAAATGGGTTGTCCTCATGATCCTGTTTAATCAATCCGGGGTCGATGAAGCTTATGTCTGGATGGAAAACATGGTGCTTGAGAATATTTCAAAAGATTTCCATTAAGCCCAGCAATCCGATGTTTACACGAAAAAAACCCTAAACCACTTAATTTACAACATCTTACAACAATAAAACTTAGTCTCGATTTAACCAGAAACCCAGGCAAAAACCACCCTACACGCACAAATTACCGGCGTACCCCATTACCCCTCCCCTGATTAATCGATTGAAACACATCACCTAGTATCGTACTTTTTCAAATCGCGCCCCACTGTTGGACAAACCCTGCTTTCGAGCCAGATCTTGAACAGGCTCTAAGAACACGCTATGATTCGCGGTCCACCCGGAGCAGGTGGTGGTGGACATGTGTCGTGTTAACTGCACCTATCCCTGGGCCTAAACATAAAAAACCAAAAAATCTGGCCCTGCTTATTGCCTACGGCCTGCAACCAGGTCAGTTTATAGTATTACCCGTTATAGTATGACCCGCAGTTTAGTAACCAACATATGAACATTAAAACTATAACAATCAAAAACTATAACAATCGAATTATTTAGCACCACATTTTTAAAAAACATTTAGGAGACTGTTAATGTCGGTAAAACATCCAATTATTGCCGTAACCGGTTCATCCGGGGCTGGAACAACCACGGTTAAAGACGCTTTTGAGCACATATTTCGTCGCGAAGATATTGTCCCTGCCGTCATTGAGGGAGACAGCTACCACAGCTATGACCGCCAGGAAATGAAGGCTGCAATTGCCCGTTATGCCGCCGATGGCAAAACCATTAGCCACTTTGGCCCTGAAGCAAATTTATTCGACAAACTACAGGAAACCTTTGCGCAATACTCTGAGAGTGGCATGTGTAAGCGCCGTTATTATTTACACAGTGACGAAGAAGCCGAATCCTGGGAAGGCCTGGCGCCAGGCCAGTTTACCCCTTGGCAGGAAATCCCAAAAGACACTGACCTGTTATTTTATGAAGGCTTGCACGGTGGCGTTAAAACAGACTCAGCCAATGTTGCAGAGCTTGTGGATTTATTAATTGGTGTTGTACCGATTGTTAACCTCGAATGGATTCAAAAAATCCATCGCGACAATGCCCAACGGGGATATTCCGCTGAGGCGATTGTGGATACCATTCTACGCCGTATGGATGACTATGTTCGTTATGTCACTCCACAATTTTCACGCACGCATATTAATTTCCAGCGCGTACCAACCGTAGATACCTCAAATCCGTTTATTGCACGTGACATACCCACACCCGATGAAAGCTTTATTGTCATTCGTTTCCGAAATGCCAATCAAACGGACTTCCCCTACCTTTTGAACATGATTCACAACTCGTTTATGTCACGCCCTAACACTATCGTTATTCCCGGCAGCAAAATGGGCTTCGCCATGGAAATAATTCTGACACCACTGATTCATGACATGATTGAGAAAAAACGCGCTTAGCCGCCAACCATTTCAACACAATGCAGGGAACACTCCCTGCATTGTGTTTAAGGCAGCGATGAGCAGAGGTATCAAACTGTTTCCGCTTGAACCAGCAACGCACCACTCATAATCACCAGCCCCCTTACCAACAATAAGCCCTTGGCCACATTTTTGTGCTCATCCCGCGCCGACTGATCCCCCCGCAACAGTTTGCGTCCTGCGGCAATTTGCACCGAATAAAGCACGAATAACGCAATGAGCAAGCCAAAATGGGTCCACAATAAAAACGAAAAAATATCACCGTCGTCAATAAGGCGTGTTTTCCAGTCATGGGTCATGTACAAATAAAAAGGCATCGCGATATCAAACAATACAATCATCACCATGACACTCACATGAAAGACACGCACCCGGTGATAATAAAATGCCACTAACATCAGTACATAGGTCAATGTTGCAGCGATCACTGTTTCAACTAACATAGTTATTGATTATTCTCGTATTATATTTCGGGGACAATCTAGTAGCGGCAAATCAATCGGTTAAAACGTTACCGCCTTGGCGCTGAATCGACATTCTGCTTAATTCATTACCCCAGGGTATTATCAATTGGCCACAATTACTATTGAGTTCACCGCTGAATTCACCTCAATAGCGTCTGCCTTCGATAAATGCAGGGTGACTGCGGTTAATAGTAATGACAACCGGACCAACTGGACTTACACTTTTATATAACAACCTGGCAAAATAATTCCATGACCCTGCGACCTAACTCCCTACTGTTATTAATGTTAATAACCTTGATTTGTCAAATCAGTGCCTGCTCTAACGGTATAGACATTCGGAAACAAAAGGCGGCGCAAGATAGCTGGCTCGAAAAAAATTTCCCCGATGAAAAGCATGAGCCCCCTGAACAGGCTGCGTTACAAACCGAATTCTATAACGATGTTATCGAAGGAAACGTTGTCGTGGGGATGAACTTATTGGAAACCATGGTCGCCACTAAAACCCAGCCGCATGGTAACAACAAATATACCCCTATTTTCTGGTGTGACGGGCAGCCGATAAACGCGTGCCACAACGACTGCCACATGTGTGCTGCTGTACTTATCACTGACAAAATTAATTATTACCTGAAGGGAAAAGGCACTAATCCACGCGTTGTGCAACAGTTGCCAAAACAAGCGGAAGACACCGCGCAAAATTTTAAATCGAAATCCTTTTCGGTTATTAACGCCCTATTTCTGAACAACATCGTTGCCGGGATGAACGTCGCCGATTTTAATAGAATCCGTTTATTACCCACCGCAAAGCAACAATACTACTGTAATAATCGCCGCATCTATGACAGCTGCCTGGGGAATTGCGGTGATTGCATCATCAGGATCCTCACTCCCCGAGGGGATAAAACCCACGTACAGACGGTGCATTTCAAAGGGCATATGGGTTTCAAATCCATTGTTAATGTGACAGAGTCCACACAATCTGCCACAGAACCTACCGCGCCATGACAATGTTAGTTTAGCCGCTCATCGGCCAGCATCCATGTCTAATCAGCCTCAAAACCGCAGCCGCTTACGCTCATTTACGGTGATATATTGAGCAATCAATAAAGTACCCCCTCAAATCCATGTGCGTGTTAAACTCAGTAGGATATTGTTTCAACGCAGGTTTTAGTATCAGCATTAAGATACGGCCTTAATATAAGGGTTAAACCAATATCGATACATGGACCAAAGCGCTGATTGATTCACTAGAACATTAAACATTCATCGACCCGGCGCATCGAGAATGGCCAGGAAACCCGACCCTATCGCCCAATGGATTCCCAGCATCAGGTGATAACAAGACTAACTGCAATGGCGCGAAATATGCACCGCGACAAATCGTCCTCTTGATTGATCAGGGTTAAAATACAACTCAGATTAGGCCAATACAATGCCGATATAATAGCAGTAAGTAATTAGTCACTTAGTAACCACAAAGTCACTATATACCGCCCAAACCGGAATTTTGCTTTTGCAGTTAAACTATAGTTAATTAAAGAGTCAAAGCATCGGTACACAACCAACCCTGGAAACCAATAGCGCTGGAATAAATGAAAGTCACGATATTTAATCCCTTAAAATGGCTAGGCAATAAAATTATTCAATGGCTGGTCCACGAAAAACCCAGTGGTACTCCTCCCTGTGATTTTGACCGGCTAAGCTTTGAAATCAGACCCTGCGATGTGCTGCTGGTCGAAGGACGATCCCGTGTCAGCGACGTTATAAAAACCATCACCCAAAGTGTCTGGACCCATTCAGCACTCTACATTGGGCGCTTGGTCGACATCGAAGACATGAACGTGCGTGAACACGTTAGTTGGTTATACGACGGCGACCCGGAGGATCAGCTAATTATTGAGCCCCTACTTGGTGAAGGCACGATCATTACGCCGCTAAAAAAATATGCCAATGATCATGTGCGCATTTGCCGTCCAACGGGATTATCACGGCAGGATGCTCAACACGTGATTAAAAATGCAACAAATCACTTGGGACTCGACTATGACGTACGCCAATTGATCGACCTTGGGCGTTTTTTGCTGCCCTACGGGATACTGCCACGCCGCTGGCGCTCCAGCCTGTTTGAGCATCATGCCGGGGAGCCGACGCGCACCGTGTGTTCTACCATGATCGCAAATGCCTTTACTGAAGTGCATTTTCCAATTCTACCGGTTATTCACAAAACCGAAAATGGCCTACTGTTTTTTAAGCGAAATACACGCCTGTTTACACCAAGCGACTTCGATTATTCGCCCTATTTTGATATTGTAAAATATCCGCTATTAGGTCTTAATGATCTGGCATTGTATAAAAACTTACCCTGGGATAAAGAAGGGGTTATTTGCAATGATGAAAACGACTGCTATGTTGCGCCAATTATTGCCGAAAATACCATCACTGCCGCACAATTGGCCTCAATTAACGCTAATAATACAGTGAACACAACGGGGGAAACTGAATCTAATCAAAGCCAGCAAGATGTTGTCGTTGATGCAGACATCCCTTCCGATGCCGAACAAAAGGCAGCGGGCAAAAACTAACTTACGCTGAAGAAAAGAAGGCTGCTATGAGCTTATTGATCTCCCTGCTAGTATTGGCTGCCCTCCTGTGGGCATTATTTTATTTTAGAACTCCGTTACTCGCCAGCTGTATAACCGTGGCAGTAGCACTCGTTTTATGGAACCAGCTTGCCCATCCTTCCGTTGTCGCACTAAGTTTCGCCTGGATTGTGTTCATAACCATTGCCGTGGTGTTAAATGTCACGCCACTACGCCGCTCCTTGATCAGCAATCGCCTGCTCAGTGTGTTTCGCAACATTATTCCCAGCATGTCACAAACAGAACGCGAGGCGCTCAATGCCGGCAACGTCTGGTGGGATGGTGAATTATTTAGTGGCAAACCACAATGGCAAATCTTACTGAACACACCGGCGCCATTACTTAGCCCCGAAGAAAAAGCATTTATTGATGGCCCGGTGGAAACCTTGTGCCACATGATTGATGACTGGCGCACCACACAACATGATTTTGATTTATCCCCTGATGTCTGGCAATTTATTAAAGACCAGGGCTTTTTAGGCATGATCATCCCAAAACGCTTTGGCGGACTGGAATTCTCAGCCCAGGCGCATTCAGCCGTGGTCACAAAAGTGGCGGGGCGCTCAATTACTGCCGCCGTCACCATTATGGTACCCAATTCGCTGGGACCCGCGGAATTATTATTACGCTATGGCACCGAGGAACAAAAAGAACGTTATTTACATCGCTTGGCGAAAGGTGATGAATTACCCTGTTTCGCGCTCACTTCCCCGGAAGCCGGTAGTGATGCCGCCGCCATGACCGATACCGGGATAATCTGTAAGGGAGAATTTAACGGTGAAAAAAATGTATTGGGAATTCGCCTGAATTGGGAAAAACGGTATATCACGTTGGGACCGGTAGCGACAGTACTGGGACTGGCCTTCAAACTCTATGACCCTGAGCATTTATTAGGCAACGAAGAAGACCTGGGAATAACCTGCGCCCTGATCCCCACCAACACCCCTGGCGTGGACATTGGTAAACGTCACTTTCCGCTAAACAGCGCATTTCAAAACGGTCCAAACCGGGGCACGGATGTTTTTATTCCCATCGACTGGATCATTGGCGGGCGACAGCGAGCCGGACAGGGTTGGCGCATGCTAATGGAGTGCCTCGCGGCAGGTCGATCAATTTCGTTACCGGCACTCAGTACCGGCGCCAGCAAATTAGTTAGCCGCGCCACAGGCGCTTACGCCCATGTGCGCAAACAATTTAAAACCCCCATTGGGCGCTTTGAAGGCGTTGAAGAAGCCCTGGCGCGCATTGGCGGCACATCTTACATGATGGATGCAGCGCGCACTTTAACCGCCACGGCCATTGATCAGGGCGAAAGCCCCTCCGTGGTATCGGCTATTGTTAAATACAATCTCACCGAAGCAATGCGCAATGTCGTCTCGGATGCCATGGATATCCAGGGAGGCAGCGGCATTTGCCTTGGCCCGCGCAATTACCTTGGGCGTATCTATCAATCCGTACCCATTAGCATTACAGTGGAAGGTGCCAATATTCTTACCCGCAGCTTAATCATTTTTGGCCAAGGCGCTATCCGCTGCCACCCTTATGTCTTAAAGGAGATGGAAGCCGCCAAAGAGCCTGATTTCAATAAGGCATCACGCAATTTTGATAAGGCCTTTTTCGCTCACGCGGGTTTTGCCATCAGCAATGCCTTGCGGGCTTTGTTTTTTGGACTCACCGGCTCCCGTTTTGTCAAAGCCCCGCAACAGGGCCCCAGCGCGGTTTATTATCGCCACTTAACGCGCTTCTCGTCCGCATTTGCTTTTGTCAGTGACATCGCGATTTTAGTGTTGGGGGGCAATTTGAAGCGCAAGGAATCGCTTTCAGGTCGGTTAGCCGACATATTAAGCCACCTGTATTTAACGTCAGCGGTGTTAAAGCGTTACTATGACCAAAGCAACAACCAAGGACAACAACAGGACGACCTGCCATTATTACGCTGGTGGTGTGATCATTCTTTGCGCCAAATGCAGCAAAGCCTGGACCAATTTTTGATTAATTTTCCTAACCGCACGGTGGCCTGGTTGGTGAGACGCATTGTTTTCCCCCTGGGGAAATCCTTTGCGGGACCAAGCGATGCATTGGGTCACGCTGTTGCCAAGATACTGCTTAACCCATCAGCCGCCCGCGATCGCCTGACCCAGGGCATATTCTTGCCCGACGATGAAGCCAGTCGTGAAAAAGAACCGCTGGCCCGCCTCGAACATGCACTAAAGTGTATAATTGAAGCATCACCAGCAGAAAAAAAATTGCGTTCTGCATTGCAATCTGGAAAAGTAAAATCGTACCATCGGGAAAAACAAATCAGCGATGCGCTCGCGGCGCAGCTCATCGATCAAAAAGATGCCGATTTATTGAACAAAGCAGATTTAGCGCAACGTGAGGCGCTGAGCGTGGACGAATTTGATCCATCTGAATTTGGCCAACAAACCGCAGCGCCTCATTTTGCAAGCGAAACAAGTGAATCAGGGAAAGCAAGGGAGACGGCCTAAATGCCACAAAAACGAAAAGCCTTACAAGAGGTCTATGTCGTCGACGGAAGTCGATCACCTTTTCTAAAAGCCAAAGGTAAAACCGGACCATTTACGGCGGCGAACCTGGCCGTTGCCACCGCTCGCCCGCTGCTGGCTCGCATGCCCTTTGAAGCTGGTGAAATTGACGAAGTGGTATTGGGCTGCGTAATGCCCGGGCCTGATGAAGCCAACATTGCCCGCGTTGTAGCGCTGCGTTTAGGTTGTGACCAGCATGTGCCTGCATGGACAGTGCAACGCAACTGCGCCTCGGGGTTACAGGCATTGGACAGCGCCGCACAAAATATCGCCCTGGGCCGATCCAACCTGGTGCTCGCCGGTGGCGTAGAGGCGATGAGCCATGCCCCTGTACTATTAGCCACATCGATGGTCAATTGGCTGGGGCAATGGGCAACCGCGCGTACCTTTGGTGCCCGCGCGAAAGCATTGAAGAATTTAAGACCAGCGTACTTAAAACCCATTATTGGTCTATTACGGGGCTTAACAGATCCCGTGGTAGGCCTTTCCATGGGACAAACGGCAGAAATCATTGCCGAACGATTTGGCGTCGACCGTGAAGCCATGGATAACTATGCAGTGCGCAGTCATCAACGCCTCGCCAATGCAATCGATCAGGGCTGGCTTAACGAGGTCGAAACGCTATACGACACCGAAGGCAATTTTTACAGCCAGGATGATGGCCTGCGCCGCGACAGTGAGGCATCAAAACTGGCCAAACTCAAACCCGTGTTTGACCGGCACTTTGGTAACGTTACGGCTGGAAACAGTGCTCAAATTACCGATGGCGCCGCATGGTTGATTTTAGCCAGCGAGGCAATGGTGGAAAAATTCAACCTCCCGGTTTTAGGGCGCATTGTGGACAGTGAATGGGCAGGTCTGGACCCATCACAAATGGGCTTGGGTCCGGTGCATGCCATGACACCCATCTTAAAGCGACATAAATACACGCTCGATGACATTGACTATTGGGAAATTAACGAAGCCTTCGCCGGGCAGGTGCTGGCAAATATCGAAGCCTGGAAAAATGCTGACTACTGTCGCGACGAGCTTCACAGCCGCACGACTATCGGTGCATTAAACCAGGAAAAACTGAACGTCGACGGCGGCGGTGTTAGTATCGGTCATCCAGTCGGCGCCAGTGGCGCACGTATCGTGCTGCATCTGCTTCATGTCCTTGCCCGCAACGACGCCCATCGTGGCATGGCTAGTCTGTGCATCGGCGGTGGTCAAGGTGGAGCCATGTTAATAGAACGCGAAACCAATACATCGCAACCCATAGCGGAGTAAACAACCCATGTCACAACAATCTGTGCCGCAACAATATAAGCATTGGCGTATCGAGACAGATAAAGACTCAATTGCCTGGCTCTATGCTGACAAGGAAGGCGAAAGCACCAACTCGCTTTCAAAAGACATGCTCGACGAGCTGGACAGCATCGTCACTGACCTCGAAGAAAGCGTTACCCGTGGTCTGGTCATTTTATCGGATAAGAAAAGTGGCTTTATTGCCGGTGCCGACATTAGTGTACTCGCGGAAGCAAAGACTACGGAACAGGCAGCAGCGTTCATTCGCCATGGCCAGGGCATTTTCAATCGCATCGAAAAGCTGCGCTTCCCAACCGTCTGTTTGATTCATGGATTTTGCCTGGGTGGCGGCTTTGAGTTGGCGTTAGCATGCCGTTATCGTATTGCGGTGGACGATCCCAGCACTAAACTGGGCCTGCCGGAAATTAAGCTGGGCATTCACCCTGGATTTGGTGGTGCTATGCGTTTACCCCCTTTGATTGGCGCGCCTGCTGCCATGGACTTAATGTTGACCGGCCGGTCCATTAGCGCCCGAGCAGCTCAAAAATTAGGCATGATTGACTATGCCGTACCCCAACGGCATTTCCACAAAGCCGCTGTAGATACTATCAAAGGCAGGCCACCTCAAAAAACCTTAAAAGGCTGGAAAGCATACAGCAACCACACCCTGGTTCGCCCGCTATTGGCCTGGTACCTGCGGAGAAGCGTTGCCAAGAAAGCCGCCAAAAAACACTACCCGGCACCGTATGCATTAATCGATATTTGGCAGAAAAACGGCAGTGATCGCAACGCAATGCTGCGTGCTGAAGAAACATCTCTCTCCAATCTGGTGGTTGGCGACACAGCTCAAAACCTCATACGTGTCTTCTTTTTGCAAAACAAACTAAAAGCCATTGGCGACAAATCCCTTATGTCACCCAAACGCGTGCATATTATCGGTGCTGGCGTAATGGGCGGTGATATCGCCGCCTGGTGCGCACTACAAGGGCTGCAGGTGACCATTCAGGATCGCCATGAGGCCAACATTGCCCGAGTCATGCAAAATGCCAATAAACTCTTTAAGAAAAAACTAAAAGTGCCCTTCCTGGTGCAAGCCACGTTAGACCGGTTAATCCCCGACATGAATGGCCTGGGGTTACCCCATGCTGACGTTATTATTGAAGCGATTTTCGAAAACAAAGAGGCGAAACACGCCTTGTTTCGCGAAATAGAGCTCAAAATAAAACCCGATGCATTGCTCGCAACCAATACCTCCAGTATTCCATTGCAAGTGTTAAGTGAAGCACTGTCAGACCCAAGCCGGTTAGTGGGCATTCATTTCTTTAACCCCGTAGCCATGATGCAACTGGTTGAAATAGTAAGTTCGCCACAAACCAATAAGGACGTTGCCGCCAAAGCCGCCGCATTTACCCGTCATATTAATCGTTTGCCTTTACCCGTTAAAAGTTCGCCCGGTTTCCTGGTTAACCGCGTATTAATGCCCTATATTTTAGAGGCGGTGTTGTTAGAGTCAGAAGGCATAGCCCCCTCCGTCATTGATGCGGCCGCCACTGATTTTGGCATGCCGATGGGCCCTATCGCATTAGCTGACACGGTAGGCCTGGACATTTGTCAGTCAGTTGCCGAAAACCTGTCCGGCACAAGCCCGGTTGAAGTACCGGCACGCTTAAAGGCATTAATACAGGAAGGAAGGTTAGGCCGAAAATCCGGCCATGGATTCTATCGGTATAATAAGGGCAAACCCGTTGGCTCCAAGGTAGGAAAAGCTGACTTTCGTCCCGACAATATACAAAACCGCCTGATGTCGCGATTTATCAATGAGGCCGTTGCCTGTTTGCGTGAAGAAGTGGTCACAGATGCGGATCTGCTTGATGCCGGCCTCATCTTCGGCACCGGGTTTGCACCATTTCGTGGCGGCCCAATGCACTACCTCGACGCCGATGATGTCAATAATCTGTACTCAAAAATTGTTGAACTTGAGGAAAAGTACGGTAGCCGTTTTAAACCCGATGCAGGCTGGAAACTGCATCAAGAACCACACTTATCAGTGGTGAGAGACTATGCTAGTAATGAGTTCTAGTACATTAGATATAATTCAATATGAAACAGTAGGGTCACTCAGCGGATTGCTCCGAGAGCGGGCTAGACGCACGCCGAATAATCCCGCCTACCGTTATTTTAATCAGGACACCAATACCTGGGAAGATATCACCTGGCAACAATCTGTCAATCGGGTTGCACAAATCCAGGCGGCACTTTCAAGTGAGTCTCTGAAGCCCGGCGACCGTGTTGCGATTATGCTGAAAAACTGTCCCGAGTGGGTTCAGTTCGAACAGGCCGCAATCGGACTTGGCCTGGTGGTAGTGCCGCTTTACACCAATGATCGTGTTGACAGTATTTCATATGTACTACAGGACGCCGGTATTAAATTATTGCTCATCGAGGGCCAGGAGGACCTGGAAACGCTGAAGGAAATCTCCTCCCAAATTGATGGTTTAGTCAGGCTCCTTACCACCCAAAAGTGTACACCCGCCGATTCTTTCTCGCATTTAATGGCATTTGACGACTGGATCGAAAACTCCATACAAACCTACGAAAATCAACAACCCGAATTACAAAGTCACAGCACCAATCTCGACGATCTGGCAACAATTGTCTATACATCAGGCACCACTGGTCGGGCAAAAGGCGTAAAACTTAGCCACCGCAATATTATGGCCAACGCCACGGGAGGCGCTCAACGTGTGGCGATTTACCGCGAGGACATTTTTTTATCCTTTTTGCCGCTCTCGCATACGCTGGAGCGCACCGTTGGGTATTACATTCCAATGATGTGCGGCGCGTCAATGGCCTTCGCCCGATCGGTACAGGATCTTGGCGAAGACCTGTTGTCGGTAAAGCCCACGGTGCTGATATCAGTACCCCGAATCTATGAACGCATCTATGGAAAAATCACCACTCAACTGACGCACAAATCCGGGTTCGCCAAGGGCTTGTTCCACAAGGCCGTGGAACTTGGCTGGTGTCGGTTCCAGAACCCTAATAACACGTATATGTTATGGCCGATTCTAAAAGCCCTGGTTGCCAACAAAATCATGGGGAAACTTGGTGGCCGTTTACGCCTGGCAGTTTGTGGTGGCGCGCCACTCTCCATGGAAGTGGCAAAAACATTTATTGGTCTGGGATTAAACCTGGTGCAGGGATACGGCCTTACCGAAACCAGCCCCATCATTAGCGCCAATCGCATCGATGACAATGACCCTGCCAGTGTTGGAACTCCACTGGAAGGTATAGAGGTTAGCATCGGCCCCAATGATGAATTATTGACACGGGGCCCATGCATTATGCTGGGTTACTGGAATAACCCGAAAGCCACCCAGGAAATCATTGACAATGATGGCTGGCTGCATACCGGCGACAAAGCCAAAATAGAGCAAGACCGTATATTCATTACCGGCCGCATTAAAGAAATTATCGTGCTTTCCAGTGGTAAAAAAATAGCCCCCGCTGATATGGAACTCGCTATTGCAATAAATCCATTAATTGATCAAGTTATGGTCGTTGGCGAATGCCGCCCTTTCATTAGCGCGTTGATTATTCTAAACAACGATATCTGGCCTGAATTTGCCGCAAAACTCAATGTCGATCCTGAAGAACCAACCAGTCTCAGCAACCCGGCGACCCACAAAGCGCTGATTGATATTCTCAACGAGCATACCCGGTCCTTTCCAGGTTATGCCAAAATCAGGCAAGTTACGATTAGCCGTGATCCCTGGACAGTCGATAACGGACTCATTACCCCCACCTTGAAATTGAAACGTAACCAGATCCTTGCGTTCCACGAAAAAGACATCAACACAATGTATGAAGGGCATTAAGCACAATGGACCCCAGCGACCACGTCAGCTTACCTGATGGACAACCCACGATGCGGCTACCTGCCCGGCCTACCGACACCAATTCTGCCGGCGATATCTTTGGTGGCTGGATTATGTCGCAAGTGGACCTGGCAGGCAGCATTGAAGCCAGCAGAAGATCAAAGGGCCGCACGGTGACCGTTGCGGTCAATTCATTTCATTTTAAAAAACCCGTTTATGTTGGCGATTTAATCAGTTGTTATACCAGTATTGAAAAAGTCGGTAACACCTCCATTACCGTCCTCGTCGAAGTCTATGCTGAGCGCCGCCCTGAAAAAACAGAATGCATCAAAGTAACCGAAGCCATTTTAACCTATGTGGCCGTTGACGAGCATGGCTCGCCACGTGTCGTGGGCCCGTCCACCTGAATTATGCAATTGGCCCAACTTAACCCAACCCGATCGACGGTGAAGCTTAAGATCACAGGCGTCCCGCAAAGCACCAAACCAGCCCCTCAGCAACAATCAGATGCCTGGAAAATTTGCTTCCATGCAGTCTCACAATCTTATAAAGTAACTGAAATTGTGATTAAATAAGCCTTTATTATCCTGATTTCACTGATACCTTGCCTTTGCGGCAAGCTAACCCGTTGATTATGAGATAATTTAGTGCCTGTCATCCGTCAAACAAAAATGAGAAATAGGCCATAAGGTAAGATGCACCAGCAGCATCGTCATTTTACGCTCGCTGATGTCGCTATCGTAATATTAAATTCTATTAACGAGCTGTTTGGTCACAACATTGCACTGCAATGTACGTTAGCCAAACAACAACTGAGCTCAACTGGGGAAATCTATGGAATATCGTAAGTTAGGCCATACTGACATCGATGTTAGTGTCATTTGCCTCGGCACCATGACATGGGGAGAACAGAACTCAGAAGCCGAGGCCCATCAACAACTGGACATCGCCAGAGATAGCGGCATCAATTTTATTGATACCGCTGAAATGTACCCCGTCCCCCCGAACACTGACACCTATGGCTTAACCGAGCAATATATCGGTACCTGGCTCAATAAACGCAAACCCCAGGATCGTGAAAAGATAGTGCTTGCCTCCAAAGTTGTGAGCCGCAGCGATGGTTTTTCTTATATTCGTGACGGCAACACATGCCTGAATCGTAAAAACATCGAAGCGGCGCTGGACGCCAGTTTAAAACGACTGCAGACAGACTATATCGACCTGTACCAACTCCATTGGCCTGACCGGAATACCAACTATTTCGGAAAATTAGGTTTTGAACATGATCCCGATGAGAACCCCATCTCCATTGAGGTCACCTTAAAAGTAATGGATGATCTGATTAAGTCCGGCAAGGTTCGTAATTTTGGCCTGTCCAATGAATCGCCGTGGGGTGCCATGTCGTTCATTAATCTTGCAGAGCAAAAACCATTGCCACTGGCTGTAAGTGTCCAAAACCCCTACAGCCTGCTGAATAGAACCTATGAAGTCGGCATGGCCGAAATCTCTCACCGGGAAAACATCGGCTTATTAGCCTACTCACCGCTGGGATTCGGCGCCCTTAGTGGCAAATATTTATCGAATGCCCGACCAGCAGGCGCACGACTGACAAAATATGATTATTTCACCCGTTACTCTTCGGAAAACGCCCTTCGTGCCACCGAGGCATATGTCGATATCGCCCGGCAACATGGCCTCGACCCGGCTCAAATGGCATTGGCCTATGTAAACAGCAGACCATTTTTAACCAGTACGATTATCGGAGCGACCAACACTGAACAACTTAAAACCAATATTGCCAGCATTGATATCACATTGAGCGAAGAGGTATTGCTACAAATTGAGGCGGTACACCAGGCAATCCCTAACCCCAGCCCATAATACAATACAATAACCGGCATACATGATACTGTAGACCTATAATAAGCACTATGATGTGACACCGTTATAACATAGACATGAATACCTATATAAACGGCCATAAATATTACATTAATGCGTTAACATTTCGGAAGGCATTATCACGCCCCCCGAGGCAGCAATGCACTCATTTCAACCATAACCCAATTCGCATCTTCGCATTATTGGCATTGATTGGCCTCTTACTTACCGCTTGCAGCGCACGCACCAATGTTCACCAGAATCAATACAGCCCTCAGAGCGCCAGCAATGAACCCCAGGTGCAGATTTACTTCCTAAGGCCTACTCCCCCCAAGTTTAAAGGCATATCTGACAATGTAATTGATGTGGAATATAAAGGCACCCGCTTACTAACCGTTAACGAAGGTCGTTATGCATTAGTTAAACTAAAAGCCTCTGACGGCCCGATTACCACGCACTCTCTAACCATGTTCACCAACCAGGATCAACCCATTAAGGTTACAAGAACCCGTCATTACCGTTTTATTGCCGGCAAAACCTATTTCATTCACCTTAAACGGGTGAATGAGGAATTCCGCGGTATTTTTTATGACCCGGCCCCCATCAACCTTGAGCAAGCCAAAGTACTGGCAAAAGAACTATCGCCTTACGGTGAGGCCAGGAACGCACCAATAAAAAACATAACATCTGTCGATGAACCGCAACTGGCCAGCCCACTGGAACCGGCCATGCCCGAACAACTCTACCCTGGACATAAATACTTAATTAAAGGCACCCCCACCTATAGCGCTCCCCAACCGCCGCCACAAAACAGGAACGAAATGACGTTTGATCAGGCCCCCAGTGAGCCGGTGACTGTCGAAAACAAGTAGCCCCGCCTTTCCGGCATTACCACCAACAATAGAGGTTAATCTGTGAAATTGGTTTTTTTATTAAAACAACCGCCACTGTGTGTTTTTATTGTGTTAACGATTGCATTCACAATGGTGTTAACGCAGGCCTGCAGCGTATCACCAACCGCCACAACACTGACACCACCGATCACTCACGAGATCATTTCAGGCAAAACCACAACTATCACTTTAAACACTACTAATGCGAACCAGCATTATATTTTAATGCCTGGAGGTCCCTATGCAAGCAAACGGTTTGACGTAGCCCATAACGTGCAATTGATAGCAGCGGACGACCAGACCATCTACGCGATTACCGACCTGCCAGACCAAAAAACCGGTAGCGATTTACTGATACTCGACTTTAAACATCCTGCGCCCAAACTGATATCACGCTACCGGTTAACAGATTCCGTTAACTCACTTCGGTTGATGGGAGCTACACTGTTGCTGGGCATGAAAAACAGCGGCCTTATTGCACTGGACATATCCAACCCAAACAACATCAAACAAGACGCGCATATAACGCGCGAGCAGAGCATCACTGACATCCATGTTACACATCATCAGGTCTACGCCTTATCCAACCAACAGCAAATCCTGGTGTTTAACCGCGTCAATCGCGATGACCAACCTGCCTTGCAATTCGACAAGACACTTCGCTTCTCAGGGCGCGCCAATAGCATTGCGGTTAGCAACGACCGACTCTACATCACCGGACCCGACACTGGCCTGCGCGCATTTAATCTACACAACCCACAACAACCGGTGGATCAACATCCACTACAAGGCCAGGGCAAACAGATGCACATTGCTAACAATACACTCTATGTGGCGGGTGGTACTGAAGGTCTGGTAATTTTTGACATATCCGATCCTGACAAGCTGACGTGGGCAGGCAGCCACAATAAATTGGATAGCGTTGACAAAACAGTAATGCTAAACGACAGCCTGGTAGCACTTGATAGTCTCAAGCGCATCGCAACGCTCAATATTTCGCGCTTATCACTGCCAATCACCGGCAGTTTTTATAAACCGGCGAATTCCATACGTGATATCGCCAGCCATCAAAACCAATTATATCTCGCCACAGGCTCCAGTATTGAACAAGTCTATGTGCCACAAAAACCTCAATGGCAGATATCCAACGAAGGCATTAACCAAGGAGGCACACGCCGCGCATTTATACGCGACAACATAGCGTATGTTGCCGATTGGTTTTCGGGATTACATTTATACGACATCAGCATCCCCCACTTTCCCAGACACCTATCAAACCATCACACCCCCGGCTCCTCAAAAGGCGTTGTGGTAAACGGTAAATATGCTTATGTCGGTGACGACGACCATGGCCTGCAGATAATTAACATCAGCAACCCCCGCGAACCGAAATGGGTATCAGAACTAATGTCCACCGGCCTTGCCTACACGCTAAAAATGGTTGGCAATTTAATTTATCTGGCGGATCATCGTGGCGGCTTACATATCATCGACATCAGTAACGCCAGGCAACCGTCAATTATCGGCAGCGTTGACACCCCGGGGAAATCCTGGGCCGTCGACGTGGTTGATAACATCGCCTATATTGCCGATGACACCTCCGGTTTACTGATATTTGATGTCAGCAACCCGACAGCACCTCAACAAATTTCACAGTTTAATCCACAAGGTTACGCCGAAGATGTGTTGATAAAAGACAACATTGCTTATGTCAGCTTTTTCGACAAAGGGTTGTACCTTCTCGATATCAGCGACCCACAAAACCCTCGACAGATTTCGCAATTGGACATTCCCGGAAATGCACGCAGCATTACCCTTAGTAATGGCTATGCGTTTATTGCCGGCTGGGAGTCTGGCTTACAAATTGTCGACGTTAGCAATATCAACGCACCTCACATTGTCGCCAGTTACGACACAAATGGCTCTGCCTGGGGCGTTGATATCCACCAGGGTTATGCTTATGTCTGGGACTGGTGGGGCGGGGTCAAAGTCATTAATATCAACAATCCACAACGCCCCCAACTGGCAGGCAAATACCATACCCGGGGCGATATAAAACAACTTAGAATTAAGAATAACTATATCTACACCGCAAACGGCGCCGGCGGTGTCCAGGTCTTCGATATAAACAATGCATTAAACCCAATCTGGGTGACTGGCAGTGATTCACCCGATGATGTCGTCGACATCTGGCCAGACGCAGATTTTGCCTATACCGCCAATGGCGGCAATGGTGTCGAGGTCTTCGACATCAGCAACCCGTTCTACATTAAACAGCAAGGCCATATCGAAACACCGGGCAATGCCTATTTGGTTAGAGCACACCAGCAAATTATATACATCGCTGACTCGGAGGCTGGCTTATTGGTGATCGACGCCCACCAACCCGCGCACCCCATTCAGCTGGCCCAATACCCCATGACCATCAATGATTTGTGGCTCAGCGAAGACACGCTGTTTGTGGCCACGGCCAAACAGGGGTTATTACGCTTTAGCCTTAGACCCGATGGCACGCTAACAAAGCAAAAGACAACACCGCATTTGTTGCAGCAACATCCTATTAGTCAACACTCATTTAATCAACAGCGCAACATTCGTCATGTGCGCAGCAATGCCGGTTATGTTTTTGCATCGGTGGATAACGTAGGTGTCTATATACTACAAGAAACATCATTATTGGCGGCAGAAAAACCAGTATCTCAAAACAATCTGAATTTATCCGTCGTTTCGCTACTGGAACTATCCGATAATATTGACGATATCCAGGTGACCCAGGACACCTTATATGTCGCCACCCCATCTCAGGGGCTGCTCACCGTGGACATCAGCACGCCATCAACACCGCAAATAGACATTCAATATCCTGCAACGGATATCCTGGGACCGTTTGCCATCAATCACGAAGCCGCTTTTTTTGCTGGTGGTCATACCATTGCATCCATCAGCTTTTTGCCTGCACTCTTGCAACAACGGGAGGGCGACGCCAAGGTTAAATTGACCATACCGGGAAATTTACCGCTGGGGCATTACCATCTGTCCAGCAGTGACGGTGCTGCATCAGGCCAACGCTGGCCTGTTGTCATTCCCGATGCCATCAATGTTATTCGCGCAAAGACCAATAAACCCAGGCTCACTCAGGAAGACTTCAAAAAACTGCTTAAAAAACACCAGGAAAAGCACCCTTCAAAAGCAACGACAGACTAGCAGGGGTTCGTTACCGCCTTTAGCTGAATGACTATGCCTGCAAACCATTACAATAACCAATTGAAAACGCTACCTTTTGACTCATCCTGAACAAACAGAATGGATCAGCGCTACACTGTAATGAGCATTAAGGTTAAGTTGCCGCCAGCAAATAATATATCGATTAATAAACTGTCATTGAACGATACGACGCGACCGATAAGCTAAATTTAGCCGTGCATAGCAAATAAACCACTCATTGTCTATACTGGATTGAATGCACTTTTCGGCATGCAAGCATTGCCAACTTCACATTTTTATTGATACTGTATAATCATTAGTCATTAAGCGGTTAATTGGCCCAGAGGTTTTTTTATGTCCACGTCCATCACAGTACGGCGTTATCTTGACAAACAAGATATTCGTTACGCAACGGCAAGTTATCCTGGAAATACACACGATGTATTTAAAAATGGCACAAAATCGATTAACCCTGCCCAAATTGCGAAAGCCACAATATTGAAAGACTTGCGCGGTTTACTGATGGCGGTACTACCCGGCCCAAATCACCTGAACCTGGAGACATTAAACCGGCAACTGCACCGAAATTTACAATTGGCTACCCCGGAAGATTATCATGGAATTTTTGCCGACTGCTCCCCAGGCATAGTCCCCCCCCTAGGCGAAGCATACGGCTTTGAAACCATCGTTGATGACGGCCTGCTTAATCAGGATCTAATCTATTTTGTATCCGGTAATAATAACGAACTGGTGCGAATTTCCGGCTATGATTTTCAGTTGCTCCACAGCAACGCCTGGTATGGCAATACTTTTTCCAATATTACTGAAGATGAAACGGAATCCAAACAAACACAATCCAATGGCAATATTGGCGATAAAACCAATCTAAAAAGGCAAATTGAAAAAATCACCAATTTGCCGCCGATGCCGACAATGGCACAAAAAATCATACAACTAAACACCAATCCATATGCGCATGCGGAAGATCTTGCGAAATTAATTGAAACAGACCCCAGCTTATCTGCTCAAATAATTCGTTATGCTCAGTCACCCTTTTACGGCTACCCGGGCAGCGTATCCTCAGTACGCCAGGCTATCTCACGGGTATTGGGATATGATCTGGTCATGAATATAGCGCTTGGCATCTGTGTCACCAAACCATTTAAAACCACACCTCATGGCCCGCTCGGCTTACACGCTTTCTGGCGCCATGCCACCTATACCGCCACCCTGGCCCAGGGCTTGTGCAACGTTATGCCAAGAAAAACCCGGCCACGTGCGGGCACTGCCTATTTAAGTGGTTTATTGCATAATTTTGGTTTTTTAATTTTAGGTTATTTACTACCGAAGGAATTTGCCACGCTAAATAATACCATCAGTGAAACGCCTGATGTGTCTGTGCTTGAACTGGAACAACGCGTGCTGGGTGGCTCCCACACGGAGCTAGGACGCTGGCTAATGGAATCGTGGAATATGCCACCGGAAATAACCGTATCAGTGGCACAACACCACGAAGAGCAATATTCCGGGCCACATGCAGAGTATTCACGCCTTATATATGTTGCCGATATTCTGCTTAAAAGCCAGGATATCGGGGATGCGTCAACGGAAGAGATTCCCGAAACCTTACTCGAAACAATGGGTCTTACAACACAGCAGGCAATGGCAGTGCTGGAGAAAACCATCCAGGGACGCGAAGAACTCGACACCATGGCAAGACAATTGGCCGCGTAGTGTTAATGCTTGCAATATCAATAATTATGACAAAATCCGCTAGCATAGCGTTATTTGGCTAAATTATCACATTGACTCCAGTACACCCGACAAATAGTGTACCGGTTATTCGTAGCATACTATTTTTTGTAAATTGTTTTTTATAAACGGTTACCTAACAAACTATTAACTAATAAACAATGGGGACACGCTGGTATAAATCCCCGTAATGGACATGTTAATAATAAATAAGGCGGTTAATTAAATTTAAGCGCCTGGAGAAATTTCGCGATGGAACAAGCGGATTTACTGGAAGAACACCAGCAATTACAACACCAATTGCAATCGTTTGTGGAACGCGCTCGGGAAAACGAGCAAAAAATGCAGCGCTTCCACGAACAGGAACTTAACCTGATTGGGTCACGCACACTACCTGACTTGCTGGAGAGTGTTCTGTATAACTACCGGCGCTCATTCTCCCTGGATGCCGTTACGCTAATGCTCTACGATCCCGAATATGAAATCCAACGGATACTCGAGGAAGAAGGCGCTCAAATCACCGATCAACCCAACCTCCTGTTTATTACGCAGCGGGATAACCTAAAATTATTATATGGAACCGATTTACAACCCAAGCTCAGCAACTTCGAACACCAGCACCACCAGACACTGTTCAGCCAATTAAGCCAATCCTATATGCCACTGCGCAGCGTTGCATTATTACCACTAGTACGTTATGGCAAACTAATCGGCAGCATCAACCTGGGTAGTTTTTCTGAGGAACGATTTGCAGAGCAGTCCGGCACCGAGTTTTTACAGCGCCTCGCAACCATCGTGGCAATATGTATTGAGAATGCCACTAACAACGAACGCTTAAAACGGGTTGGCCTTACTGACCCATTAACCGGGATTAACAACCGCCGTTTTTTCGACCAGCGGCTACAGGAAGAAATTGGCCGCAGTATCAGGGCAAATGAACCTATCTCCTCACTGTTTATAGATATCGATCACTTCAAAATAATCAATGACGAGCATGGTCACCAGAACGGTGACTTTATATTGCGTGAAGTTGCTGGACTCATCCGTAAGCAATTACGGAACTGTGATGTCATCGCGAGATACGGCGGTGAAGAATTTGTTGTACTGCTGGCTAATACCGCGCCGGATGTTGCCCTGGAAATCGCGGAACGCATACGCACTTCAATTGCCGCATCCCCGTTCAAACTATTGCAACCTGAAAACGCCATCCGCGTTACAGCATCAATTGGTGTTTCCTCGTTAACTGACACCCAGGGTATGGAAAACACGCATCAGCTGGGACACACGTTGGTTAATAACGCCGACCATGCACTTTATGAAGCTAAAAGCGATGGGCGAAATCGTGTCGTTATGTTTTCACAGGACAGTTATTCCCATGAGCTGAATCGCCATTCTCGCATGCAATAACAACAACGTTGCTGAACAAATCGCCGCCATATTAATTGACAGGTGACAATTATCACACCTTATATGCGCAATATTGATAAATAGCTATTGAAAAATTCAGCGGCGCCTTCATAATTAGCTATATGCTTTAACTAAATGCTCGACACCAGCTTAATTCAAAGCATTTAGTGGTGATTTAAACAGCAATCAACTTACTTTTGGCTAGATAATTGCTTAAAATAATGGCATGAACGGGATAGATACTGTCTCAACAACTCAACTTTCAGCGATTTATTACTTATTTTTCGTACGGAGTAATTACGCCTACAGAGCATGCGAGCCTGCTCCGAGGAGCATTTTCGGCGTGATCCGACAAAAAACAATGGTTTTGACTTGAAATCATTGCTCTATTAGGCTGAAATGTGTATAACGAAATAAAAATACCAACGTAGTTATTACTTAACACCAACTAAATTTACAGACGTTCTCAAATTATTCCTAATTTTTCCGTATTGGAGGCATGACGCCGTGAGTGAAAATATTATTCACCTCTCTGATGATAGCTTTGAAGAAGAGGTGGTAAACACCGAAGGTCCCGTTTTAGTGGATTACTGGGCAGACTGGTGTGGACCTTGCAAGATGATTGCACCCATACTCGATGAAATCGCCGGGGAATACAAAGACAAAATAAAGATCGCCAAACTTAATATTGACGAAAACCCTGCGACACCACCGAAATATGGCATCAGAGGCATACCGACCCTCATGTTATTCAAAGGCGGTAACGTGGAAGCGACTAAAGTCGGCGCGGTATCAAAATCTCAACTGACCGCCTTCATCGACAGCAATATTTAACACAACCGAAGCAACTCGGCCGTTTAAGCGCGTTAGGAAAAATTAAACAATTAAGAATGCTAATGTGAGGCCTATGACCTAGGCTTTACGTTATCAAGTGAAAGTGGTAGCGTATCAGGACAGTAAAGAGTAATAAGAAGCAAACGCAATTACTCTGGTAATCCTCCTATTTTGACCAAAACATAGATATACAGCCCCAATTGGGCAATGCATTTCTTGTTTTAACTCAATTACCCAAAAAAACACAGCATTAAAAAGCAACATAGTTAGCGATAAAAGTACTTTTTATGAGTGGTCAACACGGTATGCACGGATTGTGTGCCCAGCGGTTTCTTGGTCAACAGCATTTGATGGGCCTCGCCACCCGGGAAACAACCACACCCACGATTCATGCGCCGCTGCATCATTTAAACAGACGATGCAGACCGCATAGATAATCTTTAACGAGGATAGTAACAATACCCTCCTATAGCATAATTCTTTACTTAGCCTTAGTTTATCCATAGCTCAACAACCATAAATACGTCAATCATACAACCTACCTAAAAAAGCGAAAACCATGAACCTTAGTGACTTAAAACAAAAACCTGCCGCGGAACTCAATGAACTAGCCATCAGCCTGGGCATCGAGGGCATGGCGCGGTCACGCAAACAAGATGTTGTGTTTGCAATCCTCAAATCTCAGGCCCGTAATGGCGAAGATATTTACGGTGGCGGGGTACTTGAAATTCTACAGGATGGTTTTGGTTTTCTACGCTCGGCAGATTGCTCTTACCTCGCAGGGCCAGACGATATTTATGTATCCCCAAGCCAAATCAGGCGCTTTAGCTTGCGAACAGGCGACACGGTAGGTGGAAAAATCCGCCCCCCTAAAGAAGGCGAACGTTATTTTGCGCTGTTGAAAGTTAATGAAATTAATTTTGAAACACCTGAAAATGCACGAACCAAAGTCCCCTTCGAAAGTTTAACGCCATTATTTCCTACTGACCGCCTTAAAATGGAATTAGGTAATGGCAGTACTGAAGATTTAACCGTACGGGTTATTGATCTCGCGTCCCCCATTGGCAAAGGCCAGCGGGGCCTCATCGTCTCACCACCTAAATCCGGTAAAACGATGATGCTTCAGAATATTGCCCAATCCATTGCAGCAAACCACCCTGAATGCATCCTAATCGTACTGCTTATTGATGAGCGCCCGGAAGAAGTCACCGAAATGTCCCGCTCGGTTCGTGGCGAAGTCGTATCCAGTACCTTCGACGAACCCGCCAGCCGCCACGTACAGGTTGCCGAAATGGTTATCGAAAAGGCCAAACGACTGGTGGAACATAAGAAAGACGTGGTGATTTTACTCGACTCCATTACCCGTTTGGCACGCGCTTATAACACCGTGGTCCCATCATCAGGCAAAGTGCTTACCGGTGGTGTGGATGCTAACGCCCTGCAACGGCCAAAACGGTTTTTCGGCGCAGCCCGTAACGTGGAAGAAGGTGGCAGCCTGACCATACTGGCCACTGCGTTAGTGGATACCGGCTCGCGTATGGACGATGTTATCTACGAGGAATTTAAAGGCACCGGTAACATGGAAGTACATTTGGATCGCAAAATCACCGAAAGACGGATTTACCCAGGCATTAACATCAATCGCTCCGGCACCCGCCGCGAGGAATTGATTACCGACGCGGAAGAATTGCAAAAAATGTGGATACTACGCAAGTTATTGCACCCAATGGAAGAAATTGCCGCTATCGAATTTTTATTGGACCGACTCAAACAAACAAAAACCAATGATGAATTTTTCAACTCCATGAAACGGTAACGCGATGCAACGAAACATACCGCCGCACCGATCAAGCTAATAAAAATGAGCACAGGACAAGACAGTCTGGTTGGTTAGTGAATCATTGATGGGCTGTTTTTATTAATAACTGCAGCGTGCCCTGATTCATCCTTCTTAAATTATAATCCAATATACTAAAATGCGGCTAGTGCGCTACAAATCGTTACAACAATCATTATTTACCATTATTGCACTTATCGTTCTTTGCGCAGGCATCGTATCCTGCAGTGGCGAACGTTATACGGCGTTAATGAATGCCGCCCGAAACGGGGACAACAACGCAGTTGGGCGCATGCTTGATTTAGGCACGGAAATTAATCAACAAACCACAAAAGGTAAAACAGCACTGATGCTTGCTGCCTCGGGAGGGCACACCGATACGGTGAAATTACTTCTTGACCGCGGCGCTGACGTTGCCACCAAAGACAAATACGGAACATCCGCACTCATTGTGGCCGCCACAGGAGGGCACACAGACACGGTAAAAACACTGCTTAGTTTTGGCGCAGATCCCTTTATAAAAGATTCCAGCGGAGGCTCAGCACTGACCAATGCTACTTTTTTTGGTCAGACGGAAACTGTGGCGATGATTTTAGAGAATACCAAGGAAATCCCCAAACCCCACAGTGATGAATTATTATTACTAGCAGCAGGGCTTGGACATATCGACATCGCCACACTATTGCTTGCCAAAGGCGCCAATGCCAACGCAAGGGGCATTAAGCAACGCACCCCACTAATGGCTGCATCAGCATTTAATAAAATTAAAATGGTAGCATTACTACTGGAACATCAAGCCGACATAACAGCTAATGATGCGGATGGGGTTACGGCACTTGAGGTGGCCACCAACAAGGGAAACAGCGAAATTGTCGCGCTATTGCAAGCTACCACCGACAACCCCACTCAAACGTTAAAACCATAGCCTTATCAAACCATCGTCTTAAGCCTGATATTCGCGGTTGACCGTGTTAGATTGAATTAACCCTAGATTCCGCAGTTGATCGCTTGGTGAATATTCAGTTTGTTGTCATTTCTCTGCCCACCCATTGATGCTCAGCCATTGAGTGAAGGCGCTACGTTCTGAATGTCTATCCTGATTGTCTTGAGTGCACTTATCACCACCATTTCGGCCCCGAACCTTCGTGAGAGACACTATGGCAACGCTCACAAACAAACAATGAAAATGCCACTTTGTCGTGACACACACCGCAATACTCCCCGCGCAATACCTTATTCATCGTAATGGGGTTAGCACCTTGCTGTGGAAGAAAAATAGCCGGATGACAATTGGAACAGGCAAGCCATTTCGTGTGCGCAAAATGCGGAAACTTAACCCAGGGCATGTCCTGGGTGTTTTTCATGAGGATATCCATATCCATGGTTTCCATAGCATCCTCACCGGTGATATTGGCACGCGGCTCGATGTGCCCTTGATCCAGCGTCTTAACCCAGTCCACTTCCATTCGACGATCCCGCGGGAAATCAACCATCGCCTCGGTGGGGCTTTGCAGCACCGCAATCGCATCATTATTCTTATCGTGCAGACCATCGCTACGAGGAGACTCACTGGCGGTATTTGCAGGCTTCGCCAATGGCTTAGGCTCAGACACTTCAGTTGCAGCTGTAACTGGCAATTTGTTCACCGGCGACTCCGTTATCGTGCCATTCGACACTTTGCGAACACTCCCGGTGCCAGCCTCTAGCTTACGGCCCCTTTGTCCATTTTCGGTTTCTGTAACCTTCGTCGTCGACACTGTAACCTGCTGCGCCGCTGGTGGTGCAGACACCACATCCAAAGGCTTGTCACTGGGCGAACCGGATACACAACTGATTGCCACAATTGCGAACAGAATAACACTTAAGCCCCTAATTAATTTTTTTAACTGAGACACGGATTCATCTCACACAAATTATTTTAACCCATCAACTGGCCTGGCTTACTTTGCATAAATCACTCAGGCCGCCCCAACTCCGTTACTTGGCTTTTAGCGTATTCTTTTAGCGTATTAATAATTAATTAACGTCGCCCTGATAACGCAACCTATCTGACAACACGCTACCATCGTTTTTTTCATACAGGCATATTTCGCAGCAAACACTGCGTCATTTCACCGTAATTTGATTAAGTTGGTCCATAAACCGCTTGTTTTTATCATTCCCCCACCACTGTTCTGGTGAATTTTCGTGAGGAACATTATGACAGCGCTCACAAACCCATAACGAAAACGCCACTTTATCATGACAACGGCCACAATGCTCCCCGGCAAGAATACCATCCATAGAAGGATTGTTGGCACCTTTTTGTGGTTTGAATATCTTTGGATGACAATTGGAACAATCCAGCCATTTGGTATGCGCAATATGAGGGAATTTCACCCAGGGCATATCACCGGTATCCTTAAACAATATATCCATGTCCATGGTCATAATTTCGTTGGTGCCGACCATATTAGACCGTGGCTCGATGATCCCAAGACTCAATGCCCGCACCCAATCCACATCACCCCGCCGATCATAAGGAAACGCACTTAACGCTTCGCTGGGGTCCTGTAATACGGCCAGCGACTCATTCGTAGGATCATGAATACCATCCTCATATAAGGTTTCTATCTTAACCTCGGCCTCGTATTGACGGTCATCGTGCCACAACTTACCCTGCTCAACCCCGCCTTCGACAACATAGGCAGCACTACGCGTTGCACTAACAAGCGAGTTATTACATGAAATGACACTACTTAACCCCACCACCGACAGCACAACCCACACTGGAAAATGATGCATAGCGCCTCCTCTAATATTTTGCGCCTGCTTTTTGCAGTATTTCGACGACCTGATTGTCGCCTTCACTCATCGCCACTTGTAAGGCACTACGCCCATTTTTTGCTTTAGCATTTACATTCGCACCATGATCGAGAAGCATTTGAACAATATCAGGCTGCTGCTGGTTAACTGCCCAAATCAGGGCAGTCCACCCCTCCGAGTCCCGCTTTTCAACATCAGTGCCATGGTGAAGCAATACATTCACGCTACTTGCGTGGCCTTTGCTTGCGGCGCGCATAAGCGCCGTCCAGCCGCGGTCGTCCTGCATATCGACGTCCGCGCCATTTCGCAATAATACGGAAATTACCTCAACCTGCCCTTTGCGGGCGGCATGAATCAACGCAGTCCAGCCATAATTATTTTTCGCATTAACATCATCCCCCGTCTCAACCATGGAACGAACCTGGTCCACCTCCCCAGACATCGCCGCACTCATCAACGCCGTGTTACCATCACACCCTGTTAGTATAGCTATTACGCTGAATAAAAATATTGTTACCCGTGTACCCACTTATTTTTGCCCTTCATCTAACTGATAGCCGAACTGATCGATTTTTATTATTTTCACCCCGAAAATACAAATTTTAACCAAACATGGCCTGGTATCATAGGCATTTCCCCACTCATAATGTACTATTTGTGCGTTTGTTGCGAAGGTTAACGATGGACAGGCATATTCAGCTACCGAATGAAATGCCTTTACACATCGGCTACCGCGCAAAAGATACATCATAACATATTGTAATTTATGGACTTAACCTATGGCACAGCTACCCTGCCCCCATTGTAAAGAGCCATCAATATCCTGGTGGCAGAAATATAAAGCCGCAAAATGGGCATTAATACATTGCAATCAATGTAAAGGCCGCGCGTGCTCATTGCCCTATCCTCTCGTATTTTATACCATGCTCTACATCTGGAATGTCATGTTATTTGGCTACCTGAGCTATGTTACTGGCAATTTATGGTATCTGTTCACGCTCATTGTCGTCTGGGTGATATTGGACCTATTCAGTATTTATTTACCCTTGAGCGCCCTTAAAACAAAACAATCATCACAAAAGAACTGACGTGGAAAAACGTACATTTAATTTCCCTGCGAAAACGCAAACGTTTCAACGAGGGTGCATATATGCAGATACTAGCAACCAGCAAAAGCGCAATGGTTAAGACTCATGGCTAATATTCTGGCAGTGGGCATCGCCACAGTTGATATCGTCAATGTTACTGATGGCTACCCACACGAAGACAGTGAAGTGAGAGCTGTCTCGCAGCAAACCCGGCGCGGCGGTAACGCAGCCAACACGCTGGCAGTACTCAGCCAATTGGGGCACCAATGCAGTTGGGCGGGCGCGATTACTGACGACCAAAATCACGCTATTGTGCAACAGGACCTGATAAAACATGGCGTCAACATGCGGCATTGCCAATTGTTCCCCGGGCAAAGCACACCCACCTCCTATATTACGCTGAACCAAAACAACGGCAGCCGTACCATTGTTCATTACCGGAACCTCCCCGAACTGAACGCAACACCGTTCACGCAATTGGATTTAAATTCTTACCAATGGGTTCACTTTGAAGCACGCAACATCCCGGAAACCCGCAAAATGATCGAATACAGCAAAATCCATTATCCGGATATTCCAGTCTCAATAGAAATCGAGAAAAACCGAGACGAAATCGAATCGCTATTTACCCCGCCAATCAGCACCAACACCATTTATTTTTTCTCGAGTCATTTTGCCAGACAATACAATTTTGATTCACCGCAGACATTATTGGCACACTACCAGCCGCATTTACCTGGCGATTTACTCATCTGCACATGGGGAACACAAGGCGCCTACGCCATGGAGAACAACCACTTTTATCACGCCAAAGCTTACCCTCCCGCCAATGTGGTGGACACCATCGGTGCAGGCGATACATTTAATGCCGGCTTTATCGATGCATGTCTTGCCAACCTCGACACCCAAAATGCCCTCGACGTTGCCAGCCGCTTGGCAGGAAAAAAATGCGGCATATCCGGCCTGCACAATATTCTACAAAACTAACCCCACGACCAGACTATGCACTCTATTGCGCAGCATCATATCATTATTGGCGGCGGCTTAATTGGATTACTATCCGCGCACTACCTGCGTGAAGCCGGCAAAAAAGTCACGGTAGTGGAAAAAGGCTCCATCGGTAAAGAGTCATCCTGGGCCGGTGGCGGCATTCTATCGCCGCTATATCCCTGGCGGTACCCCGACGCTGTCACGCAACTGGCATCGTGGAGCCAGCAGGCTTACCCAGCACTCATCCAGCGCTTGTCACGTGACACACACATTGACGCTCAATTAAATCGTTGTGGTTTGTTGATCCTTGATGACAATGAAATTAGCGCCGCAATGAATTGGGCCAGACAATATGACAAAACGATAGAAATCATAAATCCGTTGGCGCTAAAGAACATAGCGCCTGATATAAACCCAAACGCAGTCCGTGAGCAGGCGCTCTGGCTGCCTGATATTGCCCAAATTCGAAACCCCCGAATGCTGAAGGCTTTAGTCATAAGCCTGACTCAAAGAGGGGTGACGATTCTTGAAAATACACCTGTCAGCGAAATAATAACTGACAAAAACAAACTTAGTGGAATCGTTATTAATGGGGAATCAATACAAGCCAAGTCAGTAACCATCGCCTGTGGCGCCTGGAGCAGCCAGCTTTTAAAACACCATCCATTATCGTTAACAATTGAACCGGTTCGAGGACAAATGATTGTCTTTAAAGCCGCGCCCCGGTTATTAAACACCATGCTATTATCTGACTCACATTACCTGATACCACGCCTGGACGGCCGTATCCTGGCTGGTAGCACCGTAGAATATGTGGGTTTTAATAAGGACAATACGCCGGACGCTAAAAAGCAGTTATTCCAATTCGCCACCACGCTTTACCCTAAATTGGAAGGCTTTCCCGTCGAACACCACTGGGCTGGTTTACGGCCAGGGTCTGCGACCCAAATTCCGCTAATTTGTCAGCACCCCGACATCGAAAACCTATACATTAATGCCGGTCACTTCAGAAACGGGGTGGTTACTGCCCCCGCATCCGCCCGACTCCTAGTGGATCTCATTTTGAACAATAGTCCAATTCTCGACAGAAAAGCGTACATGCCGTAGACATTTAGTGTAAAATAACCATTGAAATAAACAATTTATTGTGTATCCCAATTGATACATGCATTAAATGATATTATAATGGCCGCTATGATAAACACTGTACAGTCTGAAAATACGCTACGACGTGATGTCGTCAACTTGTTAGCTGAGCGAGGTATTACGCCCACGCAGCAGCGAATTCTTATTGCACAGGAGTTGCTCAGCAAGCCGCAACATTTGTCGGCCGACCAGGTTTTACACCGAGTCAACAATCAGACAAATACGGTATCCAAAGCCACGGTCTACAACACCCTTGGCCTGTTTTCCGAAAAAGGCCTGATCAAAGAGGTGATTGTCGACTCAAGCAAAGTATTCTATGACTCAAACACTAGCCCGCATCACCATTTTTATAATGTGGACTCTGGGACATTACATGACATTGAATGCGATGCGCTGAAAGTGGAAAGCTTACCCGAACCCCCCGATGCCCTGAAAATACAGGACATCAACGTTATTATCCGTGTAACAAAAAAAACCTGACGGCTTCCTTCACGGGAAAATAGCATAAAGCAGGTTGTATTCGCCCAGCACTATCTCTTATACTCACCCACGCTTATGTTTCCCCGTGAACGCAAACAGGCTCTAGAGCCGATGGGTCCAGCAGCGCATCATGACAACACCCTGCGAAACCCAATCAGATATACTTTGCCGGAATAGCTCAGTCGGTAGAGCAACGCATTCGTAATGCGCAGGTCGGAGGTTCGAATCCTCTTTCCGGCACCATCGCTTTTTCCTTACCAACGCCCTCCCAATGATAGGCAAACGTCACTACAGCACTAATCTCGCTTACCATTATTTTGAAGTGCACCGCATTAATCACACATAGCAAACACGATAGTGCGGAATCTTAAAATACACACGACCTAATGTAATCTGCGGGGGAAGCATGCGGGCTAGCATTTTAGTTACCCCAACTTTATACTTACGCAGCATCTACTTACCAATACTTATGATAGGCGCCGAATAGGGCTTATCTAAATCCAAGTCAAGCGGCTATAGTGAGCGCCTTTTTTATCACGTATTTTAATATGCATATAGTTATTAATTACTTCCAATGACTTAGCTGCTTTAGTATCTTTGTTTTCAGACAAACATAACCCATGCCCCCAAATATGTTTGTCCGGCCGCGACGCCGCCCTGTTGCGGCCTTTTTTTTGCCATTAATTTTATGTCTTTCCTATGCTATATTCCCAATAACAATGGAATAACAATGTAATTAAGGGTGTGGATAATGACAAAATACGCAATGAGACTTCTTACGACACTACTATGTGCAGCGCTGCTTTCCCCCGTATGGGCTAATTACGACGAAGGCTTGGCAGCCGCTCAGAAGGACGATTACCAAACAGCATTTTCCAAGTGGAAGAAATTGGCTGAAGATGGCGATGCTAAAATGCAAGCGACCTTGGCAGTGCTATATCATACGGGCCAGGGCGTTAAAAAAAGTTATAAAAAAGCATTTTATTGGTATAAAAAAGCTGCGCAGCAAGGCAATTCAGCTGCACAAGCCAATCTTGGGGTCATGTATGCCAAAGGCACTGGCACAAATCAGGATACGATTGAAAGTTACGCCTGGTACAGTCTTGCCGCAAAAGCCAACAAGGACAAACGTGTGGGCAATAAACTTTGGGGCTTTGACACGATTGCAGCCCAACTTAACCCTAAGCAATTAGCGCAAGCACAAAAACTGTCACAACAGTACCTGGATAAGTACAGCCTCCAAAAATCAGCCAAAAAATAACATTGCCCCTGGCGTTAAATTCAGCCGCATTAGGCACCCAGTATTTCCTGGGTGCCCAATCTCAACCCAGCGTCGACACCAAATTTCGCGCATAGAAATACCACCCATTGAAAGCTGTCCGTCATTAACGATAGACCGGCATCCGCACAAACAAGTGCGCACTCAAACTCAGCCTGAGTTTGACGTGACAAACAATGACCCAAGAAAAATAATGCTTTATCCTCGATTCCGCAGTTGAACGGCGTGTAGCGTACGATTATCGTGGTGTCTGTCAAGGCGTAAATGCGCGCAGGAATAGATCAATACTTCAAACCTTTACAACGCCGTCCAGACGCCACGACAAACTCGCTCTACATGCCGTAGCGCCTTCACCCAATGGCTGAGTGGATAAATGGCAACAAACTGAATGTTCATCAAGCGGTTAAGACCCTTTTGTCGCCGTCTACTGCGAAATCTAGGTTTATACCAAGCAGATCGGATGCAGACAAACTCCCGATGATCCGATAAGATGAAAGACAATAATCCTGAAGGCAATTAGCATGCATAATAAAAAACCGCTCGCGAACAAAATAACGCTCAATGGATTTTCAGGATTATATATCGCACTAATCATTTGTATTGCAGTGCTGCCAGCCTCGTCACTTGCCTCGCTGGACAGCGACAGACAACTAACCCGGTTTACCCCTATGACACAGGATAAAATGGAAGCACTGATTCGAGCGACGGGCAACAATGTCGAGGGCAGCGCCTCAAATGTACAGTTTGAATATGGAAGTGTACGTATGGCCTGCATATCCGACATCAGGCACGACAGAATGCGCATTATTTCACCCGTTGCCAATGAAGCTGATTTAACGGCAGACCAATTGCGAATCTTGTTGGCTGCGAACTTTCATTTAACCCTCGATGCCAGATACGCATCATCAAATGGTGTACTTTACGCCGCGTTTATTCACCCACTGTCATCGCTGCACGAAAAGGAATTTTTGGCCGCGCTGCAACAAGTATCTCAATTAGTAAAAAACTTCGGCACCAGTTATTCAAGTGGCGAACTCACCTTTGGCGGAAACCAGTAAAGCTGATGGTAAAGACACCGATTCACCTGCGGCTATCACCATAGGGCATTTCGTGCCCCACACACATGTATTAGTGAGCAATATAATCATATTAAGTCGCTTAGCCCGCACTTTTATTGGGCTAAACATTTTTGGAATAATTAACCGGCCAACAGTTATGGCGTTCACTGTAAGCATCATTAAGTGTGGGATTTAGCCTTAATCATTGTGCTGGTAACACTGGCATGGTACTGGTGGGACACCATGCAGTGTAAAGAAATTGCCCGAAAAGCCGGTAAAGATGCCTGTGATCGTGCCGAGGTACAATTTCTTGATGACACCGTGGAAAAGAAAAAAATCTGGATTCGGCGCAACGGCGTCGGCAAACTTGAACTCTGCCGTCTATTTTTCTTTGAGTTTACCTCTGATGGGTCTCAACGTTACCATGGTAGAATTGTTGTCCTTGGCAAACAAATTTCGGAGCTGGAAATGGACGCTTATCGCATCTAATCACGCATCATAAATAGGGTAGTCGACAAATACCCATTGTTACCCAACATTCTGTTATACAACATTACATACTGAGCCATTATGAACCCGACCCTCGATTATTCAGATGAAGAAGTGAACGTCGTTAAACAAACACTTAAAGAACGATATGGTGAAGATGTCGAGGTATTACTAGCTGATGCAGAATTACGCCTGGACCCCGGCGCGCAAACACTTACTACCTGCCCTTCGCTGTATTGGGAGGCACAGCAGTGCCACTTCGTTATTTCAAAAATAGGCAAACAACAATACCACGCTCAATTCTATTACAAAGGTTCGCAACAATTCGGCACAGGTATCCAGACATACGACGACCTGTTTAACTGCGTTGTTACATTGCTACAGGTTCAGGCGGACCACGAACTAACCAAGCAGGACCTCTAATTAGTTCCGGCACATTCTCCTCTCGTCAAAAAGTAAACGGAAGGAAAGGTATTCACCGACTGACAACATGACCAGACGCGAGGCAGCGCCTCATGCATCACCCTACTATGACCTCAGGTACACCTCCACTCCTTAGCCAGCCACTGTAACCGCACAAATACAAAGTTGCCAATACCGCCTCAGATGATGCCGGGTAAACCTAGATTTTGCCGTTGACCACTACAAAAGCGCATTAATCGCTTGATGCATATTCAGTTTGTTGCCATTTTACCTAACACATCAGTTGGATCGTAGCGAGGGCATCTAAGGTGCTGAAGATAGCGTGTTATTTCATTTTTTAAGGCGATCGCGTAGTCACTCTACGGGCGAGTCTTAAAAAATGAAAAAACACGTTAGATTCTGTGCATTAGGCGTCCGCAGTAGATCCAACTGATGTGTTAGGTTTAACTGCCCATCCATTGGGTGAAGGTGCTACGACATGCCGCTCAACGACAGAATATGCAAGAATCTAGGATGAATACTGACAATCAAGATTGACTATCTAACGGTCGTTAGATAACCTGTACCCATGAAGCAAATAAAAGACAAATTGAAACAAATAGCCACTGAAACGGCACAGAAATCCGGTGTCGGCGCGGTTACCTTTCGGGAGCTGGGTAAGGCTGTAGGCATTAAGTCCTCCTCGGTAGTTTATCATTTTGAAAATAAGGATGGCCTGCTCTATGAGATTGTTACCGATTATCGCGATTCATTTTTCCAGGAAATCAATAATATAGACAATAAATTCAACACAGCAGACCAAAAACTTGCTGCACTAACCGATATTTTTCTGTCCGTGGTTGTCGAGGGTAAATTTTGCCTTTGTGGCATGCTGGCATCCGATGCCAATGCACTGGACGACAAAACCCGACAATTCGTTCGTGGTTTTTTCAATGAACTGGAGCAATGGGTTACTGAAGTAATCGCATCCCACGCGTCGCTTAACAACGCCTTGGCACCAGGCTTGGCTCAAATTATTGTATCTGGCCTGGAGGGCGCCATGCTATTAGATAAAACCGATGGCACTACGGCACGATTAACCGCCATGAAAGGTTGGATCGCCAGCCTCACACCGTAATCCGGCTTTTTTTAGCAGCAATATCTAACTACCGTTAGTTAGATATTTTTATTTATAATACAGGAGACCAAAACATGAACAATCACGCATTACCAACAGCACTTATTATTGGTGGCTCAAGCGGAATGGGCAAAGAAACAGCGCAACGACTGTTGGCACGAGGCATCGATGTTAGCATTGTAGGGCGCAATAAAGATAAACTTGACGCCGCACAATTGGCGCTCAGTCAATTTGGCGCCGTAGAAAGCCATGCGGTGGATTTATACAATGAAACGTCTGTGGATGAGTTTATTGCGCAGCTGAATGAAACGCCACGCGCAATAAAATACCTGGTGAACGCGGCTGGTGTGTTTGCCCCTAAACCCTTTCTGGAACACAACAAGGCGGATTATGACCACTATTTGGATTTAAACAAAAGTCTGTTCTTCATTACTCAGGCTGTCGCAGAGAACATGAAAGCCCACCAAGGCGGTGCTATTGTCAACATTGGCTCTATGTGGGCAAAACAAGCCATTAAAGCGACACCATCATCCGCCTACTCAATGCAAAAGGCTGGTTTACACGCATTAACACAACACCTCGCAATGGAGTTAGCCGATTACAATATTCGTGTGAATGCCATTTCACCGGGGCTGGTGGAAACTCCCATATTCAACCAATTTCTATCGCCTGAGCAAATAAAACCCACGTTAGAGAGCTTCAATAGTTTTCACCCTATTGGGCGAATTGGGCAACCCAGGGATATCGCTAATGCTATCGATTTCCTTTTATCAGACAATGCTGATTGGGTTACCGGCGCCGTCTGGGATGTTGATGGCGGCGTAATGGCCGGTCGAAATTAATACAGCTTACCTACCCTTGAATTTACAACACCAATCGTCATCGCGTTAATCTGGCATGGGTGGATACCCATGCCAGCCATTCGAGCATTACAATAAAATTAATCTATGCGCCTTTTGTAAGCAACTGCGCTAGTAAGCTTCATTTTTCCTTCATAATTTTATTTTATTCTAGCCGCAGAAATACTTTGGCAAGATGAGTCTCTCATGGAATGCGGCACCTGAAAGAGGAATCCGCTTCGTTCCTTTTAACCTAGATTCCGCCGTTGAACAACCTGTAGAGTACGGTTGTGGTGGTGCCTGGCAAGGCGTAATAGTGCAGGAATAGCTAATATTTCAAACTTTTACAACGCCGTCCAGGCACCGCGACAAGCGTACTCTGCATATCGTAGCGCCTTCACCCAATGGGTGAACAGATAAAGGGCAATTAACTGAATGCTCATCAAGCGGTTAACGGCGGAATCTAGGTTTAAGTACGTAATGTGGAGGCACAAAAATTCTACCTCTAATTCATAAACTTACCGAACAACCCATTTTTTTCTTCTTTTTTTCAACCCCTTAACCAGTTACACATCAATTAATTGTGCACAATGGTCGATAACTATTAAAACCAATAAAGTTTTAACAATTTAATACCGGGCTCAGCGCGAATTACAGTATGATGGAAGCGCGCAGTCATTAACCAATGTTACCTCTGGCAATTCAACGAGAGGCAACAATATGTAAAACATGAATGCTAAATACTATTTGTTATTCAACCAAGGAACATCCCTTGCAAGCTCATTCGTTAAATACGGCCATTAAGCCGCCCAATACGTTGGGGTAGACATACTGAAAATTAACCGGTTAACATCAACACACAACAATGAACACAGAAACTGAAAATTTCGCCTGCAACAAGGACGTTGCTATTGGATAATACCGTCGTAGACCGCAAAACCCTGGCCTGGATTAAACAAGGTGTAGAGGAAACCTTAAAGGATGTGTCTCATGCGCCAGATGAGTTTGCACAAAACGTAGACGATATAACCCCCATTCAACGCTGCATCGCGCCGTTGCATCGCGTTAAGGGTGCCGTGGAAATAATTGGTATCCAGGGTGCCTTGCTGTTAACGATAGAACTCGAACAACTCGCCAGCGCATTGGTTGAAAATAACGTCCGGCAAAAAAAAGACGCCGCGGAAGTATTGGCAACCGGCCTGCTGCAATTACCCGGATATTTGGAAAGCCTGTATTACGGCCAGCCTGATATACCATTGATACTATTACCGCTACTGAATGACATTCGCGCCATCCAGGATAAGGAGCTATTAACCGAAGGCGAGTTCTTCTCCCCCGACCTGCAAATTATGCCGCCGCCACAACCGGAGAGCCAATGCATTGTTAAAGGCGACATTGAAACCGTCGCAAAAAAATTGCGGCCAGGCTATTTATCCGGCCTGCTGGGCGTCATAAGAGAAGTTCAGGTGACCGAAAATCTGGAGAAGCTCATCCTGGTTATCGACAATCTTCAAATTGCCAGCTCAACAATGAAAGCAAAACAATTATGGTGGATTGCATTAGCGGTTATTGAATCACTGTATGAACAAACGCTCGAATCCAGTGTTGCAATAAAAATCCTCCTGGGCAGAGTGGATCGACAAATCCAGCGAGTCATTGAATTCAGCGAACAAATGCTTACCGAAGACCCGCCTGATAAAATAATAAAAAATCTGCTTTATTATGTTGCTCAATCAACATCAAAAAATGAGCAGATTGTCGAACTCAAAAAAGCATTTGGTCTGGACTACCCTGACGATAGCATTGTTGAAAAAGCCAGGGAAAACTTATACGGCTTTAACACAAACCTTATTGAAAGCATATCCACCCAGGTAAAAGAGGAATTAACCACCATAAAAGATGCACTGGACATTGCAATGCATGCCAATGCCGGCTCCACATCCGGCCTGGATGCCATACTGCGACAATTTAGCGCAGTCGCCGATGCATTAGGAATGCTGGGCATGAGCACACCAAAAGAGCTCATTGACGAACAAAAGAATTTTATAAAACCAAAAATTGAACACAACGAAACCCTTAATGACGAAGACTTTATGCGTATCGCGTCAACACTGCTACAGGTGGAATCCTCACTATCCAGCCTTAGTTCCACGTTGGACTCAAGCCACAAGTGTGGCAACCTTCCCCCCGCAGAATACGAAAAATTGCTCAAACTGGTGGCCAAGGAAATCATTAAAGACATACGCGTCATTAAAGACAATATCAATACCTTTTCGCTGGCGCCGGACAATACTGAACCGTTACTCAATGTGCCAGAACAACTGCACATTATTACCGGCGCAATGCAGGTACTGCAACACAAGACCCAAGTGAGTTTATCCAACGCAATCAATGATTACATTACTCAGGAACTGATTAAAAATAAAAACACCGTAAGCCCATTGAATATGGACCTGTTGGCAGATGCCATAATCGGCCTTGAAAACTATTACCAAACGATTCTGGAAGAAAGTGTTGCACCTGAAATTGGCCTGCAGGTAGCATCACAAAGCCTCACGCAATTGGGCTACCCGCCAAAAGAAGAAAAATTTAAAACGGGTTATAACAACATTAAACCGGAAAATGAAATAAGCCTCACCAATTCAGCGTAATCCTACCAATCAAAACCCAATGCCCCAACATCGGTTTTCATATTGTCCACCGATGATTTCGAAACATTCAGCATTCCACCTCGCTTCTCTGCATGGCTATCAATGCGCGACCTACAGTGATGGCAATTATATCCATAGTATTTAACTATCACACCCATCATTTTTTTTTGTTTTACCTATCACTCCACAATTAATATATTAGCGTCTCCAACCACACATCAGGAGAACAAAATGAACATAGTCCGTTCCAGCATCCTTGCCGCACTGGGGATTAGCATTGCCGTATCCAGTCAGGCCACTGTGTTAACACGTGACAACGGTGCACCCGTTGGTGACAACCAAAACTCACGAACAGCAGGCAGCCAGGGCAGCGTGCTGCTTGAAGACGTTCAGCTAATACAGAAACTGCAACGGTTTGCCCGCGAGCGCATTCCAGAGCGGGTAGTTCACGCCAGAGGCACCGGGGCCCATGGAGTATTTAAGGCCGATCGGGACTTTAGTGACTTGACCGTTGCGGCACCATTTAGCACTAAAAGTAAAGAAACACCTGTGTTCGTACGTTTTTCCACGGTTATACACTCTAAAGGTTCACCAGAAACATTACGTGACCCCAGAGGGTTTGCAACCAAATTTTACACCGACCAGGGTAACTGGGATTTAGTGGGCAATAATCTACCGGTATTCTTTATTCGTGATGCAATAAAGTTTCCTGACATGGTCCACTCACTTAAACCATCACCCATTACAAATACACAGGACCCAAACCGTTTCTTCGATTTTTTCTCCCATGAACCAGGCTCCACCCACATGCTTACTTGGGTATACTCCGATTTCGGTACACCGGCAAGTTACCGTAAAATGGATGGCTGGGGTGTTCACGCATACAAGTGGATTAACAAAATGGGGCAGGTTAGCTATGTTAAGTTTCACTGGAAATCGAAACAAGGCATCGAAAATCTCAACCTTGAACAGGCCACAGAAGTACAAAGCAAAGACTTCAACCACCTGACAACTGATCTTTACCATGCTATTAACAATGGTGAACATCCACAGTGGGACTTATACGTTAAAGTATTAACCCCGTCACAACTTAATGATTTTAACTTCAACGCACTGGACGCCACTAAAATGTGGCATGGTGTCGAAGAAACCAAAGCCGGCACCATGACTTTAAACAAAGTGCCAAATAACTTTTTTCAGGCAACAGAGCAATCCGCATTTGCACCCGCCAATATCATCCCTGGCATTGAGCCATCGGAAGATCGCCTGTTACAAGGCCGGGTTTTTTCTTATGCTGATACCCAGCTCTATCGCCTGGGCGCAAACCACCAGTCATTACCCATTAACCGCCCACTGGCTGCCGTTCTCAATTACAACAAGGATGGCATGTTAAACATGGGGGATACCGTGTCGGATGTGGACTACCAACCCAGCGTAACAGCCCCAGTGTCTGAAGCGCCTGAGTATAAATTCAGTCGCACCAAACTAAAGGGGACGACACAACAACTCGCCATTGACAAGCAAATGAATTTTGCTCAGGCGGGTGAACTGTTCCGCAGTTTCTCCGAACAGCAACAACGTAACCTGGTGCGCAATATGGCGGCAGATCTCAGCAAGGTAAAAAATGATGACGTAAAACATCAAATGCTAAGCTATTTTTACCGTGCGGATAAGTCCTATGGCAAACAGCTTACAGAAGCCGTTAACGGTGACATTAAACGTGTGAAAATCCTGGCGAAGAACTAAGCATCATAAACCAGGTGATAAACAGCCAGGCGGATATTCCGCCTGGTTTCCACCAACAGGAAGCGCAAATGAGAACCCCTACCTTCGTTATCACAACAATATGCCTCGCGTGCTTAATTGCGCCGAATACACAAGCAAACCCCACTGCGGACGCTGAGCTGAAGCAATATTATTTTGCGGCGGCACGTCTGGGGGACACAACATTAATGCAGGCATTTTTCGATGCTGGCGTTTCCCCAAATCAGCCCAACGAAAAAGGTTATACCCCGGTTATGATCGCCACTTACAACGGACAATCCACCATGGTCGACTATCTGCTCGAACACGGCGCAGACGCTTGCGCCAAAGACAACCGTGGTAATACCGCATTAATGGCCGCCATTTTCAGGGCGGAAATTGGCATCGCAAAAAAACTCATGGCGCAGCCCTGCAATCCAAACCACCAAAACAACGCTGGCCAGACCCCTCTAATGTATGCCGCATTATTTAATCGCACACCATTAATTGATGCGCTAAAACACAAAGGCGCACAACTGGCGCTAACGGACAATTCAGGTAACAGTGCCGCGGATCTTGCTGCCTCGCAGGGCAACGAAGCATTGACGATTCACTTACAAACGGTAGATTCAAAGCCAAGTTCTCTTGAGCAATAAACGTAGTATTATCCTAGATTAATTATATGGATGATTTTCGGGCCCTTCGGGCGATTGGGTGGAAGCGATTCAGCAATGCAGCAAACATTTGGCCTGCACGTTTTCTTATGCCGCAATGATACAAATATACTACTCCAAGCAGTAATCCAAAATGATGATCAATGTTGTCAAGAATAACCAGGCAACCTGATTACGGCAGCTCAAGCTAAAAAAACCCGCCACAGCTTCCCGTGGCGGGTCAGTTTTTAGCAACAATCGCGAGATCAATTAGGAATCATTGATCAATACAATTGATTACTCAACTCAGTGATACAACACGCTAACCTGGCTTGCACTAGGGTGTATTACTGAATTAACGGCTTTTAATTTAATCGCGGTCTTTACGATCTCGATCATCACCGCTACTGCCCTTACTGCCCCGGTCATAATCTTTTCCACTTTTCCCATGACTTTTTCCATCTTTGCCATGGTCTTTACCATCTTTGTCGTGGTCCTTGTCATCCTTGTCGTGATCTTTGTCGTCCTTGTCGTGATCTTTATCATCCTTGTCATGGTCTTTGTCATCATCATCGCCACAATGGGCATATTCGTGCTTCGAACCATGTTTATGTTTCGAGCCATGTTTATGTTTCGAGCCATGTTTATGCTTCGAACCATAAGATGACGAGTCATCGCCCTTGGGACACTTAGGTGGCTCTATGGGTTTCATCAGTGCTTCAACAACCACCTTATCAACGACGTCGCACAGTAAACCATTAAGAGAAGCGCTGGCAGTCGCAATATTAACGGTTGTTTTTGCAATGGTTGTGGATGCCGTAAAGGTACTACTTTCACCCGCGGCCAGATTAAATGGCTCTGCAATTTCACCTAACTGATCATCCACGAGCTTAATACCTGTCAGAGGATCACCATTATTGGTTACAACATATTGGTAAGTAACGCCAACACCACCGTCCTGGCCGTTGATTGCCGCCACGGTCAAACTACCAAACACATCACCAACAGCAAGCGGCTTTGAGCAAGAGGTGTGGATCTGGTTCGTTTCACTGTTACCCATACTATCGGTAACCCGAACAAATGAATTGCTCTTCAGGTCGTAGCCATTAAAGGTCATCACAAACAGATTATCCGGTGCAACTGTCATTGGCATTACGGTGTATACATCATTGTTGAACTGATTGTCACCCGCTGCTTCAACAGTAACATCCCCGGAAATTGTGACACCCGCTTCGCTACAAGCAGCCTTATCCGGGCTTTGACCATGGTCACTCGCTGCACAACCGCCACCAGTGTATTTAAAGGTTACGCTCATGGGTTTACCATCAACTGAATCACAGCTCGGCATGGACGTTGGTGTGAAGCTGCAGTTTTGCGTAAACATGGGTTGTGGCGCTGTGCCTGACTGCGACGAAGATGCGGCACCATGCTTATCAACAAAGCTCACCACCAACCAGTTACCGGACGGCGCGCCTTTTGGACTATTCAGTGGCGCTGGTTCACCAGCAACATACGGTACTGAGCAACTCGTGTGGATAATCTCTGCAACACCATCCGTAATGATGGTCATTTTAGAGCCAAGATCCGCTGGACGCGCATCGACGGTAAGAAGCCCGGTTGTCGAGTCAAAACCTGACATAACCTGTGCTTTTTTGTTTTTACCCATAACAGTCACCTCTGCAGGAGACCCATTACCCGTATATTGCAACACGGTGGCCGCAATCTTGGCTTCGCATATTGCATTACCTGCCGGCGGCACGGGTAAATCAATGCGGCATTGCTTATCAAGCGCCAGGTTGCAATTTGATGGCGGAGGTGGCATTTTTATGAGGCCACAATCCTGGTTACGATTAATTCCACCGGACCCCAGCGTGGTACAAGCAGTAATACCATCAGGTGCCTGACAATCACTGTTCAGCTCGTCGCCATTGACGTTAGGCATGGTAAACTCAGTGCCATTTGATTTCATGAACTTCACGAAATACTCACCGGGCGCCAGTGTGAAACCGGGTTCAGCGCCAAACATATATTGCCCAAGGCTGTCAGTAGTGCGTGAACCGTCAACTTTAACGTCATCACTCGTGCCGGGCACGCCATCAGGTCCACATTCAAAAAGTTCAACCGTTACGCCCTGGACACCTGGCTCATCAACACCCTGTAAGCCATCTTCATTGGTGTCTTCCCAGACACGATCGCCAATCTTGGCGGGGCAAACAATACCGGCATCAACACCGAGAAATGTCTCACCAGACATCAGGCTCACTGCACTGCTAATTCCCGTGGTGAAATCCGCATCACTATCAACGGCATCGTCGTTCCCGACATTTTGCTCAGTAAATTGGGGCGCACCAAGATTGATGTCGTCGATATTGCAGTAACCTCCCGTTGGCTTGCCAAATTCAACACAATATTCGCCAGGTGCAAGATTTGAGAACCGGTAAAAACCATTAATGTCGGTCATCACCATTTGGCCAAGCGGTGTTTGGCAATCACTGTCTAACAAATTCACAGCAACATTAGGGATACCAGCGCCACACTCGGGGCCAGTGTCACCTGCATTACCAATGATGCCATCAGGTAAAGGATCACTACCAACGCCATTCTCGCCACCGTCAATGCAATCCTGGCGACCGTTCGCGTTCAGGTCTTCCCAAACACGATCACCAAATACCGCAGGTTGAACCTGTAACGGCACCGGAATTCGCAATGCACCCATTTCCCACAACAACGAGTCCGGGTTACCACCGGAGGGGAAAACGCCCCCTTGATCAGTAACCGCTTCCGTGGCAATGACTTCTACCGTGGTACTGGTACTGTTGGCGGCAATATTTATATCAAGGGATATAGTGTCCCATTCATCGCCATCTGCACTGACAAACTGGTCTTTCAAGGATGTCGTCCCGCCAGCGTCGGTTATATTGACCCAGTCTGGGCGATCTATAGTACCGTCACCCCCAAAGAGTATTAGCTGTCCGACACGCGCCTCACCGGGAGCATAGTTAAAGGTCACCGGCGTCACAACCTGGTTCTCTGCGGCAAACCGACCGATGGCTATGCCAAACGCGAAGTCCATACCGTCATATACGGCAATTTTATAATTCTGGGGATCGCTCGGGTCTGTATAGACCACCAGCAGTCCCGCACCAGACAAACGGTGCTCCCCGTCAAACAATAGGTTATTGTTTAGATCACCGTCTGCAATGCGAAATGTCTGTGTGCCAGACCCCTTCGTTTTCACGATGTCAGTTACATCAGCCCGGTAAGCAATATTCAGTATCGTGGCATGCGCCTCCGTACCAATTAGCTCGCCCATGATGGGCTGATTCTCAAACAGCATCTCCTGATCGCGATACGGCTCGCCAGGCGTCCAAAATACATCGGTCTCACAATTATCGCCATCAACGCCATCACTAACACAGGGATTCTGCCGACCTGCCCAATATAGAAAGGCTTTTTCCACCTGACCACCGATGTCAATGGTAATATCAGCGGCGCTCAGGCCTTTCAAACCAACACCTGCCTCCGCTAATGCTAAGCCAGGCCCTTCAAGATCCAGTGCTGCATTTTGCGACAGTGCCGTGGCATGGGCAAAACCCACTAAAGAACTCAGCATCACTGCGCCCGCTGCAGTTATGCTTTTAAAAATACATCCGTACAAGTTTTTTCTTCGTTCAAGTTTTTGTACGCTCAAGTTATTCTCCCTTGATATAACAGTAACGTTATCAACCACCAGGCTTTAACGTTTACCAG